>Ga0306906_1000424_pt1 | contig 16471 bp, 13 predicted proteins | sample AntRauTorcE11897_FD_190405 | JGI IMG/M metagenome (GOLD analysis project Ga0306906, IMG submission 190405) | Saline lake microbial communities from Rauer Islands, Antarctica - Metagenome Torckler E11 #897 (v2) (version 2) | ecosystem: Environmental > Aquatic > Non-marine Saline and Alkaline >...
CGCTTCTACGCTGAGCGTTTTGAGGGAGGGTTTCTTATAAAAACAAGTGCCAAGATTAGACCTAACACAACATATACCTTCGACTATATAATAATTGGTGCAGACACAGAATAGAATTGCTGCTAAACCCGACATACTATAGTGTGTCGGGTTTAGAGGCAAATATGCACCTTGTTGACGCATAATAACTGATATACTAGAGCGGTATGGAATTGTTAGATATTGTATTTGTAGGCGTTATTATTGTGTCGGTGCTGATATCCATTACTTTGCACGAGGCGATGCATGCTTACGCATCACACTGGCTTGGCGATGACACCGCTTATTTACAGGGGAGGCTATCGCTTAATCCCATAAAGCACATTGACCCATTTCTGACGATAGCCATGCCGGTCATGTTATTCCTCATAGGCGCCCCGATTCTTGGTGCAGCCAAACCGGTGCAGTTTAACCCTGCTCGCTTACGCTATGATGAGCTTGGTGCGGCTATGGTGGCTTTTGCTGGGCCGCTGACCAATCTTGTGCTGGCGGCTGTCGGTGGTATATTCATACGACTGTTCGCTGAGTCAGCCACACCGATTGTCGTGGAGTCTATGGTGTTATTCGTGTTTGTAAATATTGGCTTCTTCGTCTTTAACATGATTCCGTTTCCACCGCTTGATGGCTCGCGCGTGTTGTATGCAGTTGCGCCTGATGGCTTGCGCCGGATTATGTCTATCATCGAGTCGTACGGCTTGCTTGGCTTCTTGGTATTTTTTGTCTTGTTCTTTAATGTGATTGCACCGTGGCTCGGAACGATTGTTCAGGCGATTGCGCGGTTTTTCTTGGGTGGCATTCTGTAGCGGGTGATTTATAATAAGACGTGCTGGGGGCGGCTAATGATAATCTGAATACCTATCATTAGGGAGTTCAATATTCGCGTAAAACCGTGGTTTTACCGTGCGAACACCCACCTGGAATTTATACCAGGTTGTCACACCGCTCCTCAGCTTTATTTTTATAAAAATCTCCAGGGTGTAGCTTAGTCGGTAAAGCGCGCGGCTGGGGGTCGCGAGAGCGGAGGTTCAAGTCCTCTCACCCTGACCATCTGCGCTAGGATATACCCGACCAATTATGTCAGCAAAACGCCCCAAACGAACCAGAGTGTCCACAATCTTTGCACTGGCTTAGACTTTGCAGGGTAAAAACTTTATACTACGAGATATGTGGAAAGAAAAAAACAATAAATTATATAAAAAATATACGTTTACTGATTTTGCAGAAGCCTTTTCCTTTATGTCAGGAGTCGCTGATATCGCAGAAGAACAAGGGCATCACCCTGAGTGGAAGAATATTTATAACAGTGTTGAGTTTTGGCTAAGCAGTCATGATGAAGGCAAGGTAACTCAAAAAGACAAAGACCTCGCCGGTGCGATAGATGCAGCTGCTAAAGCTTTTCGGGCGCCTAGTGCTCAGGAGACAAAGCGAATTAAGCCAAGGCAGGAGAAGACTCCAAAGAAGCTGCGCATGTTTGCCGACGGTGGCTCACGAGGTAATCCGGGCCCATCTGCTACTGGCTATGTGCTCCTCGATGACGATGACCAAATATTACATCAGAGCGGCGAGTATCTTGGCATAACCACCAACAATCAAGCAGAATACCAAGCAGTAAAACTTGGTCTTGAAAAAGCCTTAAGCGTTGGGGTCGTCGAGGTAGACGTTTTCTTGGATAGTCTGCTTGTCGTGAATCAGATGAAGGGCATATTTAAGGTTAAGAACAGAGATTTATGGCCAATCCACGAATCCATCAAAGAGTTAACGGTGAAGTTCAAGAAGGTTACATTTACTCATGTCCCCAGAGAGTTCAATACGTTGGCCGATGCAGAGGTCAATAAAGTGCTTGACGCGCAACACAAAAAATAGCGTATAATACACATCGGTCAGGTTATGCATCTGGTCGCTTTGGTGCGTCTCACTGAAGTGATGCCAAGTAAATAGTGGATCAGGAGTTCGTAGGGCAGCCGCGGTTGCTTAATATCTAATCCTGATTTTTAGCTACAGATTTACTGCACATCGCTTTTGCGAGGCGTACCGGAGAGGAAAGTCCGGGCAGTATAGGGAGTGGTGGTTGCTAACGGCAACCGGGGGCAACCCTAGGGAAAGTGCCACAGAAACGAAACCGCCTGAGCGTCTCACTGAAGTGATACGCGTACATAGTAAATAGAAATTAGACAGGTAGCCGCAGTCGACCTAATCCTAATTTCTATTTACTACGCATCGCTTTTGTGAGGCGTTTGGGTAAGGGTGAAACGAGTGAGGTAAAAGCTCACAGCTTTTGGCGGTGACGTCAGGAGGAGGTAAACCCTACTTACTGCAAGGAGATGCATTCACAATAGGTAACCCGCCGTAAGTGCATCATAAGAACCGCTTGAGCTGGCTGGTAACAGCCAGACTAGATAGATGATCAGACCCCTCACCATCTTTTAGGGAAACAAGCTTTTGCTTGCTTTCACCTGGAAAGTGGTGAGAGGACAAAACCCGGCTTACGCGTAGCCTGACCAATCAAAAAAACCTTGCAACTGTTGCAAGGTTTTTTTGATTTCTGAGGTGTACAGGCTTGGGCTATTTGAGCGCTAGCTTCACGACATCAGCAAAAGCTTTTGGCTCATTGACGGCAAGCTCAGCCAGTACTTTTCTGTCGAGCTCGATGTTTTTTTGCTTGAGCATCCCCATAAGCTGACTATAGGTTGTGCCGTTAAGCCGAGCTGCCGCATTGATACGTGTGTTCCAGAGTGCACGAAAGTCGCGCTTTCGATTGCGTCGGTCACGGTAGGCGTACTGTAGCGATCGAGTGACGGCTTGCTTGCCGCGCTTAATACTTGAGCGGTTACCACGAGTCATACCTTTGGTGGCTTTACGTATTTTCTGGTGTTTTTTGTGGGAAGCAACTCCTCGTTTGACGCGCATTGTATATTCTCCTTACCTATCTATTTACCAAGCTTACGCTTGATGTTCTTAACGGCTTTGCCGGTTACATTAGTGTTGACGTTTAGTCGGCGCTTTCGAGCAGCACTTTTCTTCTGGAGGAGGTGGTTCTTACCGGCGCTACCACGAACAACCTTACCTGTTTTGGTGAGGCGCAGACGTTTCTTTGTTCCGCTGTGGGTTTTTAACTTTGGCATAATAGTTCTCTCCTCGTTGATGCTTCCTATATTATATATCTCGTTACTTTTTTCTGACGATAAAGTGTAGTTGTCGTCCAGCCAGTTGTGGTTGTTGATCAACGGCGATGTCTTCACCAAGGTCGGCTATGACTCGATCGGCAAGTTTGAAGCCGAGATCTTTGTGAGCGTTTTCTCGACCACGGTAGAATACCGTAATTTTTACTTTATGACCAGCCTCGAGAAACTTCTGTACTTTATTCAGTTTGACTTCTAGGTCATGATCACCAATTTTCATGCCAAACCGCATCTGTTTTATATCGGTTGCTTTATTGTTGCGCTTGCTCTTTTGGAGCTGTTTGGTCCGTTGATAGTTGAACTTCCCCCAATCAACAACCTTGGCAACCGGCGGATCAGCATTAGGGGATATTTCTACCAAGTCGAGCCCTGCCTTTCTGGCGACTTCGAGTGCTTCTTGTTTCGACAGCACCCCTAGTTGATCACCAGAATCGTCAATGACTCGTAAACGCGGGGCCCGAATCATGTCATTCAGGCGAGTTTTCTTGTTGATAGGTTGGTTCTCCTTCTTACTACTATAAATAATTGCTGATTCAGTACTAAATGCTAACAGATTTAACAACAGAGGTCAAATAAATAAGTCTAGTTTCTATATGTTTTGTGGTTCAGGCCGCCTGTACTGGAGCGCTTCAGATACATGCTGCTTGCTTATTGCTTCTTCGCCAGCAAGGTCAGCGATGGTGCGGGCGATTTTAACCATCTTCATGTAGGCCCGCGCCGATACGTTTAATCGCTTCGACGCCGTATCAAGAAGTATTTTTGCTTCATTACTCAAGTTGGCGTACGTTTTAATGTGCCGGTTATTGAGCGATGAATTGGTCAATATAGCTTTGTCGTAGCGTTTAGCCTGACTTTGACGGGCTTTTGTAACCCGATTACGAATTATCTCGCTTGTATCGCCATCGGGCTCATCACTGAGCAGCTTATCGTGTAGCACCTCGTGTACATCGACATGTATATCAATCCTGTCTAATATCGGGCCTGATAACTTTTGTTGATAGCGCGTTATATGGTGTGGCGCACAAGTACAGTCCTTGCTAGTTCCGTAATAACCACACGGGCAGGGGTTACAAGTAGCTACTAGCATAAAGTTTGCTGGGTATTCAATACGCTCCTTGGCTCGTGCCACTGATATGACACCATCTTCTAGTGGCTGCCGCAGTGCCTCAATAACCGATCGTTTAAATTCCGGCAGCTCATCAAAGAACAGTACCCCGCGGTGGCTGAGGCTAATTTCTCCTGGCTTTGGGTTCTGTCCACCCCCGATGATAGATACAGCGCTTGCGCTGTGATGCGGGGAACGGAATGGTCGATCAAAGACTAGATCATCATAGCGGTGCGTCGATAGGCTATGCAGGTGAGTTACTTCTAGTATTTCTCGTGTCGATAGATTGGGAAGTACGCCAACTAGGGCTTTGGCAAGCATACTCTTACCGGTGCCGGGAGGTCCACTCAGCAATATATTGTGATTGCCGGCTGCTGCTATTTCCAGTGCTCGTTTGGCTTTCTGCTGTCCAGTTACATCAGACATATCAAGTTTATCAGAGCTGTTCCGCTGACTGTTAAGGGCCCGCTTCGGCTGGTTACGCGACTTGCTGGAGTTCAAGGGTTTAGCACCGCTAAGCTGCAAATAGAGGTCGCGTAAGTTATCTGCATATATAATGTCTATCCCAGCGATGAGCTCAGCTTGCGTTCTGTTACCTGTAGGGATAACGGCTTGTCGCATACCATGCTTCTGCGCTGATTTTAAGAAACCTATAACACCTCTAACTGGCCGGATAGTACCATTCAATCCTAGCTCACCAACAACAACGGTATCAGCTACTTGTTTTGCTGGTATTTGCTTGCTCTCTAGGAGTATTGATAGGGCGATCGCTAGGTCTAAAGATGTGCTGTCCTTCTGTAAGTCTGCGGGGGCCAGATTTATAGTGATACGCTTGCGTGGCAGGGGTACATTTGAGCTCGCAAATGCAGCCCGAATTCTATCTTTCGCCTCGTCAACGGCCTTGCTAGCTAATCCAACAATAACTAGCGCCGGTATACCGTTTGATAATTTACACTCAACCTCAACAGGGTGGCCTTCATTGCCTTGCAGTGCCAAGCTTTGAATATAGTCCATATTGTTGGGCATTGTAGCTTTTTAGGCGCAAAAATAATAGGAAAAAAAACACATCACCCTGGATTTTTGGGTGATGTGACGGCGAAGTTTTTGGTTTTGTTGTAGATTTATGAAGAGATGTTGTTGGTGTTTTCTTTATGGAACAACGGCTTGCGAGAAGCCGTTGTTACAGATGCGTTTTTGTTTTTGAGCACTTTTTTTATTCAAGTGCTGACCTTATAGTAGTTGGCATCTTTTCGATTGTCAACAAGATTGTGCTTAATTTTATATACTTTTACACAGGCTTGGTTACAACCGATAGGTGGATGCTGGTGTGTACATGTATTATTACCATCTATTTTTTTGCTATCGAACACATTTATAATCACTGAAATTATGCTATCAATTGAGCTATTCTTCTAGCCACCTGTATGCATGGACGATTCCGTATGCGTATTTGCTAGTTGTGGTGTCCTAGATTTCTAGCCATACTTTTCTATGCAACGAATAAACAAGAAAAATCTAGTTATTAAGTCTGAATTAAGGACTAATCGAAAAAATCTAAAAGGAACTAGACCATGACTTCTAGTATAGTCGCTTGCGACGCAAAGCCTGTACCTACTGAGACTTACATGAATAAGGGAAGCCAACAACCTATACAATGCTGCGCTGAGTGGCGCTAAACGTCTTTTTGCGCTACGTATGAAAAACAATACCAATAAACCTTCTCCGGGAATAGTAGCTGATATTGTCACTATGTGTGTATTTATGTGCGTGTAAGTTTTTTTGTTTGGCAATCGGGTTGCACTGTCGATAGAAAAAGATTATACAAAACGGAGTTATTTGATTAATGGACATTACTTGTTTTCGCGTACACCGGCTGAGTTGTGGACGCATTACGGGTACTCACATTACTATTAATTATAAACGTATCAATGTGGAGTTGAGGCAGGTTAAAGCGATCTTTTGATGGCGTGGAATGAGTCGATTGTTGCATGTTAGGCTTGGCGCGCGATATACCTTCTCGTCATGGTTGCTCTATGTGCGGCCGTTAGCCATCTAGCGCAGAAAAGGGTGCTAAAATCATCACAAAATAGGCAAGTCAATATAGTAAACTGGCGTGCACAAGAAGCTGTTTAGCGATTGCCTTAGGACGATAGTTAAGTGCAAAAATGTACTCAAGCAGATGTATAGAAGTACACTTATTATAATAGACATTATTTTTAAAAGTTGTTATAATAACATCATAAAAAAGTTATAAAAATCAAGAGTAAAATCATACACAACAGGTATAAGTTGTACATAATACATTAATTATTATTGACATAAATGGATTTGTTTGCTATATTCGTACTCACGTAAGTCACACAAAAACTTACAAAAACGACGAGCCAAAATATTGCTCGATATCGCTCTCTAACATGGAGAGCGGTCAGTCAAAGCCACGTTAGCTACAAGCGCTAGATAATCTACATTGAACTGAGCGGATTTGCTAGCTAACAAAAACATTGAACAAGCGCCTTTCGAGGCGCTTGTTCCGTTTTAGATATTGCATTGCAGCATAGGCCATTTTGGTAGAATTGGGTACAAATATTATCTTCAAATGAGCTACTATGGATAGTATGGGTATAAGACTTTCATCATTTCGACGGCATATATTTTATATAGTGCCTCTAGCTTTACTTTTTTTATTTTTAGCTTTTACAGACCCTCAAGAGTTACCTTTGCCGTTTCTGCTTGTGCCTTTCATTCTGTTGTTTGCAATATTTTTTGCGATCATCCGTTCACTATCTGATCGTATACTTCAGCTGAAGCACATTAACAGTACTGTTGCTGCGTTCTTTTTGGCCTTGTTTCCTGTTATTTTGTTGCTACTTAGCTCTGTTGGCCAGATCTCATTCGCGGATGTAGCTGTTATTTTGTTGCTTTTTTTTGGTATATTATTTTATCTCCGTAGGGTCGATTTTCTGTAGATGATATTTTTCTGTCCGCATTGTTATGAATAGACTGACGAGTTAACAGAGGTCTGTTATACTGTTTCTATATGGATAATATGAACGAACAGACTGGCGATATACTGCCACAGCCGCAACCGTCAAGCAGGGAGCGCGCGCCAGTAACTTCATCTCAGCACCTGTCTGGTGGGGAAGTCGCCCCGTCGTCACAAGAAAATAGTGGTGCTCGGAGTCTTGAAGCGCCTCACACGGTAAAGCAACCGCAAATATCGAGCCAGCAGCAAGCAGTCCAGCCACTGAATGACCACAGCAGTAATATTGACGACGCTTCAGCGTCTACGCCAGCTTCTGCACCTATGCAGTTGGATCCGCCCATGATAGCTGACGATAATGATTTAATAGAAAAAGAATGGGTTATTAAGGCAAAACAGATAGTAGAGCAGACAAAAGATGACCCCTACAATCAGAACGAGCAAATTGTCCGCTTGCGAGCTGACTACTTGAAGAAGCGCTACAATAAAGACATAAAAATGAGCAAGGAGTAATGTGAGCGGAGCTGTGACGATTATCGTTGTTTGTATTATTCTGGCGCTGATTGCGGCCCCGGTAGTGTTTTGGCAAGTTCGCAAGACATTTCGAGAACAGAAGAATTTTGAACGTGGTTTAAAAATGGTGCCACTTTTCATACAGCTGCCTCCTTCGAGTGATGATACTGACAGCTCGAACCGTGATGTGCGAGACGTTGTCGATGAGAACGTGTCTAAGGCACAGATACTTTATGGCATACTCTCTAGTATTTTTAAGAAAGGCTTAAAGAATAAGTTTTATGGGCAACGGCACATATCCCTTGAAATAGTCGCGGTAAAGGGGTCAGTGAACTTTTATGCTGCGGTACCAGTTGTGCTGGTAGACGTTGTCAAACAAGCCGTCATAAGTGCATATCCGTCTGCTCGTTTAGAGGAGGTTGAGGAGCACAATGTGTTTAGCCCTGTCGGTAAACTAACTGGCACAACAGGTGGCGAGTTTACCTTAAAAGAGCACTATGCTTATCCAATAGCAACCTACCAAGATATTAAGCGAGATCCAATCCAATCTATGCTTAACGCTTTGTCGACATTAGAGAAAGATGACGGAGCTGGTATACAGATACTTCTCAGGCCAGCACCGGCTGAGTGGCGCAGTAATGCATCGGCTGTTGCAAGCAGTAAACGAAAAGGAAAAAAGAACCGGAGCGGCATAGACGCAGCAGTTTGGTGGGTACAGCAATTGTTCGTAGCATTCACGAAGCCGCCCGAAGAAAGGTCAGATAGTGGGGGCTCTGACAAACCAGAGTTGTCGACGATGGATCAGCATATACTTGATTCTATTGACGAAAAAACAAGAAATCCTGGCTTTGAGACACTTGTCAGAGTTATCGCCTCGTCTAACACGACACAGAAATCACAAGCTATTTTAAGTAATGTATCTGCAAGCTTTTCTCTGTTTGACGCCCAAGGTAAAAACGGCTTCATGTATACCCCCGCAAAGGATATAGAGAGCTTTGTGACATCTTATATTTTGCGCTTATTCCCTCAGGAAAATAACAAAAACATACTTAATACAATTGAGTTGGCAACTTTGTACCACTTCCCGGATCAAAAAAATATCCCGACTTCTCAAGTTGAGCGGCAGCAGTCAAAGCAGGTGGATGGCCCGAGGAACATGTCTGAAGAGGGACTACTGCTTGGCTATAATGTTTTTCGTGGCACCAAGAGGCCAATACGCTTAGCACCAGAAGACAGGGCACGACACATCTATACCGTTGGTCAAACTGGTGTAGGTAAGTCACAATTCCTTGAAAACCTCGCCCTGCAGGACATGTTAAGCGGTAACGGTTTTGCGTTCGTTGATCCACACGGTGATGTTGCTGATAATCTTTTGTCGATGGTGCCAAAAGAACGCACCGAAGATGTCATTTACTTTTGTCCATCCGACATGGACTACCCGATAGGGCTTAACTTATTCGAGTTTCAGACAGAACACCAAAAAGATTTCCTTATCCAAGAGTCAATATCAATGCTCTATAAACTGTACGATCCAACTAGGCAGGGGATTATCGGCCCACGGTTTGAGAGAATTTTTACTAATGCTGCATTATTATTGATGGCTGACCCGAACGGCGGTACATTTGTCGATATCCCGAAGCTTTTGATTGACCCAGCCTTCATGAAATCCAAGCTAAAATATACGAAAGATAAGAACGTGCTAGATTTTTGGACGAAAGAATGGCCAAATTCGCAACGTTCCAATGATGCCGGAGAAGTCACCAGTTGGGTTGTAAGTAAGTTTGGGGCATTCTTATCAAACGAGATGATGCGTAACATTATTGGGCAGACTAAGAGCTCATTTAACCTACGAGATATTATGGACAACAAGAAGATACTAATAGTCAACCTAAGTAAGGGTAAAACAGGTGATCTCAACAGCCGGCTATTGGGTATGATTTTTGTTATGAAGTTCCAAGCTGCTGCTATGAGCCGCGCTGATGTTCCAGAGAAAGATCGTACGGATTTTTCACTGTACGTCGACGAGTTTCAAAACTTTACTACCGACTCTATTGCGACTATTTTGTCCGAGGCACGAAAGTACGGGCTAAATCTTATTGTTGCGAACCAGTTTACCACCCAGTTATCTGAAGAGATTCGCTCAGCAGTATTCGGTAACGTTGGTACGGTAGTGTCGTTCCGAATTGGTCAAGATGATGTGGAATCTCTGGGTAAGTACTTCCAGCCAATTTTTGGTCCTGATGATCTGTTGCGTGTTCCGAATTGGAATACAATAGTGCGTACACTGGTGAAAGGTGTACCGACACAGCCTTTTAGTATGGCAACGCTACCGCCGCTTGGAACGCCAAATCCACAACTTGGTAAAGCTCTGCGGCAGTTAACCTATGCGAAGTACGGTCGACCAAAGAGCAAGGTTGAAGCAGAAATCTTTGCTCGTCTTTCTACGGAAGAAAAAGCTCCAACACCTGGTGCTAGCTCTGCTGCGCGTCGCATGTCGCCCACTCCATCAAACCCACTCAAGTCATCAGCTGCCAATACTGCTACAGGCGGGTCAGGCTCTTCGTTTCTTGACGAGTGGCTTGCGAAGCGCAAAGCGAAACCAAATCCACAGCTTGCACCCAGGAAGCCCGCTAGCAGCTCGTCAGTAAGCCAAGAACCAACAAAACCTACAACTACTCAGCCTACTGCTCCAGCGCCCGGTACACAGCCTTCACAGTCCCAGGATGGGCAAGGAGATAAACCCCAGACATCTACTGCCGCTGATGCTACGAAGGAAGCTCTCGCGACCACGGCAGAGCCAGACGTTTCAAAAAAGAAAGATAGTGGCGAGCTCAAGATAGCTCCACATCATGGCGAGCAAGAGACACAAGAGGACACAATTTATATTGATAAAGAAGGCAAACTTCATCAGCCAAGTGAATAACGGTTGTCTCGCTTCTGGGGGGCTTTAAGAAGTTTTCTGTGTTAACTTTTTTAGTTTCGTAAGGCTTAATTCGATTATCGTACTCAGCACATACCCTCCACTAAAAAGGACTAGAAATAACAAGTAGTTGTAGGTAAAGCCGTACCGATAGGCAAAAAACAACGCCAGTGCAATACCAATGGTGGCTGCTATTGCGCCATAAGCTATGCCAGTTGGCCGAGCGATTGTTTTGCTGGCTATCTCGCTGACCGTTTCTATAGTTGGATGATGGATAAACGTACTGAAGGCTCTTTGTGCTTGGGGTAATTGAGCCTGTGTATTGCGCAAGGTTTTTTTATAGGTGTCTTTTTTGAGCTCTATGTGATGAGAATATACATCCGTATCTGGTTGATCCTCATGCTGGTTATGGGTATTCGTATCTATTTGCTCACTTGTCTGGGATTCTTTTTCTATAGTTTCTTGAATCTTTTCAGTCTGCAGTTCTTCGGCCTGCTCTTCACGTGACACATGTTCTTTTTCTAAGCGTTGGAAGTTTTTTTCCACTTCCGCTGCAATATCAACATATTGTTCGTGGTTTGATTCGTGCTCCAAAGGGTGCTTATTGTGCTCGCTCATACGTAACCTCCGCCGGCGACTGCCTCATGCCTGATTATATCTAACTCTTTCCTGTATAATTTCGTTCTCGCAAAGAAATAGCCTACCAGTACAGTGACGATAACACTAATAAATAAACTATCACCAGGCCCAGTGTTGGGCAGTGTCTGTACTACCTGTTCAGTGGTTTTTGGTAGAGAGGCGGGCAATTCGATCTCTACTGTATCACCATAGACATTCGTCATAAGTAAATCGTATGAGCCAGGATTGGACTCTGCTACTGGTGTTTGTGGGAGGGTATCTTTTATCTGTATGGTCAGCTGCTGGGTAAGTGTTTCGCCCGGCTCAATTGATTTAGCGGGCCAGCGTACTGTTGCGTTATCATTTAGGTCTCCACCATGAAAATCACGTACCAAGGCGTATTCCAGCACGTCGCTAATGCTTTCCTCAACCTGAAAATCATCAATAGCTACTTGGCCTGTATTCTGTGTTGCTAGCGTGTAGGTAATCTCGTCACCTGGTTGCGCCACCGTTCCGTCAGCGCTGGTAATGCTCTGTGTTTTGTTCTCAGCTGTCTTGCTGAGGACTAAGCATGCGGTTGTGTCATTTCGATCTTTTGCCTCTTCGCAAGGGTTGCATTCGGTTTCGCCGTTCTGCACTCCAGGTATCTCGGGGCAGGCATCAATTGGTTCTGGTTCTGGCTCTTGTCTTGGTTGTGGCTCCGGGTCAGCTTGCGGTTCTGGAGTCCGCTCTGGTTCTGGCTCTGGCTCCGGCTGAGTATTTTCGACTGGCTCATAAAACCAATATGTCTGCACATATTCGGGCTGTTGCATATTGTAGCTTCTGACGGACAGCGTGTGGACTACTCCATCATTGCGACAATCAGACGTATTATAGCAATGACTACTGCCTTGCCGCTCCCACACCCGACCGTTGTGGCTAATAGTGTCGGGTGCTCTAACGCGAGCTATGCCAACAATCTCGTCTCTTGATATGGCTACATCAGACATACTTGATACTGTGGGGCGGTTTGACTCAATGCTGTGCGCAGCGTTGAACGTGCCGCCACCAGGAAATACAGAACCACCACCACCGCTTGATCCACCCTGGATGAGTGTTGAATAAGCGGCATATGATTGCTCTTCTGGCTCGGACTCAACAACGGTGATGTTCCCGCAGTTATACAGCACCATAAAAGGGGTGCCATCAGAGCGTTCACCAGCTAGCACATCATAGGTCGAGTAAGCCCAAGAGTCCCAGCTCCACAGGTATCTCTGATAGTAAGTTTTGCCATCAATCCGCACTGAACGCTCGCCTTCTTTTCCGTAAGGCAGACGGCCAAGTGACAATAGTTTTTTATCATAGTTAGTCGAGCGAACAGATTCACGCGATGCATCCTGCAGGTCACCGCATGACACACCAAAGTATGCAAGTGTTGAGCCGAAGTCATAATTATTCTGACGGCAATGCTCCAAGGCCTCGGCCTGTGTGCTAAAGCCACCCGGGACAATGTCATTATTGGATCGAGCAAGTGAGGGTTCTGGCTGAGCAATCACAGCAAAAATTTGCACAAATAGGGATAAAATAACAAAGAATACCCCAATACGACGTATCCTCTCTTCTTGGTGTACCCGTCTAGCGTAAAAAGATACTTGGCCAATAAGGCTTGGATTGAATGGTAGGTTGGCTATTAATTTTTTATACATATATATTTTATAAGTGCTATTGCTTTTATTAAAGCATGAAAACGTGTGTTCAAGCAACACGCATAGCTGCTTGGCAACCGATAATTTTTACTCTATAATAGAATTCATCGCGTAAAATCAAGAACGCTGACAACGAAGAGAGGGACAAACAGAACGTGGCTAAAGAAAAACAGTATGACTCTGCTCAAATTCAAGTACTTGAAGGTCTTGAGCCGGTACGCAAGCGTCCAGGCATGTACATTGGTGGAACTGGCCGAGAGGGTCTTCACCACTTACTTAAAGAAATAGCTGATAACTCAGTAGACGAGGCTATCGCTGGCTTTGCTTCAAACTTATGGGTGGTTATGCAAGAAGATGGTGGCTTTCGCGTTCGGGATGATGGTCGAGGAATTCCTGTCGATAAACACGCTAAGACTGGCAAAAGCGCACTAGAAACAGTGCTAACTGTTCTTCACGCTGGCGGTAAGTTCGGTGGAGGGGGCTACAAGGTATCAAGTGGCCTACACGGTGTCGGTATAAGCGTAGTAAATGCGCTGTCCAGCAAGCTGGTTGCTGAGGTGCACAAAGACGGCACACTCTACCGTCAAGAATATGAGCGTGGAGCTCCGCTGACGGCTATCAAGAAGGTTGGACCGACCGATGAAACTGGCACACAAATAACATTTTATCCAGACGACACAATATTCGAAGAAGTAGACATTGAGTACGACTGGACCGTAGATTACTTGCGGCACCAGGCTTATCTAACCAAAGGATTGCGTACGCATGTTATCGATGAGCGCACTAATCAGCAATACGCCTTTTACTTTGAAGGCGGTATTCAGTCTTACGTCCGTCACCTAAACTTCGGCAAAGACGTGGTTGATGACGAGGCTTTTTATGTTGAGAAGCAGGTCGAAGACTCAATGGTTGAGATTGCTATTCAGTACGCTGATGCTTACACAGAAACGGTTAAAGCGTTTGCTAACAACGTCTATAACCCTGATGGCGGCACTCATCTGACTGGCTTCCGTGCTGCATTGACTCGAGTTATTAATGATTACGCACGTAAAAATGGTCTAGTGAAGGAAAAAGAAGAGAATCTATCAGGTGAAGATACTCGTGAAGGCTTGACCGCGGTTATTCTGGTGAAGCTGCCGGATCCCCAGTTTGAGGGGCAGACCAAGAACAAGCTTGGTAATCCAGAAGTCCGTAGCTATGTTGAGCAAGTACTGAACGAGTACTTCTCTTACTATCTGGAAGAACACCCAGCTGTTGCTAAAAAGATTGTAAATAAGGCACTGCTCGCAGCTCGAGCTCGAAAAGCTGCCCGCGCTGCCCGAGAAAACATTATCCGCAAAGGCGTACTTGAAGGGTCTGGCTTGCCAGGCAAGCTAGCCGACTGTTCATCACGTGATCCAACCAATTCAGAACTATACATTGTAGAGGGCGACTCAGCCGGTGGTTCGGCTAAGAGTGGACGTGACAGTAGCAATCAAGCAATTTTACCTCTCAGGGGTAAAGTTTTGAATGTTGAACGAGCGCGACTTGATCGAATGCTTGGCAACAATGAAATCGTCACGCTTATCAAAGCAATCGGCGTTGGTATTGGCGATCAGTTTAGTATGGACGGGTTGCGCTATCATCGAATCATTATCATGACTGACGCTGATGTCGACGGATCACACATTAGCACGCTGTTGCTTACGTTTTTCTTCCGCCACATGCGCCCTATTATTGAGGGTGGCCACTTGTATCTTGCAAAACCACCGCTCTACTTAATGAAGGGAACCGGTAGTAAAAAGTGGTATGCCTTCAGTGATGACGAGAGAGATAATATTGTAAAAAAGCTCATCAGTGATCGGAGAGATCGCGGTACAGCGATCAATGCAGACGATGATAAGCGAAGGCAAGCCGGGTTGACTGACGTGCAACGCTATAAAGGTCTGGGGGAGATGGACGCTGAGCAGCTATGGGAGACAACTATGAATCCTGAAAACAGAGTGCTTATTCAGGTTCGACTAGATGACGCAGAAAAGGCTGACGCAATATTTAGCAAGCTCATGGGCACTGAAGTCGATATGCGTAAGAATTTTATTCAGACGCACGCAAAATTTGTTAAGGACCTGGACGTATAGATATGGACGATAACAATAAAGATGACCAACAGAATATAGAAGATCTTCAGCCGAAGGTAGAGGTGATGGCGGAGATAGCTCAGAAACACTCCCGTGATCTCGAGTTACGCACGGTAGAAGATGTCATGGAGGACAGCTATCTACGCTATTCGATGAGCGTTATCGTCTCTCGTGCCTTACCTGATGTCCGTGACGGATTAAAGCCGGTACACCGACGCATTTTGTACTCTATGGAAAAGAACTCCTGGAAACCAGGCTCTAAGTATGTCAAAAGTGCTCGTATTACTGGTGATGTTATGGGTAAGTATCACCCACATGGAGATGTAGCGATTTATGATTCAATGGTCCGCCTAGCTCAGCCATGGGCAACCCGTTATTTGCTTGTTGATGGCCAAGGTAACTTCGGCTCGATGGACGGTGATCCGCCAGCTGCACAGCGTTATACCGAGGCGCGTATGGCGAAAGCAGGTCAAGCTCTACTAGACGATATTGATAAGGATACTGTTTCATTCCGAGAGAACTATGACGGCTCAGAGATGGAACCAGAAGTACTGCCCGCCAAACTACCCAACTTATTGCTAAACGGACAAATGGGTATCGCTGTTGGCATGGCGACCAACATACCACCGCATAATGTGAGCGAGATAATCGACGCCACGGTTGAGCTTATAGATAATTCCGAGGCAACACTTGATGACTTGCTCGAACACGTCAAGGGGCCTGACTTTCCAACCGGTGGTGTGGTTTATGGCAAAGAATCTATCCGAACAGCATTCGCAACTGGTAAAGGGGGGGTAGTCGTTCGCGGTGTAGCTGATATCCAGGAGTCTAAGAAGGGCCGACACCAGATAATTATTACCGAAATACCATACTCGTTAAACAAGGCTTCATTAATCGAGAAGATGGCAGACCTGGTGCGAGACAAAAAAATCGTTGGAATAAGTGATATACGAGACGAAAGTTCTCGTGGCACAGTCCGTATTGTCATAGACCTACGGAAAGACACTTATCCGAAGAAGATCCTAAACCAGCTTTACAAGATGACGCCTCTACAAATGGCCTTTCACTATAATATGCTGGCACTGATTGACGGGATTCAGCCACGCGTACTCGGCTTACAAGATATTTTGCAAGAACATATAAAGCATCGAGTAGTCGTCGTTCGGCGCCGGACTGAGTTTGAGCTAAGGAAGGCTAAAGCTCGTGCCCACATACTAGAAGGGCTCAAGATTGCGCTCGACCACATCGACGAAGTGATAGCGACTATCCGCGCCAGTCAAACCACCGAAGAAGCTCAAACCAACTTAATAAAGAA
>Ga0306906_1000425_pt1 | contig 16467 bp, 23 predicted proteins | sample AntRauTorcE11897_FD_190405 | JGI IMG/M metagenome (GOLD analysis project Ga0306906, IMG submission 190405) | Saline lake microbial communities from Rauer Islands, Antarctica - Metagenome Torckler E11 #897 (v2) (version 2) | ecosystem: Environmental > Aquatic > Non-marine Saline and Alkaline >...
CTCTCAAATCCAGCGTGTGAATATCCCCGCATAAGAAAATTGGTACTGCCAGGCTTAAGCGATTCAAGATCATCTTTAGCTTCTTCGTTATAGGTTTGTGCAAGTAATGGCCCTGCGGAGAGCAATAGAATAAAGACTAGTAATGGCAGTTTTTTTCCCATCATTAATTTTCTTGTGTTAGTTATGGTTGGTTTATTTATCTAGATATAATGATCGTATGTAGTGTACAATAGCCCAAGTCTGCTGTTCGGAAAGCTGGCTTTTAAAGCCGGGCATGGGCGGACGGCCTTCCTGTATCTTCCAAAAGATGGCACCGTCGGTTTGCTCCTGTACCGCTTCAGAGGTCAGGTCTGCCGGTTTGGGCTGCAAGGCTGATGCTGTGACACCGTCCCCTTCACCAGTTTTACCATGACAGACGGTACAAAGCTGAGCATAAATTTGCTTACCCGCATTTAATATTCTTTCAGAATGTTCTAAAGAGTTTTTTAAACTATCCGCTTCTTCAGGAGCCTGCCAGTTGTTTTGAGCAAACAAAATCCCCGATGATAACCAAAAGACAATGATGAAGATGAAACTGTATTTGAGTGAATTCATAAACAACTTATTTTAAGATAGAAAAAGAGTATGATTCGTTATAACTAAATGGCAATCTAACCCATTAACCTTAAATTAACAAACAAACTCCCGGCCGTGGAATATGCATTTTTAAAATTAGTACTCATTTATTGCGATGTTGTATCGATCGTATTATAAGTTTGCGAGTCATTTTAAACCCTATATTATTACCAAAGATTAATACGCAAACTTATTAAACATTAAAATATTATTTTGCTGTGAGTCGAGAAGAAGGATATTTACGTATGGTGTAGACGGGCTAAATCCTAGATACACTTTTCATTTGTTGCTTATTTTTATCTTTTAAGAAATGTAACCCAACCTTAAATTTAGCTTAAAACATTATTCGTCATCGTCTTTTATCTTAGATGGTGTTATTTCATAAAACCAATCTATAATTTTATGTGGATTCTATTAGTAGAAGATGAAAAACAGCTTGCAAATTCTCTGAAGCGCGGCCTTGAAGAAGAGGGGTACGTCGTTGAAGTCATCCACGATGGAGAAGAAGCCGAGCTTCAGGGGATGGTCAGCGATTATGATGTGGTTATCCTTGACTGGCGACTCCCCAACCGAGATGGCGAGCAGATCCTGCAGCACTGGAGAGACGAGGATCGAAATTTTCCTGTGCTGATGCTAACGGCGTTGGGCGATCTGGATCACAAAATAACCGGACTGGATGCCGGCGCGGATGATTATATGAGCAAGCCCTTTTCATTTGAGGAACTGCTGGCCCGTATACGAGCTTTGAGTAGGCGTTCTTCTGATATTACCCATTTGGAAACGGTAACAGTCGGCCCTATAGAATTGGATACGCGCAAACATAAAGTTATAATATGCGGGATAGAGCGAACGTTGCGACCCAAGGAATTTACGCTGTTGGAAATACTGCTTAACGAACCAGAAACGGTATTTTCAAAAACCCAAATTGCCGAGCGGGTTTGGGGTTCCGCATATTACGTTAGTGATAATACGATTGAGGCCACCATTTCTACGCTACGGCAAAAACTGGCAGAATCATTTGATGAATGCGAAGAGGTTTATTTAGACGATCATTCTCACATTATTAAAACAATTCGTGGTGCCGGCTATCGACTAAACAGCAGTCTAATTAAAGAGGGCGAATAAATACATTGGGTAAATTAACTTCATTTTTCAACCGGCTTTCCATTTCAAAGAAACTTGCTTTTTGGTATGGGGTGAGTCTCTTTCTGATGCTCAGCCTGTTTGGATACTTCTTGTACCAGAGCTTTCACCAGTCTATTCATCACAATTATGATCGCCATCTACTGTTTGAGGCCGAGCAGTTGCTCCCATTTATACAAACCGAAGATTCCCTTTCCATTGATTTGAACGGGTACAGCAGGAATGAAGCCCTAAGAGGTGGGGTGGAGTATGGTACGTATGTTCGATTATATAATCAAAAGGGCAACCTTATATATAATAGCCCAAACTTTTCTGGTGTAGAAGAATCACTTGAGAGTCAGATCCCCGAAGAGACACAGGAAAATTCTTTCAGCAGTGAGTGGCAGTCATTGCCTGCTCGTACACTTTACTACCCAATAAAGAACAACAAGGGAAATCTGAGCGGCTGGCTCGAACTCACTGGTTTTGAATGGACCCTTCATGAAGAGCTAAACAGGTTCAGGCAGTATTTGTTTTTTCTCATAGCGATCAGTGTAATTTTTTCCATTCTTGGTGGATATTGGCTTTCCAGAAGAGCATTGTCACCGGTAGCCTCTATTATTGAGGCGGCCAAGTCTATCACAGCCACCGATCTTGACAAGCGAATCCCTGTCAATTATCAGGTAAGAGATGAATTGACTGACCTGGCCGAGACCTTTAATATGATGCTCAATCGCCTGCAAAAGGGTTTTGAACGGGAGAAGCGGTTTACTTCTGATGCCTCTCACGAATTGATGACCCCACTTTCATCAATGCGAAGTGATGCCGAGATTATGCTCCGGAAACCGCGTTCCAGAGAGGAGTATCACAAGACGATTGAACGGATGCTGGTAGAAGTGAGACGAATGAGTGAAATGGTGCACCTGCTTTTGCAGCTTTCAAGGGTCGAATCGGTACATCGTTCCCAACCGGAAGTGATCAATATCAGTCGCATAGCAAGTCTTATTGCTGATAAATACAAAGAGGTGGCTCAAAGCAAAAATATTGATCTCAAAGAAAACATTGAGACGGAATTATATATATCCGCCCATGGGGCATATATTGAAGAGGTTATTAATAATTTGTTGGAAAATGCTTTAAAATATACACCAGAAGTAGGTGCCATTAATCTGGAGCTTAATCGATCCAGCAGTAAAGCCGTACTTCATCTCAGTGATACCGGTATCGGGTTTGATGCTGATGCCAAGGACCGCCTGTTTGAGCGATTTTACCGTGCTACGCAGCAGGAAGTACAGGATCAGTCCGGAAGCGGTTTGGGTCTTCCGTTAGTGAAAGCAATCATAGAATTATATGGTGGTAAAATTGGGGCATACAGCGATGGCCCTGGAAAAGGGAGTACATTTGTAGTGGAACTTCCATTAGCTAAAGAACAATAATCTTAAGCGGATTTGATAGCCTCAATCCGTTTAAAGATTCCGCCCATAGTCAAATCCTTCACTTGTTCTACTTTCCATCCCGCAGCTTCCACATTTTCTACCGTTTGCCGGGCGATATGTACACCACTCATATAATGAATGGGGCCATCCAGCTTATCCATCGTGGCACCAAATAACGGGTTCCCAGATCGCATGTGTTCTAGCAGGTGAAGTTTACCGCCCGGTTTCGTTACGCGGAGGATCTCTGTCAAACCCAATATGGGATCGGGCACCGAACAAAACACAAAAGTGGCCACTATCTCGTCAAAATGATTATCCGGAAAGTCCAAATCCTGAGCATCCATTTCTTGAAGTGTAATATGTTCTTTCTGCTTATCCGCCAGTAATATTTTTTTTGCCTGTTTTAGCATATTTGGCGATAGATCGATACCTATTAGGTTGATCTGATCAGGATGGTAGGGGATATTTTTACCGGTACCAACCCCGATTTCCAGTATCTTTGGTCCGTTAACTCGTTTCCAAAGTTTTTTTCTCCATTTTTTATACCAAAGTTGCTCCATCGGCCACTCAAACAGGTTGTAGATAGTCGATGCAGCGTTATATCGTTTTTTGGTGAACTGCGTCTGTTGAGTGTCAGGTTTCATCCTAATTTCCTCTTAATTCCCCGGCCGTCCAGGCACTCGTACGATCACTGTACGTTTGTCCAATCCGAATCACCTCATCTTGCGTTATCTCAGGAATCTCTTCATCACTTATTGAGCGAAGATAATTCAATATGGCCGTTATTTCAGCAGCGCTTAATCGAGCTCTGAAAGAAGGCATCGTTCCCGAGTATAATTGGCCGTTAACGTCGATGCTTCCGGTCAGCCCGTTCATCAAAATACGGATGGGGATTGATTTCTCTGCAGTAATCCATTCAGAATTAACAAGCGGGGGGAAAGTATTCCCCAGCCCATTTCCATCGGCCCCATGGCAGGAAGCACAATTTTGAGTAAAAAGATTCTCCCCGTTCAACATTGTATGATCTCCCTCCTCATTGAACGGAATCTCACTCGGTTCATCCAAGCCCGGAACCATGCGCATCATTTCACCATATTCCTCTGAAAGTCGTCGGTTCATCTCAGCCATTTGCTGCTCGCCCTGTTGATTGTGCATAGCGGCCATCCGGTCGTGCATACTCATCATTTGTTGATACCATTCCCCGGTCTGGTTGCTTCGCATTTGCCTCATCATTTGCGTTCTATTTCCCATCATACCATTTTGGTTACCCATCATGCGGTTGCTTTTATCCTGCATGTTACCCGACATCATCTGTCGGTAAGAGGCCTCCATCCGACCGTGCATCTGCTGCAACTGGATATAGAGTGATCGCATATCCTGAGTCAGGGAATCCGGGGTAGACTCGTGCCGGGCTATCAGCGTTTTATATTCCTGTTGCAAAGAATCGTAGGCTGTTTCAATCTGCTTGCGCTGCCGATCGTTCATGTAGTCTGAGCGATCCATACGACAGGAAACAAAAAACAGAGCTGTTAGCAGAAGCAGAACAAGTGGCAGGGCTAATTTTTTCATGGGCTTAAAATTTTAGTAGTTGATTTTAGGAATATCGGTCTACTTGAGGGCATTACCGTTTCATGTAGTAAATTGTGCGGAAAATTCTGTACCCGAGGCATTCTCCTGATGGTCACCTTTGGAGTTCCTCCTCTCGGTACGGATTTCGAAAACCATTTTGTCGTTCCTGTAATACCGTTTTTGAAAGTAAACCGGTTTATCCCCGATAGTATACGATAACCTGTTGATCAACAGCACAGGTGTGTGTTTTTCTATATCCAGGTGGGTAGCTATTGTTGTATCTGCAGCTGCTGCTTCCAGACGGTAGCAGCCCTTACTGACCGGAATTTCAAATTCGTTTTCCAAAATTTTAAACAGGGTCGTCTTTTGCAGGTCATATCCATCTATAAGCTGCCCGTAGAATACGGGAAGCCAGGTAATGTCATAAGCGATAGGCTGCCCGTTCCCGAGCCGAACGCGCTCAACCCTAACCACGACAGCGTTTTCTTTAACACCCAGATAAGAGCAGATTTCCGGTGTTGCTTTTTCCTGTTGAAAAGATATTTCTTTAGTGGATACTTGCAACCCGGCTCCGGATAACTCTTCCTCAAAATCCTTCAGTTCAGCAAACGACGGATGAGTCCGATTATCACTCACAAACGAACCAAGCCCCTGGCAACGGTAAATGAGTTGTTCATTCTCCAATGTCTGCAGAGCCCGCCGCACCGTAACCCTGCTGACATTGAAAATATCGCTCAGCTCATTCTCAGAGGGTAGCTTTTCATTTTCCTTTAGCGTGCCGTCATTGACCTGATTACGCAGCCTATCGCTAATCTGTTTGTGAAGGGGGATGCCTTCTTGTATGTCCATACAATTCGAATTTATTGGTTTTAGTTTAAACCAAAATAATCAATAGCAGATAAAGTAACCATACCTGTTAATACAAGTAAATCTGATGCAATAAAGGTACAGTTGAAAATTGACCTAAAGAGTTTCTTTCGGAGCACTCTGTAAAAAAATGAACTATTCCGAGGCAGAGCTATTGGGGGTATCTGTTATATTTCATTCTATTTATTCTTTCCGACTTAGAGGGTGGAGAAATTCAACCACTTTTGATCAAATAATAGTAATTGAAAATTTAAGCTCAATTTAAGGTCTAGCCCTTATATTCAGAGTGGTATTTACTTGTATTAACAGGTAACTATAAAGTATAAAATCATTAGGAAAGAATATCATGAATTACTTCACTTCAAAGAAAGTAGAACTTTCATTCGATCAGGCCATTGCTAAAGTGACTGAGATTCTAAAGGAAGAGGGATTCGGTGTGTTGACGGAAATTGACGTCAAAGACACATTGAAAAAGAAACTGGATGTGGACTTCAAAAAATACAGAATCTTGGGCGCTTGCAACCCAAGCTTTGCTCATAAGGCACTGCAGGCGGAGGACAAAATTGGCGTGATGCTGCCCTGTAATGTCATCGTGGAAGAACATGAAGATGGCAAGGTTGAAGTCTCAGCGGTCAATCCGGTGGCTTCCATGCAGGCCGTTTCCAATGATGATCTGCATTCTATTGCAGGCCAGGTAAGAGATAAATTAGACAAGGTAATCGGCAATCTTTAATAAATAATTCAACTAAAATTTAATTCAAACGCAAAGGTGACTACTATGAAACGTTTAACACTAATTTTATCGGCTCTTTTTCTTTTTACCAGTATAGGTTTTGCCCAACAGCAAAACAAAGATATGCAAATGAAAAAACAACAGATGCAGGAGATGATGCAGGATTCCACTATGCGCTCGATGATGATGGATCAAATGACCCAAAACCCAGAAATGCGCAAGCAGATGATGCAAAAAATGGTGGGCTCCATGAAGATGGACAGCAACATGATGATGGGCAACATGAAAAAAATGATGAATAATCCTGAAATGAAACAGCGCATGCAAAAACACATGAAGATGATGCAGTCTATGATGGACGGCAATATGGATCAGTCTAAAATGATGGACATGAAAGGCGATACATCCATGATGAAGATGAATATGATGTTCATGCAGATGATGATGCAGGGCGACAAAATGGATGGAAAAGACATGATGGATAAAGACGGCATGGAATCCGACAACGGAAATAGCGAACAAAATCACAATTAGATTACAAAAACAAATAGAAACTAGTCTGGGACCAATAACCCGGGCGGTTTATAACTCAAAAATTATGGAGCAATTATTATGCATTGGTATAACGGATTTGGAGGCGGCTGGATGATGATATTCTGGTGGATATTGATAATCGCCGTAGTAGTTGTATTAGTGAAATGGGCCGCCACATCAACCGGTGGCTGGCCCGGCAACGGCAATAACAGGCTAAATAAAAGTGCCTTAGACATCCTGGAAGAACGATATGCTCGGGGTGAAATTGACAAGGAAGAATACGAAGAGAAGAAAATGGATTTGATGCGTTAGCAAAACGAAGTGCACATCAGAACGTTGAACAGTCTGTTTGAATAAAAACAATGAACAACTAAGAAATTCTAAATCAGAACATGAACATCAAAACAAAAGCTTAAAAATGAAAATACTTATTTTGGCAACAAAAAATTGCAATCATCGCCCTCAATTAGAAACGAGATTGAAGAAAATGAATATACCTTATAATCTTAAGTATGTTGAGGAACACCCGGAACTGGCCACTCGGTTCAAAATACACTCTTCACCAAACATTATCGTTGATGGAGAAGTTGTATTTCGAGGAGAGGGAGAACAATCTCTTCCCAGCAAGCAAGAACTTAAAATGCTCTTTGCTGTGAAACTATTCGACCAGGGTAAAAAAATATACAATCCAAAGACAGCTTTGAGTAGTGACACATAATGGAGTATTTAGCCAGATAAAATTCTCGGACAAGTAGTGGACGAATCATTTAAAGATTAATTACCAAAATATGGAAAAATAGAATGGACAAAGGAGAACAGTTTTTGGAGCGTAATCCCAAAAGAGATAAAGTACAAATGGTCCCTCAACACATATCGGATAAAAAGGGACTGGTAGCAGTAGATGTTACTTGGGGCGAAATCCAGACCATCCAGGCCGCTGACGGTATCCGTACCGTAGGTGAACGAGAAGTAATAAAACAACTTCAGAACGGGCTTCCGGTGATTGACGTACGTGCTCCCGGTACCCGTAACGGCATACGTATCGCCGGAACGAAAGCAATTCCTATTTCGGATATTGTGGATCGGATAGATGAGCTGAACCGCTCAAAGCCCACTATTTTCTTTTGTAACGGCCCACAGTGTCCACAATCGCAGAAGGCAATTCATATGTTGCTTAAAGCAGGATATCCCGCTGAAAAGATGTGGTACTACCGCGGAGGAATGCACGACTGGATCACACTGGGGCTGCCGGTTGTGAAAGACAGTGAATTTTAGATCAAATCAGCCGTATCACAAAATAGCTGCCATCATCTTTGCTGGTAAATTTTTGCCATATAATACCCCGGTTCATTTCAATAATTTCTACGACACGATACCCAAATCCTTTCATTTTAATGCCCAGTACATAAACTCCAAGATCTACTTCTGAGTTAATTTGATACTGACCGGCCTGCAGTGTATCGTTTGATACCACTTTCCTGTCTTTGATAGTTATTTTGCTTTTTCCTCCAAGAAAACCCACCAACCCCTTGTCAATATTCAAGGCAAATTCAATCGATTTCATTTCCCAGTCGGTTTCAGGATTAACAGGATAAAAAGCTTTCTCGTCGTTCACATTCACTTTGATTTGACTCCCTTTTCCATAGTCAGTAAACGGAAATACATTCAACAATACACTCTGTTCTTCAGGACGGCATGTGTAGATGGTTCGGGTGCTGTCCTTGAGTTGCCCCTCCGCATTATATGAATATATCTCAACAGGAAGACGGTAGCTTTTTGCTTTTTCCACTATGGAACCGATAATTAATTTTTCAAATGATTGCAGCTCTCCCTCTTTGTTGTAGTTACATCTTTGATACCTATTACCATCGATTTCAAATAATAACATTTGTCTGTTTTGAGCTGATAGATTATCAATAAATAATGTAGCTGCAAAAATAGTGAGTGCAATAAAAATCAAAGACTTTCTCATATTAAATCAATAAAAAGTTACTAAATACTCGCTGCGTTCATCAAATATGTTGATACAATGATTATATTAACGGTGCATTAGTTAGAAAAACGAAAAGATCTATGACCAGAAATGTAATGGTCAGGTTCTCTTTAAAAAAAGCCCTCGCAGGACAGAAAACAGAAGTAAAGCAACATTCCTTCGTATTCTACATGTAGGGAAAGATCCGGGTTATTTATAGTTAAACCACTTACGGGGCAGATTGCGTGACCAGACATAACAAACCTCCTAATGTTTTTGTTTTAGATGGAGTGAAGTTGAATTTGCGGTTAGACTTTTTTTTGGGGGGGGGAAACGCTTTTCGGCAAATTTGACCAGATATAGATCAAAATATTTCTTACATGTAGAAGTACAGAAAGCCCACTTATGTCCATTGACGGTACTTTTTGGAGCATTTTGAGGGTCAACCACTTCTTTTCCTGTGACAACACATTCCTTATTAAGACTTTCCATATAGATAAAATTAAAACCTGCCAAAAGGCTACCAACCTCATAAGCCTTAAGGCAGGCGGGGTTCAACTTTTTAGTGATGGTGATGATGACCGTGATGGCCATGGTTGCCTCCGGCATATTCAGCCGGATTTTCATCAAATGACTCTTTGCAATTTTCGCAGCAAAAGTAATAAGTAGTTCCTTTATATTCGCCGCTGGGTGCGGCTGTGATGTCTTCGATTTCGTGTCCCATAACCGGGCAGATGTATTGATTTTTCATGGTGTCCTCCATGCTTGGTTCATTTTTAGTTTATTCGACAATGAGCTTGCCGCGAAGCATTCCCATTGCGCATTGAAATTCGTATTCACCGGGTTTATCTGGTGTAAATTCAACCGGAATGGTTTTATATGGAGTTAACGTAGCCTGTTTAGCAAAATCAGGAAATATAACTTGTTCTGAACAGGCGGCGGTTTCTTCGCGAAGGAAGTTTAGCCTAACCGGTTTTCCGGCTTCAACGACTACAATATTCGGGCTGTAGCCGCCTTTTACTTTGATCAGCACTTCCTGGATACCGCCTGCACCGCTTTTAATGCGTGTACCTTCTGAGCCTGAAAGCCAGAAATACCACACGACAAGCGCAATCAACAGGATGCCTCCAATTAGTACCATTAGTTCATCGGGTGTCATAATAATCTCCTTTCAGTGGTTTAACTTTTGGTTGTAAATTTGGGTTGGAATTTACGCAACCGGTTGGCGTTGGTAACAACTGTTACGGAACTAAAGGCCATAGCTGCCGCTGCAATCAGAGGAGAGAGCAGGATTCCAAAAAATGGATATAAGATCCCGGCAGCAACGGGTATGCCGGCTGTGTTATAGGCGAAGGCTCCAAACAGATTCTGTTTTATATTCTTCATGGTGGCCTTGGAAAGTTGAATCGCCAGCACTACGCCTTTCAGGCTTCCCTTGATCAGCGTAATGTCAGCGGCCTCGATGGCCACGTCCGTGCCGGTACCGATCGCCAGTCCGATATCAGCCTGAGCCAGAGCGGGGGCATCATTGATGCCGTCACCCACCATTGCAACCCGTTTACCCTCGTTTTGGAGTTTCTGCACATTCATCGCCTTGTCTTCGGGCAGCACTTCGGCCAGCACCCGGTCTACACCTACTTGTCTGGCAATGGCATCAGCGGTTCGCTGGTTATCGCCGGTAATCATGACGACCTCTAATCCCATTTTCTTTAATTGGGCGATGGCGGCTTTGGAGTCGGCTTTTACCGTGTCGGCCACAGCCACAATTCCAGCGGCCTTGCCGTCCACAGCCACAAACATTGGGGTCTTTCCGTCGTCGGCCAAGGCAATGCTTTCATCTTGCAGGCTGCCAGTGTCAATCTTGTTGTCCTGCAGCATTTTAATATTACCGAGCAGTACCTTGTGACCGTCCACTTCGGCTTCTACCCCATGGCCTGGAACGGCATTGAAGTTTTGAGGATCGAACAGGCTGATACTGCGTTCTTCCGATCCTTTGATGATTGCCTCACCCAGTGGGTGCTCCGAAGCCCGTTCAACGCTGGCGCTCCAGGCCAGCACCTGGTCTTCGGTGAAGTCATTAATTGTAATGACATCGGTCAGAGAGGGCTGTCCTTCGGTAATGGTTCCCGTTTTGTCGAGTACGATAGTATCGAGCTTCTGGGCGGTTTCAAGAGCTTCGCCGCTGCGAATCAATATACCATTTTCAGCGCCTTTTCCTACGCCTACCATCAATGATATGGGAGTTGCCAGGCCGAGCGCACAGGGGCAGGCAATCACAAGTACTGTTACGGCTACAATCAGGGCGTATATCAACACTGGTGCCGGACCTATCAAATACCAGATTACAAACGATGCGATTGCAATAATCATAACTGTAGGTACAAAATATTCCGACACCTTGTCCACAATACGTTGTATCGGTGGTTTCGAGCTTTGAGCCTCTTCCACCATCTGTACGATCTGCGACAGGGCCGTGTCCTTACCCACTTTGGTTGCGCGGAATTTGAACGAACCGGTTTTGTTGATCGTCGCGCCGATCACTTCATCACCACTGCTTTTTTCAACGGGTATGGATTCGCCCGTGATCATGGATTCATCAATAGCAGAGGAACCTTCTACGATCTCGCCGTCCACAGGAATTTTTTCACCTGGCCGCACGATAATGATGTCATCCAAAACTACTTCTTCGACCGGAATATCAATCTCTTTTCCATTTCGTATCACTCGGGCGGTTTTGGCTTGCAGACCCATTAGTTTTTTTATGGCTTCTGAGCTTTTACCCTTAGCTCGAATCTCCATGGCCATTCCCAGGTTTACGAGCGTTATCACCACAGCCGCCACATCGTAAAATATATCCGCTAAGTCTTCGGTTGGAAATATACTGGGAAAAAGTACGGCTACCGTTGAATAGAGCCAGGCTGCCGTCACACCCAAGGTAATAAGCGTGTGCATGTTGGCTGATCGGTTCTTAAACGCCGCCCAAGCGCCAGTATAGAAGTGCGAGCCGGCCCAGAACATTACAGGCAGCGTAACGATACCCATAGTTACCTGGATCCATTGCAACAGGTCCGAACCTTCCGCTATTCCCAGCAGTCCGGGATAACTGAAAATTAATACGGGAACGGCAACAACCGCTGAAAACACGAATTTTCGCATCAGCGATTTATACTCCTGTTCGTGCGCCAGCTGATTTTCGTCAACCGGATTTTCTTTGATTTGGAATTTCTGCTCTCGTTTGCCGTTTTTTTTACCTCCTGCAGCAGAATCGAGTAATCGGGAAGCCTCGAAGGTCTCATATCCTAATCGTTCGATGATCTTTTTGATTATCGGCATATCCACTTTTGAGGGCAAGTATTTGATCAGTGCCGCCTCCGTTCCAAGGTCTACACTCGCACTGAGTATGCCCGAAGTACCTTCAAGTTCCTCCTCAATTTGTGACACGCATGAATTGCAGTGCATACCGGAAATTTGAAGCCGTAACTTCGCATACCCAGTTCTATAGCCTGATTTTTCTATAGAATCCATTATTTTCGAAACAGAAATTTCAGAACGGTTATATTCAACATAGGCGTTTTCAGTAGCACCATTTACTACTGCTTTCTTAATACCGGGCAATTTTCGGAGTTCCTTTTCAATGGTTATCGCACAGGTAGCACAATGCATATCAATGATGGGTAATTGAATTTTTTCCACACCATTTGATGTAATTTGATATGTCGCTGAAGTATCCTGTTGTTTGGAAAGGTACTTCTCTGGATTCTTATCAAACTCCGATTTGCAATTTTGGGAGCAGAAGAAAAAATGTTCACCCTCATAGGTACTGTGATAGGGAGAGGAATTGTCAACTTCCATTCCGCAAACGATGTCTTTAGCCATGACTTGCTCCATTTAAGGTTATAATGAATTTATTCATCAGGTATCTTTTTCAAGTTTCTACTCAATGATAGTGCAGGTAACCTTAACGCAAGCTTAAATCAGACGAACAATTTTGAAATAATTTATTATCAGGTGATATTTCTCTTTAATCGCCGTTAGTTAAGTATCACGCGCTTGTGGTTCCCCATCGTTTATAGAAAAAATTGTAGATAGGGACATAAACCAGCCCAATGTAGGCGCCCCAGGCAAAGCTTTCGACAAGTCCGAGGAAGAAGCCGCCGACTGAAATCCACTCAAAAGCGGGCAGTACAATTTCAAGGAATTGGTGCATATGAATATTCTCGGGCGTAACAAGCCCGTAAATAACACATAAGATGAAGCTAAACGAAGTAAAAGTTCCTGCCGCCCAGCTTACGATTTTAATGTTAAGCATAATAAAGCCTCTTTTTGTTTAGTTAGTAATGCTGTTTGTCTTTGTCGTTTTCAGGCCTGTTGTGAACTTCATGCGAACCGGAGTCGTGTTTGTGGCCGTGTCCGCCGTGGCCACCATGCCCACCGTGACCGTGGCCGAACAGGTGCATGGCTACAAACAGAATGATAATTATCATAAGAAACCAGTTTTCAGCTATCCATTCCATAATATTCACCTTACAGGTTGTTTATTGTTTTCCCGTATTTTTTCAGGGGTGTTGTTTTACGTTCTTTTGTTGTGTGAAACTGTTCTTCAAATTTCTGCAAATCTTTTTTCAACTCTTCAAAATCGTCCCGGCTTATTTCACCACGGGCATAACATCGACAGAAATGATCCATATTTTCTTTAACCGGCTCGGTTCGTTTGCGTCGATTCAATAAAGCTGTTATGATGACTACTGCTGCAAAAATGACCACAAGGAGCCAACCATAAAGGGGTATGTTCCAGGTATCTTCAAACCACATAAGTACCTCCTTTGGGGTTAAACAAACATTAGTTTCTGTTCTATAGAAAAGTGTAACCGTCCTTTTCTATAGATATATTAACACATAGAGGCTTAAAACAAGCTTAAATATGGAGAGAAATTTTGGCCCGAGTAATTTTTATTCAATCTTAGTTGGGTACATGAAAGTAGCTTTGGACTGGCAAACTACTCAAAGGATTTTATCATATGTACCGGAACGATGAAGACTATAATCGTAAAAAACAAATAAGGCAGATGGATATTTATAGAGTATAAACCACCTCCAAGAAATGAACCAATGGTCAGACTCAAGCTACAAATAGAAGCTAGTAACCCATGCATTTAGCTATATTATTTTTAGTACTTATTTTGCAGGTTAAAGGTGCAAGTGTTGTTGTGACTAGAGCTATGCCTAAAGCCATATAGGAAACCAATAAAATTATCAGTGTGAATGTATCTACAAGCATCAAAAAAAAGAGAAAGTCCAACAAAAAGATACCCTACTAAAAGTATTCTTTTTTCTTCATCCAACCGGAGTTTATTTTACTATAGTTATTTCTGACAATTATATAACCGTCATCCTTAAGAGAAGCTTAAAAGGGCTAAAATAGTATCATATGCAGGAAAATTATTTTAATGGCTTGTTTTATACTTCCTGTTTTAAATGAGTTATCTGACGATTAAAAAAAATGCAGACGATTTAAGGTTTATTTAAGGCTTCTTCGTCTATTTTTTAGTGGTTATGTTAATGTGTATTCACCTAAAATGTGGAGAATATTTATGAATAACGGCAGGTATATAATATATATAAAAAACATGGTCTGCCCTCAGTGCATACTTGTAGTGAGGCAATCGCTGGTACAATTGGGGTGCACCGTACATGTTGTTGAATTGGGACACGCAGTAATCAGTAAGCCATCTGATACTATTATTCAACAAATCAAAGAACAACTGAAAGAATATGGTTTTGATCTACTGATCTCTGAAAAAGCTCGGATGGTTGAAAAAGTAAAGACATTACTCATTCGGTTACTATACTTTAATACAACCATAAAATGGATTGATTCTTATTCTGAATACCTGGAGTTATTCATGCAGGTTGAATACGACAAACTGGACAAGCAATTTTTATCCGAATGCGGGTGCTCCATCCAAAGATATTTTGACACCCTGCGGTTTGAGCGGGCTAAAGAATTGATTTCTTACAAAATATATTCTCTTCCATCTATCGCTGAACAATTAGGATATGACACAACCGAAGAACTATCTCTTGATTTTGAAAAACGACTAAAAATGGATATCAAGTACTACAACGAATCGGATAACAATTACCGACTGTCTCTGGATAAAATTATCTAAGCTTAATATGAATTTATTTTACTTCCATTTTTCAGCTGTTTGCCATAGCTGTATTAAATTCTAAGGTTTGGGATAATAAGAACTTTGTTGGATCATTTTGAACTGGGGAAATATGCGACTTGTTCAATGGCTGTGATAAATTCAAAGATTTGATTTCTGGTCTTTATAGTTGCCAAGCGGGTTTTAGCTACATTTGTAAAGAGACGCGTTACTTAGAACTGGATTGTTATTTGTGAATTTGTGAAGTATAACAACCTTAAACCTTTTGGTTTGGCGACGAGCCATAGAGTAAGTTATCAATACCATTCTCCCACGCACTCTGTTTGAGCAATTTAGTGATTGTTATATAAGCCGGTTTTTTAAAATAGGTGCCATTAATTTCTAATATTGGTAAGGGTAATGGAGAACCTATTTTTGATGATAACTTTTCGAATTTTGGTTTATCAAATCTTAAGTCAACATATTTAAATGAGATATTCTTTTCCATTAGAGCATCAGCTATTTTACGGAGATAATTGCACCAGCCTTCACAATAAATTGTAAGTGTTGGGCTCTTTTTAGTTTGTTTTTTCTTGATCATATCGTTGGTCTTTGTCAGGTTGATATTTTTTTTGATATAAATTATATCATTTAAGGATGGTTATTTTGAGTAGTTGAAGTTCCTTTAATAAACTGTTTCCACTTACCTTTTATAGGTAGGAAGGCCGGAACGCTCTGCTTGTATTCAAGATATTCTTCCCCGAATTCTTCGATCACTTTCTTTTCTTCCTTTCGGGCCAGCAGTACATAAGCGATAACGATAACCGGGAACAGCCCTACCGAGAAAAGGGTGGGCCAGTGAATGACCCCTTCGCCAAAAAGCCCGATAAATAAGCCCGTGTATTGCGGGTGCCGCACCAAACCGTATAATCCATCCGTCGCAAGCCTGTTTTCCTGTTTGGCATGATAAAGTTCGCGCCAGCCTTGAATAAAAATTCCAAAGCCACCAAAAAGTAGGGTATAACCCACGATCATAGAGATCATCATACCTGCTTCACCAACGCCCACCAAGGTGGACCAAAGGTTGGCATTTAGATCACCACTACCACTATCCAATCCCAAAAACCGTACCATCAGGTAAATGGTAAGCGGAAAACCGTACATCTCGGCATACAGTGCGATGATAAAGCCCTGAATCAGCCCGGCACCCAACCATTCCCGCCAGGTTTTTGGTGCCATGTATTTGTGCAAAAGCCAGGAGGCAATAACGATAACAAAAAGGGCTATTATCCAGGCACCGGAGTGTTCAATTCCTCTTTCCATAATACAATTCCTCTTACATTAGCCGTGTTCAAGTCATTAGTGCAACAGCGCGGTGTTTTAAGGTTTGTTGAATAGGTGAAAGGTAATCAAATTTTCGAATAGGTCGATTGTTGAGATACCGCTCGACCGTTTTAATGCGTTGGGCGG
>Ga0306906_1000426_pt1 | contig 16438 bp, 21 predicted proteins | sample AntRauTorcE11897_FD_190405 | JGI IMG/M metagenome (GOLD analysis project Ga0306906, IMG submission 190405) | Saline lake microbial communities from Rauer Islands, Antarctica - Metagenome Torckler E11 #897 (v2) (version 2) | ecosystem: Environmental > Aquatic > Non-marine Saline and Alkaline >...
GTTAGAGAGTAATTGTAGAGTAGAAGGGGGAGGGGTAAAGAATCGCCAGCAATCTAAGACCAAAAAGTCCCAAAAATATCCTGGGAAAATTTCGACCTGTATGTTGAAATCTACCCCCCACCCCTTCTTCTTTTAGAGAAATACTTTTTATTTTTTATATTTAAGTACCCTATAGATTTACACATGCTATGATTAGGATTATCAACTTAGAAAAAACTATGCCAACGAAAAAAGGATACCGAGGAAGCAGTAAGCGTTCAGCTGGAGGTGAAGGAGATTACTCAATGGGTAAGGCTATGAAGAAAGCAGCCGTCAAAGGGCTGAAAGGCTACCTCAAAGGCACGCAAGACTTAGCTGACAAGATTTCCAGCAAGCTCCCAAGTTCAGCTCGTGGTTCAGCTGATGGTCGTGTAGGTCGTGGTGGTGGTCGCCGAGGTCGTGGTGGAAAAAGAACTGGTGAAAAATAGACAAACAAACGAAAAGTTGTCTAATCCCAATTTTCGGTTTTGCACTTAGCTAGCTAGTTGAGGTATGATTGCCATATGTCTGATATACAGAAAGCATCACCACAAACCAGCAGGAGAACACCTGCCGAAGAGGTGGTCAAGTACCGCACTAAAAAGAAACTCCACGAGACTGTCACCAAAGAAGTCCTGAAGGACGAGATGAAACCAGGAGGGATAATGAAAATGGATTCGCCCGTGTCGGTTAAGCCTGGACCAAAGCCTCACATCCTCAAAGATTTTAATGAGAATCCACAGCGGTTCGACTTTGCTATTTATATGCAGCAGGGACTGACTGTCGAAGAGGCAGGTATTTTAGCGGGCTTCAGTACCGAGCAAATGAAGACTTTGAATGACAGGTCAGAAAGCTATCGACGCTTTGTCGATTTGCAGATGATTAAATTTAAGCAGAAGCACTTGAAGGTTATTTCGGACAAAGACAATCCATCCACTTCGCAGTGGCTATTGGAACAGAAGTTCCCAGAGCAATACGGTAAGAAAGCGAAAGCGGATATCGGTGCGGGGTCGACGCAGGTAATCCAAGCTATTATTAAATCGGTGCAGATGTCACCAGATAAAACCGTAATCCATGAGCACGAAAACACAGAGGAAAAAATCAAGGAACATAACGAGCCACGACTCGATAAAGGAAATCAACCGACCCTTGAGCCAGGAGGAGCAAGTATTCTTCAATAACCTGAAAGACCGTCGGTGGCGGTTGAACAACCTCTACTTTATTAAGAACAAGAAGGGGGAGAAGGTTAAGTTCCAGATGAACTGGGCACAGGAGATGATGTGGGATGGCTTGTGGTACTTCTCGATTATCCTAAAAGCGAGACAGCTGGGGATGACGACCTTCTTTTGTATTTTGTACTTGGACATCGTATTATTTAATGAACATAAGACAGCGGGTATCATCGCTCACAAGGATAAGGATGCAAAAAAAATCTTCAAAGACAAAGTTAAATTCGCCTGGGACAATCTTGACCCCCTCTTGCGAGACTATCTTGGACCCCCAAACACCGATAGTGCAGGAGAACTTAGTTTCCCCAACGGAAGTAATATCTTTGTATCTACGTCCACACGAGGCGGGACAATTCAGTACCTTCACATTTCAGAGTTCGGCTACATCTGTGCCCATTACCCTCAGAAAGCTGAAGAAATTGTAACTGGTTCTATCAACTCGGTAGAGCAAGGAATGATGGTAACAATCGAGTCGACGGCTGAAGGTCGTGCAGGTTACTTCTTTGAATTTTGTGACGACGCTCAGAAGACTGCCCTGACTGGTCGGTCACTATCACCGATGGAGTTCAAGTTTTTCTTCTTTCCGTGGTGGAAGCACCCGCAGTACAGCTTGGATGGCAATATTTTTATACCGATTGACGTTAAGCACAAAGAATACTTCAAAATCCTCCAAGAGAAGCACGGGATTCTTCTGTCTGAGGGTCAAAAGCGTTGGTACGTCAGTAAACACAAGCTCAACGGAGAGAACATGATGGCAGAATACCCGTCACTACCCGAAGAAGCCTTCCACGCTTCTATTCAAGGTGCCTTTTACTCTAGTGAGATGGTCAAAGTGTACGAGCAGAACCGCATCAGGCTTATTCCGATTGAAGGTGTCCTTCGAGTCGATACTTGGTGGGACTTAGGAATGAACGATAAGAACTGTATTATCTTTACGCAAACCAGCGGGACTGAAATCCGAATAGTCGACTACTACGAGAACAGTGGCGAAGGGCTAGCTCACTATGTGGGGGTGTTAGAAGACAAGGGGTACAGTTATGGCAGTCACAACTTCCCTCACGACGTTCAGGTGAAAGAACTGGGTACAGGACAGTCCCGACTCAAGACTTTGCAGGACTTGGGGGTCAAAGGGACACGAATCGTCAAACGGACGACTTCTATTCCTGATGACATCGAGCAAGTAAGGCGTTTATTTCCACGGTTTTACTTTGATATCGAGCGAACTGGTAAACTAGTGACATCTTTGGAGAACTATCGACGGAGTTTTAACGAGAGTACGGGTGAATTTAGCAACACTCCACTACACGATAAGCACAGTCACCCTGCTGATGCTATGAGAACGCTAGCATGTGGCTGGCAAAGTCACAGCATGACAGATACTCCTGCTGGAGAAGATGCTAGCTCAGATTTCTTTTAGTGGTATGATTGATAGCATAACTACATCATGGTCGGGGTTATCAGTGGGACTTCTTTAACTATCGTATGAATACACAACCAGACACAAAATCAGCAGCTATAAACGCCGTCAATCAAGAAGCAGCCGAAATGCCTTCTTATTCTGATGTCGAAGAGCAGCAGATTAGTGCCATCCAGATTCGTCTGTTCAAGGCACAACAAGCCCGTGACACTTCACACCCCGAACTCAACGACCAAACTTATATTGAGAACTACGAAAACAATGAACGGATTGCCAACACGTTTGTGAAAGGTAAGAAGTTCGAAGGTGATATTAAAATTGCTTCGGGTACTGTGGAGCAAAAAATGTTCTCGGTGCTGGCAGAGGTAAATCGACTATCGCTCTCACCCCAGGTGCTAGCTTTTGATGAGGACGAAGAAGAAATGGCATCGCTTGGACTGGCGATGACCGATGTTCTATTTGAGACAGCTAAAAAAGAACGTGACGATGAGAAGCGTCTTATCCGACAGATGGAACTGTTAAAGCAAGGAACTGTTTTTGTGCAGGAGATGTGGACGAAGCGTTGGAAAAAGTACAAAACAGGAGTCGACAAATCTAAGATTGGAAAATTCCAAGGAGTCGACTGGACAGAGAAGCTCAAGCTTTGCTGGGACGGTCCCGAGCGAAATATTTTATACGCACCAGGAGTTTACCTCGGGAACATCAAAGAGATTGACTCAAAGAAGCAGCCGTACATTTTTACGCACAAGCTAACCTCTTACGAAGAGGCTAAGTCTCGTTACGGCATGAAAGATGACGACGGTAACGATGTTTGGGAACGCTGGAAGTATGTTCCACGTGAAAGGACTACTCGTATGACCAACGTGTCAGAGATGGCTAACAGCATGAACAAAGCATGGACTCTTACTACTATTGGTGAGGGTGAAGTGGAAGAAGTCCATTACCAGGATAAGTTTAATGATGAATACCAAATCTTTCTCAACGGAATCCCACAGCTACCCGTCGGATTCCCGCTTAGTGTTATTAGCCCAGGAGGGGAATACAATATCGACTACCAGGTGTACCAATTTATCAATCCTTTCTTCGCATACGGCAGAAGTTTTGTACAAAAGGTCAAAGAGCAATCCGACATCTTGGATGAGCTTCTTAAACTCCTCATTATTAAAACCCGAAAAAGTATCCATCCTCCATATGCAAATAGCAGTGGACGGGTCATTAGTTCACGGGTGCTTATGCCAGGGCGTATCACGATGGGGATTGACGCAGGTTCTCTTCAGGCTATCGGTCAGGAGGGTCAAGGCGTTATTTCGTCCGAGTTCCAAATGTACCAACTCCTCCAAAACAACATTGACGAAAACACCGTCAGCAAGCAGTTCACAGGAAGTCAGGGCAAGGCGGGTCAAACTGCAACAGAGTCTAATATCCTCCAAGCCCAAGCCCAAAAGGTTCTTTCGTTAACTATCTTCTCTGCCATGAACTTGGAGATGAAGCTTGGCTACCTGCGTCTGTGGAACGTGCTTGAAAATTACTTCGAGCCATACGACACTCGGTTCAACGAAACTAAAAAAGATATCGAAGAAATCTTCCGACGAACAGTACGAAAAGATGTCGACCTAGAGAACGATGGTCGGGGTATTCGTCAAATCATTCCAACAATGGGAGAGCTGCCACCATCTTCACAAGTACGAGAAGAAGAACTATACGAAGGTATGCCAGCTGAAGGAGAAGGTATGAGTCTACGTCGAGCTACTCGGTCAGATGTCGGACTACCTCCTGTAAACAAGATTTACCTCAACCCAGAGCGATTAAAGAAGGTAAAGATTGCGTGGTATATTGATGTAGATACTCGTGAGAAAGAAACATCCAACGTAGAGAAACTAATGTTCCGAGAAGAACTAGCTGACCTATCACTCCTAATGAACATGGGTGCACGACCTAAGATGGAAGAGCTACAAGCTCAATACGCACTTATCTGGAATCGTCGAAAAGACAAAATGTTCGAAGAACCAGTATCTCAAGAAGAAATGATGGCAGCTCAGATGGGCGGTGCTGACATGGCACCACCTGTCCCGAATGGGGTAACACCAGAGCAGGTGCCAGTCGGTTAATTACAAGTTTAAGGTCGAGATATGTTCGAGAAATACATAGTAAAGCGTCAGCACTACGATAATGACATCGCAGAGCTACGCAAAATAATTGCCGAGACCACCAAGCGTTTACGTGAGGAGGAATCGGCAAAGTCTGAAGCAAACGCAGCGGTCAAGGCGTTCGATAAGGAACGACAAATGCTCCATCGGGAAATAGAGCAGATGACCAAGCGTGCCAAGATGAAGGTGCCCGAAAGGGATTTGAAAGAGTACGCTACACCTATCCCAGAAGGGGAAACTAAGCGTACTGAATACATGGCAGAAATCGCTGGGTATTTCCAGCGTGGGTTACGGGACCAGCTTAACTATATGCAGACTCAGTTCAAGAATCAGACGGGAATGTTCCCGCTGACCGAACGGGAGACTGACTTCTTCAGGTCGTGTATTAACGTCACAGGCTTGCTCCTCGATTGGGGACAAGAGTGTGTAGCTGAACACCATGCCAACATCGCTAGTGCAAACGATAACGATGTTGAGGATGCGTTCAGTGACGAAGATGATGAAGCAGTTAAAAATATTAAAAGCAAGCTAAAAAAATAACCTATGGCTTATTACGATGCAGATGGAAACGAGGTCGAGGGAGTAATCACTCAGGCAGAAGCCGATGAGCAGATTGCTGAGAAGACTAAAGAACAGATGGAGCTAGCAGCGACAGCAAAAGCCGAAGCAGAACAAAAGACTGCCGAAGCCACTGCCCTGCAAGCAAAGATTGATGAAGCAGCAGCAGCTCAAGCAGCAGCTGGTGGCGAGGGAGAAGATAAGGACAAGGATAAAAACTTGGCTGCTCTTCGTAAGAAGCTCGAAGAGACTGAAGCTTCTATTGTTACTGAACGAGAAGCAACGACTGCTCGTATCACTGCGTTAGAAGGAGACAAGGTAGCTCAAGCGATTGCAGCAGTTGCTTCTGGCGACGCTGACCTAGCTGCCAAAATCAAGCACAACTACGACACGACGCTTTCAGCTGTGAAAGCATCAACCGCAGAAGAGATTTCACAGAAGGTCGAAAACGCTGTGAAACTTTCTATCTCAGCAGGAAAACCAAATCCATTGGACATGGCTGCGGGAGGTGGGGCACCACAAGGAAGCGGTGGAGCACATCAGCCTTCAGGGTCTAAGGTTGAGTTCAACGAGAACGAAAAAGCCGTTGGGAACAAGATGGGTATTTCAGATGCTGACCGAGAGAAGTATGGACCGAAATTATCAGGTATGAATACCAAATAAGTATGGCTAAAAATGAAACAACCAAAGACACTGAAGCAAAAGTTGAAGAGAAAGAAACGACAACTACAGCTCCAGAAGTTAAAAAGGATTCAGGAACAACTCCAGAGGTCAGTAAAGGAAAGGGAGTTGAAACGACTGGAGAGGGCGAAACAGTGGAAGTAAGTAAAGATGACCTCAAGGCGTTCATGCGTCGAATGGATGAGCTTGAGGAATCAAACAAGAAGCTGATGGCAGTAGCTGATAAGGGGCGGATGTTCGAGTTCACAGAAAAGGAGCGAGCTGAGAAATCTAACACTCCAGTTGTGAAACTAACTCGTCTCGGTTCGGCTTCAGGTAAGTTGGTGGTCGCATGGAAGATGACAAAGAACGAGTCATACGTCGACGGCAACCGACTGATTGAACACCAGACAATCCAAGTATTCTTTGAGAATGGGGAGAGTCAGGACATGGCGTTGCTCGACTTCTATCGACAAGCCAACAAGGACACCCGAGCGAAAGTTCGAGGTCGTCTGACCAATGATGACGGAAGTGAAATTCTGAAATTGGAAATGAAGGACGGAACAATTATTGATGTACCACTAAAATTCGTAAACTAGTATGGAAACAGAACTATATTTTGAAGAGAAGAAAGTAAAGTCAGTTGTACCTGTAGATGGACAGACAACACCACTTGGTGAAGCAATCTACACTGTGACATTTGAAGATGACTCATCACAGGTAATGACAGCTCGAAAGTTTGCAGCGATGCAGACAACTGAAAAGAGTGACGCAACCGCAGCTCGTAACGAACTGTCGAAAGAAATGGGTAAGCAGATGTACGGACTGATGGTCGAGTACGGACTAAAGTTCTCTGAGATTGACCCAGTTATTAACGAAGTTGTACGTCTAGCAAATGACGGACAGAATACTGCCAACGATATCCTGTGGGGTAACGAAGCTTATGACCGTTCGCTCATCGACGTTAACCGTGTACTATTAACTAAATATGGCTCAGAAGAAACAGATACCCCTGAAGGTGACAATGGAGCTACACCCGAGGGAAGCCCTGTTGATTCAGCGGATAAGGAATAAGTACCGCTTCGGAATGATAGAAATTCGTCTAAAGGATGGTCTGCCGATAGACATAGACGTTCACTATAAAGACTCCTTGTCAGTAGAGAACCAGGATGATATCATTAAGGAGTAGTTAAGCATCACAGGAGTCCCACCTGAAAGACGGAGGATTCGATAACACATCAATGTGCTATCGGTCCTCCGTTTTTGTTTTTTTTACATAGCTTGTTGTCATACGGCACTGCATTGGAGTCTCGACCCTTCATTGCAGTGCGGTCTGGGCGTAAGCACCAGAAGTCCAGTTTGATTCTACTGTGTCACAAAAGAATCCTATGTCCCGTCAGAGAAGACGTACCTACTCACATAGAACAGCCGTTTTATTAAACCTTTAAGCTAGAAACGAATATGTCATTTCGCAAAGTAAAAGGACTGACCAAGAATATTTGGTTGCCAGTAACACCTTCAACTGCTCTTGCAGCTCGAAGTATCGTTACATTGACTTCAGGTCAGCTCGTAGCAGCAACTGCTGCCACAACTGCACCTAACCTCGCAGGTGTATTAGTTGGTGAAATCACAGCAGAAGATGCTAATTTCGCTGACGAACGACTTGTAGCGGTAGAAGTCCCGATGGAAAAGAACTGTATTTACGAATTTCCTACTACTGGACTCGTAGCTGCTGACATCGGAGTTGATGTTGACCTAGCAGACGCTGTGTCTGTTGACCGTGCTGCAACTGCCGTTGGCGTTGTACGTACGACTAAAGTGCTTTCAGCAACTAAGGGGCAAGGTCTCCTAAAGATTAACGGAGCTTACTAGCACCGTATTATTAGATTAGTCTTATTTTAGAGTATGGAACTCAATACCATCACACTATCTGACTTCGTGAAGAACGCACAAATCATCTTCCTACGGGCGATGGACACAGTGCAAATGAACGCACGAAACTCTGGGATGTTCCGTGTTGAATCAGTGCCTCAAAACACTGGTAACACTCGTGACTACACAGAGATTGACCTCGAAAACTATGCCAAGGGCAAGAAAGAAGGGGCACAGTCAGAACGAGCACGTATCCAACAGGGGTACACGAAGATTGCCCGACTAAAGCGAGTATCGCTTGATATCGGTATTACTTACGAGATGCGAACACAGAACAAGTACCAGGAAGTCGTAGCCCGACTTACTAACTTGGGTATGCTCGCAGCTCACCGTATGGAACTGGATATGTCTCACCGAATTACATTTGGTCAGGCTACCTCATACGTGGATATGGACGGTGACACCGTTGACATCTCAACTGGAGACGGACTTTCCCTCTTCAACGCAGCTCACACCGTGCGAGGTTCAGCAGTTACCTACCGTAACCAGCTAGCTGGAAACCCAGCCTTCTCAAAGACAGCTTTGGAAGGAATGGAACAGCTGATTGTGGAAGAAACAATCAACCAGTTTGGTGAAAAGATGGCAATGCCATTCGACATCATCTACTCAACAGATGACCCAAACACGGTGAACACTATCCGAACTGAGCTTCGCTCAACATCTACAACAACTGTAGACCAGAGTTCAGGAGTGGTGAACGTGAACCAAACCAAGTACCGACACGTAATGTTGCCATTGATTGCGACAGACAGGGACGGACTTGTGGACGGAACGAAAGCTACATACTGGGGACTATCCTCAACTATGTACTCATCTGCTTACCTCGGTATGCACGAAGAGCCTCGACTTAAAACTCCACCAACTGAAGGTAACAACGCTGAAGAATTTTCTACAGACGATTGGAACTTCGGTACACGAGCTGGATACTTCATTTGTATCGTCTCAGGTGTATGGATTAAGTTCTCAGAGGGAGACGGAACATAGTCCGAAAGGAGCCTTACGGCTCCTTCCCTGGAACTTCTCAGCTGAGGGTTTCAGAGTAGGAGTCGGAAGGTATTATCAGGCTAACAAGAGATACACATGACATCTCCAAAAAGCTACGCAATCTTTAACGCAACAGCACCTCGTGCAATAGCGAGCACCACAAATGCTTCACCTATTGTTGTCACGACTGATGCTCCACACGGCTATGCCACGGGCGATAAAATTGCAATCACAGGTCACGAAGTCAACACCAATGCTAATGGGTATTGGGACATAGTAGTTACTTCAGACACGACTTACGAGTTGGTAGGTTCTGAAGGTAACGGTGTAGGAGGTGCCACAGGTACTAACTACATTAGAGCTAAGTACGCATCCGCTGATGATTTCAGGAATGCGGTTTTGTCGTTAGTGACCGATGGCGGAGGAACAGCAGCTATGACTGTAAAGGTTGTAGGTTCAATCCAACGCAACCCTCCAGACTTTGCTAAACCCTCATCTGTCGACAACCAGTGGTCGACAGTGCAGGTTATCAACCTAGAGAACAGCACAGAAATTAACGGAGACACTGGAATTGTACTTGCGGGAGAAGACTTGGCTGCAATGTACGAAATCAACATCAACCACCTAACTTGGGTTTCTTGCATCCTTGAAGGTACAGCTGGTGAAATTACTGCGAAGATTAGCGTAGCCCAAAACACCTAGTTATGAGTAGGAGAGAATCACGTAAACAAATACCTGAGTCTCTCAAGGAAACTCAATCACTAACATCACAGTTGGAAAACCGTGCGACCAGTGCTGAGAATCGACTCTCTGTGGCTACCAACGCAATCAAAGCAGCGGAATCACAGAAAGCTGAGGTTGAAAAATCTCTTGAATCCCTTGAGAAGACTAAAGCTCAAAAGCTGAAAGAGCATAAAGAACTCGACCAGCTAACATCGGAGAAGCAAGACACGCTCCGAGAGCTTGAAGGTAAACTCGTAACGGAACAGGGAACTCTCGATGCTCTCGCAGACGCAATCAAATTGCTCAAGCGAGAGAACGAGAAAGACTTGGCTACAATGAGAGAAAATCACAGTAGTCAGATGACGGTCTTTTCGAAAGCGTCCGAACTAGCTAACACAGCTCGTAAGGAAGCAGAGACTAATTTAGCCAAGAAGAAGGTTGAACTAGTAGATACCGAAAAGCTCGTGACTAAACTCACGCTAGAGGTTAGTCGGTTGGAGAAGACAGTATTACCTGCCCTCTCTGGAAAAGAAGAAGAGCTTGGCACACTTAATCACCAACTCTTAGTCAAGCAGAATGAAGTCCTCGATGCCGAGGCACAACATACTGCGATGGTCGGTAAATACCATGACGAGAAGGTCAGGTACGAAGAAGCGAAAGCTCTTCGATTATCGGAAGAGAACCGTGTAAAAGCGGAACTCACAAAGCTCATTGACAAAGAACGTGAGGTCGAAAGTAAGATGCGTTCATTGCGAAACATCCAGAAAGGCGTAGACCAGGCGACTAGTCGTCTGGAACGCAAGGAAAAGGATGTTGAATTGAAGAATCATCTAGCCAAGCCACGACAAGTAATCCAAACTTAATATGGCTAGGACTGACGGCATAGGCGAGTACGTGCCAGAAGGAGACCTCTTAGCAACTGAACAGGGGCAGCAAGACATCATTGATGCCCTCAACATCAACACTGGTATCAACATTGCTACGGCAATGATAAATACCAACGTAGATATTGGTTCAACTTCGACCTCCGTTCTCGGTACAAACTTAACCAGAAGGTTTCTCTTTCTGGTAAATGATTCCGACGAAAACATTTATGTGTCACTTGGTCCCACAGCAGTATTAAATGAAGGAATACTTTTAACAGCTGGTGGTGGAGCACTTACACTCGATATCGCAAGTATGTGGTTGGGAAGTATCTCAGCAATCTGTGCATCGGGTAGTAAGAACCTCACCGTAAGTGAAGGTTCACTAGTCTAATATTATGGGAAGTGTAGTAAATGTTTCAGTCGGACTCACACAGGCACAGATAATTGCGTTAGCAAACCTTCTGTTTCCTGAGACCCCAATCGGTGCGGTAGACGGTTCTAACACTGTGTTCACTACCACCTACTCGTACCAAACGGACCGAATCTATCCGTACAAGAATGGGCAACAGCTCATTTCACCTGGAGATTTCACGCAGAGTGACGATAAGGAAATTACACTTACTTTTGCTCCGCAACCAGGTGACGTACTGTTCGTTCAGTACATCAGGTCAGACCTGAACCCTTAATAGAAAAGGTCGAGACATTAAATTAAATTTATGTCAGTTACAAAAATTCGAATCAATCAAACACAAATTGATTTCAAAGACTCGGTAGTTGCAGCTTCAACTGCAAACATCGCAGACCTTTTGGCAGCTGCACCAGATACTCTTGATGGAGTGACTCTGGCAGCTCAAGACCGTGTTTTGGTTAAAGACAACACCACTGCTTCTGCTAACGGTATCTACCGTGTTATCACAGTAGGAACTGGAGCAAACGGTGTGTGGGAACGTGTAGAAGATATGTTCACAGGGGACGTTGTAGAGCGAGGTATGATTGTCTTCACCCAAGCTGGTGGAACACTCAACGCTCTCAAAGGTTTCCAGATTTCTTCTGCGGGAACAGCAGGTGCTCACACTGTAGGTACAGACTCAATCAACTTCACTCCGTTGAATGACGATAACCAAGGTGTAACTCTAGCTCAACACATCTACAACGAAGTGATGACTGGAACCATCGACAGTGCAAACACCGTGTTTACTACAGCAGCAACATTTGCTACTGGAAAACTACGAGTGTACTTAAACGGTGTGCGTCAAACTCTAGGGGATGACTACACAGTTACAGATGTAGATGAAATCACGCTTACCTTTGCACCGAAAAGTGCTCCAGGTAATCCTGATATCCTCACTTGTGATTACCTTACTTAGTTAATCCACTCAGTCCCTTCGGGGATTGGAGTGGGTTCGTTAAAGAACCCAAAAAAATATATGTCACAAATTAGCTTAGACCAGTTAGACGAGTTCGGAAGGACTTATCTAGTCGAAACAAAACAAGGCGACCAACCTCAGTGGAACGCCGACGAGGAGAAGTTAGAACCTGTGCCTGAGCTAAAACTAAGGCGTATATTCATGTTAATGGGAGCATAATTATGGCAACACGAGAAGTCTACAAAGTAATAGCACAACTAAGTCCCGCAGCGACAACGCTGACGACCTTATATACTGTGCCCGCTGCGACAGAAACTGTCGTGTCCAGCATTATTGTGACCAACAGGAGTAATTCGAATAGGTCGTTTCGGATTGCAATATCGGTAGCTGGAGCAGCTATCGACAACAAGCACTACATCGCTTATGACACAGCTATCGGAGGGAATGGTGTGCAGGAGTTTACCACTGGTATGACTCTGGCAGCCACTGACGTTATCCGTGTCTATGCTGGTTCTGCTGAATTATCATTTAATGTCTTCGGGACAGAAATTGCTAACGTATGAGTTTAGACCCAATCGGAAAACTACCCTATGCGTCAGATGTCTTGTTGGCTGATGGTGGTCAGATGGATGCCTTTAATCGTCTTCGAGTATCTGAGATGGTTCCTATTTGGGACTCAAAGCAAATCTTTGACAACCAACCACTACTTATCGACGACCAGCAGACTTCTGGTTCAGGGACAACTTCAACCCACTCAGCAGCTAAGGCTGCGAGTACGATGTCAGTATCAGCCTCAACTGCTGGTACCAGAATCAGACAGAGTATCCAGTCATTTAACTATGCACCTGGTAAGGGCATGTTGATTATTCAAAGTGCTAACCTTCGGGCAACTGGAGGAGGTGCTGGAATTACTGCACGGGTGGGTTACTTCCGTGATAGTGATGGTCTGTTCTTCCAAGTGAAGGATGGTGTCATTTCTGTGAACCTGCGAAGTAACGCTACAGGCACACCTGTTACAACAACCATCAACCAAAGTAGTTGGAACATCGACAAGATGGATGGGACAGGACCAAGTGGTGAGACTTTAGATATCACAAAGTCTCAGCTCTTTGTTATTGACTACGAGTGGCAGGGTGTAGGTCGAGCACGAATGGGATTCTTTATGAATGGTCAGTACAAGTATGTCCATCATTTCCGAAACGAGAACGCTATTTCAGGGGTCTACATGAGCACTCCGAACTTGCCATTACGTTGGTCAATTTCAAACGACGGTACAGGTGCTGCCAGTACCATGCTGGCTATCTGTGGTTCGATTGCTTCTGAAGGAGGTACCAGAGCAACAGGTATGGAGCGACACTTTGCTGCTGCTGAAACCAGTAACATTGGTAGTGGAAGTAACCGAGCTTTGCTTGCTTTGCGTCTTAAAACAGGAAGACAGGGAGCCGTTATTGAAGTCTCTGGTTTGGGAGTGATTGGTGCTGGTAACGGAGATAAAGGTGCTTGGCAATTAACTCTCAATCCAACTGTAGCTGGTACGGCTTTGTCTTACACGGGTCAGACAAACTCTAGTATTGAGATTGCTCAACCTGCTGCTAACAACACTATCTCAGGAGGAACTATAATTGACGGTGGGTTCTTCACTGATGGAGGAGCTGGTCTGGTTTCAGTACTTAACACATTGAAGCTGGGTCAGAAGATTGACGGTACACGAGACTTCTTGGTCTTGAGTGCTATACCGATTACTAACAACATTAACGTACAGGGTTCAGTCACCTGGCTAGAACTTACATAATTATGGAAGGAGCTATTGTCACAACTACAGCCAACTCTATCGTCGTTGACTTCAACGATTTTGGTACTGCTGTCGGGTTTACCCACAACACCTTTGCTACAAAGATGGTGATTAGTATTCGTTTGTACCCAACTTTCGTTGAGGTCTACGTTCAAGACATGCCAAAGTGGGCGGTTAGTTATGCTCTGCAAGCTAATGCGATTAAGGTGAAGTCTATCGACGGGGTAGCACCAACTAGCCTGACTCATTTATACGAACTCTTACAAGCAATGATTGAATAGTATGGCTAGATTCGCTCGTAAATGTGGACCAAACTGGGTACCGAAATGGTTGTTCAACGAAGCCGTTTTCCATGATTGCTGTGTGGTACATGACATCGCTTACGAGGAGTCAAGTGGTAAAATAAAAGCAGACGTAGATTTTCTCAAGTGTATGTGGAAAACAGGAGGAAGAGAAAAACATCTTGGATGGAGGTTCCGTAACCGTGTCCAAGCCATTCTTCTTTTCCTACTGTTAGTCCTACTACCCTACAGCTGGATTGCCTACGGGATTACTAGAATAAAAAACATTAAAAGCTAAACCAATTATGTGTGTGTCAGAAATACAGGTTAAAGATACAGTCCATACCGAATTGAAACCAATTCGTAAAGAACTTAACGTAGCTAAAAACTGGGTTATTGCTCTTTTGCTTGGTCTTCTGACCACCATGTTTGGTATCGGTATTTGGGTAGGGACTATCGACACCCGTGTTAGTACAAACTTTACTAACCAGGAGAAGTTTGAATCACGGGTTGATGGGAAGTTAAACAGGATTGAAACCTTGTTGATTGAGATAATCAAAGACCTTAACAAGTAATTAAAAGCGTATGCCAACTTACACCCGAGCCGACCTAGAAGCCAGAGTAAATGCTGGTATCAAGAACAAAATAGGCTTGCTCATCAACCGACAACAAACAATGAACGATGCTGTGAGAGCAGTAAATTCTGAGTTTGACCTACGTTCGACTCGCAGGAAGTGCGAATGTCACGAAGGTATTTTTGATGAGTTATTGGCATACCCAGCTCCTGTCGACTTGAAGGCACAGAAGATTCTTAGTATCAGCAAGACGGCTAATACTGGTGAGGTCTACTATGGTTTCAATCTCATCCCGTACGAGCAGTTCAATCAGAAGCTCGGTTACTACAACCGTTCTGACATGTACGACAGTCCTGAAATAAACTACGGAAACCAACGTGAAACTTACACGGTAGCGTTCGATGACCTCGATATGATTGGTCGGATGCTATTGGCTGCTCCGCAACAAGGAAGCAATCAGATAATTTCAACGCTCGATAGCCTAACAGCAGGAGGCGGTCTGTGGACTTCTTTCGGTGATGCTTTCAACGTAGACACTGATACTAATAACTTCGTGCGAGGGAACGGCAGTATCAACTTCGACATCAACGGTGTCGGTGGATTAACTGCTGGTATCTATAACGCTACTCTTAGTCCATACGACCTGAGTGAGAAACTCGGCAACGAAAACTCTGTCTTTATGTACGTCTACTTCTCTAATGTCACAGAAGTAAACAGCGTCACTATCCGTTTGGGTAACGACGCAACCAACTACTACCAAATGGTAGTGACTCAAACTCACTTCAACACTGTCTTTAAGACAGGTTGGAATTTGCTGCGATTTGATATTCCAACTCTAACAACAACTGGGACTGTTGATGCTACCTCCATGAATTACATCGCAGCATTTATGAATAAAGAAGCGACTAAGATTAACCAAACAAACTTTGGTTTCGACAACATTGTTATCGCTAGCGGTATCAACTACACAGTTCGCTACTACAGTAAGTATCCTTGGCAGTCACAAGCTGGCGTATGGAAAGAACAGTCAGACGAGAGTGACGACTTTCTTAACGCTGACTCTGACGAGTTCGACTTGATTCTAAACAAAGCCATCTACTTCGCTGGACTTGAGGTAGATGAGCTACAAGCATCAAGTGCAGCCAAAGCTGATTACGACAGCAAGTTGATGCTGTACAAGGCTAATAACCCTAGTGGTGCACTGGTAGAGACAGTGGATTATCAGGCTCAATACTACATATAATATGGCAAAGACACTCTCATTCGACATGGAAGAATTTAAGGCAGGATTGTACCTGCTAGACGATGATTCGACATCGCCTGTTGGGAGTGCACGGAACATGCAGAACATCTTTATTACTGACCGTGGTGGTATTGCTCCACGACCAGGAACATTGATACTGGGAAACAGAGACGCAGCTAGTGACCGAGGGCGTGGATTCTTTGTATTCAAAAAGTCATTCGGTGCGATTGAGATTCCGATGCGAGCTGGAGGTGTCATTCTTGAAGCCTACACAGAACAGCACGGTTGGTTCTTGGTAAAAGAGGGCTTTACTAACGACAAGGAGTTCGGCTTTATCTACAACTTGGTCAACACTGACAACGATGATTTTGCTTACTTCTCTAACCGTTACGAGGCATACCAACGATGGAGTGGTCAAATTGCAAACATCACAGTGGCTTTAGCTGGAGGTGAAACTTCTATTACTGTCGACTCTACATTAGAAGAAGATATTTATTACACAGGAACAGTTGATGCTGGTGCCACTACTACGTCTATTCCAGATGATGCAGCCACAGCTCCGTGGGTGGGAGACCAATGGAACAACTTTTACCTACTGATTACTAGTGGTGCTCAGGCAGGACAGGTGCGAAAGATTACTGATACT
>Ga0306906_1000431_pt1 | contig 16330 bp, 14 predicted proteins | sample AntRauTorcE11897_FD_190405 | JGI IMG/M metagenome (GOLD analysis project Ga0306906, IMG submission 190405) | Saline lake microbial communities from Rauer Islands, Antarctica - Metagenome Torckler E11 #897 (v2) (version 2) | ecosystem: Environmental > Aquatic > Non-marine Saline and Alkaline >...
ACTGATATGGCTCCAAGAAATAATCCTTCAAGTCCGGCATAAAGCGGGGCCGTTATCGGCGCCCATTCTTTTTTAAATATGGTAATCAGGGCAACTATAAAACCCCCTATGGCTCCGCCCCACATCAATATGGATGATGGCATATACCAGCTGACAGATGCCCCTATAAGAACCAAGAGGAACAGAATACCAATTTTATTCACCGTTCCACTGACCGTCATGGCCTCTCCGGTCGTCAGGGATTCACCATTTTGGTTGAAAATTTTTTCGCTAAGTGTAGGATTTCCGGATCTAAACATACTGAAGCTGAATAAATATTGAATTAAAAATAGAATGTAGCCTTAATAAACGAATCAAGAAATAATTTCGTCTGCAACTTTATTGCACTAAAAGCGTAGTAATAATAAGCTTTCTAAGATTACCCTTTGGATGCTTTATTGCATTCAATGCCCTAAAGAAAAGCTTCCGGTTTTGAACGGCCGGAAGCTTTTTTATTGCCTTAAATATACAAAAGAAATTTAAAAGGTAGGATTAAATCTAAGCCAGAAAACCGGCGCTTGGCTTGCGTTGCGCAGATCCCAGGCAAGCTCTCCACGTATCAGGCTTGAGCCGAAACCAAAACCGCCGTTATGCTCCAGATCAGCAAATGAAAATTCAGAAAAGCCTGCAAACGGATTGGTACCTTGGTTTAAACCAGAACTAAAGTTTGTCCACCCGGAATCGAGAAACAAGCTGATAAAGAAATCGTCATTGTCAATCCATCCATCAGCCCCAAAATCAGGGGCGCCAAAATGAACTTCGGCGTTGCTCAAAAGCATCTGATTATCGCCCAGGCGGCCTGTAGGCAGCGATTTGTATGGCAAGGCGCGGAGTGAGCCCAACCCACCCAGCTGAAATTCCTTTATTGCGGGTGCATCACCGGTTATGCTGCCGGCACGGAACCGATATTTGAACACGCTGCCTTCATCAAAATTGATAAAAGAAGAAATTTCTGCTCTGTATTTCGTGTACGAATAATCCGATACGCCGATGCCGGGATCTCCAAATTCAACGGTGCCGTTTGCCGCAAATGTAAAATTACGAGATAAAAGTAGCCGCTTAGGATTAAATGAAGCGTTTATGGAAAGACTTGAAACGTCGATGTTTTCAACCGAGATACCATTTACCATATCCACCGGCGGATTGGGCCTTAACCGGCCGGAAGTACCCAGCAAAGCCCAGTCGCTTTGGGTTTGAAGGCTGCTAAATTCATTGTCGTTATAAGATAGTCCGCCCTCAAAAAAGCGATCCGTTCGAAACAGAATATAGGTGCCCCAGCCGCGCTGTTTGTAATAATCCAAATAATCATAGCCGGAAGAGAAGGCCGTCAGTGACGTTTCATTTAAGCCGACCCGCCAATAGTCATCGGTAGAGGTGGCGCTGTGATATTCCGTACCTACCATAATGTGATTCTTTTTGCCGATAAACTTTTCAACACCGGCCGTGTACTGCAATTCTTTGAGCCCAAATGAATACCCGATTAATCCATGGGGACGAAAATCGGGGATGCCCAAAAATTCGGCATCATCATACCATTGCATGCGTTCCTTTTCAACGCCCAGAAATAGCGCATCCACCCGGTTGTAGTGAATCATGGGCAGGCTGGGATATTGCCCGTATAATGAATTTGAATTATACGGACCAGCCTCTAAAATATCATCGTAGTCAAGTCCGCTGGAATGAAGATAACCAAAGCCATCATGCTTTGTATTTTCAACATTATAATCACCAAAAATAGTATCAAGAGGCTTATTGAAGAGCGGATCGTTTTCGAAGGGATCTTCTTCAACCTGCTGGGCTACAGTAATGGCGGGAAGAACAACCAAGGAGATCAATAAAAATATATAGGATTTCATAACATCGTGGCTTTGTTGATGGGTTTAATACATATTTTACGCTATTTTTATACAATTTTCCAGTAAATAATAAAAATTGCTTGCTGTAGTGCTGATTGTATACTAATCCCATTAAAAAAGATCCTGAAACAAGTTCAGGATGACACGATGGGCAAGCTTCAATCAATACACCTTAAATTTGTTAACGGAACAATTACTTAATACGGGGAACAATCTCACGGGCGACATCCCGGTTGTATTCAAACGTCATATTTTTGTAGTTGATGAGGTCCACAATAGTCCCTACCAGACATAGCCCCCCGGTAAGCAAATATAGTATTCCCATTCCAATTTGGCCCAGGATAAAACGATGGATGCCTGCCACCAAAAAGATTCCCAGAACGGCCGTTAACATTATAGTCTGCGGGTCTTTACGTCGCGCTCGGTACACATTGGCAAACCTTTTAGCGGTTTTATCATCCATTTTTTGCATTAATTTGCGAATGTAACGGGCTTCATCTCCTTCTAACTGCGGTAGATAATCGATCATTTGTGCCATAGTAATATCTTATTTTATATGTTTTTAAATTGGTTTGGCTTGAAGATTTGGTTAATTAAATATCCAATTCTGCTCAGCAATATTGCCAATGCAAATGGGCCTATCATATTTGCCTGCATAGCATTATTTAAATCACCCCGAAAAATAAAAGCAATGGAATGTCCCAATCCTTCACCCGGGCAAAATGAAATTCCCATCCATTCGAATAAACACCAGCTCGTGCCTTGATCCACATACGGGTTCATCAAGCCGAGCAACAGCAAGCCGACTGTGAATGCCGCCCACTCGAAATGTTGGTTGAATAATTTTTTAAAATTTGTCTGCATCGGTATTATGTGATTTGCAACGCTTTTTAAGCTTACGAATTCATTATATTTATGTTACACTTATGAAAGAATAAAACCGGAATACGTACTCCCCCATTTTTGTTCTAATCTTTCAATATCAATCAGACAAAAACCCACACTTCGTTTTCAATACAAACTCCAGGTATGATCCAACCGCTAAAAATTATTTTCTCAATTATTCTTTGCTTGTCTTATTGCTCCGTTTTAAAAGCCCAAACACCATCTGACAGCCTCACTTCCTACGAGCTGGAATCAATCACCGTGGAGGCTGTTCGCGCTGTACTTACCACCGAAAGAGCACCGTTGGCTGTTAGTGTTAAAAAACGCTCGGCCCAAGAAATAGCGGGATCTGCGGCTTCATCGCTCGCATCCATCACGCAAGATTTACCGGGCATTTGGGTCAATGACCGCCAAAATTATTCGCTGGGCGAACGCATTACCATCCGCGGTATTGGCTGGCGGGCTGCCTTTGGCGTACGCGGCATTCAGGTGGTGTTAGACGGCATTCCGCTTACAGTGGCCGACGGGCAATCGGTAACCAATATTATTGATCCCGCCCTCATCACCCGTATTGAGTTGATTCGGGGTCCGGCCGCAAGTTTCTGGGGCAACAGCAGCGGCGGAGTGTTATATGTTTCAACCAGGCCTGATTATGCAAAAAATAATACCTACCAATTGAAGGCCGCCGGCGGATCATTCCGGTATCGCGACCTTTCGTTCCAGACGTCCCGTTCATTTGGCAAGCATGATGTAAGCAGCTTCGCTTCGTATCAGTTTGACGATGGCTACCGAAATTACAGCACATCTAAAATATTTCGCACCGGTATACGCGGCAACTACAATTTACCGAGCGATGCACGTTTAACCTACAACGGCGCATTGTTTTGGATGCCGCAGGCCCAACACCCCAGCGGCCTAACCGCTGAACAATTTAGCGAAACTCCACAGCGAGCTAATGCCTCTTTTGTTGATGCCGAAGCCGGCAAGCAGGTTACGCAAGGGCAGCTCGGGCTTTCATACTACCAACCGACCCGAGCCGGACTGCTAACCGTTAGTGGCTACGGTATCTATCGTGATTTGAATAATCCCCTGCCCTTCGGAATCATCACGGTTGATCGCAAAGCCGGTGGTTTTCGAACATCCCTCGAAAAAGATTTCAATAATCTGAGCGTACGCCTGGGCGGAGCACTTAAGTACCAATATGATGACCGCCAAGAATTTGAAAATGTTGATGGCCAACGTGGATCAACGACCATCAACCAAATTGAAAAAGTTTCTAATCAGGCCCTCTTTGCCATATCTGAATATAGTGCAGGTTCGCTGCAACTGCTTGCCAGCCTGCGGTATGACCGGATCACTTTCGCATCCGATTCGACCGGAAACAACCAGACCGCAGCGCGTACCTTTCAGTCGCTTAGTCCCGGCCTTGGGCTTAGCTATCAGCTGGGAAATGCAACGTTTTATTCAAACATCAGCACTTCGTTTGAAGCACCCACTACCACCGAACTGGTGAACCGGCCGGATGGAGGCAACGGCTTCAATCCAACCCTTAAACCGGAGCAAACGCTGGGATTGGAGCTGGGCAGCCGGGGTCAATTGATTGGCGAATTACTCACTTATGACATTGCTCTGTACCGCCTGTGGATTCAGGATCTGCTCTTTCCATTTCAGCTTGAAGAAAACGGGGCTACCTTTTTTCGTAATCAGGGTGAAACACGTCACCAAGGCATAGAAATTACCGCTGAGCTTCAGCCGAAAGCAGACATCACCCTCAAAACATCGTACACCCTTACCGATGCCGAATTTGTTGAAGCCCGGACGTTAAGTAATCAATCACTCCGCGGAAATGCCGTGCCCGGTGTGGCTAAACATCGTGTTTCCACTACTATGAGCTGGTCGCCCGATCCGTTTTGGGTACAGCTAAGCGGGCAGTACGTGAACTCATATCCGGTTAATAATTTAAACAACACCCAAAATGACCGATATGCGGTTGTTGATGCCAAATTTAGCTATAAAAGAACGTTCTCCGGTTCCAGCGTTTCTATCACGCCGTTCATTAATGCCAATAATGTTTTTGATAACCGCTACAGCAGCTCGGTGGTTGTAAATGCATTCGGGGGGCGTTATTTTGAGCCGGCCCCGGGCCGAAATCTGCGAGCCGGCATCACTATGCAATTTTAAAATTTAAACTTCTATTTTTACCTATGGACTGGCTAAAAGATGTAATTGTTGATATCCTGGTCACCGTTTTTATAGCTGCCTTCATCTGGTTCGGCTACATTTGGATGTGGTGGGTCATTGCCGTTTACAGCGGTTTATTACTTGTCGCTAAAGCCGTGGTTTTAACGGGTGATGGGTTTTTGAGTCGTACTCAAAATAATCAGCAAGCACCGGATTGGTTTCTTCATGTCCTCTATGCCCTCAACATCATTATGCTTGGCATGTTCGGCTGGTGGTGGCTCACCGGCGGATGGTGCTTGATATGGCTGTTTTCGTACCTTGGCCAGCGCAATAAAAGTTAACAAACATCATCTTCCATCAGCAGCTCTGCGGTTGATGGATAAAAACAACGCTTAAAAAATGGCACAAGCGGACGCTTGCGCCATTAAGTTGACTTGATTGGTGGGGTTACTATTTTAAAAAAGAAGTCATTCCGAAGAGCATAGCGATGAGGAATCTCAGGCGTTAATAAAGCTCAAATTCAACTAAAGTAACCTTGCTATTGCATCATTTGAGATCCCTCACTATGTTCGGGATGACTTAGTGGTTAGTACATAGAATAAAAGCTTACTAATCACTCACTCGTTTACTCTTCATCTGCAGCCGGTAAATAGCCGAGGGCGTTGAGATGTACAGTTCGTTTTTGCCGGCCCTGCCCCATTCTAAATTTGTGGCACGAGCCGGAAGCGCGATTGTTTCAAGGAGCTTCCCTTCCTCATCAAAAATGTGAATTCCGCCCGGCCCGGTTGAATATAATCGTCCTTTTGTATCCACCACCATCCCGTCAGCAGCACCGGTGCTGTCGGGTTGACCGACATCTGCAAAATTTGTGGGCAGCGAAAGGTTGCCGTCTGAAGTTACCTTAAAAGAAAGAATTTGCCCGTCTGCTAAATCATTGACATAAAGCGTGGATTCATCGGGCGAAAATACAATTCCATTCGGGCGCGCTAATTTATCATATAACAGTTGTAATGTGCCGTCATTTTCTATGCGATATACCCCGTTGACGTCCAGTTCTTTATTTCCTTCACTCACCCCAAAGGGCGGATCGGTAAAATAGATGGTCCCATCCGCCCGTACCGCCGCATCATTCGGGCTGTTGAGTCGTTTTTCCTGGAAATTGGATGCCAGAATATGCAGTGAATCATCAGCTATTGCAGAAATTTTTCCATCATGCTGCGCAACGATTACGCGCTTTTGGGCCGGATCCCAGGTGATTCCGTTTGAGTGACCCGACGGTGTGATGTAGGCTTGAACTGCCGCAGAGTCAGGATGCCATTTATATATGGTATTGGCAGGAATATCACTGAAAAGTAAATATCCTTCCGGATGCCAAAACGGACCTTCGGTGAATTGAAATCCCTTGGCCACAACTTCCGGTTCACTCCCCTCTTCTACGAGTGACTGCGAAAAACCCACATTGGACATCGAAAGAATAAATAGAAAACTTATTAGCGCAAAAAATATTCTGGTTATATGCATGCTTCTGATATTATATACTTAGGTGTAAAAGTTTGTAGGAGATATAAAATAATTGGAATGGCATCATTTAAATCTACATTTTCAATGATGGATATCATAAATGTAACTAAATTTTGCCTACGCATGATGAATTTAAAAGCTTTTTACGCCCTTTTAATTGTAGCCGTTATTGGGATAGGATGTTCCGCATCTTCCTCGTCCGATTCAAATAGCGTCAAAAAACTTTCATTCGATTCCGATAACGCCGGACTTACCCTCCCCACCGGATTCAAAGCATTGAAAGTGGCCGATAGTCTTGGCTCTGCACGTCACATTGCCGTTGCAGAGAATGGTGATATGTACATTGCCCTGCGCCGGGCTAATAACGGAGGCGGTATTGTAGCCCTCCGTGATACTGATAACGACGGCAAAGCCGATCAAAAAGAATACTTTGGCAATCACGCCGGAACGGGCATCGGCATTCATGATGGATATTTATATGCCAGTTCTACCACCAAAGTGTTTCGCTACAAAATGAATGAAAACAGTTTGGTTCCCACCGCAGAGCCCGAAGTGGTGATTGAAGGGTTTCCTGACCAACGGCAACATGCAGCTAAATCGTTTACCTTTGATAACAGCGGAAATATTTATGTGAATGTGGGCGCACCTTCAAACTCGTGTCAACAAGAAGATCGCAGCACCCAATCACCCGGCCAAGACCCATGTCCCCTGCTGGAGCGCCATGCCGGTATTTGGCAGTTCAGTGCTACTGAATTAGGCCAAACCCAGCAGCAAGACGGCGTGCGCTATGCCACCGGCCTGCGCAATGTGGTGGGCTTAAAATGGAATGAAGCCAAAAATAGCCTGTACGTTACCCAGCACGGGCGCGACCAGCTCTCGCAAAACTGGCCCGACCTTTACACCAAAGAAGAAAATGCAGCCCTGCCGGCAGAAACACTTTACAAAGTAAATAAGGGTGATAATTTTGGTTGGCCTTATAGCTATTATGATCAGCGCAAAGATCAAATAATGCTGGCACCGGAGTACGGCGGCGATGGAGAAAAAACACTTGCCGGGACTAAGTATGAGGGCAAATTTAAGGAACCGGTAACCGCCTTTCCGGGTCATTGGGCTCCCAATGCGCTGGAATTCTACAATGCAAGTCAATTTCCGGAAAAATACCATAATGTCGCGCTTATTGCGTTTCACGGCTCTTGGAACCGGACTCCGCTGCCGCAACAAGGCTACAAGGTTGTTTATGCACCGCTGGATGATTCTGCATCCAACTACTCTGAATTTGCCACCGGCTTTTCGGGCTCTGACCAGCCACAGCCGGGCAGCGCAGACCATCGGCCCACCGGACTTACCGTTGGCCCTGACGGCACCCTTTACATCACCGATGATTCCCAAGGCACGGTTTGGCGAGTGGCATACACCGGAGAATCTGAAGAATAGAAATGAGATAGGCTATATTCCAGCGTTCGCTTCAACTATAGCACAAGCGAACGCTTGCGCTATAAACATCGCAATAAAAAAAATTTAATTATAAACTTCTGCTTCCGTCGCTCTGCTGCGGAAGCTTTATTTTGTGACCTTCTAAATTCAATTAATTGTCCAAGCGCACTGCTATCACTGTGCGGCCCGATTGAAAAATTTTCAACGTGTTAAAGTCTCCGTCACTATCCGGAATAAATTCAATATTAGCATCCAGAGCCTTAATATAATATTTAGCTTTACCTAAATGTTCAGCTTGGTTTTCCTCTTGTCCACTTATTTGAGCTGATAACCGATTGTCGACTTTGGTAAGAGTGATATAAAAACCGGGTCTTATTTTAAATGTACCTTCGAATTGTGACAATGAGTACTTATCAGGAGCTTGGGCTGGCGTGGTTGAAAGTTGATTTTTTTTGCGGGTGGCCGTTATTTCCTTTCCATTTTGATAAAGCGTAAAACTTTGTGATGAATCGGTCCCATTATCACTGAATTCAATTTCAATTGGTATTGATTTAGAATCAAAATGATGTTCTGTTATAGCAAAAACCTTCAGGCTTGGTTCACCCGCTGCCTGAAATTGTAACTGAACGTCCCTGTAAAAAACGTAATACTTTTCCCCGTTGGCATTAAAGTAGGTACCCGTATATTTACTAAGAATTTTTGGGCTTAATTCTATATAATCTTTTCCATTTGATGCCTCTTCTTCTTTTATGATTTGATCTTTAATCTTCTGCCCGTCGGTAACCTTTACTCGGTTACCTTGCAGCACCCGGCCGGAGTAATGCAGTATTATTTTTTTAAACTCACCATTTTCATCATCTGTAAATTCAATACGGGCATTTACAGCTTTTAATAAAAAGGCATTAACACTTACAGAATATAAGGGATATTTCTCCGAGTTATTTACTCCGCATATTAGCCGACCTTCTTTTTGGGAGATGACAACTTTGAAGTCGGACTGAATTTGATAAGTTCCAGTGTAAGATTCCAATTTTGTAGAATCGACAGATACCACCGTATATAACTCCTCAAGCGGCTCCAATGAATTCAAATTGTTGAACACGCTGACCAAGTTTCCTACCGAAAGATGATTTACAATGGTCTCCTGCAAAGTTTGTGTACCGGGCTTCGCCACAAGTTGAGGAGAAATGAAAAGCAATAAAATACTGGTATAGATGGCAGTATTTTTAAAATTGAACTTTAATAAAATTTTTAGATAATCTAAATAATGCCTCATTCTGAATACCCAAATTAAATATCTAACATAAATTAATAGCAATTAAACTAATATATTGAACCGCAGCCGTCGGCAATGATAACATGGTTGGTTTTTTAAAGGTTTCTTTTCTGTTATTCTTCAATGCGCTTTCCCTCCAATACCCGACCGCCCTGGTAAAGTTTCATTTTGTTAAACACCCCATCTTTACTTGGAATAAACTCAATCTGTGCATCCACTATTTTGTAAAAGAATTTGGTCTTGCTTTCAGGGAAGATGGGCAGCTGCTGTTGTCCTGTCGGCTGACCCATTAACGTATCTTCTTCAAGAGTTACGGCAATGCTGAACCCCGGCTGAATTTGGTAGGTACCGGTATATTGCTCTAAAAGTGCCGGTTTGATTTTAATTTCAGTACGCTGCAGCGGCCCCGTTTCATCACTGATGCGTTTGCCCGGAATTTGCTGCCCGCCCTGGTAGAGCGTCAATTGCTGAAATTCTGCTGCCTCCTCATTAGTAAATTCAATTTCAGCTTTCACTACCTTATAGAAAAATCGGTTTTCTGATTTTGGGAATACCCGGTTCACTCCTTGCCCACTCAGTTGTACGAAAAGCTTATTTCCCTCCCGGCTTACATAATACTTTGTGCCGCTTGAATGCTGGTAGGTGCCGGTGTATTTTTCAAGTGAGGCTGAATCAACGGTTGCTGTAGCCTGCTTTTGTTTTAATTCATAACGTTTATCCAGCAGATGAAGTCCAAGGTCATCAACGCTGTCCTTCCCGCTGGATAAAACCACCACGGCAGTTCCATTCTCTTTATTGAAACCCGCAAAACTTTTGAACCCTCCCGTACCACCATTGTGCCAAATAATGGTATCATTTTCGGTTGCATAGAACCAACCCAAACCGATGTCATCAATCAGGCCATTGCCGGTGTCAAACTGGATTTCATGCGTCAGATTGATAGCCTTTTGTAAATCCGTAGTATCCAGCCCAACCTGCGCTTTCATATATCGGGCCATATTTTCGCTTGTGGAACGAATGGCTCCTGCCCCGGCCAGCGTGGGGATATCCCAGTGTTTAGCCGGTGCACCAAAATTGTATGGATCTGCAAAACGGTCGATTTTGGCCTCAGGTACAGTCACAAATGTATCATTCATGGAAAGTGGAAAAGCGATATAATCTTGCACGAGCTGGCTATAGCTACTCTCCGCTTTTCGTGCCAAGGCATGCCCCAGTAATCCCATTTCCAGGTTGGAATATCGATGGGTGGATCCGGGCGCCTCGGAAAGTTCATAATTACTCAGAAAGGTATGTAATTCTTTCACCGTGTAATCTGCATGCGGATTGAGCGGATCATTTGAAGTAATATTGGAAGTTACGCTGGGTAATCCAGCGGTGTGGGTAGCAAGATGTTGCAGGGTGATTTTTTTGCCTTCGTAAGCGGGAACATTTACCGAATCCTGTAATAATGTTTCAACCGGGGTATCCAGTGAAACCGTGCCCGCTTCAACCATTGAAGCTAAAATGGTTGTGGTAAACGTCTTTGATATCGAACCAATTTCAAAGATGGTTTTCTTTGATATATCCCGCTCCCGGTCGGAAGTCAGGTAACCTTTATTGATATATTCGGTGCGGCCGTCGGCATGAATATAAGCAACGCTGATGCCAAGGCTGTTGCCCTCTGAAATACGTTCAGATATATTTTTTTCTACGGTTTTGAGATCGGGCTGGGCCTGCAGACCAGATACGTAAAGTAATAATGTGAGGGTGAGAACAACTTTTCTAAGTGATGAAACCATGGGTATGGCTTTTTTTGTTTTAATTAAAGCTACACATCAGGATGTTCAATAAATTGTATAGCATTTTTAATACCGGTAATCATTGGATCAATATATTTTGAGACCGCATCTTGATTAAGTTTCCATATATATGCATAAAGTACTAATCCAAAAATCACAAACCCTGCGGTAATAAACCAATAGAAGTTAAATCCAATCATAAAGAACAGATACCCTATAAAAAGGGGTAACAAGTACCACCACAGTACACTTTTCAAAAGTTTCTTTTGCGCTTTAACTTTTTGCATCTCAATACACAAATGCTTTTTGAAGGAAACATTGGGATTGAGCTCTTCCCCTTCTTCCGTCCGGCGGGCAGCCCAAAGCTTGTAGCTAATGAGCCCACTTGCAAGAATGATGGTTACACAACTCAGCTTAAACCAAATAGAATCCAGAATAAATAGCAGGACTCCACAAATTACGCTCATAACAATGGCTGTACCAATTTCCCGCCAATCTCTTTTTTTAATCTCCTCATCAAAAGAAATCATCTTATTGTTGAGCATCATAACAAGTTGTTCTTTGCTCAGATATTCTTGTTCCTCAACCTTCTGTTTTTTCCAGATCGATTTTAATTCATCAAGTTCCATGTCATTCACCGATCAATTTTGTCAATTTCTGTTTTATTCTGTTTAATTTCACACCCACATAGTTTTCCGTGATGCCGGTCACAAACGCAATTTCCTGATAGCTAAAATCATCCAGGTACATGGTAATCACCGCTTTTTCTGATATATTGAGCTGAGCTATGGCTGCGTAGAGTTGTTGAGTATTCTCATTTTCTTCCACATCAGCAGGCGTATAGTGCTGCTTTCTTCCCGCCTTTTGCTCCTTTTCGTAGGATGCGTAATAGTCCTGCCTCGTTTTCTTTTTTCTTAGATGTGAAATGGCCGTATTTACCCCAATGCGGTACATCCATGTTGAAAGCTTTGAATCTCCTTTGAATGAAGACATCGAACGCCATACCTGTATGATGATTTCCTGAAAAAGGTTTTTTTCTTCTTCAGCCTGCCCAGAATACACCCGGCACAAGTGCTGTAACCGCCCCCGGTTCTCATCAATAAGTTTGGCAAACTTTTCTTTGCTGATATTCATCTTGTTTTACTACTTCAAAAAATATTCTTCTCCCGCACTTGTTTGTCGCATGCCAACTCAAAAACTTACAGAAAATATATTTTTTTTGCAGAATAGGCTTTTATCTTTAAGTAAAAAATGTCAAGTTGGGGGCAATTTGAAACCTCAAAACAAATTATATGGCCGGCGGATCAAAAAAAGTAATTTATGCAGCACTCATTGGAAACGGACTTATTGCCATTGCGAAATTTGTAGGATCTGCCATCACCGGCAGCGCGGCCATGATGAGTGAAGGGATTCACTCGGTTGTTGATACGGGCAATCAGCTGTTATTATTATTAGGCTTGAAACGCGCCAAAAAGCCGGCCGATAAAGAGTATCCCTTTGGGCATGGCAAAGAAATTTATTTCTGGAGTTTTGTCGTGGCTATCTCCATTTTTGCCGTGGGTTCGGGCATTTCTATTTATGAAGGCGTTCACAGCCTTATGGATCCCCACGCCGTTTCAAGTCCTCACATAAACTACATTATATTAGGGCTGGCGATCTGCTTTGAAGGCGGTGCCTGGTACTTCGCTTATAAAGAATTTCGAAAGGTGCAGGGTGATCAGGGCTTTTTAAAGGCAGTCCGCGGGTCCAAAGATCCCACCACCTATGTTGTGCTTTTTGAAGATACAGCGGCCCTGCTGGGGCTTTTCGTGGCGCTGCTTGGCATATGGCTGGGGCAGGTCACCGGCATCCTGATCCTTGATGGAATTGCTTCCATCATTATCGGAGTGATATTAGGCCTTACGGCTACCTGGTTGGCCTATGAAACCAAAGGATTGTTGATTGGCGAAAGTGCCGAACCCAAAATTGTGGATGGTATTGCCCAACTCACCAATAATTATGAGGGGATTCAAATCGTCAACGAGACACTGACCATGCACATGGGCCCCGAATATATTTTGGTGAACCTCAGCGTTGATTTTGATGATACACTAAATGCAGACCGCATTGAAAAAGTTACGGCAAAGCTGACCCAAGATATCAAAAACAAATTTCCACGGGTGAAACGAATATTTGTAGAAGCCGAAGAACCCGCTAATTAAAAAAAATAAATAACCCCGAGGCAGAGCCATCGGGGTGTCAAATGGAATGAGATACACTAAAATAATTTTCTTTCATTATAACCCACCCCTGCAACCCCCCAGAGGGGATTTTCCCAAAGGGATGCCTTCGGCAAAGGATATTTTAGCGTATCTTATTGTGTAATCTATCCGACCTAAAGGGTCGGGGTATTAAACCACTTATCAAATAACAAAACTAAACAGCTAAAAATGGCCTCCGGTTCTAAAAAAGTTATCTATGTTGCTCTTGCAGCCAATGCGGTTATTGCTACCGCCAAATTTATTGCTGCCGCCATCACCGGCAGTTCAGCCATGTTTTCAGAAGGCATCCATACCAGCGTTGATACCGGTAACCAGCTTATGCTTCTGTTGGGGCTCAAAAAAGCGAAGCAACCCGCCGACAAAAATCACCCCTTTGGCTACGGAAAAGAGATATATTTCTGGTGCTTTATTGTAGCCATTATGGTTTTTGCTATTGGAGCCGGCATTTCTATTTATGAAGGAATTCATAGCGTAATGGATCCTCACCCCATTGAAAATGTTTTAATTAGCTATGGTGTTTTGGGATTTGGGATTTTACTCACCGGTGTGGCCTGGTATTTTGCCTGGAAAGAATTTAAACATATAAAAGGTAATCGCGGCCTTTTTGAAGCCGTCCACAAGGAGAAGAACCCTACTACGTTTGTCGTGCTTTTTGAAGATTCTGCCGCGCTTTTGGGCTTATTTGTTGCCATTGCGGGTATCGGGCTCAGCCAATGGACAGGCAACCCCATCTTTGATGGTATTGCTTCTATTTGTATTGGCGTAATCCTTGCCAGCACCGCCGCCTGGCTTGCTTACGAAACTAAAGGTCTTCTAATTGGTGAAAGCGCCCAAACCCCAACCGTGCAAGGCATTAATACCCTTGCCCAAAAATTGGATGCTATTAAAAACGTAAATGAGGTATTAACCATGCATGTTGGCCCGGAGTACATTTTGGTGACCATTACTGCAGATTTCGACAATAAACTTAATGCAGGTGCTATTGAGCAATCTGTTGCGGGATTAACCAAAGATATCAAAGCTAAATATCCGCGGGTAAAACGTGTGTTTATTGAAGCGGAAGCACTTGCTAAATAATTTAAAGTAGGTCGGGCAGCCTGCCCGACCATGTACTAAAATGAGTAAAATAATATATATAAATTTAGATTGATGGATATGCTATGGTGCTTACTGTTAACTTTATTTTTATATGCTCTTAATACCTTTACACAGCATCAAAACCGAAATAGATATTACTGCTCAGGAGTGTAACTCCTTCGCAACGCTGTAACGCTACAGCTCGGATTTGTGTTGAGCGATTTGGCAAATCGCTCTACGAGTAGCGGTGATAAAGCTCGATCTCACCACCAGAGCGGATAGCTGCAACATCCTTTAAGATCCCTCTTCATTACATTCATCGGGATGGCTTAATTTTAATTAACTCCCCTCCCTGAATTTTAGGGAGGGGCCCGGGGTGGGTACAAGCCAAAACCTACAACTTTGAGCAGATAGGTAAGTTGCAAATCAAAAATCGGAAGTTTGATATGTACGTTTGTTTGGTTAACATTGTTAACCGTCTTCCATTTATGGTCATCATGCTATGAGTTATCACAAAAATTACAGGACACTTAGTGAGCTGTTCAACCCAAGGGGTAGCTCGATATCGGTTCCTGGTTCTGTCATTGCTATTTATGACGTACAGTTTGAATGAGGGCTTTGAAATACTAATTGTCATTGCGAATCCCGATCCGTCAGGACAACGACAGATCAGCGTTCGGTGGGTATTTCTCCAAAGGAGTTCTTCGTACAAAGCCCTATTGAATATAACAATGATGCAGTGCCCGCATCCACAAGACGTTGAAAAAGCATTCAAAATTACGCTTGATACTGCTTCTAAATTTTTAGGCTAAACAATTATGCCAAAAAATACGGTTGAATCACCAAAACCATCCACAGCCAGTCAGTTTATGCAGGTGGTGAGGAGTCCGCTTCGGCTGAAACTATTTTTTTTGAAAAATATGCCTATGGGTTTTATAGCCGGCCTACGTGTACCCCATGCGGATGCCGATGAAACGGAGGTTACCATATCAATGGGATATTTGACCAAAAATCCGTTTCGCTCTATTTATTTTGCCTGTCAAGCCATGGCGGCCGAGCTTTCCACCGGAATATTAGCCATCAATGCTATAGAGAAATCCAGCCAGAAGTTCTCGGTTATTGTAGTGGGGATTGAGGCTGAATTCACTAAAAAAGCTGTGGGTAAAATCACTTTTAAATGTACAGATGGACCCGAATTTAAGGCTACGATTGATAAATGTTTGGAAAGCAACGAACCACATACGTATACCGCCACGAGTATTGGCCATAATGAGATGGATGAAAAAGTGGCCGAGTTTAAGATTACCTGGTCGTTCAAACCAAAGGATTAGCAAATTTATTTTTGAACATGGGATCTGTTCGTGCTACTATAGATAAGAACCAATAAATCGGGATAATATAAATTAGAGACCCTTAATCATGTCAAGAGATACTACATCTGATCCCATTCAAAAATTAATGGTTGCCAACCGCGGTGAAATTGCCATCCGCGTGCTGCGGGCGGGCTCGGAACTGAGTCTGCGCACAGTAGCCGTTTATACCTATGAAGACCGCTATTCGCTGCACCGTTACAAGGCGGATGAATCGTACCAAATTGGCGCGGAAGATGATCCGCTGAAGCCTTACCTGGATATTGAGGAAATTATCCGCGTGGCCAAGAAAAATGGGGTTGATGCTATTCATCCGGGCTATGGGTTTTTGTCGGAGAATGTGGAGTTTGCCCGCCGCTGTCGTGAAGAAGACATCGTTTTTATAGGACCGGATTCCGAAATCATGCAGCAGCTTGGCAACAAAATTTCGGCCAAAAAAGTAGCTCGTAAAGCCGATGTGCCCGTTATTGAGGGTGCTGAAGTTAATGCCGATGATATTAAAACGGCTCAAAAAGAGGCCGAAACGATTGGCTATCCGGTCATCATTAAAGCAGCGTCCGGTGGCGGCGGACGTGGAATGCGGGTGGTTGAAAACGAAAAACAGCTCAAAAATTCGCTGGGCGAAGCACAAAGTGAAGCCGGCAAAGCTTTT
>Ga0306906_1000435_pt1 | contig 16209 bp, 23 predicted proteins | sample AntRauTorcE11897_FD_190405 | JGI IMG/M metagenome (GOLD analysis project Ga0306906, IMG submission 190405) | Saline lake microbial communities from Rauer Islands, Antarctica - Metagenome Torckler E11 #897 (v2) (version 2) | ecosystem: Environmental > Aquatic > Non-marine Saline and Alkaline >...
GATCTGCGTCAGCACTCCGAAGCGTTGGAAGTCTTCTGCGCCTTCAAGCGTTACACCTTCAGGGAACAGCGCGGCCATAACGTCTCCGGCCACAAGGTACGCATCCTTGTACTTTCCGTCAGCGCGCCGGAATACCTTTTCACCTTCCCGAAGCCAGCGCGCCGGGTCTGTGTCGAGCGGCTCAACGTCCGGGAACGGGTTACACTTAAAGTTGGGTTGGATCGACGGCGGCGCAAGATCGACCGACAATTTGCGGAGGCGCGCGACCGCGACCCCATAACCAGCGTATGCGCGCAAAATGTCGTCCCGGTCATCATAAGCAAGTTGTATCTGATTCGGTTGAAATCCGCGAGAGCTGAGCGCGTGTACCTTTAAGTCCGGCGCGCTACGCTGGTCGCCTTCAGCTCGCATGAGAAGCGTTGGGGTGTCGATCCCCAGCCGCTCCGAGATCCACAGCACAGTCTTCTCGCGGAAGCGGGAAGGGCGGCCGGTTATAAAGATGACCACAAGGCTCTTTTTCTCCGCCTCCCTGATCGCCGCGAGCCCGGCCGGCACTACCTTGTCCTCGTCGCACTTATCGTGATACGCGGTGTAAAGCTTGTCATCAGCACCCAAGCGAGGGAGGAGGTGGCGCCGGTGCCGATCGTCCGACACGCAGCCGTCGAGGTCGAAAATAGCAAATTCCATGATCATTTCCTCAGCAGGTCGATTGCTTTGGCGATGTCCCAGCCGATACCTCTGCCGGGTTCGATTCCTTCCTCATCTGCGACGGCTTCGAGAATGTCGATTGCCTTTTGGTGAGGCGACTCAAAGAAGGTCGCGGCCCAAGGCCACGCGCGCAGAACAGCGCTCTTCATCTCGTCCGCAATGTCGCTGTACTCGCCTTGTACGCGGAGAGACGACCGGGTGCGCATTAGCTCGACGAACGACCGCAGATTGTACTTCGCTACCAGATTCGACTTCGCCGCCATAGGCAGCACCCCGCGAGCGTCCTGGAGCGGGCAGCCACGGTTGGCCATATTCGAGTATACCTCATAAGCGTCTTGCGTCGCGGCCTCGAAGGTGAAGAAGAATCCGGCGTCACCGTCGCGCTCGAACGGGTTGACCACGCCGAAGTCCTTGACGTTCGTTACCCGCTGAGACTGCATTGCGAAAGAGGCGTTGCGAGTCCGGGTCATCTGCTGGGCGGCCGCGCGGCTTACGCCGGAGACGAGGAACGTCACATCAACAAACTCCCAACTGCTGGGAATCGTCTTGCTCATGTAGTCGAGTTCTTTCTGCTTCTCGAACTCCGACATTTTTTGGATGCGCTCCAACAGATCCGGCGAAAGGTCGAGGCGGGTGGACTTCGTGAACATTAGCATGTTCGCCGCGTGCCACTTCTCGTCGGGACGGCCTTTGCCAGTGTAGTCAATCAATTGTACTTCTGCCATTTTAGCTCTCCAGTTCTCTCGTTTATGACGCGATGATGCGCCGGTCGTAATGCGTCGAGTTCATCAGCTTCTTAACAACAACGGCGTCGTTCAGTATATCGTCGAGGAGCAAATTGCGCCAAGTCGCAAAACGGCCGATTGAAAAGATGTCGTGCTCAACGCTTAAATGCGCGATGAGACTCTTGCGGATCTCGTCCGGGATCGGAGCGATCTTGCCATACCTCTGGCTTGTCTCGCCGATCTCTTGAGGCGCGCGGTCAAACCCGATCCCGAAGGCGCGCATGACCTGTGTGTACCACTGCCCTTCCGGGGCTCCGGCGAACTCGCAGATGAGCAGGTTGCCCGTGATGGACGCGCGGTAAAGCGTCGTATCATGGTTGGGAAAATAGACTGTCTGGAAGGCGTCGCAACGCGGGACGCGGAAGCGCGCAACCGTGATCGGCGAACGCTCGAAGGCAACGCCGGGATCAATCCCAAGCTGGCCGCAAACCACGTCGAGCGGCGCTGTGCTGATCGTGGGGTCGAGGTTCGTGCGGTCAGCGAAGTCCACCGAAGTGTTCCAGCTGATTCGCGAGCCTGCGGATTCGACAAGCATCGCATAGAAGTCCTCCGGCGCAACGTAGCGCGTAACAGGTTCAAGATCCCAAATGCTTCGCTCGCCTTCGATCCGGTCAAGGCATTTTCGGGTGTACAGGTTCGCGAGCCTGATGGTTGGGGGCACCTCCTTCTCGCCGTCGAAGATCGCCTTGCGGACGCGGACAGGGCGGAAGTCGATGCCGGTGAGCTTGCCTATCTCGTCGGAGCGGAAGCGGAGAAGCGCCTTGTGGCTCTCGATCGGCTCCGGGGCGGCCTCGACGATTCGGTGGCGCGGGAACATGTGCGAGACGATAAGACCCGCCAGCCCGGCACCGACAATCATTCCATCACCTCAAGCCACCCGGTCTTAATTAGCGCGACGACCTTGGGCCGGATCTCGAAACCAAAATGCTCGTCAATCGCGTCCAGCGTCGCGGCTCCTCCGACATCGATCAGGTGGTTGACGATCGCGCGCCGATCGGAACCGGGCTGGAGTCGGGACTTGCTCCGCGCGGCTCGAACAGCCACCTTCATATCGCCTGTGTAAACTGCCTGTCTGCCCATTGTGTACTCCTGATAAGAAAAGGCGGCCGCAGCCGCCGGTTAATTTATGCCGCCTCAGCGACTCGTTCAGCGAGCGCCCAGAGGTTGCGGTTGAAATCTATGTCCGCGCCGATCGCGGTCAAAGCGCGCGAAGTCGTCGCGCGGCCGGAAGCGGTCTTGCCGTGAATACCGCCCTTGGTGGCGTTCTCCTGGACCCGGGTGTACACCTGCCAGAGCGTGCTGCCCTCGTCTTCGGTGCGGCGCGCTTCGAGGATGTCGGAAAGCTCGAAGGCAGATTTCATCTGCGAGCCAAAGCGGATCTCCGCAGCTTCGCGAGCGAAGGCCACCATGTCCATTTCGCTCAGGTTAATCTGCGACCAACGACGCATCCGGGAGTTAAGGTCACCGACCTGAGTGCCGAATCCACCAATGTATTGCTCGATGTTCCCGGCGATCCGCTCTGCGTGGCCGATCTCCAAGGTGAACTTATCGTCACCGACGACGAGCCCGTTGCAGCAGATGAAGCGATAGAACCCGGCGAATAGCCGCAGCTTGGTCCGGCCGTTATGGGAGTTGACGAGAAGGATCTGCGGCGCAACCTCGCCTTCGGCAATGTCGTACTCCTCCGGGCGCAGGATGATCGAGTGGCGCACGGTCATCGGATCGCGCTGGCGCGGCTTATCCTGTACGGCTTGAACCGGGAAGAATCCGTTGCTCTCCAGCTTCTCCAGAATCGAAGCGGTGTTGACGAAGTTGTAACGCTCGCTCATCTTCACCGACTCGTCGGTGGCGAAAGCGGCTGGGGCTGTGCTGCGGATCTCGTCGTGGGTAAGGATAGTGGTCATAACAGTTCTCCAAAGTTCTCGTTGGTTGAGGCGTTAATATCGCCTTTTAAAAATCAAAAATCAACTGGTTTGCGAAAAAGATTGGTGGCCGTCCTTGGCCGGGAGGCTTTACGCCTCGATGATTTCCCAGTCATATCCGAAGGCGTTGAGCTGGCCAGCGGCCTTCAGCTCCATACGGAATTTGATGTGCTTGCTCATCGGCAGATTCAGCGCGACGAAGGCGGCGCGGACGCTGCGGAACTCTTGACCGGCGACCCGGACGGCGTGGCGCTGGGCGCGCTTCGCGGCTGTCTCGGAATCGGTCCAGCTGGCGGCGATCGCGGCGGAGCGGCTCTTGCTAACTTTCTTCTCGACGGGCTCGACAGCCGGGGCAGCGAAGATTTCGTCATAACGGGCCTTCAACTTCTCGCAGCGACGGATGCCGGCTTTGCGATCTGAGAAGCGGATAACGAGCGCGTCATCCATAGCCTTGGCCATATCGTTGTAAGCTGCGACGAGTTCTTTGGCGGTCATTTCGTTAAAGTTGGTCATTTCAGTTCTCCGGGTCTTTGTGTTTCGTTTAATGTAGGTCTAGTATCGGTCTTTTCTGATCAAAAGTAAAGCACTTTGACGAAAATAATTGAAATTATTTTTTCGGGTTCGAGGAGTACATACCTTTCACATTGATCCAAGTTGTGCGGCCTTTCCCGTCCCACTTGCCCGCGACCTTTCGGCCGCAGATAGACTTCGGGCCAGTCAGTACGAACTCGCGACCTTGCATGGTGAAAAGTGATTTCATGATTCGCTCCTTACGCTTCAATGTAGGTCTATTATCTCGTTTTACTGTACAAAAGTCTACGCTTTTGACGAAAATAATTGAAATTTATTTTCCCAGCTTCTCGTCTTCGATCCGCTCCGCGTCGTCGATGTTCAGCCCGGTCTGGTCGAGGACCAAGCCGCGTAGGTAGCCTTCTTGCATTACGGTCGAGAAGTTCAGGACGCGCTCGCGGCTCCCGTCTTCGTTATAAAGGGCGAACTCCCAGAACGGAACCGGGCGCACCGGGCGGGGGTTGTAGACGACGCGACGAGTCATATGAGTAGCCATTTTCAAATCCTCTTTTCTATAGTAGGTTGCGATGGGGTGAATGATCGCCTTTATCTGCACAAAAATCAAATCTTTTGCGAAAAATAGTTTACACCCCGCTTCCCTTTTTCGCTATAATCCGCGATAGTTCGCTTGCAAGACCAAACCCAGAAAGGAAGAGAAAAAGATGAGGCCAAAAGTATTTCTCCCAAGTGTGCCCACGAGGTACGACCCAATCAGCAGTAAGCGCATCCCGTCTATCGACCTTAAACCGGCGATGAGGTACGGCGAGCTTGTGCAGCTCGTTTCTCTTCAGGCCGGATTCCGGGAAGACGAAATTCACGAAGCGATCGAGACGCTACAGGAAGGGCTCCAAAACTACACCTCAGAAGACTACATTCTGTGCGTGGGCGACCCGATCCTGATGGCGGCCGCGATTACCTACGCCACCGACCTCTCGCAAACTGTGAAGGTTCTCCGGTGGGATAAGGTAAAGCGGGAATACGATTGTGCGGAGATTACACTATGAGTGAGAACGATCTGGATTTCATGTTTGACGATCTCGACGATGACACGAAAGCCGAAGCAGGCGAAGACGCGCTGGCGCGGGTCCGAAAGCTGGCGGAGCTTCTCGTGCGGCAGGAAGACGAGGTGAAGAACCAAGCCGAAATGCTGGCGCACGCGAAATCGTGCTACAACCAGACCCGGCTTCAGGATCTCCCGGACCTGCTAAAAGAGGTTGGGCTGCCGGGCTTAAAGCTCGAAGACGGCACGCAGATCGACCTTAAACAAGAGATTGACGCCTCAATCACGAAAGAGAAGCGAGCAGCGGCTCACGCGTGGTTAGAGGCAAATGGATTCGGCGGACTTATCAAGACCAAGGTTCTGGTAGAGTTCCCGAAGGACAAGCGAGAGGACGCATTACACTGCGTTCACGACTTGTCGGAGGAGTATGACACCGTCAGCCTGGACGACTCTGTCCACCCTGGCACGTTCAAATCCTTCGTAAAAGAGCAGATGGAAAAAGGGACGGCGCTGCCGCAAGATCTTTTCTCCATCCATCCCTATGATGTCGCAACTGTAAAGAGAGTGAAAAAATGACAGCCAAGAAAGATGTAGCCAAGAAAGAAGAGCAAAACACCGAAGTCGCAACCATGGACTTTATGTACGAGGATTCCGGCGCGGGCATGGAGACGGCAGACAAAGACTCGTTTGCCATTCCGTTCCTCTCGGTGCTCCAGAAGATCTCGCCGCAGGTAGACGAGGCTGAAGCCGAATACGTCGAAGGTGCGAAAGCCGGGATGCTGTTTAACACAGTAACCCAGAAGCTGTACGACGGCAAAACCGGCGTCATCTTCCTGCCTTGCGCCTACCAGCGCCGCTTCCTTCGTTGGGGGCCGCGTGGAACCGCAGACGGCGGATTCAAAGGCGAGGTAATGCCGGAGGAAGCAGCCCGGATGAAGGGCGCAGGCGAAGTCATCGACCGGGAAGGCAGGTTGTACTTTCCGCTCCCGGACGGAACGATTGATGATAAGAAGTGCGACCACCTCGCGGATACCCGCAATCACTTCGGCATTCTCGTCGAGGAAGAAACCGGCGAAGCGCAGCAGGTTCTGCTGTCTCTCGGATCGACCCAGATCAAGAAGTCGAAGATGCTGATGAGCCTTCTTAACTCCGCAAAGGTCAAGGGACCGAAGGGGCTGGTGACCCCTCCAACCTGGGCCAACCGGATCTTGCTTACGACTGCTCAGGAGTCGAACGACAAAGGAACGTGGCACGGCCTCAAGGTCCAGCCCACTGAGCCGAAGTTCGTTCAGAGCAAGGATCTTTACGACATCGGCAAAGCGTTCCACGCAACGATCACGGCCGGGGAAGCGAAGGTCAACTATGAAACTGCGCCCGGCGCGGAGAAGTCCGAGGAGGATGGGGGCAAGTTCTAAACCCAACCCCCAACTGTGAAGGGCGGCTCCGGCCGTCCTTTTTCTCGGAGGCAGTATGTTCAACGATTTCTTTGAGTTAATGCGCGACGTTCTCCCGGAGGACGGGCGTGTGGTGGCCTGCCAGTTCAGAGGCGATCCAAACAGCGATATTTACGGGAAGTGGAAAGCGATCGTGCTCAATAGCACCTCGCAGATCGACGACCTGAGCAATGTGTATCTGTGCGTCTCCGCGATGAAGCGGAATGCGCGCGGCGAGTTCCGGCGGCGCAAGGAGAACTTCGCTGGCGGAATCCTCCTCATGATAGACGACGTTGGGACCGGACCCGGCGCCAAGTTCCCTCTCTCCACGCTCGACGCACTAGCACCCACAGCGCTTATCGAGACGAGCCCGGACAACTACCAAGCCATGTATTTCTTCGACCGTCTGGTTGAGGACATGGAAACCTTCGACGCTCTGATCAGAGCCTTTATCCAGCGCAAGTTCCTTGGAACCGATACCGGCCAAGCCGGGGTGAATCGCGTCTTCCGTCCGCCAGCCGGGATCAACGGCAAGCCGAAGTATTACGACGAGAACGGTGCACCGTGGGCGGTAAAGCTCCATAACTTCCACCCTGAGCGTAGGTACTCGGTTCAGGAGATCGCCACTGCATTCGGCCTCTCGCTTGTTAGACGGCGAGCGATTCCGAAGGATGCGGGCCGCCAAGCCGCGAGCCGGGCAGATCACATCCGCCACTTCGTCCAAACGCGGGCAACGCTCCGGGCGGCCGGGTGGATTAAGCGAGAGGAACCGGACTATAGTGGCTGGATCCACGTTCGATGCCCGTGGACTCACCAGCACACCGGCGGCGTCGATAACGGCGCGGCGATCCGGCTGCCCGAAGCCGAAAACGGTTGGTATGGTGCTTTCCGGTGCCATCACGGCCACTGCGGTGGGAAAGGTTGGCGGGAACTTACAGATTGGCTCAACTCGGATCTGGAGAAGGCGCTGGAGGCAACGAACGAAGACGCGGACGACTTCCGCAACTATGATTTACAACGCAGAACGAGGAAGAAACATGAGAGAGTTAGAGTGGCTGAATTACCTCCTGAAGAGCGGTGAGCGGATCAAGCCAGCCAGCGCACCCTGGCCCATCCCGAAGGCGGGCGACCATATCCGGGCGCTTGTGCGTTTCGACATTGATCCGGGCAATACGCTCGAAAATTCTTGGGACTGGCTCCGGCGACAATACGTTGATTGCGTCGTGTGGAAGGTCGATCGCGGCTCTGCTGGCGGGTGCTGGTTCGTCTACTATAACCCCATCGAGAAGATCGACGCGCTGGTAACGATCTCGACGCAACCGACAGCACCGGACGCTCCCCAATCTTGGAGCGGCGTCGACGTCGTGAGCTTCGACGATTGGCCGAGCGAATACATCCCGCTGGCGGAGATCGAGCGGTTGCCCTTTCTGAAAGCCGTCGAGGATATGAAGGCGCATCTGGACCGGAGGGCCGCATGGCAGTAACTCGCGAGAAGGTCGTGCTCAAAGGGCTCCACAGCCCGATCGAATGGCAGTGCGCCCACAACCTCGTCTATGAGCACGCGGACCCGAAACAAAAAGTCAAAATAACCTACGGAACCCCAGACGGGGATCTGACGCTGGAGGCCAAGCCGATCGGAACCCACCAGTGGACAGTTACAAAAGCGAGGGCAGAGAAATGATTCATGACACCCCAGTAATCTTTCACCCAGTCCCGGCGGCGCGCGTCGTGCTCCAACAATCCGGCGTGCTATCCGTCGCAGAGGTCTATGCCTATGGCGAGAATCAAGAGCTTTTCGCCAAGAAGGGCTCCGGCTTTATTCGGCTGTACAAGAGCAAGCTGACTGGGAAGAAAGGCGTCACGGCCGTCGAGTTCGTGATGCCATTCGAGCCTTCGCATACAAAGCTGGGCTACCTCGCGTTGCCTACCGATTATATTTGGCAGAACAAGGAGTAGGCGTGAAAAAGCAATGGGCGAAGCTGTATTGTTCAGATAAGCACGGCCAGATCCTTGTGCGCCGTGTCCGGGGCCAGGGACACCCGACGGTGACTGTGGTTGTGGACCTCGATCACCACACGCTTGGGGAGGCGGAGCTGTCACTGGAGTTCTCCGGCGAAGACGCGGAGCGCAAAGCAGACGAGGCGTTTGACGGTATGACGGAAGGCCGCGCCGCTAAACTTGTGGAGAAAGGCATCCTTGCTGCCTTGGAGGGAGATCTATGAACGAGATTACAGAAATGTGGGCGGAGCGCCGCAAAGCTGATCAGGAGATCCGACGCACCCGGCTCGCGGAAGCGGACCCGGAAGGCTGGACGAAGCACACCCCATACCATTGGAGTCGGAAGCTGCGCGGCCTTCGGTTAGACTACTGGCCAACGAAGCATAAATTCATGTACGATGGCAGGGTGATGGTCGGAGACGTCCGGGCCTTTATAGCGAAGCGGGAGGATCAATGAGAGACGACGAACTGGAACGGCTCGCCCAAGAAGCCGACGCCGACGCCGAAGGGATGTTTGTGCGTCGAACGCGATCCATGGAAGACTTCCGCTATGACGAGGTTCAGGAGAAGTACTGGGACACGACGACGGGCCTGCTATTGGGTCCGAAGTCGGTGGACGGGGCTATCCCTCGCGACGACTGGCCAACGCGACCGGATGGGCGTAACGGGCAGCTGCGGCCGTTCCCTCCCTCGCAAGCGATCAACGATGTGGATACCGGGCTCACCGTCGAGGGCTCGACTTGGTGGCCGGGGCTCCCTCGCTTTATCCAGCACCGAATCGTAACGGATCGCGGCGCGCTCGAAGTCGAAGGCGCTTGCACCTACAACACGTACATTCCACCGGATCATTCCCGGCTGCGCCATAACCGGAACCCAGACAAATGGATCGAGCACGTCAAATTCCTATTCCCGGACGCGCTGGAGCACGAACACTTCTTTGACTTCGCCGCGCATATGGTCCAGAAGCCGCACGAGAAGGTCAACCACGGGCTCGTTATCGCCGGGAACCAAGGCATTGGGAAGGATACCGCACTGCTGCCGCTCCGGCGCGGCGTTGGGGAATGGAACACAGCGGAGATTGAACCAGACGTTATAAACCGCCAGTACAACGGCTATGTAAAATCAGTCATGCTCGTGATCAACGAGGTCCGGCCGCACGACGAAGACCACAAGGCGTCGAACTTCTACAACCAGCTCAAACCGCTGCTGGCGGCTCCGCCGGAGATGACGCCGATGGAGGTTAAGTATGCCAACACGATATACGTGCGGAACCTCTGCCACACGATCCTTACGACCAACGAGCCGTTGACTATGTACGTACCAGCGGAGGATCGGCGGCTGTTCGTGATGACGTCTCCGCTTCCCGATCCGAAGCGGTTGCCGATCTTCTCGGAGCTTTATTTCAAGGAAATGTACGAATATATGGACGACGGCGGGAGCGATGCAGTTGTGCGCTGGCTCCTGAATCGAAATATTTTTGATTTTAATCCGGGCGATCCACCACCCATGACGCACGGCAAAAAGGCGATTATTGAGAGCGCCAATCTTATCCGGCGAACGCTTGCCGACGAGATTTTTGAATTATTCTCTGAAGAGATCCACGGTGGAAAACAGCCAAAAGTCATCTTCGCCAAGGATTTTCTCGACTTCATAAACCAAGGCCCATTCTTCGACGACGCGAAAGCTGCGGCCAAAGCCGTCCAAGCCAAGAACTTCCATTTCAAGATGGACGAGCGAGGTTATGAGCCGATAAAACACCCTTATAATAACGAGTGGCGAAACGGTAAGTTCAGGAGTCGTATGGCTTTCGTGGATAAGGCGATGCCGTATGAGGATCGAATTCGAGCTGTGGAAGATGAGCTGGCGTTGCGGCCGCTCGCTATTTCTGCGGAGAAGTTTTGATGAGAATCTCGCGCGGTTGGCCGTGGCCGCGCGGGTTTTGCACTCCTGAGTATAAATATATTAAAATTAGTGTAATGAACCCCTCCTCTGTTTCAAAGAAAAATTATTTTAATAATCATAATACACCCTATTTTGCTCAGAAACTGATATATATTCTATCAGGAAAGGTAAACCCGCGCGGCCACGGCCAACCGCGCGAACGCATTTTTCAACTTTGAATTTTATCCGGGCGCGGCCTCTTGACTAATCTTGTAAAGGGCGTCACGATCGTAGCGCGGCTTTCATGTCTATGGAGATCAAGATGCCAACTAAAAAGGTTAAGCACCTTTGGGAGCTTCCAGTGTCGAAAGGCGGGAAGCCTCCGAAGTTTACGCCGGAGCAACTCCGCACCCGGTGTATCGAGTATTTCAACTGGGTTATTGAGAACCCGCTGATGGAGTCGAAGCTGGTCAGCTATCAGGGCGAATCCGTAGTGGAGGAAGTCCCGAAGATGCGCGCGATGACCGTTCACGGCCTTTCGCTATTCGTCGGGATCTCTTATCAAACGTGGTATACGTGGCGTTCTTCCGAGCGGTATCGCGACATCGTCGCGTGGGCAGACTCTGTAATGCGCCAGTACAAGTTCGACGGCGCGGCGGCGGAACTTCTCAACCCGAACATCATCGCCCGCGATCTGGGGTTGGTCGACAAGCAAGACTTCTCCAGCGAAGACGGCTCAATGTCACCGAAGCCCACCCGAATCGTTATCAGGGGAAAGCGCGCGGCACCGCCGGATGTAGACAGCGACAATGGCTGAGGCGGCGGAGGTCTGGGACGAAAACGAGGTTGAGGTTGAGATCGAGTTCCCGGACAAGCTCGTGCCCATCTTTGAGGAACCACGCGGAGCCTTCCGCTATCGAGGGGCATACGGAGGCCGGGGCTCCGGCAAGTCCATGTCCTTCGCGCTCCTCGCTTGTTTATTCGGCTACGCTGAAAAGCTCCGAATCCTCTGCACCCGCGAGCTACAGGTCAGCATCAAAGAATCGTTTTATGCCGAGCTTGTAAACGCGATCAATGAACACGCCTTTCTTCGCGCCCATTACACCATAATGGACAAAGGAATCTATGGCGCCAATGGCACTGAGTTTATCTTTCGCGGCCTGCGCCACAATATTTCCGGTATCAAGTCGATGGCGCAGATTGACATCTGCATTATCGAGGAGGCGGAGGATGTCCCGGAAGCGTCGCTGAGGGATCTTGGCCCAACCGTTCGTGCGCCCAATTCCGAGATCTGGCTAATTTGGAACCCGTCGAAAAAGGGCAGCCCGGTTGACAAACGCTTCCGGTTGCGGACGCCTCGCCGCGCCGGGATCGTCGAACTCAACTACCCTGACAACCCGTTCTTCACGAAGGTACTCAACGAGCAGCGGAAGGATGATCAGGAGCTTCTCGAACCGGCGATGTACGCCCACGTTTGGGAGGGCGCATATCTCGAAAACTCTGAAGCGCAGATCCTCCACGATAAGGTCCGGGTGTCTGAGTTCACGCCGCAAGCCGATTGGGAAGGGCCATACCACGGCATGGACTTCGGCTTTGCGAACGATCCGACGACCGCTGTGCGGTGCTGGGTCAACCCGAACACGCGCGCCTTGCTCGTAGAATACGAAGCGTACAAGGTGGGGCTCGAACTCGACGACACAGCGGATTATGTCAACGAACGCATACCAGAGTTCGAGGATTATGAAAGCCGGGCAGACAGCGCGCGGCCGGAGTCGATCAGCTATCTGAAGCGCCACGGTATCCCGAATATCAAGGCTGTGCTGAAGTGGCCGGGCTCAGTAGCGGACGGGATCGCGCACCTGCGATCTTACAGCGAAATTGTTATTCACCCGCGCTGTAAGGAAACCATCAGAGAATCCCGGTTATACTCCTACAAGCGAGACAAGGCGACGAACGAAGTACAGCCGGAGCCGATCGACCTATACAACCACTGTATCGACGCGATACGCTACGCGGTACAGAAGCGGATCAAACGAGCCAAGCGCAAAGCGAGGGTGCTATGAGTGATGAGACATTTGCAGACGGCCGGTTGATCCGGTCGCTCTGGAACCGGCTGCTGGGAAAGAGCCACAACGGGCGGCGCGACCGCTATGAGACATTTGGTTGGAACAAGGCGCTCAGGGCGGAAGACTTCGTGGGCCTGTACCATCGCAATGGCGTCGCCTCTCGGATCATCCGGGCTTTCCCTCGCGAGACGTGGAGCGAAGCGCCAGCGGTATACGACGAGAGCGAAGACGGCGCGGAGAACCCAGAGAGCTTGACCGGCGCGTGGCAGCGGTTGAACCGGGAGCTGGGGATTTGCCATTACATGGAGCGCGCTGACCGCCTCTCTGCCATTGGGCAATACGGTCTTCTGTACATGGGCTTCAACGATTCGGCGAACCTCTCCGACCCGATCGAAGGGCAAGCAGATCTCCTTTACCTCTCAGCCTACGGCGAGCACAGCGTGTCAGTGAGCCAGTGGGATATGAACGAACGCTCGCCGCGCTTCGGGATGCCGGAGCTGTACACGCTCATGACCGGGCGCTCTGCTCTCGCGACGAAATCCGCGACGCGCTCGATCACCGTCCACCACAGCCGCGTTCTCCACCTGTCCGAGTTCCTCGACGATGACGAAGTGTACGGCGTTCCTCGCCTCATGCCTTCGTACAATTACCTTCAGGATCTGGAGAAGGTCGCTGGCTCCGGGGCGGAGACGTTCTGGTTGTGCGCTAACCGTGGTGTGCTTTGGTCCGCTGACTCGAACGCAGAGTTTGACGACGACGATATGAAGCGCCTCAAGGAACAGTCCGACGAATACGAGCACCAGCTGCGGCGCTCGATCGCGGGCACCGGGCTATCGGCTACGGTCTTGGGCTCCGATACACCGGACCCGTCCGGCAACCTGGACTCCCTCCTGAAGCTGATCGCCGGGACGCATGGTGTGCCTCTGCGGATCTTGACCGGGAGCGAAGCGGGCGAACTCGCCAGCTCACAGGACGCGACGAACTGGGCGGCCCAGATCGACGACCGCCGGAGCGGATACGCTGCGCCCAAGATCGTCCGGCCGTTCATTGAGAAGATGATCGCGACAGGGAACCTCCCGGAGCCCGAAGGCACATTCAACGTCGAGTGGGATGCGCTGGCCTCTCTGTCCGAGAAGGAAAAGGCGGACATCGGCAAGACCCGTTCCGAATCGCTCGCCGCTTACGTTGGGGCGGACGGCGCGGACTATGTGATGCCGCTTCGCGAGTTCCGGTATGAGATCCTTGGGCTGCCTGAAGAATCCGAGTATGAGGAAGACGAGGAGGGACCAGACGACGAAGACGACGAGGATGTGCAGGCGGGCTTCGGGAATCCTCAAGCGAGCGGCGAGGGGGAATGAGAGGATGTGTGAAGCGCACCAGCTCCGGCCGTCGATCAACGCCAAACTCCGCCAAGATCCGACGTTCACGAAGACGCTACGCCAAAAGTTTGAAGCAGAAGTAAATCGCCGGTACAAGAAAGTGCTGGCGGAGCTTAACGACTTCATGGCCCAAGCGCCTGAGGTCGTCATCAATAAGCGGTACGAGTTCCCGGTTGGGCCGCTCGAAACTGCCACCATTCTCGACTTCCTGAACGAATCTGTGCGCCGCAACGTAATCGACCCGGCGGAGGCGGAGCGGATCGTGCGGGAGAAAGGCGTGACGCCGGACCCGAACAACTGGGTGGAAGGCTACCTGTATGGAGCCTACAAAAAAGGCGCGCGCCGGGCGCAGAACGAAATTAACAAGCGATTGCCGAAGGGCAACAACGTCGATCTGATGAAGGGCGCGCTCAAACGCCAGAACCATCAGGGCAAGCTGGAGCAAATTCTGGGCCGGGTCTATACGGATCTGGAGAAGATCGACGAGGCGATGCAAGCGGGCATCCGGCGGGAGATTGCCTTGGGGCTCGAAGCCGGAGAAGGCACCGCCAAGATCGCCAAGCGGATCGAAGGGCGCGTGGAGAAAATCGGCCGGACCCGATCGCGCGTGTTGGCTCGCACAGAGGTTATCCGAACGCACCACCAGGCGAACATCGCCAGCTATCGGGAAGCCGGGGTTAAGCAGATCGTTGTACAGGCAGAGTTCTCGACGGCCGGTGACGGGCGCGTTTGTTCAGAGTGCAAAGGGCTCGAAGGCAAGAAGTTTGATTTGAAGACGATTGAGGATATGATACCTCTTCACCCCAATTGCAGATGCGTTGCGCTTCCTGTTGTTGACTTGTAGCGAATTGTCTGTCATACTACGGTAAAATTCCATGTGGAGCACGCCTGTGCCTTGCAGCTGTAAAGTCGAACCAAAGACGAATAACCAGAACACGATCACGCTGAACCAAGTCGCGGCCGCGACCCGAAAGGGATGGCGCGAACAGGAGTGGCTAGTTGTTCCGGTCGTCATGGCGAGATCCGACGTTGTTATGAACGGCGCAGTTATCCCGCAGGATGAGCTGTTTGCGCCTTCGTGGAACGGCGTCCCGGTTACATTCGGGCATCCGGCTACTGAATCAGGCGACTTCCTTTCAGCGAACTCACCGGACGCTCTCGACGATTGGGGCGTTGGCTACATCTTCGGCTCCGCTGTCGACGGCGTAAAGCTCAAAGGCGAAGCGTGGATCAACGTCGAGCTTGCGGAAGCTCTCCGGCCGGGCTCGATCGAAACGCTGGAAGGCGATGAGCTTGAGATCGACGTATCCACTGGCTATTTCGCTGTCCACAAACAGGCAGGCGAACAACTCCTGCACACCAACGTGAAACCAGACCATCTGGCAATCTTGTTCGACATTCCGGGCGCATGCTCGTTTGAAGACGGGTGCGGTGTTAGAGCTAATCAAAGCGAGGGATTCAAAATGACCGAAAAAGTAAGGGCAGCAGTCGCGGCGCTTAACAAGGCCATGGGCGGTAAAGATCCGTTTGCGCTACAAACGAACGGCGAGCCGCAGTGGGTCGAGGCGCTTGCACTCGAAGCCAACCGCCGGGGGGCGGACGACGATTTCAGGCAGATGGTTGCGGACCTCGTGAGCCGCGACAATTCGCCCTTCGTTCCAGAAGATATGTACGGGCTCATGGATATGTCGATGGAAACGCTCAAGGCGCTCCGCGACAGCTATACTGCTGAGGGCGATCCGTCGCCGGAAGGCAATCACGACGCTCCCAAGCCGGGCGCAAATCAAAACGAGGGTGACGATATGCCACAAGGTAAAGACCCGGCTGCAGAGCCGGAAAAGAACAACCAAGGGCCAGTGTTGTCCGACGAGGACAAAGCCGCGCTGACCTTCGCCCGGAATCAATACGACGAGCACCGCAAAGGTCTGGTCGCTAAGATTCAGGCGAACTCCTCCATGACCGAGGATCAGCTGCTGGCCATGGACGTGCCGACTCTGGAGACGATCGCGAACGGCTTGAAGCCTGCTGCGAACTACTCCGCGCGCGGCGGCCGGGAGCCTCTGGCCGTAAACGAGGAGGAGGCAGAAGCCGATTCCACCAAATCCATGCAGGCACCGAACGTGTTTGCTAAAACTGGGGAGGGCGCATAATGCCTAGCAACGACACTCCAAAGAAAATCTTTTTGAAAGGCCGCCCCATGGGCAAGGAAGGACTCGCTGGCGCGGCCGGTATCCTCCCCGGCATGCTCGTCGAGCGCGCTGCTGGCGGCACCGTAGTCGTACACGCGACCGCCGGTGGTCCTGCTCTGCCAGCCTTCGCCCGTCCCAACGAGGTTATCGGCAACGGTATTGACGTCGCCTACAACGACGAGGACACCGTGCTGTACGGCGTCGCGTCTTCCGGCCACGAGGTTTACGCAGTTGTTGCCGCTTCCGCTCCGGCGATCGGCGATGGCGTTTATCTCGAA
>Ga0306906_1000436_pt1 | contig 16207 bp, 8 predicted proteins | sample AntRauTorcE11897_FD_190405 | JGI IMG/M metagenome (GOLD analysis project Ga0306906, IMG submission 190405) | Saline lake microbial communities from Rauer Islands, Antarctica - Metagenome Torckler E11 #897 (v2) (version 2) | ecosystem: Environmental > Aquatic > Non-marine Saline and Alkaline >...
AAACCATTCATGATCCCAGCACCATGCCCTATTTGCGATAAAAAAGATGACTTACTTAAAAAGCAAGATCAGTCTATTCGTAAAATCAAAAAAGAGGATATGAATGCTCAACAATTAGAGATCAAAAAGCAGAATGACCAAATCTATAAAGATGCAATGGGATTCGATGCTAAGAAATTCTATATTGTTAAAGGTATCGATAGAGACAGTACTGGTGACGGTGTTAAGTTCTGGAGATTCAAACACAATTTCAAAAAACAAGGTATCTACGATAAATTAATGCCAGCGTTACAAAACTTTGTGGAACAAGCACAAGTCGATTTTGCTGATCCATTCAAAGGAACTGACCTGACTATCAGTGTAGTAAATAATCAAATACCGGGTTCAAGTAGAACATTTAAAGATGTATCTAACATCATGGCAACTGGTTCTAAGCCATTGGCTGAGGATGAATTAATCCGTAATCAGTGGTTAAGTGATGGCAAAACTTGGAGAGATGTATTCAAACCTGCATCAGCACCTGAATTAACTGAAACTGAATTCTTAGATAGAGTTTCAAGAGGTACTGATCCATATTGGGATGATTCTGATTCTAATAATAAAAAGTGGGTTTTTCCTGATCCAAGAGATTACGACAAACAAGAAAAAATGAACAACAGAGATTCATCTCTAGGTTCAAACACTGATAATTTCGAAAGAAAAGTTGAGAAAGCATCTGATGTTGTTGGAAAATCTTATGATGGTGTAAACATTAACAATGTTTCAAAACAAGATGTTGGAGAGTATAATGACGATGCAGTTGATTTAAGTGGAGGTACTGATAAAGCACCTGAGAATACACCTGATGAACCAACTAAGCAGCCTGAGCCTCAAAGAGAGCAAGAGCAAGTAACTGCTGGTGATGATGGTGATGGTGATCAAGACTACGATGATCTTCCTTTCTAAATAAGGACAAAATACTGATAAAGGTGGGAGATTTCTTCCACCTTTTTTTAACAATAATTTTTAGCTACTAAATAAAAAAACGTCATGGCTAAGACTCCAACAAATAAAGCTGGGAGAAAACCAACAGGTAAAAAACCTTTCTCTTTAGCTAATTTCAAAGAAAAAACTAACACAGTTAACGTGAAGGAAAAACCATTAAGATGGTTAAAATGCTCAAAAGCATTCCAAGAAGAATTAGGTATACCGGGTTTTCCTGTGGGATATGTATCTCTAACTAGAGGTCATTCTAACACAGGTAAGTCAACATCTCTATGTGAAGCAATTGTAGATGCACAGAAGCAGAATATATTACCAATCATAATTGATACCGAAAATAACTTAGGTGAGAGTAGACTTAAGAAAATGGGTTTTGATTGGGAAGGTGGATTTTACATTAAGATAAGTAATGATTATCTATTAGAGCAATTTGGGAAACCAAAAGACCCTAAGAGAGAGTTAGCATCTATTGAAGATTTAGCTGAATGTGTGAATTACTTTCTAAACATGCAGAAAGCTGGTGAATTACCATATGATTTATTATTTGCAATAGATTCAATAGGTACACTTGATTGCAATAGAACGGTTAATGCACTTGAAAATGAGACAAGTGATAACAACATGTGGAATGCTGGTGTATATGAGAAGCGATTTAAACCTATCATAAACTATAGAATTCCAGCATCAAGATCAGTTGATAGTGAATATACTAACTCAATGGTTGCGGTGCAGAAAATTTGGTTACAGGCTAACCAAATGGGTGCTCCTACTGTAAAACATAAAGGTGGTGACACATTTACATTTGCTGCTAGACTAATAATTCATCATGGTGGTGTAATATCAGCAAGTGTCAAGAAAATTACTGCAACTAGTAAGAAACGAGATGTTCAATTCGGTAACGAAACAAAAATTGCTGTAGTGAAAAACCATATTGATGGAGAATTCGGTGGTATATCATTAGAAGGTAAATTAATATCAACTCCACATGGATTCATCGGAACAACAAACGATGGTAAAACTCAATATAAGAAAGATCATATCCAGTACTTTAGAGATATTCTAGATGAGGATGTATCTGCAGAAGATATTGTAACCAAGTATGTTGATGATGGTAGTGGTGGATTTACATTCGAAGATGTTGAAGAGAAACTTGATGAGTTAAAAGAAGGTAAAGAGCGTAGCAATCAAGATTTAATGGATGACTTTGAGAATGATAAAAATGATGATAAAGAGTGAAAGTTAGAACACTTTTAGTTGATTCATCATATCTATTAAAGCGATCATTTAATGGAGCAAAGGATACATACACCAATAGTTTTGGACATATTGGTGCTTTGTATTCTTTCCTTACTACGCTTAGGAAGATCATCAAGGAAACCAAAGCTAATAAGGTTATACTTGCGTGGGATGGTGAAAATGGTGGATTACATCGTCATATTATCGATCCAGCTTACAAAGCAAATCGAACTAATAAAGAGTGGTATGCTAAGATTGAGTTATCAGAAGCTGAAATTAGAAGAGAAGAGAGTAAAGAGCAATCACTTCTAAAACAAAAGATGAGAATTCAAGCGTATGCTGAGGAATTATTCTTAAGACAAATAGAAGTTGATGAGATTGAAGCTGATGATTTGATTGCTGGTTATATCATGAAGAATTCAGATGACGAAGATATCACACTATACACTAATGATAGAGATTTCCTTCAATTGCTGGAATATGACATAACTATCAAATTCGGTAACATAGAGAGTCCAATAAATAAGACTAATTTCTTCTTTGAGTTTGATTATCATTACAAGAATGCATTACCGATTAAAGTAATTGAAGGTGATACATCTGATAATCTAGCTGGTATTAGAGGAATAAAATCAACAACACTACTTAAGCATTTCCCAGATATGAAGTTCAAGCAGATTACTGTTAGAGAAATATGTAGGAGAGCTGACGAAATAAATAAAGAAAGAGTTGAGAATAAGAAAAAACCATTAAAAGCATTTGAAACATTACTATCAAATGTGGAAAGATTAAAGATCAATTATAGATTAATGAATCTATCTGAACCATTTTTAAGTGATGAAGCAGAAGATGAACTAGATCAATTGATTGATATGCCATTATCTGATGATGATAGAAACTCCAAGAATCTACTTAATATGATGAAAGAGGATGAGTTTTTATCAGTGTATGGAGGTACGTTTGCAAATTATATTGAACCATTTTACCCTGTTATCATGAGTGAGAAGCAGATGTATAAAGAATATTTGAAATTAAATCAGTAACTTGGTTTAGTTTTATTGACTTCTTAAAATATATAAGGTATATTTGGAATGCATAACAAAAATATATTAAGATGGAAAATAAAGAACATGAAAATATGTTCAAGTTTGGTTTATATCAAGCTGACGAAACAATAATTGAGACTCTGTTTTCAGCAGACGTTTTTAATCCTGTTATCCGTTACTCGGTAGATATCAGAGAGGACATATTTTCGATAATCGTAAGATTACAGAAAGCATTATCAAGAAGAAACTTATCACATAAGATTGAGTTTGGTGAAAACAGTTACGACTTTCTTGACTACTACAAAAACCTATCAAATATTGAGCATTCTAAATTAGATGGTAAGTCTTTCAATGACAAGCTAAAGCTTAAGAAGAGGTCAAATCAAACAGTTAATGGGAAGACTTATAGTGGAGTCCAATTTAAATTTGGTCTTTACATCAATAATAATCCTATCGTTGAGAGAGATTTCTATGTAGAGGGTTACAACCCTTCATCTAGATTCTCTATTGAGTTAAGTGAAACTGTAGACGATATCGCCCAAGAGATCAATAGTAAACTGAAAGATCAGGATACTACTCACATGTGGGATGATTATGATTTGATTTATACTTACGGTTTACATATAAACCAAATCAGAGACCTTTCTAATAAGCGTAGAAACATGATGTTAGACAACATCAGTGATTCTAACTTTGTGAAAAACACAAGGCGTAGCTTTAGAAACTAAGACTACCCTTATTCCAATTTTTAGTGATAACTATTAAATTAAATTTAGAATGATAGAAGAACATACTATTGATGGCTACCTCGGCAGTGGCTATCAATTAAAAGTATTGTGGCAGATATTAACAGAAGCAGATTTCGGTAATAAAATATTCCCATATCTTAAGACTGAATACTTTGATGACCCTAATCATCGAAGATTCTTTACAGTCATAAGAGAATATTATAATGAATATGGTAAAATACCAAATCTACAGAATAAGAGTATCTTCCATGCAATCACTCGATATAAGCAATCTGCAAATCCAGTAGATGAAGAAATCTTAATGGGTATCGCTGAAAACATTAAGAATTGGAATGATAGGGTTTTAAATAAAAATCTTGATTATGATGGTGATGCTGTACAACAAGCAGTATACAACTTCATTAAGCAAGGTGAATATTGTGATCTTGCTGATTTCATTATGTCGAAAGTCAAAAAAGGTGGCTTTGACGATGAGATTAATAATTCTATTGATAAGAGAACCAAGAAGATCAGTGATATTGGTAGTGATGAAGATGAAGGTATTGAGATATTTGAAGATATTGATAGAGCCTTACAAGTAAACTTTAGAGAACCAATTGGTACAGGAATACTTGCCATTGATAATCTAATGGGTGGTGGACTTGGTAAAGGTGAAATGGGGATTATACTTGCAGGTACAGGTGTGGGTAAATCAACGGCACTAACCAAGATAGCTAATGAAGCACACGCACTCAATAAGAATGTGCTTCAAATTGTTTTTGAAGATAGCCAAGATGAAATTAGACGTAAGCATTATGCTATTTGGTCTAAAACTAAATTAAGTGAAATAAATGATAACCTTGAACTTGTCGGAAGACGTGTTAAGGATTATCAGAAGAATGATAATTTAGGAAAACTAATTGTAAAGAAATTCCCTCAAGAGGGTACTACTATCCCTAAAATACGCCAGTGGATGGATAGATATAAGAAAAAGTGGGGAATTAGTTTTGACATATTAGTACTAGATTATATTGATTGTGTTGATCCACATGAGAAGTATTTTGATCAGAATAAAGCTGACGAAGGTATTATTAAAGCCTTTGAAGGAATTGCTACTGATTATAACATACCATGTTGGACTGCAATACAGGCGAATAGAAGTGGATTGGGTAGTAACTCCAATAATGGGAGTGAAGCAGAGTTTATTAATACATCACAAATGGGTGGTAGTATCAAACGTGCTCAAAAGACTCACTTCTTAATGTCTGTAGCAAAGACACCTGACCAAAAACGTGCAGGATTAGCTAACATAGCGATACTTAAAGCTAGGTTTGCTGCTGATGGTCAAAAGTTTGAAGATGCAATTTTCGATAATAACTCTGTAGAAATTGTTGTGAGAGATAGTGACTACTCTTATCGAAATAAGAAAGATGATTACCAAGAACCAGACTCAATCACAAAATCTGATGGTGAAATAAACAAGTTAAGTGAAAAGATTGCAGCTATGAATAGAAACATGGATGCCAATAAAGAAGGACGAGACTTAGTTAACTATAAAGAAGCTATCAGTGGTGATACAGCAACAATCGAAGTAGAAGGTAAAGAATGGAAGCGTGTTGCAGCTGATAATATGGGTGAATTACCTGAAAAGGATGAGGTATCAGAACAAATAACTGCAGATGATACACCAATTGTTCAAAAAACTGAAAAAATTCAGGAAGTAAAACCTCCTGTTAATCAGGAAGTTAGTGAACCACCTAAAGAAAAGGTGAAAAAAAATGAAATAAATGTTGCAGATGAATTTGCAGAAATGAAAAGAAGTGGTATATTTGGATCATCATCTAATTCGGAAAGCGATATTAGAAAGCAACTTGATGAAATGTCTAAAAGACATTTTAATAACACAAGTTAAAAAAAATAGTAAAAAAATTGACTTTTTTGTAACTTTTTGTAAAATTAATCGTATTTAATCTTACACGCTTTTTAAAAAAAGATTAAAAAAACTTTGAAAAAAGTTTGATAGTTAAAAAAAAGCTGTTACATTTGCATCGTTCTAAAAGTAGAACAGCAAATAAAAAAATTGACATATTGAAAATATTTGAGGGTGCTTATGCTCTCCTCTTTTCCTTCGGGATTAGAAAGTCCTTCGGGAAAGATAAACTTGGAAACAAGGATAAAGGTTTGATAGAAAACTCAAAACGTCTATTGAATCGATTATAATCTTCGGATTGTAATACACGTAAGCAATACACTATCCACTCTTTAAGATAAAGATCAGGTGCGTCTAGCGATTAACTGAGGGAGTGATTTTGAATAAAGGAATTCGAAGTTGAGCATGAAAATGCAATAGGAATAAGTGTAAGGTCATAGTCCATAATTGTACCAGCAATGTAGGGCGGTGATCAGTTGAAGAATTTAAACCGTTAAAACGAATACTCATTTAGTTGGGAATAAGTTACGGAGGATTTGAAACCGTGAGGTGGTACTCACAAGAAGTTGTGTAGTATTTACTGCCCAAAAGGTAGTAATCTGCTCCTTAGCCACAACTTCTGGACTCCGACTGAGATAAAAAAACTAAGCTGCTTAAATTAAGCAGTACACTCTTAATGTATTTGTTATAAAAGCTCAAGTGCTAAGGCGTTAGAAAATAAAGTTGCATAACTCATTATTGTAATGGGGCATGATGGTCGCAAGCCTGATTGTGTGTTATGAAGTAATATTGTAATCTCGCAAGGATTAGTTAGTTCGGCAGAACTGAACAGTATTGAAGTAGCAGAAAACGTTTTTAACGATACGATTGGTTAGCGTAAGTAACTTGCAATCACGGATTACTATGGGAAACTGTAGTGGATAAAGAAGGAAGTCTTTCGAGGCGGTATAATCTTCTGAAAGGTTCGTGGCTATAGCTATACTCTCAGGCTTATTTAATTTAAATTGGGGGAGTGGTGAAATATAAACTACAACAAATATAATTCTACTGCTCTTTTAAAGAGAACTGATTATGTTTTCAGTAAAATGGTAAACACAATTGTCTTATACACAATGGATTACAGGTTCGATTCCTGTCTCCCCCACAACATTTACGAAAAAGTCGTAAATAAAAAATATTAGGAAAACTGATAGTGATTTCAGTAAAAATGTGTAGGTTCGAATCCTATCATCCCCGCAAATTTTTAACTTGGGGATGTAGCTCAGTGGTAGAGCAGTTGCCTTGAAAGCGATGTTTTAAATAACAATAATTACTGTCGAAATATTCCTAACCTTATTTAAAATATTGAAGAGAACTGATTTGTTATTTCAGTACGATTAGCTCAGTTGGTTAGAGCATAAGTTTCAAATACTTAATGTCATGGGTTCAACTCCCATATTGTAAAAACAATAATAACAAACAAATTATCTCTTTAAGTCAAATTGCGAGGTGGAGAAGTCTGGCATCTCGGTAGGCTCATAACCTACAGGTCGTAGGTTCAAATCCTACCCTCGCTACAAGATTCTACGGAAAAGCTGTAGAATATAAAATATTGGGAAAACGGTTAGTGTTTTCAGTAAATTTTGTAGGTTCGAATCCTGCCTTCCCCACAAATTATATATTTGGGGAAGTGGACAAATTGGTATAGTCAACGGTGCGTAAAACCGTGTATTCAAATACACACAAATACTAAAAAATTATTCCCATAACATTATGCTTGGTAAAGCCTCTTACATAGTAACGTAACCAAGTAAAGTTATTTAGGTCTGATCACCTAAATCATTAATAAGTGACTGAATGCTTATTAATAGTATTTTTTTGTTTTTTAAGGCTCTGTGCAATAGAGGAAATTTTTAATAATGAATTTTTCTAAAAAATTCGAAACAAAAATAAATAGTAGTATTGTGTAGTAGTACAGTTAAACTACAAGTGACTGTCGTTTTTTATGAGTGTTTCAGTGCATCTCGAATTTTATCGTTAAAAATTCTAAAAACTATGGCTGGTATAATAATCTCCCTCTAAAGGAGAGTAAAAACTAGCTACAAATTTTTAAATGGTGGGTGGGTTTGTAATTACTTGATTGTAGTGCAAATTTATTCACCATTTTTTTTTTTGCAACAATTTGCGATAAAATATCGTATAATTACTTTTAACGTAAACTATAATTATTTTCGAAATGAAAAACTTAGTAGTAACAAACAATCAATTAGCATCAATTAAGAAAAATTTGGTTGATGGGTTGACAATTGCCTCTGGTGCAAAGAGTACTGCAACATATTACCATACAAGGGATGAGCAGGAAAAAGCAATTAGAAGTGCTGTAGTGAAACTGTATAACGAATCTAAGGAGCTTCCTTTGATCTTAGCAAATCAGAAGGGTTCTACTGGTAAGTTTATACAGGAGGTGTTATTAAACGAATTTAAGTCTACCTATACAGGTGGTGCTTGTAATATCGTTAACCCACAAGATTGGTATGATAATGATTTATCTGATAAGGCTATTCTTGGTGCATTATATAACCTTAACGAAAATGGTATTCCATATGTGTTGAGATTATTCAATGACTTAAAGAAGAACAAGGTCAATAATGATAGATCAAGAAAAATCGTACTTGGTTATATCTTTGGACATCCAAACTTGGAATTTAATGCACTTAAGTATAGAAACAAAATTGCTGTTGCATTAGAACACGTTTACGGTAAAAGAAATACTTCAATTTTAATTAGTATTGCGAAGGATTATCTTACCACTGGCGTTTACAAAAACGAGAACGAGCTTCAAATGGTTAACAGCATGGTTGCTATGTTTGATGGTGGTAATGATGTTGATAGAGCATTAATGATATTACTTTTCATCTTTAAAGAAGGTGACGAGTCAATGTATGGGGTAAGTGAATTCGGGTTATTAAGTCAGTACTTCGATGCTAAGAAGGATATTACTGATATCAGTAAAGTTCCAGAAGAAGTATTGATCGGTTTGATTTCAAATAAGAATCACCCTCAGTATGATCAATTATGGTCTACTCCAGTAAAGAGAGAGTCAACCAAGAAGTTAATTAGAACTAAGAATGAAGTTACTTCTGTTAATCAGCAAGTACGTCAAACCAAGTCTAATGCAAAACTTGGTGTTAAGAAAACAGTAAACCTTGAAAAGGCTACTGATTATATGGCACTTTACAAAACTGGTTTTGAAACTGGTTTCACAAGTGAAATCAATGATGCTATTGATGGTTTAGCTGAGAAGAAGAGAATGAACTTACCATACAATAACATTGGTATTGTTTTAGATATGTCTGAGTCTATGAAAGGACACAAGCAGGAGTCTAAGAACACACCAAAGGCTATTGCAATGTTCACTAGTAAAGTACTGGGTAAGTCAGCAGATAGTTCAACTAAAGTGACTACAGGTAAAGCTGGTACTGACTTGGCTTCTGCATTCATTAGCTTAATGAGAAAAGAGGATGAGACCAAACCATATGATGCGGTATTCTTCTTAACTGATGGATATGAAAACGTATATGAAGGTTTAACAAACGAAGTTGTAACAGCATTTTTAACTGAAACAGGTCGTTATATGCCAATTTTCCAAGTATCACCAATTACTGGTGCTGAAACTGGAGCGAATGTAAGAGAATTAGGTAATGAGATCGTTAAAATGGCGGTTAACTCACCAAGTGCTCTTATTGGTCAGATGCAAGCAAGAATGCTTGAAGTAGATACTAAGCAGTGGTTATTAACTCAGTTAGAAACACTTGAAAGTAAAGATGTTAGTAGATACGCTAAAAATAAGATTAACGCTTAAATAGTAAAATAATGAATACTACAAGAGAATTTACAGATTTATTAAAAGGTACTCGTCCTATCAAGGATAGTGATGGGAATATCGTTGTTCAGACAATTATGAACATGCAAATTGTTGGCTTAACTGCTGATGATGAATACTCTTTGGATAGTCGTTTTGCTAATCCGTTGACTGTATTGAAAGCATCAAACAGAAGCTATGGTGAGGTAACTCTTTCCACTACTGGTGGTAAAGAAACCATCGCACCACCACAGATGGCAATGATGACTAAGCAACGTGCACAGAATCATACTATGATGAAAGCTGGTTATGTAAAAAATAGCAAGACTTTCAATGATGCAGGTTGTGTTGAAGGATCACAAGGTGGACATTTTACAAACGTTACTGGTAGTGAACTTAGGTTTGTTCCAGTAACCATGAGAGAAATGTTACTTAATGCTGTTGGTCAAACTAATGGTCATGGTAATGCATATCCTGCAGTTACCAAGCTAGGTGAAGACACTAGATCGGATGCTGGAACATATCTTGACAGATACTTCTCAAAGTACGATAAGAAGTTAGAGGAATTTATTGCTCACTTTGAACGTCCAGAGAAGTTGATCGGGGTTATCGTATTAATCGATGGTGAGATTGTTGCTATTGATAAATATCCATCATTCAGTTATGCTGAACAAGTTTGGGATTTATTAATTAGAGATTGTTATGGTGCTCTTGCTATCATGGCAGAATTGAAAGGGTTAACAGGTAGAAAAAGCTTCACAGAAGTTTTAAACTCTACTCGTCCAACTAATTCAACCTCAGTATTGGATAGATTAGAAACTGCATTGAACAAGACTAAGAAGAAGATCACTAAGAGTGTTGAAGAAAAGATTCAAGACCTTCTTGATATGACTTTAGAAGCAACTGATGATGCTGATGGTAATAGAGGGAGAGCAACTAGTGATCCTAAGAGTTACATCTTAAAGAATGAAGGATATATCGGTCAGGTAATTAGTGAAACTGATTATCACCACTTGGTTTCTATCGTAAAGAAAGAAGCATATAATCCAACTGCTTTAAGAACAGTTAATCAGATGAAGAGAAAAGCTAAAGGGCAAGACCCATTTAGTTTATAAATAATATAAAATAAATTATATTTAAAACCCACAGGAGAAATCTTGTGGGTTTTTTTGTTTAGTACGGCTTTTGAAAATCTAATTCTGTATTTATATATAAATGGTTGAAAATATTTAACCATTTTTTTTAGAAATCGCATGACGGCTTTTTTTAAATGCGGTTTTTACCTAAAAAAATAGATATAGATATGACGTTTTTCACTAGACCAAGATTAGATAATTTACAATTCCGACAAGAAACATCTGATAATTTAACATTATCGGGTGCTACTATTTTTGCTAAAACCGTTGGTGGTTTAAGTTTAACAGATCAAACAGGCACAGCTATTCCAGTTAATGCATCAAATCCAGTAGATGGTAAAGCATTAGTTTATAGTGGTGGTACTATTATATTCGGTCAAGGTGGCGGTGGAGCTGGTTTCCTTAGTAATATCGGTGGAGGTAGTGGAATAATATATGATACAACATCAAGCACAGGTACAACTAGTGATCTTAGAACGTTATCAGGTGGTACTGGGGTAACCATTGAAACAATTGGTGATGTTGTTATTGTAAACTCATTAGGTGGATTGTTAGGTAATCCACAGCCAGAAGAACCAAGCGATAATACATATTTAGATGGTTTGTTTCCATTTACTTCTGGAACATCGGTTGGATTTGCAGTGGATGAAATTAATGAATTTTTAAGTTTACTTGCACCAGCACAGCCACCAATATTAGATGATCAATCAACGATTGGTACATTTGTTAACGGTAAGTTATCTTTTGGTGCTACAAAAAATGATATTGGATATGCTAATGTCACTGCAGGTCAAACTGCAGGTGCTTTAGATATAAATGATAATTTTCCTACTGTTGGTTTTAGAAAAGGTTTAACACAAAATAGCTTACTTACAAATAACAACATATTTGGTGTTTTAAATGATGATGTTGCAGGTAATGAAACTGCTGCTGGAGTTCCATTTGAAGAGAATGCATTTAGAGATGGTAGTGTGGGTACATTATCATTATATCTTAATGGTATTATAATTGATGTGTTGGATTTATTTTTAACTGATAATGCAATAGATGGCTTATCAGGTTATTTAAGTGTAGGACAAGCAAAGGCAGTTAAATTTGATAATGGTAATGATTTCGGTGGTGCTAAATATAGACAAGGAGATTTTACCATTCCAACAAGTCTTTTACGTGATGGATATAATTATGTGAGAGTGATTCATAGTGATGGTAGTAACTTTACTAGAACAACGAACTTTACTGATTGGGTGTATGATGATAATACAGAAAACATTGATTTTGTTGCAGTTAATAACGGTGTTACATTTGAGTCGGTAAACTTAAGTGGTAGTAGAATAATATCGGGTGTTGAATACTATACATCAGGTAATGTGGTTTATGAAGGTACAGCATCAAATGTTTATAAAAATGTATATAGTAATTCAAATACAGCAATTAGATTTCTTAATAGAATAAATCTTGCATCAAGCCCTAGTTCTATATTAGTATCTGGTGCTGGAATACTTAATGGTACTAATACTGCTTTACCTAATTTAAATACTAATGTTCAAAATCCACAGGATACTCTTATTACTATAAGTGCGACATTACCAATTAGTAGTGATAGAATATTAGGTAGAAAGACAGATTTAGCATCTGGCTTATTACCATCGGGCGAGTTAAGATCAAGTATTAATGTCTTACATCCGTTTAATATAAAATCATTTAACAAAGCAGCTAATATAACATCAAGTGAAGTTTCAGAAACAGGTGTTTTACTTTATAATGTAAATCAAACATCAAATTCTTCAAGTGAAAATTTTACTGGTGAAGTTGATAGATTAAAATCTAGAAATTATACTGGTACGTTATATAGTAATTTACTTGGTAGTTTATATAGCTGGGAAAGCTCATTAAGTTTGATTGGTACTAATGCAGAACATAACACTGGTATGTTAGTGTTTAATGGTGGATTATATTATCCTAATTCAAGCAAATTAATTAGTGATTATAACATAATCAATGGTAATTTTGATAGTTTAACATATTCACCTACAAACAATGTTAATTACACCAGTGCGAGTGATATTAGAAATTATTATAGAAAATTTACTGCTACAACCAACACTGCTTTAGCAACAATACAGGGTAGTATTCTACATGATGGTGATATATCTACATTTTTAACCAATCCAGCAACACAAGGAACTCCAACAGCAAATAGTATTAAATTTGAAGTTTTAATTAAAAGAGTTAATGGAACTAGTATTGGTTATGTGAATCCTTTTTCAACTGATTTTGCATCACAAGTAGGTGTATCAAATGTTACTTTAAATCAATTAGGTAGACGAACAAATTTCTCATTTACATTAGGACAGGGACGTGTGGATAATGGTGATATTATAATAGTAAGATTATTCTTTTCACCTGATTATAATCAAAAAATAAATCTTATTGAATTTACAAATATAAATTAATATGTCAGAAATTGGATTAAATGAAATTAATAAGGATGCTATATCGTTTAAAAGGCTATCTGGAAAAGCACATACACAATTTGGATTTGATGTAACAGAAGAGGGTTTAACATCAAATGTTCAAATTGCAGCTTCAACAGTCTTTGGTGAAAAAATCAATCCGAATCCTGCTGATAATCCAAGTGCACTTACTTCTTTATATAGTACTGACGGTGTAGTTGAGAGAGTAAGATTTGAGATAGATATCATTGCTAGTACTACTGTAGGTACTAATCAATCACAAGGGTATAAATTAAAATTACCATCTGATTATAGTGCTAATGGTGTATTAAATAATATATTTGGTTCAGGTACTTATTTACATGAGGCATTAGGTAGATTACAAATTGTACCTTCATTATATGGTGACTTAAAAAACGATGGTACAACTCAATATGATGCAACTTTATTTGACACAAATTTAAACCCTATACCTAAATTCTCAGATATTAACTGGAATTTAGACCCATATAGTGGTATTTTATTTGTTCAAGACCCACCACTATCATTTGATACTAATGCAGCAAGACCTAGATTCTTAGAAGCATTTTTATATGTTGGTAAATACTTAGATTCAGTATTAACTAATCAAAGTGGTACTAGTGAAAGAATAGAAAAGCAAATAAACCAAACATCACACGGTTTTGCTGTCGGTGACGTATTAATATCATCTGGTAATACATATAATAAAGCATTAGCTATTGAACAACAGCCTGAAGCTTTAGGTGTTGTTACGGTAGTTGAAGATGTTGATAATTTTACATTAGCATATGTTGGTTATACAGACTTAGTGGGTGGTATGACAGATGATAATGGTGATTTATTATCTGGAGATACTGTATATTATTTGTCTGATGTAGATGAAGGTAAATTAACGGCTACACCACCTGTAACTGTGGGTGATATATTAAAACCAATAATGTATGTCATTGAAAGTAATACTAGTGCAAATATATTTCAAGTAAGAGGTAATGTAATTACTAGTGGATCAACTAATAATGAAGGTGATCTTCTTGTAGTGAACTCTGGAGCTGGTGCTGAAATAGGTGTAACACCTAATGCATCTGATACAGTTGAGTTAAGAACATTAATTGGTTCTGGAGATACAAGTGTTGCACAAGTTGGTAATAATGTAATAATATATAGTGATTCACAGAAAGAAAGAGTCATTACTGTAACAACAGATACATCAGTAGCAATTTCTTCAGTAGCTAATAATACACTTTTTGTTGCATCAGGAACAACATCATATACATTACCTGCAGCACCATCGGTAGGTACTGTATTAAGTTTTACTGATGGTTTAGGTGATGCAGGTACTAATACTATAACAGTATCTGGTAATGGAAATAATATTGTAGACGATACACTGGCATTTATTAATACGAACTACGGTTCATTTACTGTTGAATATAACGGAGTATTTTGGTCAGTAACATCATTTATTACATAAATAAAAAAAAAGAAAAATAGAATAAAATGACTTTTCAAACTAAATTAATATTATCAGATGATAAATTTCAACAACCATCAGGGAGTACATTAACTCTTAATGGTAATGTAATATTAAATAATAACGCAATTAGTGGTGGTACTGATGCTGTAAATAAGAACTATGTTGATACTGCAATTATTGAACGTGGTGTTACAAGTGCTGATAATGGTCTTACTAAGGAAGGATCAGTTGTTCTTTTAGGTGGTACACTTACTGGTAATACTGTTATTGACACAGGTGGTAATGGTATTGCTTTTGGTAGTAATAGTATATCTTGTGGTAATAACTCATTTGCCGAAGGTTCACAAACAACAGCTAGTGGTAATAGTTCACATGCAGAAGGTTTTAGTACAATAGCTAGTGGTAGTTATTCACATGCACAAGGTCGTGATACAATAGCTAGTGATCTTAGCTCACATGCTGAAGGTTCTTGTACAACAGCTTGTGGTAAGTCTTCACATGCAGAAGGTAATCTTACAATAGCTAGTGGTAATTATTCACATGCTGAAGGTCGTTCTACAACAGCTAGTAATACTTTCTCACATGCAGAAGGTTCACAAACAATAGCTAGTGGTTCTGGTTCACATGCAGAAGGTTTTACTACAACAGCTAGTGGTTTTGTTTCACATGCAGAAGGTCGTTCTACAATAGCTAGTGGTTTTAATTCACATGCAGAAGGTTCTAATACAACAGCTAGTGGTAGTAGGTCACATGCAGAAGGTTCACTAACAATAGCTTGTGGTACTTTCTCACATGCACAAGGTTCTAATACAATAGCTTGTGGTAATTATTCACATACAGGTGGTCGTGGTAATCTTAGTTATAATATTCTTGCAGAAGGTGTAACATCATTTAATCATTCAACTAATGATAATAATCAAACAATAGGTCATGGTGCAATTGCAGATCAATCAGTAATATTAGGTGGTATAAACCATAATATTGAATCAGGTAATACTAATGCAGCAATCATTGGTGGTGATACAATTAAGTTAACAGGTACTACTTATATTGATCATACAGCAGTTAGTAAACTAGCTATAATGAGTATACCAAGCACTGGTGCATCAGGTGATACAATATTGGTTAGAGATAGTAGTACTGGTATCATTAGACAAGTAGCACAATCAGGTTTAACTGGTGGTGGTGGTTCATCAAATACATTTAATAATGGATTAACAGATAACGGTGGTATAGTATCATTAGGTGGTACACTTACTGGTAATACAGTTATTGACACAGGTGGTAATGGTATTGCTTTTGGTAGTAATAGTATATCTTGTGGTAATAACTCATTTGCCGAAGGTTCACAAACAACAGCT
>Ga0306906_1000438_pt1 | contig 16185 bp, 28 predicted proteins | sample AntRauTorcE11897_FD_190405 | JGI IMG/M metagenome (GOLD analysis project Ga0306906, IMG submission 190405) | Saline lake microbial communities from Rauer Islands, Antarctica - Metagenome Torckler E11 #897 (v2) (version 2) | ecosystem: Environmental > Aquatic > Non-marine Saline and Alkaline >...
GGTCCGCGCAATTGTGACCTCATGAACACAACTGGCTACGTCACGAGCATACCGGAAAGCGAAACACGGGTCTTTACAGGTTGCTTTCCGAGTATCTTGACGGGGACACCTATCCACATCACGTGCGTAGTTGTAAGCATCGAAGGGGTTATCACAGGATATCTGCCTACTTACATCACACGGACCATACTCCACTGCATAAAGGTAGGCCCAAGCTGGTAGGTGGTTAAAGATGCCCATACCGAGATACTACCACAGGCACGTACGGTAAAACAAATAAGGATACGACTGTAAGGACGATAAGGGACGATAAAGGACGATAAGGGACCATGCCCTATTTTCTAGTCACTTGGAGCCTATTTTTAGAGATGGGGCTATTTTCGGGGGGTTTTAGACGGGGCATCGGGGGGTTTTCTACGTGCTGTTAGACCGCTCGCGCCAGCGAGCCTTCTTTAAGCCGGGTAGTTAACCCTGAGTATATAAAACATAGGGATTACCCTTATTCAGAGTATTTGAGAGGTGTTTTTTAGAGTAAGCTGGAGAGTAAAATTAGGGGGGGAGTTGGGGGCGGATAAAACCGGACCCGCGCAGATGGTGAGCGCGGAAATCGTAAAAACAGATCACCGAAAAAATATTACAGTGGCACTGTAATTCGATCACAGACCCTGTGATCTGGGCCGTGATCAGACATGTCATTTCCGCTCAAATGTGGTTAGCCACTCATCATAAGGAACGTCACTACCCCCCTTAATTGTATCGAAGAACCCATTTAGAGGGCCTTTGAGGATGTAAGTAGCTATTGAGTCGGTCTTCATACACCACTCAAGGCCACATAAGCCGAAGACACGTTCCTTTTGCACGCCACACCCGGAGAGGCCCGGATAGTTGGCGTCTCGTATTACCTGTACGATGCCTCCGTCTGGCGGAAGCATGTCAACCACCCACTTGTCATACCAACGTTCAATTATCATCGTCTTTATCTTCATTGGCCGCAACAAGGCGTCCGAACCGGTGCCCTCTCTCTAGGGTATCCCGGTCAACGGAGACGTCTACTTCGAGGATTTTAGGTGTTCGCAGGGTATCATTGCCAAGATACCCAGACACCCAATTCATGGTGTAAAGGATGTCGTACAACAGGAAGCAGGGGTAATCGTAATTGGCACGCTCTTGCCCATCGAAGCTAACGTTAATGACCCACGATGAGCCACTTCCCCCATCACGGCTGTACGTCAGAGTTCTCAACTGAGAGCCGTCTTCGGTATTCACTATAGAGGTGACCCGTGCTTTTTGGAGCAACTGCGGGTGCTTCTTTAAGCGAACCAAAACCTCATCCCCTGTTTGGAAGATTTGGGCCGGCATCGCCCGAGGGAGCAGGTGTGCAAGTTCCTGTAGGTTAGTATCGCGGATAGTCATAAGCTCTCTCGTTTGGTTTCATTTAAGATAGGCCAATCAGTGGTTGAATCCAAGAACAAACTCAGAGCCGTTATCCTGCTCTAGCACCCACTCGCAGGTTTCGATGACCACATCAAGGGCTTGAACATAGGTATCAAGGTCGGACTTGTATATGAGGTACTGCGCCTCTTTGCCTGTGATTGAACGGCCTTCAATAACGCCCAGAACCGTGATGCCTTCTGGGAAGAACTTGCCCTTTTCATTGATGTAGGATTCTTGCTTTGTTCGACCCCGTTCAGCCTCAAACAGCTTAAGTGCATCGGCGCGAGAGGTTACTTGGTCATCCTCCAAGATCTTGAAAGGGTTGTAGGATACCTCAAACACTTCTATAGGTCCGTTTCGGGCGATGTAAGTCGTAAAGTCCTCAAGAGCTTTCCGAGCACGTACCCGAGACGCAGCCCAATCCGGCTTGTGGAAGTGACCAAGACCTTTGTGGTCGAAGATGTCATCCAAGTCTATCCCAATCCTATCCCGGAGGATGTTGTTCAGCCCCTTCCCTGTGTAGGAAGACCTAAAGTGGCCTACACTGAAAGAATGATTGGGGTGGCGCTCCGAAGCATGTCTTACTCTGTGGTAGCGGATACCTACGCCACTTTCGTCAACGGCGTAAGCTTCTTGTAGGGTAGCCATGACCCCATCCAATGCCTCCGCCTCCGCCTCAGTAAGTTCTTTGCGGGATTCTTTTTCGACATGACCGTAGAACGTATCAAGTGCCTCGTTTTCAGCTTGCCCGTAGGATCGGTCCTGTTTACGGACCCCTTCGAGAGGTTCTTTGAATTCGTAGAGAATGATACTACACATTTGTGTCTCCTTTTTGGTGTACGTTACCTGTGTCTTACCGGTGTATACCCGCAGAGGGCACCCCCATCAAATTTGATTGACAGCCCCGGTGCACGGGCCTATGGTTCGAGACAACCAATGTGAGGTGCACTATGCTAAAAAGCCCTACTGTAGAGGCAGCGGTTAAGTCCGCCTATCAATTTGAAGAACCCAATGTTCTTCTTTTCGACGAAGGTCTTTTCGTCACCCGTCAAGCGTTCCCTGATTTCCTGTCTGACCTCCAGAAAGACGGTATCATCGGCTCTCACTCAGAGGTAGTCAACCTTGCTAAAGAGGTTTCCCACGGTGGTAATAAAGGCTGGTTTATTCCCCCCGAGGGCGAGCTTTACGACATCCTCGCTTTCCTTCACAAGTACGACGGTAAGTTCACTCTGAGTAAGAATCCCCTCACGCAACTCTTCATCTTGTTTCTCTTGCAGGTCAAGAAGCGACCAGCGGCATGGACCAAAGGTACGACGCTTTATTTGAACCGGAACCACGAGTGGGAGAAGCCATTTGCGGCCTTCCTCCAGAGCCGGTTCTCGTGGACAGAAGACGACGCTGAGAAAGCTGTCCAGAAAATGCGAAGCCTTACCGACAATGTTGAGTTCATCACCTCCCACAAACACTGGCACACTTACCGAATCGACCTGAGAAGCTACTTTCCGGGTCAGAATCTGTTGGATACCGTAAACGATGGGGTGGAGTTTGAAGGGGGCTTCCTGTGGACCCGGTACAAGAAGGTAGACGGCTTGCGTGTTGTACCCACTGAGCGGCCCCAGAGTCCACAGGCTTTCATGAAGAAGGCAGATGGTACTGAGTGTCGTATTAGCCCACATGCTGCCTCTCAGTGGCTCAAGCGCATTGAACGACAAGACCCGAACAAGACCGCGAACCTTGAAAAGGTTACAACGCTAGTTCATTACCTGTTGCACGCCCGGCCCGTCATCCGAAAGAACCAGTACAAGCAGGTGCTCAAGTACAAGTCAAAGAAGCGGGCCGATTACCTGTTCTTTCACGGGTGGATTTTTGTACTGGAAGGTGCTAACCTGAAAACGTGTTACTACAAAAATGAAGACATCACCCAGCACGGATACCTTTTCCCAGAGGACGAACGACTATGAACGAAGAACTCACGAAAGAACACATCTACGCTTTTCTGGATAATTACTTCGAGCAGTTGCGCGAGTACTGTACTCGAACGACGACCTTAAACCAAGAGAAGCGGATTCGGGATGGAGCCATCATCATGATGGATACATTCATCCAAGACACGACCGACTTCCCGGAGGAAATGCAGGTCCAGTATATGACCCGCATCCAGAATAGGTTCATTTCAACCCTGAGGGATTACGACCGGAAGTGGCTCTGGGAGGTCTTCAATGACTTCTCGAAGAAAGTCCCAGAGGCCATGCTAAACTAACTGTCTTCCTCTTCTGACCCGTGTTCCCAATCCCTAAGAAAGTCCCCTACCGCCCGTTGACTTTCTGACGGAGACCCCCTGAAAGCATCTGCTACCTGAGCTAAAGCTTGTGCAAAGCTGTCGAAGGAATCCCCCAGCGAGTTCATGGCTAGGGGGATTTCCCCGGTTTCCGCAGACTGGTAGCTACCCCTCCCTAACACTGAAACATCTACTGTATGCTCGGTTGTACCGTGTGCCCGTAAGACCTTGGGGGGGATTTGGCCCGTAATAGTATACCCTGCGTCTTCCCCGCGCGGAGTGATAAAGGTGAAATTGCCAGAAGGGTCTTGCACTTCCACGAAGAATTTAGAATGCCATTTCTCAACGTTCGCCAACAGTTCCTCATTACTGAGCAATTGGTATATGCACTCTGCAATTTGGTTGGGATCAAAACGTTTGAAGTCTATCTGGGAACAGCCTACTAGGAAACTACAGACATAACCGGACGTAGGCGACCACCCTAGATTGATTGTTACCCACTGCCCGTTTCTGTGGGAACTAACTAACTGGCAGTCGCTAAGTGTCTCTTCCCCATCTTCGTGATGGGGGGCGAAATAGGTAGTCTTGATTACTTCGTCAGGGAACAATGTTTCCAGAATCACCTCATTCTGGATTCTAAATAGATTGGTGATCACGCTCTTACCTCCGCCTTGTCTTGGCGGGCGTCTGACAACTCAGTCCTTAAATCACTGGCGTATGATATTTGATAGCTACCCCCTACGAAGCCGTTCGAGGTAGTCACCCCAGCCTGTTCCACCTTACCCCCACTGCGGCGCAGGTAGTCGCTAACAGCCTCGAAGATGTCGGCGTTTGTGAAGCTAAACTTCGGGGGGTTCTTCCACTGGTCTACCGCTTTCTCCACGTCGGCTGGCGACACGAGGTCAAAAGCTGGGAGCCTCTTAAAGAAGGTGGTGAGTTCACGGTCGATAGCTTTGGCGTCCCTTCCAAGCTCATCGCGGCCCTCTGCATCCGTCGCCGGAGACTTAGCGATGTAAGGCGAGCGGCCTGCTGTGATGGCCACAAGGTATTCACCCTCTACGCCCCGCTTGGGGACGATGTTGCCATACACCAATACCTCCTCCCAATCGTCCACATTCTGTATCTCGACGATCAACCCCTCTTGGTACCAACTGTACCCCATCCCCTCTAGCTTTTGCAGAACCCCCTTCAAGGGGGCCTCTCTGGTGAAGTCTCGTCCAGCATAACGTTGGGAAGCTTCAAGGCTTTGGAGGGTCACACGAATGTGCGGCTGTAGGGCACTGTTAGCAGAACCCAGACGGATAAGTTGTTTCTTCAAGGTCATGATTTTCTCCAAATTGCAGTTAGAACTATGCCCACTCTCTATTAGCACAATACCGGCCCTACTCCGGGTACCCCTAGGAAGCGGTGCGGGTATCCTCACGTGAATGCTCGTCTTCATACTGTGCATAGCGGTAAGCATACTCCGGGTCCCTACAAGCTGCCTGGCGAGTATCCTTACGGGGGCACTTGTCTACAAGACGGGCGTACTGGTAAGCCCACTCTGGATTTCTGCAAGCAGCTTGGCGAGTATCCTCACGGGGGCACTTGTCTACAAGACGGGCGTACTGGTAAGCCCACTCTGGATTTCTGCAAGCAGCTTGGCGAGTATCCTCACGGGGACATTTGTCTACAACACGGGCGTAGTTGTAAGCCCATTTCGGCTCTTCACAGGCAGCTTGGCGGGTATCCTCACGGGCACACCCATCTACGTCACGGGCGTAAAAGTAACCCATAGGGCTTCTACAAGCGGCGGCTCTTGTATCGTCACGGGGACACTCATCTACATCAAAGGCGTAGTTGTAAGCCCACTCAGGGTCCCTACAGGCGGCGGCTCTTGTATCGTCACGGGGACATTTGTCTACAACACGGGCGTAACTGACAGCAAGGTGAGGTTCAGTACAAGCGGCGGCTCTTGTATCGTCACGGGTACACTTGTCTATAAGGAGAGCATAGCGGTAAGCCCGAACCGGGTCTTTACAGGCAAACCTGCGCCCTTCTTCACACGGCCCGTGCTCTTCGGTATACAGGAAGACCCAATCAGGTAGAGAGTTGATGATGCTCATTTTTTATCCACACGACGGGCGTACTGGTAAGCCCAATAGGGGTCCTCACAGGCAGCTTGCTTAGTATCCTCATGTGGCTGCTTGTCTACAAAGAGAGCATAGTGGTAAGCCCACTCAGGGTCTGCACAAGCGGTGGCTCTTGTATCATCACGGGGGCACTTGTCTACGTCACGAGCGTAGTGGTAAGCCCAACGTGGGTCTTTACTAGCGGCGGCTCTTGTATCATCACGGGGATGCTTATCCGCATACTGTGCATAGTAGTAAGCCCACTCAGGTACCCCACAGGCAACCTGACGGCTCTGGGCACACGGCCCGTGCTCTCCGGTATACTGGAAGACCCACTGCATTGTCTGGTCAATGATGCTCATGCCTGTAAGCCTACCACGCACACGGGCCGGTAAACAATTAGAGAAAGTTTTGACGGCACCTCCCCTCTAGGGTATACACCTATGAGACGAGGGAGACTGGCTCCCCACCCAAGACGAACGACGACGATAAGGAGACTGACCATGATTGCACATGCCATTGTGAATACCGAGACGAGACTCCAGTTGATAAACCACGGTAGCCCCGAGCTGCTCGACCATTACCATGCGGGCCGCGTCGACGGCGATACCACGTTTTTTGTCAAGATCGTCGAAGGGGGCGTGGTGGGCGTCCTAAAGGCGCGTTGGCTAGAAGGCAAAAACAAGAGCCACACCGCGTACTTTTACAAGGGGCGGCGCTACGACAAGCAGGGCCGCACCTATGTCGACGCCGAGTCGGGCGAGCAGTTCGACGGCCTCGCACACATAACAGAGGCAAAGTGATGGGCTTTTTTGGGCAGGCAGTCGGCGCGCCACGTCGACAGGAAGGCGCGCCAGGATGGGCGTGCCGGGGTTCGATTCCTCGCCCCTCACGGGCACGGCCCAGATCACGGCGCTGGAGTATGCGGCCCAGATCACAACCTAGTAGACCGTACCACTTGGCTAATCAAGAAACTTACGCCCGCCTTAGAAATGGGGCCAGTGCAACGAGAGCAGTATCTACAGCACCTCGCACGCATCATCAAGACCTCCGCCGCCTTAGCTGGCAGGGAACGCATCTCAGACCGTATCCGCGACCTGTGCGACGCAGGTCTGCGCATTGATGGCTCTCCAGTCGTTAAAGAGGTCTGGGCTACCTTAAAGCAAGAGTTAGGTGAGGAAGACTTACTCCACTGACCCAGCGTCCAAACCTCCTGCTTCCCGTTCCTCAGGGAAGAGATGAGGCTCCGCCTTACAGTGTGACGTGTCCGTGCTGCCGGTCAGAGTTTCCATTGGGGCCTCCCAAGATGCGCCTTTTGGGAATTGAATGTATCGTGCATTGCGTACATTCAATTCCGAATTGCCTATGTCGAAGACGACCAGTCCAGACTCGGAGTTGGAAGGGGAGTCTGAGGTGACCCAACAATTATCGTCGGACACTATTAGTGCATAGTTGCTTTTTTCGGAAGTGACTGCAACCCCTGCAAGGAAAAACATGGTCACTACTAAGAAGAGTATGGAAGCTTCGGGGATGTTGTTTTTGGCCCAACTCAGGAACGCAGACACTCGACCTAACAGGGAGAGAACCCTTGTTGCCAAGGCAGATACAGCCTTCAACAGAAGAGGGATCAAGACGGCCTTTAGAGTTTTTAAGGCGGCGACCGCTTTACGGAAGAGCTTCTGAAGGAAGTTTTCATTGGCCAGCTTATGGCGATGAGCCGCCTCTTCTAAGGCACGGTGTGACATTCTTCTCTTACCCAAAAGAGATTAGTAGTGGAGACGGCGGGATTCCCGCAAGCCATCCAGTGAACGCTTCTACGTACATATCCTATGACATTAACCAGCGACGTAATTCACAGGCGACTCGTCGCATCGAGCATTCATTTCATTTCAGTGAACGGCTAAAGGAAATGCTACTGACCTCACCGGCTTCGGGGTAACCGGTAGGGGAAAACAAACTGGAGCTAGGAAGGTGTTATCGTTTGCGGTTGTGTGTTGCCTAAGTGGTTATTACGCAGTCACTAAGACTACCTGCGGCACGCTACGTCCCCTTCAGCACCCACGTCGAAACCGGTGCGTCCCCAAGGGTGAGTCTTTTAACTCTCACCTGAGGGTAGGGTATCAAAAGATGACCGTCAAGTAGTTTTCCATTAATACGACCTAGTAGTAGGGGGCTAGCTAATGCTACATGACCACATGCTGTACGGACTCATTGTAGGAGCCTTCTCAAAAAGGCTTGGTAGGCCAATACCCAACCCTACAATCATCCGACTTAATGCCAAACGATACCCCCACGTTGTAGGTATCCGGTACACTGTCCAAGACACTATCAATGGATACCGTCAGAGAGTCTTCATAGAGGGGCGGTGGAACGTCAGGAAAGATACGTTCTCTTTCCTGATGAAAGACACAGGAAACACCTCCATTCGGAAAATGAAGGCCGAGGAATTTAGTCACCTCACCAAGCTAAACCTCATGCGCGGTGAACCCGTAGCCTCTAAGCGACTGATTCAGTATTTTGAAAATCTGGATTGAGGTGGTACCCTTGAGCCAGCACCCTCATACAGAGATGGTCATTTGAAAGATCGAATGTCTCTTGAAAAATGTGAAGAGGTATTGTGTAAAGCCATCGCCGCCCGTGACGCGGGCCAAGAGAGCTTGCACCTCACGACGGATTCTTTGATCCGGCTCCTTAAGTACATACAGGGTCTACACTACACCCTCCGAGAGATTCAAATAGACCTGCTCCCTTCTACCTTGGCATCTGACCATGCACGCATGTTCAAAGCCGTGTGCGCTTCTCTGGACCGGATTGAAGATGTGTTCGGACCCCTAGACACACTGTTTGACGAGATGTCCGACACCTCAGAGGTGGGAAAATCAGAATAGTTTTGAGAGGTCCAAGGCTGTACGGTATACACCTATGAAGACGAACGAAACACTACGACAGGAGACAGTATGGACCGCAAAGATGCTCACGTTGGCCAGAAGGTCATGTTCGGAAGAAGGAATGGGGAGATGACCTTGGCCACGATTGTGAAAATCAATCAGAAAAACTTCAAGGTGAAGACCCTTGAAGGCCGGGGTACCAAGAAAAACTACAAGGTAGGGTCGCTCGGGACAGTGTCACCATCTCTGTGCACCCCTATCGTATCCGAAAAGAAAGTTGAACGTCGGGTTCAAACCCCCAAGAAGAAGGTGTCTACTCCCCTTTCTACTAAGGGGTCGCGGGCTGTCACGGCTGCTAAAGCCGCTGAGAAAGCACTTAGAGCTGCTTGCAGTCTTTCCAACCCCCCAACATACATCAAAGCCTCACGACGATATCTGGATGGCACCACTGTCCGCAAGAGCGGCACAGAGTATGACGGTCAGCGCCAGAAGCTTTATGACTCCGAAACAGGAGTACCACTCGGTAAGCAGTTCAAAGACATCGAGAAGGCACAGAAGTTTGTGGACAAGGTTCTCGACTCGGCTTGGTTCAACCGTCGCTTCGACCTGACTGATGTACGTTTGGAGATGACGCAGGGCTGGACAAAGAGCTACTGCCGCCCTTCCCAGAAGCTGATTCGTCTCCTAGACTGCCACTTGAATGAGCGCATCGTACTCCACGAACTGGCACACGCCATTGTCCCAAAGCCCCACTCACACCACGGTCGACTTTTCAGCGCCATCTACCTTGACCTCGTGCGGCACTTCATTGGTGAGGACGCCTATGACGCCTTGCTTAAAGGGTACCGTCGTGAGAACGTCAAGTACCAACCGCACCGTAAGGTCAAGCGTTGATGTGAGACAGGTACACACCTCAAGAGTAACAATCATGATGGAAAGATACAAACGATGTTCACACTGCAAGACGCGATACCGCTACCAGTCAGAAGAGTGCTCTCGGGTATGACGAAGGAAGGTGGAGAGTACAGCAAACAGGGCGAAGGCCGAGGCCGAGGCGAGTGGGAGGGATGGACGTTTCAGTACTTTTACTTCGAGAGCGAGCTACCTATCTTCCGGCTCCGCACGAGAATCGAACGGGACCTCTCTGAAGGCACTGTATCAGTCTGGATATGAGAGCACCGCAAGGCGTTGATGTACTTGTAAGGGGTACACTAGTAATGCCTCACGCTATCTACATATCCCGCAAGGGGCACACTTTGGCCACTTTCCAACGGGGAAGTGGTTCACTTGTTCCCCGTGTGGGGGATACCGTTAGGGCTGGCGGTACGCTTCTTTTAGTCCTCCGAAGGGAATGGTGCTACAATACCATTGACGATGGGGGCAAAGCCTTCCTGACACTCTACACGAAGCCGTACCGTTGGTACCGCAGACTATGGGACTACTTATGCGCTATTTGATAATTGGAGACGTCCACGCCGCTTTCGGCAGTGCCGATAAGGTCATCCAACGTGCCATTAAAGAGCACGCTCCGGTGGACCAAATCATTCAGGTAGGCGACATGGGGTTCGCCTTCCCAAACTGCCGTCCGTGGCAGACAGATCACGGGTGCCATCAGGTTTGGATAGACGGCAACCATGACAACCACGAGATGCTTGCCTTGCGAGACAAGCCCAACTTCGGCACGGACCCGTACCACTCATCAGGGTGGGCGAAGTTCCTAGAACTCTGGGAGTATAAGCCTCGGGGGTCTTTCGAGAATGGGATTCTCTACATCGGAGGCGCAGCTTCGATTGACCGCCAGTGGCGTACCGAAGGCGTAGACTGGTGGCCGGGGGAGAATATTTCTTATGAGCAAGAGGAACAGATTATGGATACCATCCAACGGGTGGGTTCCGAGGCGATACACACGGTCATAAGCCATGACGCTCCTACCGGTTTTTCGATGCTCCCGGCGCTACAGGCAGTCCAAGGGCCTAATGCAAGGGAGTTTGGTGACAACAACAGGAAGTTCCTAGAGTATGTCCGCCAGCAGGTGATGCCAGATCACTGGTTCTTCGGCCACTATCACAGTTGGGGGGAAGGTGAAACGGACGGCTGCAAGTGGCGCTGCATTGATATGGTCAGAGGTGGTAACATTGAAAATGAAGATTATGCGATTCTGGAGATACCGTGATTGAGCACTTCCATTTTGTCCTTGAGCTTGTAAGGGCCTACTTCTTCTGCACCTCCCTTATCGGGGCTGGGATGCTCTTTATGGTCGGTGTCTTGAAAATCAAACCTCTCAGGAGCGGGTGCCTTTTTCAATGACCAGAATGTCCGCGTGCTATTGCCTAACGGCGTGGGTCTAAACGAACTCCGAGCACAAATAGCCATTGATCTTCTGGCGCATGACATGCTAGGGTCTAGAAGCTGAGGTAGAGTCCGGTTTCTGTCTCGAACACCGGCTTCAGTGAGTCAGCATAGAGGTCGTCAAACGACTTTACCGGCTTCGCCTCAAACTTTCGGACCCGATAAAGGACGACATCGTACAGGTCTTTACCGTTTAGGGTAATTTTGACCATGTTGATGCTGCGGTTTCCGCTGAATCGGAAAGCGACCGATGTATCGTCGCCTACGAAGTTGCGCGCGTTGACCATTGCGCACAGTTTCCCTTTTCCGCCAAGCTGCTTGATGATGGTTTCTGCGACGTGCATGTTCATGGTCAGTCTCCTAATCGGGGGTCGTCGTTGTCTTCAAAGGTATATACCCTAAGGGGTCTTGGGCCTCAAAACTTTCTCACTCTTTTTCTTCGAGGGTGGAGCTAGTGGAAGGCGGAGCTAGTGGAAGGCATGAAAAATCCCCTAGTAGGTTTACTTACTAGGGGGTGGTTACAAACGGATCACCGCGACACTACCGATCGTAGTAATCGTCGAAGTGGTCGTAGTCATCACCGGGGTCGTAATCGGAACATGCGTCTGAGATGCCGCTGTCGTAGTCCCCAGCTTTGACTTGAGCTTCCAATTCCGCCGTCAGTTCCGCCACTTTTTCAGGGTCGGCATCAAAATCAGCGTAGACGTGTACCGAATCAACTTCCCACTCCAGATTCGGAGGACAGTAGAGATCCCCCTTGTAGTTCTCAGTGGTGGTCACTTCGATTTCTACCTCAACGTCGAGGTCGAAATCGTCGAAATACTGATTAAAGGTGTATGATGGCATGTCGTTTCTCCTGATCGGGTTGGGGCAGGGGAGTCATTCTCCCCCGTCTCATAGGTGTATACCCTATGCCCTCCGACCTCTCAAAACTAATCCTGATATTTCTCAGGAAGACCGAGATAAGCGGCCATCTTCTTGAACTTGGGGCCGTGTGAAATCTTCGTATCACCGAGGGCAGCATGGATCAACTCGTGAAGAATGATGTCGTTTGCTCCTATCTCTCTCACGGCCTTTTCGGACAGGGACATGACGCCCTCACGCATGATGTCCGTTGGGTGCCTGAAAGTAGCGGCAGCGTTGGCGGGCAGCGTTGCCTCCCCAATCCCTACTGTGATCTGGTCAGGCATAAGGGACGGCTGTCCGAACAAATGCTGGTGAGCTTCCTCTACGCTAGGCTGTAAGTCTTTCATCACACCCCTTAGGAGGGGAATGGCCTTGAGCCTTTTCACGAGCTTGGAGATCACGGGCTGGTAGTTATAGCCATCAGTCTGGAGCATGACGGCAACCCTTATGGTCCAGAGCAATACACGAGTCCAGAAATCGCTATGCCCGGTCAGGTCCACCTTGGCCATGTCAACTTCACGGGTAGAGTATATCGCCGTAGCAAGCGACCACACATTGTCGTGCAACATGCTGTGGCAGTTTACGATGATAGGGTCTGTGTCTGGCAGTATGAGTCGCCAGTCTTTGCCATCCATGTCGTCTCGTGTGGACGATGGGTACTTGTACCAACCCCGAGTTTCAAATCCAGCATGGGTAGAGAGCTTGGCGAGTTCATAATGAAACCGCTCAATCCCGTGCCACGAGGGGCCGAAGTAGTCGTGAGTCTGGCCCCAATGCGCCATGTGCGTCTTGACTTGTTGTGCCTTCGGAGTGTCGAGGTGTACGTCTTCAACGGTCTGGTACTGTAGGTAGAGGTCTTTTTTAGCGACCGTGTACCGGTTCTCATTGATGTCTACCTCGAAGGCGGCTATCTGTCCTGCCTTGAAGTAAACGCCCATGATACGGCAGCGTGCCCCAATGTGATCTTTGAGTTCTCTGGTATTGGGCGAGATTTCAGCCAGTTCACCGACGAGCTTGTGGGTACGGTCAATCGTCTCTGACTCGACTTCTAAGGGGAAGTCTTGGTCGCCCACTTCACGGGTATGTGTCGTTTTCTTTGCCATACTACCCGCTCATACAAAGGCATTACCGCCCTTTTAGTACGGACCACCTTAACACTCACTAGGTTATAGCCGTACCAGATCGCCGGTAATGTCATCTTCGACGTACTCTTCAAAGGACCATTTACGGTTACCAATGCGGACCTCACACTGAGGCATGTCTACGACGATTGACATGTAGTTGGCGTCAAGACCTTCTGAGCCGGGGTAGATACCGTAGCCGTTGGTACTTTCGAAGTCCTCAACACCTACGAGGTCACAGAAAATGATGCGAGCCAGATAGCCCTCGTCATCCCAGCGGTCCCGTGAGCGCATCAGCGCCCCTTTGAGTACGGTAGGGGTCGTATCACCATACCAATGCGTGTAGAAGGTAACAGCTTTGTCAGAGCCGTAGTCTAGGGTAATGTTTCCTCGTTCACCCATTGTTGTTTTCCTGTCTGAGTAGTTGTTGGACTCTTTCGATTTCTTCGTCGGTATGACGGGTGCCGTCACTGTTGAGGCGCAGGTAGTAGTCAAGCACTTGCTTACGGTCAAGGTCAACCAGTCCGAAAACAAGGTCTACTGCTCCAAGCTTGCGCCACGCAACCTCATCGGCTTTGTAGTGGTCAACATGAACCTCCCTGCCGTCGCTCAGGAGAGCAGAGAACTCACCGTCGACCCATTTAAGGATAGTCGTAAGGCGCTGCTTGCCGTCAACTATCTGAGCTTTACGGTAATTTTGGGCACCGTAGGATACAAGCTCAGGGGCGTTTACGATGATAGGCAGGCCCTTACCCCCTTGAAGGATGAAGCCCATGTACCGCTTCCGCTGGAGAAGCGTCCAGACGTGTCCTCTTTGGTAATCAAGGTCCCTATCCACATCGTAGTTCTCGATGAAGGCTGGAACTCGGCTTACTCCATAGTTAATCGTCCTCATATAGAGCGGCTGATAGATGTCTCTGACGTTCATATCCTTACCTGTTGTTTGGGTCCACCAGTTGTCTGGGTCCACCATACCCTAGCGGCTTAGGTGGTGTCAAACAGTATCTCCATCTACTTGCGTAACATAGCAGGTAGGCACTAGTTCCCCTTGCTTGCCCCAAATAAAGCCGGGAGGTAGGAACATCTGAGAATGGATGCTCAGGTAGAACCAGACGATAATTTCAATGGTCATTGCGCTCATAGGTCGTATCACTGTTGGTTTTTCTCAGACACTACCACTCCATAATCTCTTTTGTAAAACTCCAAGGGTACTACTTGGACTGGCCTTACTACTACCTACCTCACCTTGACCACGACGGCCAGCCCTTCTACTATCACTGACAGAAGAGGCATTTCCGCATGGACTTGAACATCATTCAATTCGCTTGTAGCCCTTTAGGGCTTGCATTCCAAGAGGACTTTGGGCCATTTTACCTGAGTCCCGCCCAGATCGTTGTACTCAAGCTCTGTTACGGGCTGGAGCTAGACGACGAAGCCCTCCACACATTCCGAACTCACCCAGATGGTACGGTATCCCACCTCACTGAGGTCGGATTCGTAGACATGATGCCTATCTATGGGAAAGCAGGGGCCGTCACCTCGGTGGTACTTGGACGAGGTTCAGGTAAGTCCCTTTTAGGGCAGATCATCACACTCTATGAAGTCTACTCTCGGCTCTCAAAGCAGGGGGCTTACGGTAAGCACGGGATTTTGTGTTTGTCCTCTAGGGCGGCTAGCAGCCTTGAAGAGGCGGGCAGCATGTCCTCTTTAACCCGGCGCATATCCTTTCTATCTGACAGTCTAAAGAGGGAAACACGTCAGAAGCTCGAATTCCAGAGAGGTCCAGCACGTTTGGATGTCACCTCGTTACCGTTCGAATCAGGACAGTTGCGGGGCTTACCTGTAAACTTCGCCATAGTGCAAGAAGCAGCCTTATTCGGAGCCACTATGCCCACTGTGACCGGGCCGAAGCCACGGCTCATTAGCTTTACCTCTAGCTCTTCAAAGGCGTACAAGGCGTTCCATAAGCAGGCGGACCTGCAAATTCAAATACCTTCTTGGGCCTTAGGGGATTGGATTTCTTCGGATACGTGGGGAAGGTACCAGCACAAAATGTCTGACGCACAGTTCCAGTCAGAATTCGGTGCGGTGCTTTAGCGGTTGTACAGGCCCGCTTTTTGGTTCAAGTAATTGAACCACCACTTGGGAATTTCTTCATCTGGGGGTTCCTAGCAGGTAATCTCGGAGGGTGAGGTCCAGACCCGTGTATTGAAAGAGCCGTTAGACTTCAACCAGCCTACATTAGCGTGGCCCGGTAGGAGCGCCACAACCTCGGAGGTCATGTGCTTCTGCGAGTTGATGTGGATATGGAGGCCGGGTCCGAACCCAGCCTTTGCTTCTGTAAGTTTGGTTAAAACGAACAGGGTCTTCGTGCCTTGAACCAGCCGGATGCTCTTCCCTTCAGGGAGGGTCTTTTCGATAAGGGTCGTGTCCGGGACGAGGCTGCAAATGTGGGCTGCGAGTGTGTTCATGGTGTGTCCTCTTAGTGCTTGGGTTGCTAGAAAGTGAACAAGACGATGAAGCAGATTAGGGCGATTTACTCAAGGCTCACCTTTCTTGTTTCTACAGGCGGGGCATGTCTTTCGGATGCGCTTAGAAGTGCCCGTGGTACCACAGTCGGGGCAGTACCAGCGATAGCCATCAGGTCGCTTGATTAGCATCCTACCCATATTCTCGTAGTGAAGCAGTTGTTGTTTCTTTGACATGGGTCGCTACCATTGCTTAAGGGTTGAGTTTAGCAGTTACTTCAATACACTCGCGTTCGATCCGTAACAGGCTTTGAACCATCCCCCGCAGTGAGGTTTTGAGGCACTGGCCTTTCTGGATGTAATCAGGACGGGCGTCCATGCGCTGGACACAAACTTCTATGTCCTCACGCATAGCCTCCAATTGGTCTCTGAGTTGTTCGATGCGCTGTTCCGTATCTTTCATAACATGCTCCTAGTCGTTTTACCTTCGTTACCGTCCCTTCACATCATCAAGCAGGGCCACCTGCTTTTTAACTTCGCATCGTTTCCGTCCTGTTGGCTCATATCTCATAGGTGTATACCCTAACAGGTGGAGACTGTCAAAACTATTGTAGACCGTACCCCAACAGG
>Ga0306906_1000444_pt1 | contig 16070 bp, 18 predicted proteins | sample AntRauTorcE11897_FD_190405 | JGI IMG/M metagenome (GOLD analysis project Ga0306906, IMG submission 190405) | Saline lake microbial communities from Rauer Islands, Antarctica - Metagenome Torckler E11 #897 (v2) (version 2) | ecosystem: Environmental > Aquatic > Non-marine Saline and Alkaline >...
CTATGACAGGAATCAATCCGTTGCAAGTGCCACAGATTATTGCCGACCAGACAGGAGTGACGGACTTTAAGATTAAGCCAGCCGATAGACCAGACCCTTGTTAGTAACAAAATAATTATGAAAAAATTTCTCAAAGTAAACGGAAAGATTGTCGGAGACTACGACAGTGACAAAAAAAAGTACACAAAAAAGGTACAACGAAGCAAGCACAAGTTGTGGAAGTATGACGCATACGGAATCAATTTAGATGTAATCAAAGAACTCAAAAAGTTGGGTTGTTATCAAGTAGAAATTAAAGAAATCGACACAGGTGAATTGTACGTATCTTTACTTGGTGATTGGATTGAAGCAAAGAGTGAGGACTTGGGACATGGTATGCAGAAGTTTATGCCTGTAACAGAAATGAGGCATTTTTATGACGTACCCCCTATAAAATCTTAGTATGAAAAAAACAGTAACAAAGCAAATGTATGGAATTACATGTACTTGTTGTGAACACTTGATGGAAGTACCAAAGCTACACTGGCCTATAATTTTTGGAGATGTGAAAGGACTACAGCGTTTTCTCATGGATTCAAAGATAGAGTTTTCAGGAGAGGGAGAAGAGTTTGATGAGAGCAGGATAGTTGAACTTCAAATACGATATCAAGTTGAAGTAGAAGAAAAATAAATATGAAACCAGAACGATACCAACACCAACAGGACGTACTCGATAAGAACCCCGACAAGTATTTGTTTGCTTGGGGGTGCGGATGTGCGAAGACGAGAGGGGTAATTGAACTGGTGGAACAAAAGACGTTTGATGTTTTGGTAATCGTACCGAAAGCATTGGTTGCGAACTGGAGACGACAGATAGAACTATGGAGTAACGGAGAGACAGCTTACTGTGTAATGACGAAAGAGAACTTTAAGAAACACGTGCAGACCATCCGTAGGTATGACGCAGTGATTGTTGATGAAGCCCACTTTTTCTCAGGAATGAAATCACAGATGTCGAAAGCCTTGAAAGCCTATGTCACTGCTGGTGATATCCAGTACCGATACCTACTAACAGCAACACCGTTTCTCAGTAAGCCGTGGAACGTGTATCGACTAGCGGAAATGCTTGATGTGAAGTGGCACTACCGAGACTTTGAATCAGAGTTTTTCTACAACGTGAACATGGGTGGACGTATGATACCGATGTTAAAACCAGACATGGAACAGCACCTTGCCGACTACGTTAAGATGTTGGGCGAACCTGTAAAGATGGAAGAAGCAGTTGATGTGCCCGAGTCTAACTTTGATATCGAATACTTTGAACTAAACAAAAAGCAGGAGAAGTTGATGAAGCAGGACTACGACCCGAACCCACTAACTCGATTTACTAGGGAGCATCAGATTTGCGGAGGCACCGTCAAAGGTGATGAATTTACCAACAGTGAAATCTTCAAAGTTGATAAACGGCAACGAGTGCTCGACCTTACCGAACAGCACGACAAACTTGTCGTTGTTTGTAGGTACAATCTCGAAATTGATGCCCTTGAGAAGTTGCTCAGTGACGCTGGGATTAAGACGTGCGTTATCCGAGGACAAACAAAAGACCGTGATGGGGTTTTGCAAGACGCACGCAAGCAGGACAAATTTGTTCTCATTGTTAACGCCCACTGTAGTGAGGGGTGGGAATGTCCCGAGGTTAGCACGATGGTCTTTTACAGTTACGACTTCAGTTTGAAAAACTATATCCAAATGCTCGGGCGAATCCAACGCATTAACAAGGTTGGTAAGCGAACGTATCTCTCGCTCATCAGTAAGGGCACTGTTGATGAGGAAATCTTTAATTGTATTTTGAAGAAAGAGAGTTTCCATAGTCATATCTACGCTAAGAAGCTACTAAAGCGTAAGTTGACTTCATAGTACAACAGGGTTACTCTATATAGGAAATCCATTGTGGTTTTTATTTTGCTAACAAGCCCCTCTTCGGAGGGGTTTGTTGGTACAATAGAACTATGAAACGAGAAGCTCAGTATACAACCAAGTTTAAGAAGTGGTTGAACGTCCACTCAGATACCCCGACTGTTGGTGCCTACGAAATCAAAGTGACCACCAACAAACGAATCCCTTTCAATGCAGTAAAAGAACACCAGATTGAAGCACTATTAGCAGTACGGTACGGCAAGTTTATATATAAAATCCCCGACGCAGGATGGCAAAACCCGTTCGACTTGCTCATCATGTCACAACAACCAGCCTATGTTGTGCTCGCATTTATGGAACCTCGAAAGAAAGCAATCACGTACATCATCGACATTGAAGTCTTTTTGGCAATCAAACAAGAAATGTTAGAGATGGGAATTAAGTCAGTCAACCAGGACCATCTAAACAAATATGTAGAGAAACATCCGTTTCTGTGTCAGTGTCATAGCATATAGCTAGCGTGTTGGTAGCAAAGCATTAGAATACTACTCTTAAATTATGTGAAGGTAACTTAGTTATAAAACTTTATACTTAAAAATCTTCACCCATATCGTCTATCTCTTTTTGTCTTGACTTCATAGCCTCGTACATCTCCTCACCCTTTTCGTAATCATCCACGTTATTCTCCTCCATAACTTGTGCAATCGCTGCTTGTCTTTGCATCCGTTTACCCTCATCGTTAATTTTTTCTCGCTCCTCATCACTCATACCGATGTCTTCCAATGCAGACTCAACATCATCCTCGTCAAACATGTCACTGTCTTTTTGTTCGATACCCTCAAACTTTTTCATAAACGGTAGCCACTTTGGAATCATCTTCCAAGCGTCTTCATTACCACGACCACCACTAGGAATACGAACTGCTAGCGATAAGCTAGCAAGTTGAGCCAAATACCCTCGCATAATCGGAGTAGTGAATCCAAGTGCTGCTGCTGCTGCACTAGTGGATACAGCTCGGTTCTCTGCCAGTAGCTTTAACACAGCTCGGCGTGTGCGTGGAATTGAATCAAGAGCAATCTTATATAAAATCTCCTTGTCACCTTGCCCGATACTTCCGTCAGGGTTCTCGTCAAGGATAACGAACGCTTTAGCTAGGTTCTGTAGCTGGATAGCAAATCGTGGGAATCGTTCGATACTCGGCATACCGATAGGTTCACCAGTCTTGAAGTCAGTATTGATTGGAGACCGTGCTCGGGTAGCAAACTGTGCTACTTCGTTCAGCTCATCCATCAGATTATCGTCAATCTTCTGGTCTTCTAGGTTAGCTTCCTCAGCTCGTTCCACTCCTTGTGACACAAAGGTTGCCACCATACTAGCCAACTCAGCTTTCTTGGACTTGAGGTTTTTAGAATAGTTCGCCTTAATTGCTACCGACAACTCCTTGTCACTCGGTTGCACCATATAGTAGTTAACGAATCGCTCACCCATACTCGCATACTGTGCCATCGTCTCTAAGGCAGGTGGGGTCAGACCAGCAATGATACCGATACGACCTTTCCAGTGTACGGACTTACCTGTACCGAAGTCTTTGTTAAACTCCCCATCATAAATCTCACGAAACTGTGCCAAAATCTCACGGCGAGCTTCCTTGTTCTTCTGGAGCAGTGTAGTGAAATCTTTAATAAAAACCATCCGTCCGTTAATCTTGTGGAGCAACGAAGTCTCTGTTGCTTGGTTCTGCATACCCGAAATGAACGTCTGGGGAGAGAGGTCACTAATATGATATGACAATTTGTACACATCGTTAGACAACTCTGCGAACATATCAATAATCTCGGTCTTACCACCCGAAGACTCAGCAACCAACAACAACCAAACAGGTGCGTTGACGGTAGACAAGCGGTTAGCTACGAATGTAGCTAGTGCCAGCTTCACAATACCTTTATCTTTCAATACGAAAAACTCTTGGAATTTGCTTTCGATATCGGCAATCGTAATCCTACGGTCTTGGTTCGGTGGGATGAGAGTCATAGTTAAGCTCGATTTAGGAAAGCAATAGCTTCCGCTATGGAACACCCTTGTTGTTGCATCACAACATCAACACTATCCCCTCCTTTTTCGCATACGAAGCAGTGCACTCGGTTGTCTTTCTTGTAGTGGTATAGGGATGGGTCTTTGTCGGTGTGCCATAGGCACTGGGTCTTCCGTCTGGTAAATGGTAGCAACTTATCAATCGGATAAGTCTTTGCTTTTTGTAGTTCTAGTTGAAAATTTTGTATCGCTTTGCTCTTTCGTGGGTTCAGAAAGCCCAAAATAGTATCAGCTTCCTGCTTTTGTTCGAGGATGCTCTGTCGCTTTGACTCAATCACCCTTTCCATCGCTTCCTTGAGGTCTTTATTTTTGTGTTTGCGTAGTTCCTCATCCGCATTTAATGCTCGTTCTTCTTCTAGGATAACACCCAAACGCTCGGTGAGGTCTCGCTTTTTTTGGTTAAGGTATGGTTTGCTTTGCGGGAAAATCTCAGCAATCTCGTGTGGTCGTGGTGGTACGTACGCTTTTCCACTACGCTCGTAATCACGGACTATCTGGTCAATAACCCAGTTATCCCACTCACTACAACGGATGATTTTAGGTTCCTTAAATAGTGGAGATACCACGTATGTTACTGAACTACCGTCATCGTTGTAGATATTTTCGACCATAGACAGAATTGTATCACGACTCTATGCAACCCCCCAACCTTGCACTGTTGCAAGCCATGCAATATAATAGTGCAGTGATTAAAGAAACAACAAAACCACAACAAATTCTTACCCGCAAAGCGGTTAAGGACTTTGAAGATACGGTTAGGGATATGATGATTGTGGTACTAAAGACTAGAGGATGTTCACTTACCGAAATCGGTAAGATTTTTAACCTGAACAAGAGTACGGTCAGTAGGATTATAAAAGGGAACAAGGAACTGTTAGACCGTTTAGGTTAGCAGTTCTTCTTTGTTGCGGGGGTAGGTCACTTAATTCTGCCAAGAATAAAATGATTGCTGTCACTACCTATCCCCACAACAGGGTCTAACCCTGTATCGGTACAATTACACAAATAACAAATAACACATCATGGCGGAGCCACAAAAAGACGACATCTTTAATGAGGATAATGCTGTTAAATCAGCGTGGATGAGTTGGGGAAAACCAGGCGACCACATTAAAGGTACGCTTGTTGCAAAATACGAGCGAGAGAACAGCATCAACGGAAAGACTGAGATGCAAAACATCTACGAAGTAAAGACTATGAGTGGAGAGTTTCACGCCTTAAAGCAAGACGAGAACGGTAACTACATCCCTACACCAGAAGCTACTACCCTAGAGGGCGGTGACGTATGGAACATTGGAGGTAAAGCTGCAATCGACTCGCAAATGCGTAACGTGAAGATTGGTCAAATTCTTGGCATGAAATTCATGGAGTCTGTACCAGCAAAAGAAAAAGGACGATACCCAACTAAGGTTGTTAAAGTTTTCACATCAGGACAAATGGACGAAGAGTTCTTGTCAGGATTGGAAGACAACGGCGACGGCTTCTAGTATGTCTACAGGTCGAGACCAACAACAAAAGCTCGTCCTCGATAAAGTGCACGAGGTACAGAAAGCCATAGATACTGCCTTGCCCCCTGGTGCTGTTGTCCCGAGGCACACAGACCAAGGACACTTCTATGGCGTACCAAGTGGCAATGTATACCCGTCAGTGACGGGTATTATTGGTTACGTGAAAGACCCCAGTATTCAGCAGTTTGATATGAATGAAGCTCTACGGTACGTGGAGAAGCACATCCCCGACACAGTGGTTGATGGTGAGCTAGACTTGTTCAAAGTGATGGACATGCTCCACGAAGCAAAGAAAGCTCCAAGAGGAATCTTGATGGATGCTGCCGATATTGGTACTCAAATTCACGACAGGCGAGAGAAGTATTATCAGGACTGGATTGATACTGATACTCGACCAGATATCACTCAGTATTACGATGTGAACCAAGACGATATCAGACTGATATCAGCTATACGAGCACTTGGTAAATTCTGTGACGAACACGAGTACATCCCAATCAGGTGCGAGATGCTTGTCTATTCAGACAAGTACCAGATTGCAGGAACGCTCGACGATTTAGGTATGGTAAATACCATCATCCGAAAAGGTGATAAGAAGTGCCAGCATGACTTGTTCTATGATGCGTACAATACTAGGTGTATGAAGTGCGACCTCAAACGAGTGTGGCAAGTATGCCTTACCGACCTCAAGAGTAGTAACCAGTTCAAGGACAGCTACTACTTGCAGGTTGCCTTGTACCAAATGATGTTCGTTGACCTCACAGGGGTTAAACCGAAGCGAAACTTTATCTTGAAGACCGACAAGAAAGACGGACACTACAAGATTGAAGAGCTAAAGAAAATGCCTAGTCTTATCGCCAACGCTAAACGAGTTATAATGGCAGCTCAAGCAATGGGAAAGGTGAAGGAGATTAGAAAACAAAGTAATGCTAAGAAAGTGATATCAATATGAGTCAGTTAAACCCAAACCAGATAGATACCCTCAGAGAGTACGGAACCCTAAAAGTAGAATCTCGGAAGATAGCGACCCGAATGGATGACATTAAAGGCGAAGTGAGAACCATATTGGTTGAAGTGGATGCCCTTGATAATCCAGTAGAATTGAAAGATTTAGGGAAGCTAACCCTACGAGAACGTAAGCTGTGGACATATTCAGACAAGACACAAGCCCTAGAAGCCCAGTTAAAAGAGGCTCAGGCACACGAACGCAGCACAGGAATCGCAGCTCTTGATTACGCTCAAGACGTATTCTTTAAGTAATACGTTATAATTTAGGTGTACCACTTTCTGTGGTAATTATCAGTAACTACAATAAATGTATGTCAGATGAAACAGTTACTCCAGAAGTGGAGACAGAAGATACTCCAGTTGAAGTTGAAACGACGACAGAGGAAGCTCCAGTTGAAGCTCCAGAAACAGCTCCTGAAGCAGAAACCCCTGTTGAAGAACCAGCTGAAGCACAAGTAGAAGTAGAAGCAGGTCGAGAAGAGGGGAACAGGGAAACCGTATAAGTCCCCTCTTAGTTCTTTGTCGATAAACACACACGAAAGTGTGTCATTACCTCCAAGGGAGCGAAAGCTCCAACTCAAGAAACGTATTGTTAAGCCAGGGTGTGAAGCTGGCTCTACTACGAGAAAACCCCCACCTGTTTTGATGGGGGTTTTCTCTATTTTAATTTAGCTCGTTCTCGACGTTCGTGGATTTCTTCTTTAGTGGCTGTCTTCTTCCACTTAGCCCAGTCCTTATGCTCCATACCATAGCGTGCCTTGAAGCGATTGTTATATCGTTCTCGGTGCACCTTGGCATAGTCTTTGTGTTTACCCTTGCTCATATTGTCAGTGTGCGAGGGGGGTTAGCTACCCCGCTACACTGGCATGAAGGATTTATTTAAGTTGTTCATACAGAGATAGTACCATAACCAAAACATCCGAACCATTGCTGGCTCAGATGCTTTATCATTTTAACTTGTTACTTGTTGTTTGTCATTTAACATGGCAAGCAGCTAACCTTCGCAACTTTCACATGTACTGCCACCAATATGCACTCTAGGTGCTACCACTTTGGGGGCATCCTCATCTACGGGTAGGTCAAAATCGTAGTTTTCTTCTTTTTCCATATATTAGATTTATTAGATTATTAAATGAAGGCTCCAACACTGTGGAGCCTTCTAGTTATTTCTTTTGCAGTTCAGCGTGCCGATTGGCACAGCTTGGTTTGCAATAGTAATGCTTGTTGATGTAGACAGAGGTGTTCTTACCTACATTGTGTGGCTTTCGACATTCAGGGTTGGCACAGCGTTCTTTGTGCATCCGCTTTATCCTCGTCAATGTTCTTGGTAACGAACTGGAAGTTCGTCTCTCCATTTGTCACGACAACGATTGGAACAAAAATGCTCCTGAATGGTTGAATGTCCGTTGTCTACACAAGCTGGGATAGCTTCGGACTGCTTCACTGTGTTGTTGCAGCCAGACCATCCGCAAGTTGTATTGCCAAACAGCTCATCATCCGATGGCGGTAAGTCAATCGGTAGCTGGGTCATCTTCTCCTCCTATTTTCTCGACCAAAGGTACAACGCAGTTGCAAGAACAGCGTTAACCACAGTATACACCGTGGTCTCTACCATCTCTGTATCAACAGTTCCTTCTCCAATCATCTGCGTCAGAATGGCAGCAATAAGAGACAAGACTGCCACTACTGCACGGACCATAGGAATCCTCCAAGTCACTGCACCACTGATAGCTGGTAGCATTTTGATAGCACTTGTACCGTAACGAACGGCGAATGGTGCTGCAATAGCTAAAATTGCTTCAATCATATTATTTTAATTTAAGTTGTAATAATAGTAACTGCACTTTCAACTGTAGGTATTGGAGCAGTAACTGTAGCCTAGCTTTTTCTTTTACATCTTTCTCATCTTTATCGCCAACAATCGCCTCAACCACTTGCTCACGGTAGCCAAGAACGATAGCTGGCTTGTCTGATGTCACTTCTCTATGGGCAAAGATGTTCTCGGCAGTGTAGCGAACGCCAGTTTCAAAGCCGATAGCTTTCATTAGTTTGATAGTGGAGTCGACAGCAGAGTCGCTGAGTACGCTGATGTCACCATTAGGGTAAGTATAAGCAATACCAACAGAATTACGATTAGGGTTATCTTCATTGCGGAGAGTTTTATAGAATACCTGTGCACGCACCGTTGGGTTCTTTATCACACCAGCGTGCCATGCACTATTATTATAATGTACCAGTTGGTAGATATTGCCGACCTCATCAATTAGGTAATTATAACTCAGACCACGTGCCAGTAGAGTTTGCACCGCACCAGCTACACCCTTACCACCAGTAGTGTGGAGCATGATTGAACGTGGGTCATTGCCAGCCCAAAAGTTCTGCATGTCGTAACGCTTATCAATCGTCAGACCGTCCAAACCTTTCTTATCTGCGGGTGCCTCAAGGGTCTTAAATAATGCCTTAATGTCATCCTTTTCGTAGTCGTACTCGTGTACATCGTCTCTTCGGTTAGGATGCCATGCGTGTATAAACCCATGCCCAAACTCGTGTATAAAAACTCGGGGGTACTGCTTAATGCTACGGTCTTTTTGTTGATTAGTAGACCTCTGGTTTTTGTCAGCACATACCCAAAACTCCCACACCTTATCAGTGTCACGGTAATACGAGCCGTTGATTGTAGCAGCCAGCTTCCACTTACGTCGTTCTTTTCGGTTGAAGTGAAAACAGACAGCATTAAACCCACCATCACGAGCTTTGCTGGTGAAGTTGTCATCGAACCAAGCTTGGCTAATCTTTGTGTTACCCTCGCTATTAACGTAAGTCACTGGCGTGAGGTCATCTACCGTCACGTACTGGAATGTTTCAATCTCGACATTCTTAACGTCATCAAGAGTTGCGACGATTTCTTTCTCGTCCTCTATGAGCCAGTCAAGGTCTCGTTCGGTTGTGAAAACTAGGGTTTTTATTTGTTTCATATTATGGGATTTTAGGTTCGGCGTTTTTACCACCAGCCTGAGCGATTGGCTTACTATATTCTGTACCAACCTTGCTGGTTTCTCCACGCTCCCTGAACTCTTCTATCTTCTGTCGGAGTGGGACTTGTTCGCCAAACAGTTTGTCTCTTAATGATTGTTGAGGTTTCATATTAACTACCTAAAAAATATTCTCTAATACCGTCAGCTCCTTGGACACCTGATGCTGGACCTTCTGCGTTAGGGTCTCGACCCTGCAAGATTGCCTGTGCTCGGCTGATGTTACTACTTGAGCCTGATACTGCTGAAGTTTTTTCTTCAACCCAAGCATCCTTGTAGTCGTCTTGAATGTCTCGACGAAGCTTATCAACCATTTTGATTTTGTCGTCGACGTTAGACCGTTCGTACTTTGGTGAGTTAAACATATCTATCAACTCGAATCGTAGTCGAGTACCGACGTACCGTCCGTAGTCTTGGTATTCAGTCTCCGTAAACTGGTACTTCACTTTGTTACGGCTGAAGTTATCGGCTGGCACAGCGATACTCTTATTGATTTCCATTAGCTCTTCTGTCACTGGGTCAATCTCTGCTGTCGCAGTTTGAATTGGATTGAAGAAGTAGTTAAGACCTTTGTTCGCTCGCTCGATATCGTACCCAAGTACGTTAACCCGAGCTGGAAATGACTCAGACATACCTGGAACCTGCACAAGCAGTCGTTGACCAAGCGTATCGGCTGCTCGAATAGTAGGGTCAAGAGACCGAGTAGTATGACCTACAAACGAAGGCATGGCAGCACCAAGTACCATACTTTTGAGGGCATAGTCACGTTCCCAGTCGTCACCTGTCAGTACCTTCATCAAGTCAGACACACCCGATAGGTAGGTTTTGTCTTTCAGGTTCTCTGCTACTGAACCGAAAACCGAACCGACATTAGCTTCACCATCAAGACCAAGAGTCGTGAGGTCGGCAGTCAAACCAACAATCGAAGCGAATGGGTCAACTCGTTTGTACTGATACCATGTCTCACCAATCTTAATAGCATACGGAATCTTGTTTTCTCGGTAGAATCTATCCTTTGAGCTGGAGTCACGAGGAGCACCACCAGTAATGTTACCGTCCAGTGTTTCGTTAGCGATATATACGGCAATGGCAGAACCAAGGATGGCTTCACCTAAGATAGTACCCACCTTTTCTCTGTCACCACTCTTGGCAGCTTTCTTTAGAGCGTCCCAGTTTTTGATGACACCGACAGGAGACATGTCTACTGCTTGCTTGAAAAGGTTGGTCGGAGTTTTGAGGAATGGCAAGAAGAAACGAATACCTACTGCTGCCCCTTTACCAAACTTGTTAGTAAATGCTTCAGGGTTACGCAGTGTGTTTATCTTGGTCATAACCTCACCAAGGTCTTCTTGGAATGTCATCCGTTTCGCTTCGTTAGTAGCGTCTTCCATCATCTTAAAGGTAGGAGTGTTGAGCAACTCTTCCATCCGAGCATTAAACTGGTCGCCCTTCACACCCTCTTTCTTTGTGATGTTGTACGCATCACGGTAGAGCTTACGTTGGTACGCTACGTTCTTGAAGACTTCATCAGAAGCACCAAGAGCACGGAACGGAGTCCGTACTAATTTACCTAAACGACCACCAATAGCAGGAGCTGTACCACCTGTTTCAACGTACTTAGATAGCTGGGCAGCGTAGCCTTCGTCAGTTAGTGCTCGCAGTGAGTTCTTCATACCCTGGTTGAAACCAGCTTTAGCTCCTGCCATATCAGCCTTCAACGCCATCGGATTGGTAACACCTTTCACTGCAATATCAGAAAGCATACGCAATGAGTTACCACCAAAGTTAACCATGTGAGTAGTAGGGTTCCATAGCTTTGCTGCTACCGACCACTCAGCTACCTTGTCGAACATGTCTGATGGAGCAATCTTATCAAGAGCTTTAAGGAACGCTTTGTTGTCGTTTGTATCAAGCTTTGAAATCATCTCAATCATGGCTTGTTTCTCCATCGCATCAAACTTCTTATTACTGTTGATTTTACCGAAAAGTACACGGAGACGGTTATCGACACCATCAACAATCTTGTTCATTGACTGCAATGTACGACCTGTTTCAGACCGAATACCAAGCATCACAATCTCAGCTCGTTTAAGGTTAATGGTGCTTTCTGCTAGAGCATGGTTCAAGACCTCGTGGTCAGTCATCTGCTCAAATCCTTGACCAAGCTTTTTGATGAGGTTTCTCTCTGCTGCTGTAGCTGCCATCCCACCGTTGTCGATGAGTACAGAAATAGCTTTGTTGATGCCACGTTCGTTCTGCACCATCTGTTCGATAGCTTGTAGCTGTTCTTTAGTAGCAGTAGTTCCTTTAGGTAGGTCAATAACATCTTGCAAAGTTCCTTTAATTCTCTTTGCTCGTTCGATTGACTCAGCGTCAGTAATGATACCTCGCTTACGTGCGATGATTTCTTCAATACTTTCTGGACCAAGTAGGTTAGCTTCTCGTGCTGCCACGATGTCTTTGTCTGGCAGTTTTTGGTTGTACTTAGCAATGTTCCCTTCAATTTCTTTTGCTAGGTTACGACCTTTAACGACAGGTGAACCCACAGCTCTGGTTGGATTAAGAGTGCTCTGGTCTCTACGAGCTAGGTCACGGATTGCTCCAGTATCTATCGTGTCGTCACTTACCTTAACGATAGGTGAAACGTCCGTGTTGGTTATAACGCTTTTGTCTCCCACCGTTACAGGAGTCTGGTTCACAGCTTCATCCATCCGTGCTGCTGCTTGACCTACAGAACGTCGAGCGTTCATCACACGGTTAACGTACTGGATGTTGTCTACCACATCTGGAGTCAGACCAAACTTTTCTTGGAAGAAATTATTAAATGCTTGCTCACCTTCTGGTGTATCAAGTTTCACATCTGGGTTATCAAAATCAAAAGACTTTTTCTCGAACTCTATGTCAGCTCGGAGTCGGTCAAGAATCCTGGCAGCAGTGGGGTCTTCGTCAGCGAAGATACGAATACGGTCATCAATGTTATCAACGTCTACCGTACGCAGGGCACGAGTAAAAGCGTCTGGCTCAGTTGCCTCATCAATAATCCTAGCTACTTGTGCTCGGTTAAATTCAAGTTGCTCTGGTGTTCTAGGAGCACGAGTAATCTCTGGTGCCTCTCGCCCTGCTGGAGTTCGACCTGCTGGCACTTCTTCTGGAGTCGTACGAGATACCCGAGCCACAGCTGGGTTACTTTGGTCAATCTGTCGACCAGCAGAATCAACAGGTACTTGGCTAGCCTGTCGTGTTCCACCGTTAGTGATGATGTCGTTAATACTGTCACCCAGTTCTCGACGCAAAACATCTTCCACTTCTCCTTTAGTAGTAGCTGCTGCAATATCGTCAGCCATCCGACCAGCAATCTTTGGGTCTAGCCCTGCTTCACCTAGTTGTTTGATGACACCTTTTTTAGTGCTCACTTCTACTAGAGTTTCAATAGTTTCTTTAAGACTTCGTTTGATTGGTCGGCTACCAGGAATCGGTAGAGCATCAAGAATAAAGATGGCACCAACTAGTGAGATACCAAGGTTGTTCTTTTCCCATTCAGTTGCTACGCCAGACTCTTCAGCAAACTTGTCGATGCTGTCTCGCATCTCACTGTATGACTGCACTCGTTCCTCACCACTAATTACCTTGTCCCAGTTGATGCCAAACGAATCACCTTTCGGCTTTACAATTTCTTGTGCCCGTTCTCGACCAACAAAAGGGCGAACCGCAGTCTCTTGGATAGAACGACCTAGACCAAGTACACCACCACCGACACCTTGAGCGAGAAACTTAATAATCTCAGCTGGCTTATCAATAAAGGTACGCTTTGTATCCTGAGCAAACGTCATGTCCTTACGAATCTCTCGCTCTCGTGTCATCTCGTTTGATAGAGCTTGCTTCAAGCCAGCAGGAGTCTGTCGCAATAGCGTACTAACAAGACCATCATTATTACCTAGCTGGTTAGCTACTTCTCGGATGTTAGGACGAGTAGGTGCTGGAGACGCAAGAGCATTTTGAGACCACTGCATACCGAAAGCAGAAATATCCACGTTTGTAACGGGGTTCTTAGCTGGTGTACCAGGAGGAGTAGACTGACTAGTCCTGTTTTTGTAGTTAGCAAATGCTGATGTGTCTATATCATCCATACTATTGAGTTAACGCTATTAAGATTTCTGCGTCAGTAATACCTTCGTCTCGCAGAGCTTGTACTCGGCTCTGTAGCTCTTGGTAGAACTCAGGAGTCTCGAACATTCTGTCGATATCGTAGCTCTTGTAAGACCACCATCGTGATGCCTTTACCATATCAGCTAGGTTCTTGAGCTGTCCTTTCGTTAGGTTAGCTCGGAACCAGTCTTCGCTGAACTCGATACTGAAGTCGTTGGCGGATGTGCCGTTACCAGACTGTGTACCGAAGATGCCATCAAGGGCAGTTTGTAGCTCACTAGGTGAGGCACCAGCGTTGTCTCGGAGGAATTGTGTAGCTTCACCCGCAGTGACACCAAGTGGGAATAGGACACCATAGGTATCTTCGAGACGTTGGATGTCTAAGATACTTAGTGGCTTACCTGGTGAGTCTGCACCAGTTGTAGTTTTAACGTCACGGAAGATTTTATCAGCAGCAGCTCGTTGAGCTGGAGTCAGACTACCTCGTACAAAGTCATCGTAACCGTTCTCGTTAATGTACTGGTTGAAAGCAGTGATGTCATCTTGACCCATACCTGCACCGAGCAATCCAGCAGTCTGTGAACCAGTGAACTTGTAACCGTCACCCACAGCTGAATCAGGAACGATACCGTTGAGGAAGGCGTTAATCTCTTCAATCGGTACTGTACCGTTGAGAGCTTCAAAGATGTCACGTGGACTTTCGCTACCAGTTGTTTCAATCGCATTAAAGATTGTGTTCTGTCGTTCAGTTGCTTCAAGTCGTTCTCGTTCAGCAGCATTACGTCCAGCATTTTGGCTGTTGTAATCCTGCGTACGGTTGTAGATTTCTTGCTCAATATCACGAGCAATCTGTAGTGACTCACGAGCCAGCTCAAAGTCACGGTCTTCATAGGCACTGTTGGCAGCACGTAAAGCTTCTTCACGATTGACTTCAAGGTTCTGTATCTCACGGTCTTGCACGATATCAAGATTCTTGAGCACACCCTCCTGTGAACCAGTCACACCAAGATAACCACCAGCCCTGGCAAGGTTGGTAGATGTCTGTCCAGTCTCACGTTCTTGTTCGAACTCAGTCTGAGTACGGTTGATATCAAACCTGTCGTTGATACCAGCCTGTTCCTCTTCCCGACGTTGCTCAAGAGCACGACGCTCACGCTCAACTTGACGTTGCTGGTCTTTCTGCTGCTTCTTGAGATTGCTCTCAATCTCTTCTCGCAAAGAATCTTCGTCTCGTCGTGAGTTGTTTGAGTCTGAAGTAACCCCACTACCTGAAGAACCAGCAGCTTTTTCAGCCCTTGCTCTTTCATCAATAGTCCCCTTCAATACCAAAGCTTTTTCTTTGATTTGCTGGAGTTGCTTTTGTTGTGCTGCGTTTAGTGCCATATCGTGATGCTTATAATGCTACTAATTGTTATTTGTCTTCCTGACTAAACTATTTGCGTCTGTTGCTACCCCTAGAAGAATACTCCCAGAAGTAGCCAGCTCTCCCCTTGTTGAAGAGTAGTAATATTTTGAACCAGGAATCAACCCAGACATTAGACCATCCAGAAAATTAGAAGTGTTTATGTTCACATTTTCAGTAATCAAAGCATCAGCACTGGCAAATCCGATGTGACTATTTTTATCAGCGATATTAGCCAAGTAAGCCAATCCAGGAGCAGTTCGAGTACCCACGATATATAAGTTAAGGTCACTTACATTCGTTGGAGCAACCCAAGTAACTCCACCATCATTTGATATAAGAGCCTCTCCATCAGGGTAATCATTAGTAGGAGAACCTACAACATTAAAGCTACGGGTAAAGCTTGCAACAATCCAATAAGTGTCTCCAGGAGTAATTGTTACAGGAGCAAAACCAGCAGTCCTGAATTGGTTTCCCCCACCACTAAAGCCAAAACTTACAGTACCAGAACCAAGGTCGGGACCATCTATTGTCTCCCTTAATCTGTAGGTGCAAGCACCACTCTGAAGCGCGGAATACATCATAGCCACTGTAGTAATTGTCAAACCTACAGGAACAACAAAGGATTGAGCCAGCCAAATTGTGTTAGTTGGTTCAGATGTTCCAGTAACATCTGTTTGGAGTAGAACACTTGAGTCTAAGCCGTCTCCAACAATAACTGGTTGCCCAGTTAAGATATCCTCCCCAGCAACAAGAGAAACGGAACCTTGTGGTATTTTATCTGGAGTAACAACCAATGGTACTCCTCCATCGTCTGCTTGTTTTGCATCTATTTGTGCTTGTGTAGCCAACTTAACAACTCCCGCTCCGACCTCGGTAGCGTTTCCTGTTTGACCTTGATTGAATCCTGAGTTTGCCATGATAATTATAATTAGCTATTAACCTATTTTGTAAGCCCAAAGGTTATTCTTAAAGTCACCTGAACTG
>Ga0306906_1000446_pt1 | contig 16017 bp, 20 predicted proteins | sample AntRauTorcE11897_FD_190405 | JGI IMG/M metagenome (GOLD analysis project Ga0306906, IMG submission 190405) | Saline lake microbial communities from Rauer Islands, Antarctica - Metagenome Torckler E11 #897 (v2) (version 2) | ecosystem: Environmental > Aquatic > Non-marine Saline and Alkaline >...
TATTTCATATCCTCGCTCATAAGCGAATAAGATTAGATCAGCTAACATACGCACAAAGTATTTTTGTTTAGTTCCTAATCTCTTACCTTTCACTGGATATACTTTATATATTTTATCGTGAACATCTTCAAACTCTCTAGGCTGTGTATTCTGTGTATTCTGTGTATTCTTAGACATAGTAAATCCCCGTTATGTAATATCAGGCTGTGCCTGCATTGTAGTGGGCCTCGATGCGGGCGGCCGATAGGGCGAAGTCATAAATAGCCACCTCATCACAGATTCCGACGTAGTCTAAGGAATGACCGTCATCGAACTGCGCGACGTTGGTGTTGTTATTCACGAATGAAGCGGTGTCAGTGCCAGAGTTCTCAACTACCCCGTCGACGTAGAGCGAAACCATCCCTGCTGCATTGCGAGTCACCGCTATGTGATGCGGCGATCCACCGGTGAGGTCGGTTGTACCCACTAAGCTAACGCCGTCGCCGTGCCAGTACCAGACGGCACCGCTCACGTCCACACGGACCGCAAACCGGTCCGGAAACGTAGCACCGAGGTACTGGCTGACTATCGGGCCCGTAGCGCCATCACTTACCGTCTTAGACATCCAAATCTCGACGGAGAATGGCGCGTCGCTTTGAGGCAGATGCGGTGCCCCGAGGTCCACGTAGTGGTTCCCGCTCGGGAAATCCACTGCCGTATCAGCGTCTCCAGCGAGAAGCCCATCAACTCCGAGGGTAGGCGTTCCTATATATGTCCCGTCGTTGGACCCGACCTCATCGACCGCAACGGTTCCGCTAGTCTCACCAAGCCGCCAGTAGGCCACAGGGTTATCTGCCAGCACTTCTTGGGCATAGTAAATTCTCGCTGCCACCCCTTTCAATCTCCTAGCCAGAAACATCAGGACACCTCACCAGAATCATAGCCGTAAATAGTAGTTCCCGTCTTTTCTAGCACTACAGTATGTACAGCACCGAGAGTAGGGACACCACCATGCCAACTTATCGTATGGTTAGTAGACCAATCTATTGTATAAGTATCCCCGCCCGTGATATGCACAGTCATTGACATCCCGGAATCAAAGTTCGTCAAAGCTAGAGTAGCATTGGCGCTGAGCGTCATATTAACTATAGAACCCAAATTAGCATCTATGCTGCCACTGGTGATGCTCTGAACAGTCTCTCTTACATCTACTACTGTAACTCCGGTAAGAGTTGTGAAAGTAAGATCAGCTGTATAATCTAGTACAGTCCAAGTTGCATCTCCTACATAACGCCACTCTAAAGACCCATTTACAACTTGAAGTTCTATCTCTGTGCCATCGGCACCAGGATCACCTATATCACCTGTGTTACCTATATCACCTTGTGGTCCCTGAATACCCTGTATACCTTGCGGACCTTCCAGAGCACTTAGAGCAATAAGTTGGGTCCAAGTTACATCTCCTACATATCTCCATTCAATATCTGTGGCTGTAACTTGTACCTCTACTTCCTTACCATCAGCACCATCAGCACCAGCAAAGGCAGCAGGATCAAACTCTTTAGTTACTATGGGGAACGCAGTAATATCAACCATTCCAGTCTGCCTCGCTAAGGTTAATCATTTCGATCAATGGCGTGCCATCAGTATCAACCCACCATTCACCAGTAATAGGATCAATAAGAGCATGTATAACTATAGTTGGTGCAGGACCCCAAATAGTGTCACCATCAGTAGTAAGTACTGAAGCAATAGTAGTGGTATCTGCAAAGGTTCCTTGTGTAGCTGGATCAGGAGCCCTAGACAGCATGTCCGCTATAATCTGTTCCTCAGACCAAGGAGTGAAGATTTCAAACTGGAACCTGTTTATTGTACTCATCCCAACGCGGCTAAGATAAGACAGATCAGGACTAGGCAAGGCATCAGTAGCTAAAAGATACTCTATCAGATAGCGGTCTCGCTGCTTAGCAAAGTACAGACTGGTTCCTCGAATATATCCTAGAATAATATCATTGTTAGCTGATTGTGTCTGCCTCTTATCATCCATTGATACCCTAGGAGACTTAATGTCTGCGGCTAGATCAGTAACAACTTCCATCTCAACTTCAGAATCATACCAAATGAGCTTAGGTTGCCCACCTTCCACTATAGCAATAGTAGGCCGCATATTCTGATCAAAGGCCAGTGAAACTTCTGTGATCTCACTACCAGTATAATACGTAGCCTCATATCCAGCTTCATTGCGTAACACTACATTGGAATTATCTATAACTTCAGCGTCCCACACTTGAACTTTAAGTCCCTGACTAGCATCGCTTAGTGCAATACCTCCAGTTTCGTAACTGTGCAGCATGTATGGAGAAGCGGCAGTGGCACGGCCCCCAGCATAGGGAGCCAGCATCGGTTCAATAGATAGTGAATCATCTGAAAAAGCCATGCTAACTTATCCTTATGGAGGTGGCGTGTCTCTAGTCCACGAATATCCAAACTTAGCGTTAAGTACCTTTGTGTTATCCTTATCTAAGCCAGGAACAATGTTAAATTGAAACACTCCCAATCCCATATTGATTAGAAAAGTATTGATTGTGAAATTGGCTGTGTTCAAACCCCAGTAGAAATTAGCCCAACGTTCCAGCGATCCGGGAACATAGGCATCAAAAGTACGGCTCGTTGCAAAGGTGCCAGAGCGAGTACTGGTCTCTGCTATTAGTCCACCATTCGTCACCGCACCGTTATCCTCTGCGTATGGGTATGTGTTCCACCCGTACTCATCCACTCTATTAATAAGCCCAGACTCGTAATTGTTGGCAGAACCAGCTCTGATGGTAATATCATGCGGGGTAGATACACCATCAATTAGCACAGGGTGCGCACTGATTACTACGTCAGATTGTGGAATGTAGCAACGTAATGTATAATATACAGTGAGATACTCGTTACTAAGAATTGTAATTGTAGTTGGATCACCATTTACATCTACGATCAACGCACGACTAAATAGATCATTAAGATCGCCCAAGCCAATTTCAGATAGATTACCTTCTGCTGCTCCTTGCCCAAACTGGCGGACCAGTGTCATGTGCATATAACCATCAGCGAAATTAGAGTCAGAACTTGATATATAAGCGTTATAGCCGACACTGTCTAGTGATATTGCAGCAATTTCTGTGCCTAAGCTAGTATCAGTAAACGTTGGGGTTGCAGTTCCAGAACCTACTCTAAACGCACGTAAAACATAATTTCGGAAATCACGTTCCATGTGTGAATTTACCTGCCCAATACGCTCCAATCCAGAATCAGTAATTAGATTATCAAACCAGCCAGTGTCCTTAGTTACATTATTGCCTTCTGAATCAGTGGAGGCCACAAGCCGGAACCTACCACCTAGTTTTGCTTCGCCGAGATGGAACTTCATATTATGGAACCTCCAAAGATATTGTGCCCACAAGCCTGCTAGTTTGCAAGTACTCTTCTGGGTAATTTGAGTAAGTTATTAACAAAGTATCAATACTTATATCGCCAATCAATCGAGAAGTCTGCAAGTATTCTGGAGGGTAGTCTGAATAAGTTACCAGTAGTATATCAAGAGAAACTTCCCCTACCATACGGCTAGTCTGCAAATACTCTGGGGGTACTGTATAAGCTCTGTACACTGACTGTAATGTTATGTCACCAATCAATCTACTGGTTGATAGATACTCTGGTGGCCAATCATCATATATTGTTTCAAAGTACGTTTGCTCAAGGTTGATAACACCTACCAGTCTTTCAGTTGCTAGATATTCTGGACCAACTTCAATGGGATAAGGTTGCGAAGATACTGAACCTGCATCACTACCATAACTAACTTCGTCATCTAAATTCCATATAGTAGCATTGCCAATTATATTACTGTCACTAGGAGCCATTATCTGTATCTACCCTCCTAGAATGTTTATTACTTTCAATCACCATATCTTTCTCTAGCTTAATTATCTTAACTCTTAAATCAGCTACTTCTGTTCTAAGTTCAGTTCTTTGTTTATCAATTATATAGACCACATACATAAGCCAAGTAGATAGAACCAGTGGCCCATACTGGGAGATCAATTCTAGCCATTCCCTAGCGGTAGCAGCAGTAAACGTTGCTGTAACACCACCTAGAGTTAGTATAAAAGCTCCAGTCTTTTTAGGAACTTTTGGCGGTGTTGATAATGGCATACTCGCACCTTTTATGCAGTTATCCTATAACTATCCAGATTGCAGCACCGGCAGTAGAGTCAATACAAATAAAAGTTTTCTCTGCGCCCACATTTATATTAGACCAAAAAGATCCTTTCTCATATCCCTCTGTATCATCATTATTAACTGTAGGATCAACTGTAGCAGCCCAGAGACTTTGAGGAGGAACAGCTTTAAGAGACTCTAGCCATTCTGATTCTGTTCCAGCAAATCCATTACTAACTGCTACATCATAAGCTGAAGGACCTTGTGGACCTGTCGGTCCTTCTATACCTTGCGGACCTTCTATACCTTCTATACCTTGTATACCTTGTGGACCAGTAGGCCCAGTAGGCCCAATACCACCAACAGTACCAGATGGACCAACATCTCCTCTGGGACCAGAAGGACCTTGAGAACCAGTAGCACCAGTTAAGCCAGTAGTGCCAGTATCACCTGCTGGACCTGCTGGACCAGTTGGGCCGGGCGGACCTTGTGGGCCTGTGGTTCCTACATTAAAGATACTAGCTTCTGTGGCCATTAGGGCCTCCTCTTATTACCTCTTACTTTTTGACAGGGAAGACGGCGGAGCAGAAGGCTTTTGCTTAACCTGCCTAAGTACAGCTCCAATCATTCCTACTGTTGCTGCCATAATAGCAAATGTATTGTCAGGAACTATACCTTTCCATAATGGCAATGCTTCTTGCAGCCCAATAACTACAGCAACAAGAGCTGCTTGTACAGACCATAGCTTATACCACTGCTTGGATTCTGGAACTAGGGAAGGCTTCTTCATTTTATATTCTCCTCAGAGTCTTCAGCTTCTTCAGCTCCCTCAGACTCTTCAAGAAAGCGTTTCTGATCTTTCCTAGCTTGTTCAATAGCTTGTTCAATATCTACTGTACTATCTTCAGGTAAATCATCTATTTGCTTTGCTAGTTCTTCAGCAAGTTTCTTCTCAGCATCAGTACACAGACCAGAAGACGGATAGCCAGGAACTTTACTTCTTATAAGTGCCAATTCTACAGCACGAAGTACTGGACTGGTTTCTATACAATAATCACGCTGTCTTTGCAATAATGCTTTAGATATGTCATCAAACTGGTATCCCTTATCACTGTCACTGTCACTGTCTCCCTCCCCAGCAACAGGAGGAGAAGGTGACATTGCTACACATCCAGCTAAGGCAGATAGAATAGAGAAACTTATAGCAGCTAATAACAATCTCATAATATTATCCTCCCCATTGCAGAAATTGTGGAGACTACGAAGACTAGGTTGGAACTGCATCCACATTAGAAATACCTAGAATTATAAACTCCTCCTGAACAAGTGATCTCATAGAAGCAGACTGCTCTTGAAAACCTATCTGGAGGAACAACACTCTAGCTGCCTCATAAATAATTGCCCACGGATACTCATCAGCAATCCAAGAAGAGTAGCTTTCAGCAGGTACAATTAAGGGATGCTGATATGCACCGAATAGCACCTTACTCACAGGGGAAGTTCCACGAATCTGCAAGAAAGCTCCAGCCATATAAAATACATCAGTTTTAATATGACCATAGTTATCTAATGCAGCTTCAATCTGAATATGCTCTAAAAAGTTCTTAGCATATCCATTGATATCCCCTTCCCAGATACGCATATATTTAGATTGTCTATATCTAGGAACTACATCTTTAGGATCAAATGTTTGGATATATCTAGCTGCATCAAATTCCACAGCTACCTCAATAAGATCATTGAAGTAATAATCACTCTGATGCGCTTTAAGAGTAGCAGCTTTTACAGAAGATTCAATAGCTGCCACTTTATCTGGACGCTTAGTGATGCTAGTTACTTCATCCACTAACTCTTGAAATGTCATGTAGTTATCTCCCCTCCCTCTTAGGAAGTGATATAGAGAATAAGACTGGACGAGGTCATATGCGCCTGGGCTACCTCCCTGCACTGCGTGCGAGTGGACAGCTTAGCACTGAGACTTTCCCCAAGATCAAGCAGCCGTTCCGCTTCGCTCCACTGGGCATGCTTGACTTGTGGCCCCTAGTCTCGTGCTCGCAGCCACTTCGCACCCGCAGTTACGGGGTAATCGGCAGCCCGGCGCCGCACCTCCTTCTAACTTAGAGATCAGCTCTTTGAGGGACCTTTCTTCATACCTTCCAATTTAGAAGGAACAGCAACCGGTTCTCCTGTCTCTCCAGCATCACCAGACACTTTAACAGTAGATGCCGTTGCAGGTGCCACAGTAGCTGTAGCAGGCTCCTTAAGTTCCGCAGGATTCTGGGGATCACCAGCACCAGGAGTAGCTGTGCCCATAGTATTCTGGGTAGAATTCTGGAGAACAGCTTGGTCATAGTTACCAGTATTAGAAGGAGTGGCTTTATTGACCTTACCACTCTTAATCTCTGCCTCAATCTCTGCCCGCATCTTAGCTTTAATAGCAGACATTGGATCAAGATTCTCAGTATCTACAGTAGGCTCATTCTTATCAATGAACACTCCTGATTGATTAGTCTGTGCCAACTCCTTGAGGAAATCAGAATCTTCAACGTTATTGGTGAAGTAACGACCAGCAGCGAATTTCAATACCTTACCTTTAGGGGTAGATACATTAACTGCACCGAAACGATTCTTAAACAAAGTTACAGTAGCCATTGTGGTTTACCTTTATAGTATGCTTATGCTTATAGCATAAATAGTGTGCGGTGTATGGTGATATGGTGATATGGTGATATGTTTTAATAGTAGGGAGCACATCCTTGTGCATTATATTCCTGTTAAGACCTAAGGCTTAGAATCTCGGGGGCTTAGGCTGCTGCGGTGAGTCCAGTAATAACAGCATTAGCGGGAGGGTTACGGATCTCTACAGTAAGTTCAGTAGTAAGAGTGCCGCCCACAGCGTCAATGCCATTATCAACCGGGGTTCCATCTTGATTAAACTCCTTGCTCATAGTCTTACGATTACCAAGATACGCCAGGTGGAAAGTAGACAGATCTACAGCAACTGCCATCTTAGACCAGTGGTCGTTAGTATTGAACAGAGGATGCTCAATCATACGGAAAGTACCACGAGGGATCTTAAAGGTAGTGAACTGCAAACCAAAGGAGGTCTGACCATCAACGATCTCATACTGACCAGTAGTACGGCCAATAGCATTAATAACGTTAAATGCCTGTCCACCGACAAACATAATACGCTCATTAGCTACCTTAGGATCAGTAGACTGGTTAAACGTAGGATCAAGATAAGATACTAACTGCTCATAGGTGGTAGTGGCACCAGCAGGATTAATGTTAGCAGTGTCATAAGATGCCGGGTAGTAGGAGAGATTACCTACAACAGACAGCAAGCCATCCATAGTACGGAAAGGCTGTCCGTTACGGAAACCTTGAGACTTCTGACCGAAGAACAGTGCCTTCTCCATATCAGCAGCATGGAAACCAGCACAGTCTTGCCGATTCTCAGCAACGTTAGTATCGCCAGCAATAACCTGAGTCTCCACCGCAGAACCTGAGAGTGCCCAAGTATTACGGAAGATTTGCGTCAAGTTAGTAATACGAACCGGCTGGACACTAAGAGCGCTCGGACGAATAGAAGCTTCTTCAAACGCGTTACCAACCTGATAAGCATTAACAATATCAGATGAAAAAGTAACAGCGGCAGCAGCAACATTACCAACAGCACGTCCAACCGATACAGAAGTAGTAGACAGAACCTGGTTAATAATAACGTTCTCACCTGTCTCTTGTAGACGATGAATCTGTCCTGGGAGCAGGTTAGAGGTGGAAACAACAGCGAAGGTTGTATCACCAATTGCCACGTCAGCAGTAAGTTCGAAAGCAGGGAATACCATAGTCTTGGTAAAGAACCCGTGCTCAGTTTGTACCGCAGTCTTAGAATCAAGCATAGAAGTAAGACCAAAGAGCGGAGCAGTACCATTCGGCATAAGCCGAGTGATCATACTCGCAAAGGACTTCTTCGCATGATCCTGAGTAAAGCGGCTAGTATTAAAAATACCAGAAGTTGTAGCCATTATATGTTTCCTTTATAATCTTAGAAGCTATGCCCTAGGCATAAATGAGCTTAGAGTCTAGGACGTAGACTAGAAGTTAGACTAGAAGTTAGGTTCCCCAGACGGGTTCGGTCTGTCCAGCAAGAGCAGTGAGTAGCCAGTCACGGAATTCAACAGCAGTCATCTCAGTGGCTACTTGCATCCCAGTGGGATTATCGTCACCATCCTTATTAACAATCTTTACTAAAATACGAGTATCGTCATCCATTGTGTTCACCTGTATAGTTTAAGGGGTCGCTAGAGTATTAAGATTCGTTATCAGTAAAGAAAGCTTCCCAGTCAGGTTCATCAGCTTTCTTCTGACTTTCTTTTTTCTTGCGTTCGGGAGCTTGAATCTCACTTGCAAACTCACCGAACCACTGGGTAGCTTTCTCAGATATTTCTTGGGGAGAGGCAGTAGGATATTTCTTGGATAGCTGTGATTGCATAGCTTCTACAATAGGTGCAGCAGAGGGATGCTTAAATGCGGGATTAGAGTCTTTAACCGTGGAGGAAATTTTATCCTGTCGCATAAGTTGCTGTGCTCGTGAATCAAAAGCACCAGTGCTCTGAGAGAGAGCTTGTTTAACTAAGGTTGCATTAGCAATCATTGATTGGGAAAAGACATGTTGAGCTAGACTGTTCATAGAGGTAGCGAAAGCTGCTTGTGCTCCGTCGCCACCTTCTGCAATCTTAGCTACTGTGTCCTTATCCATAACTTGAGAGAAGTCAATCTCAGCTACTGCTTTCTGGATAGCTGCGGGATCAATGTTAAGAGAGGAAGATGGATCAAACTCTTTTTCTTTTCCACCTTCCTTATCGCCTACATCATTATTCCATAAATCCTTAAAAGCATCAAGTCCGCTCACTTCTCCCTGTTGATCTCCGCCAAGGTTACTTCCTTCTCCAGAAGCTGGTGCTTCTCCAGAAGCTGGTGCTTCTCCGCCAGGCGGTATAGAAGTTACTTCTCCTTCTGCGGCAGCAGGTGCCAGTCCTTCTGAGGCTGCTTGTGAAGAGCCACTACCTCTGAACATATCAAAAATAGACATATATTATTCTCCGAATTGTGAATCTTGCGGGGTGGATTCTGCTAAAGAGATAGCTTCTCTAACTTCCTGGTCAGTATGTAATAAGTGTTCGAGTGCTTCTATTGCACCTCTGTAATAACTTCTTAGGTACTCCGCTTTATGGGGTTCCTTATCTTCGTAGTGTACATTGATAATATCATGAGCATAGCCTGCTATATTATTCTGTATGCACTGGGACTGTAATTCAGATAGCTTAGAGCCAGAAATAATATCTGGTTCCCTAAGCTCATAGGTACGGAATCTACTTTCTGTAGCTAAACTCATTGTTGACCTCCTTGCTCACCACCTGCACCACTTGGAGTACCACTTGCACTGCCCCCTGCTGCTGGACCTTGTTGCTGCGCTTGTGCCTGTGCCTGTTGCATTGCTTGTGCTTGTTGCTGCGTTACCTGTGAGTATTTATCCATAACTGTCTCTCCATCATTCTGCAGAGATACGTTAGGTGCCCCTGGAGTATAGCCAAATTGCTCAGGAGTAGGTTGTGGAGGTAACATCTTCTGGAACTCTTCAGGATCAATAGTATCTGCCATATTACCAAGGTTCTCAGAGATAGCTGCAATAGATTGTTGCCATACTGCTTGAGCTTGCTCATAAGCAAGTTGCTCAGGAGACTTCTCAAATGGCTGTAGCTTAGCTCCTCTAGTTTTCATAAGATAGGAGAACATAGGTGCAATATTGAATCCCTGTCCAACTTGAGGAGACTGAGAAATAGCTTGAAATGCCATTGCTAGAGATTCACCATCAACTAGCTTATCACTAGGTAGCAGTCCATCAGATACTTTGAATTCTAGCTTAGCCTTACGTAGAGACACGGGATCTACCTTAACCATAGTTTCCTGCTCTCTATTATAGAGTTCCACTCCACCCTGGTATTGGAGAATATTAGTCTTAATTACTTCCTTTATAGGAGAGAAGAAGTTACCTTCTAGGTTAAGAGCTACTGTCTGATCCCGGCCATTAGCATAGCCCATAGTCTCTTCGAACTCAAAGCGAGTCTTATTACCTTTAACAAATTGCCCTTGCCTAGCAGGGTTAAGTCCAGATACCTGATTAGCTAGAGCTGTGAATGACTGTATAGCTGACATAGAATACTGTGACTGTGAATCTTCAAATGGGATAGGATACACAGCTTCAGATAAGGGTGTTCCATAAGCTGACGGGCGCACCGGTATCCTAGCTACGGGAGAATCAGAACGTACACTAGCTGAAGATACTCGGGAAGGATCGTACAACATCCTATCACTGATAGCTCTTCTCCTAGCTGCAATCATGCTGTTACTGAGAGCAGTAGTGATCTGCTGGAAAGGTTCTATATTCTTAGCAAAGGACTTAGTTTGATATCCCATCCCATCATCTAGTGGAGCACAAAAGAAGATAGGAATAAGGTTGTGTACATTGGTCATACGCTCAGCATATACCAGTACCTTATTATTAACAATTATAAACTTCCAGACTTGCGGGGTGCTCTTAGCTGGTACATCCTTCATATCAAAATCTTCAGGCAGAATACGCCCATAGAGTACCATTACTTCGTAGATATTACCGTACTTAATCCTAGGGTTCTTATTAGAGGCCATTCCTGCCCAGGATAACCAGTTAGTAGATACATACTTCTCTGAATCATAGATAGCTTCTGGATTTATATTCGGGCTATAGTAAGTTTCAATTCCAGAGTTCCCACCAGAAGGTGCTGCTGATCCTGACTCAAATGCTTCCTTAACATTGATCCTAGAAGGCAGTGCAGCTATATACTTCTTAAGTGCTATCCTACTCTTCGACATAGTGTAACCTGCAAACTCAGCTTCTGCTGGTACATCTACAGGATCAACTCTGGTATCCCAAAAAGTGTTGTAGGGATCCAGTGCCTTAATAGTGTTACCGCTCCATATAACTTCCTTCTGCTTATCTACCTCATCTCCCCCACTGGCAGTCATAGGAGTCTCTAGGGAATAGGATACTTGACTATCCCAAGATACTTCAGTAGGCCCAATGTTGTACTTAAAGCCATTTCTTAGGGACTTGAGAATCTCAGGTACCCAATTACCATGGATTTGCTGCTGTCCAATAATAGTGTCCATCTGAGTTGCTGCATCTACATGCTCAGGTGACGCTGCTGCCCCAAAGATAGGGAAACCAGATAAAAACACTGATTGCTGATAAGTTACTGCTGATTCAACCTGTGGCATAACCAAAGGCAGTACAATATTCTGGTACTTATCTGGATCACCACTCAGGTTAGCTTGTTTAGCTTTCCACTGGTCTTCTGTGAAGTCAACTTCCCGCATATACTGGCGGTCAATTCCTTCAAATCTAGCTCTAAGATTCCACTGCTGATTAACTAAGCTACAAGACTGCTTAGCAAATTCTAGAATAGCCTCAGCTGTTTTCTCTTTAGGACGATATGGCATAACCATTGGAGGAAAACTCCTATTTGACTTGTGACCAACCTGTGGCCAATATTAGAAAGGTGATAGTTCTGCTTCACTCAGAGTGTAAGCGTCATCTGCATCTATCTCTTGCTGTCCCACTATGGTGTATTGCTCTAAAATTGGCCCGTATTGCTCAATAACTTTAGGTGCATAAGTAAGACAATCTAGTATCCCATCTATATTATCAGTTTTCAACGGACGAAACCCGTTAATCTGTTCGTGCACTTGTGATCTACAAGAGGGGTGCACAAATAACTCACCTGCTGCATAACTCTTAAACATGTTCAAGATTCTAGTATTTTTATTTAGCTTACCAGAGTAGATGTCTACAAAAGTTATGCCCTCAATTCCTGTCTGTTTACATATAAAGTCACTCCAATATAGAAGTGAATACTGGTAAGCGTTACCTTCGATAACAACTAAACCACATCCCCACTTCATAGCTAGTTTAATGGACTCTTTAATAGTCTCACCAGGTGACAGCCTGCCTTCCACTATCTCTCTGGCACAAGGAACTGTTGTATCTCCATGCACCTCGAAGTAAGCCAGTGTTACAGCATCAGAATTATACTTATCATTCGACGGGTCTATAACAATGAACTTGCCCATAGGTATGTCATTATCATCAAAAGGATACTGAGGGAGATTACTGAGATCGACAAGACTATTAACTGAAGCATTTTCATCATTTAGCACCTCACTAAAGAATATCTCAGGATGACCTGCATTAAGGTCAGCTTGGTACTCAATAAGTAGTTGCCGTATAGGTTGCAATTCTTCCCATAAAGAGGTCCCATTCTCCAGAATTCCACCTGCTATGAACTTAGTCCACTGTGGATTCTGCTTCAGTTTCTTAAGAATAGAGTGGGGAGTAGGGTACATGTTAGCAATAAATAGGGTTAGGCACCGCTTAGGTGACTTAGCTTTCATTGCAGTACCAATCATCCACTTATACAAGTTATCACTTACAACCTGGGAGTCAGCATCTTCTCTAGTCTGTATATCTTCAAATACCATAACATCTGGCCTAGAGTTCTTAAGGTTAAGGCCACGAACACTACCTCCCGCACCTACACCCGCTAATATAATGTTTCTGCCACGGAAGCCAAACTTCTTAACATCTTGTGTATCTTGCTCCATACCTAATCTCCAGTCACCAAATACTGACTTAACATTAGGTTCATCTAGCATATCTGAGATATCAGAAAGTATGTTTCTTGCGTGTGAAGCAGTAGCAGAAAGAATGAGTACGAACTGGCGATCTGTAAAGAGAATACAGTAAAGAACAAATAACTTAATAACAGATGTCTTACCAAAAGCACGAGGTAATCCAATCGCTATTCTTGCAAATAGTTCTTCCGTGTTATCGCAATTACTTCTGGATTTATCCACTAATTCCCGTAACCAGCCCCAGATACCTAGAAATACTGGAGGCCAGCTATACTCATAAATAGTAGGAGTAGCCAGTCCTGCAAGAAAGTCAGGAGACTCTCTAGCAGTATCAATAACTTCTGATGACTGATAGGTGTCTTCTTCTAATTGTTGTCCGTTATCTTGCAGCATAGCTGTATGCTCTCCCGATTTAAGATTTCATTATATAGTTAGTAAAGACATAGCTAGCCGTAGCAAGAGACATAGCAAGAGGTCAGAGTCAGAGACACATGCCTTCTGCTTCGCAGGTGCAGGTGCAGGTGCAAGCGTAGGCGCGAGGCTAAGATTTCACTGTAACTGAGTAATCGTAATCTTCAGCCCCATAACTACCATAACTACCATAACTATCAGAGTGAGGATAAGAGATCCGGTTCATAAGTCTCTTTTTCACTTCTGCTGCTTTCGTTATGTCTCTGCTGTGTAACTCTTTCACCACTGGGTTCTGGGAGTTCTTTGGGTTCTTGCTCTCCTCCTTCATCCCCTTCTCCTCCAGAGAGTTCCCTAGAGAGTTCCTGGGGGGAGAGTTCTCGCGATGCGAGGAAGCCAGGCAAGCTTCCGGAACTAGCGGTGACGAGAGTCTGTGCTTCTCCAGAATCATCTCGCACCTCCACTACCTGATGGTAGTTGTTAGTAACAAACTTTTGTTGAATAGTGGTAGGTAAGGTAAGACTCACAACCTTAGCTTGAGGGATATCAGTGTCAGTAGTTGTAGCACCTCTGCGCTTGGCACTATTAATTGTGGTGATTGCTTGTAAAATGTCTCTAGGTCTAGTTATAAGAGGTAAGACTTTCTCCAGCTTCTCAAGTAACTTACCTTCTAGTCCATTATAGGAACTATCTAGCTCAGTAGACTTTTGCAGTGAGGCTACTCGTAATCTCTGCACTTCTGCTGCAAAGCCAGGCGCAGCCAGCATCTGCGATACTCTGGAGTCAGTAACTCCTAGAGCCGATGAAACTACTGAGGCTGAGTGTCCCTGACCTAGTAGCGCAAGCGCCTTCTCCTCATTGCCACTTCTATCATGTGCCATGTCTGTGGCTCCTCTATGCGTAACACCCAACATATACACAGTATATAGCACACGCATGTGGTGTACCCGGAGGAGTGGCTGAGTGAGAGTTGCTGCTTCCCAGAGAGTTGTGGAACAACAGTTGCTTCACAAGGGTGGCATAGCCAGGGCAGTTGCTTCGCAAGGCAGTAACTTATACAAGAGTATAAAAAAGTTTAGGAAAATATTTAGGCTTCCTTAGGTATAGGAGCCGACAGAGAAGTAAAAAAGGCTACCCGGGGGGTGGGGTAAATACGAATCGCTATTATTTAGATTTAGATTCAGGTTTAGCTGCGAGGTGGCGCGAGGGATAGGCTGATAATTATTAGCAGGTGTCTGGGTAGTCTGGCCTGTGAGCTCGCTGGATGATTAGCCTGATAATGGTTAGCAGGCTAATAGGTAGCAGGCTAATAGGTAGCAGGCTAAATAAGTCGAAGAATAATTAAGGCGATTCGCTTGCGCTTGGCTGTGAAAAGACTATACTGTTTATACGCCAACCAGAAAGGGAATCGCATCATGCTAGTATCTATGACAGAATCAGAAGCATATACGCACAAGGCTTTACTAGCTGAATGTCACGGCTACCGTGACTTTAGCGAGATGGTAACTAAGCTAGAAGAATACGATAAAGCCTATAGGTTTTACCGCGTAACAGTTACGCGATATGGCAGTTATTGGTATATCCACGCTAATGACTTGGGAGATTAAGCTATAGTGCTATCTGATAGGGCAGTGCTGCAATACTATACTGCCCTATCTGGTACCCACTAGTGGTTGTAGCGTTTCTTTACTTGTTTCTATGGGCGCTTTAAATGAAAGTAAACAAGGACTCATTAGTTAGATAATGTAACTTAATGTAACTTAATGTAACTTGAAAGGATAATTGAAAATGAAAACTATCGAATGTAAAAGTTTCTTTAAAACTATTAACGATAAGTCTTCCCCAGTATATGGTGAGAAGCGGAAAGACTTGAACTGGTCATTTGAAGGATATTCTGGCGAGGATGTCTTAGAAGCTGATGCTAGTACCGCTGAGAAGCTGGCGGTATTAGTTAATTCTCAGATGGAATCATACGGTAGAAAACTGGTATTAGCTAAGAACGATGTATGGACTTTCAGTCCGGAGGGATTGATAACTCTGGATATTGTTTATAATGACTTGGTGCGAGAAACTACTAGGAAAAGAAAAGTCACGAAAGAAACTCTCGCACTATGTGGTAAATTCTACGCTGACTACGCTAGCCAGTTACTTGGCAAAGATACGAAAGCTGCTAACGCTGGCGATAAAGTCATAGCGTTAAAATTGCAACCTATATCTGGTAATAGGGAAGCCGTTAAAGTTATGAAAGATAATATATTGAAGTTAATTGAAGAAGCATCTGAAGTTACGGATGATATTAAATTAAGCGAGGATCTGTTCAAACAAATGGATTGTTTAGAATGGTTGATTGACGAATGTGATTCTTTACTCAAGACTGATGAGGATCTGGAGAATTCCTTGTAACTGTCTTTATATTATCCTGTCTTTATATTGCCCTGTCTTTATATTGCCCATCTTAATCGATGGGCTTTTTATTTGTCTTGTCTTTAAGCTAGCTGGATGATTAGCATGCTAACTATTATCTTTACCTTAAATAAGTTATTTAATGTATATATAAGTTATTTAATGTATGCAAGTTGCAGGAAAATTAAATGTTGGCACAAAATTCGTGGCAAAATTGCCATATTCCATATTCCACGGTTCACGGGACACGAATTCTCGGACCCCACCTTCCCCTTTTCCATCCAT
>Ga0306906_1000453_pt1 | contig 15798 bp, 22 predicted proteins | sample AntRauTorcE11897_FD_190405 | JGI IMG/M metagenome (GOLD analysis project Ga0306906, IMG submission 190405) | Saline lake microbial communities from Rauer Islands, Antarctica - Metagenome Torckler E11 #897 (v2) (version 2) | ecosystem: Environmental > Aquatic > Non-marine Saline and Alkaline >...
AGAATTAATAGTTGGTTAAGTAGTGATATTATAGTGGATATACCGAAGACTTTTGTAACTGTTTATCCTCCTGAGTTAACTGACATTAAGATATTTGTTGATATGGATGGTGTTTTATGTGATTATGTTACAGCACATGAGGAAGCACTAATAAATAATCCAGATAATAAGTATCCTCAATCGACATATGGTTTCTTTTCTAGCTTAGATATGATACCTAATAAGTATAATTATTTGAGTAAATTTTTTGATGTAAGAATATTAACATCACCATCAGCAATGAACCCGATGTGTTACACTGAGAAAAGATCATGGGTTGAACAACATCTTGGTTTAGATGCTGCACTAAATATGATAATATCTCCAGATAAAAGTATCGTTGGTGGTGAGAACGATTACCTGATTGATGATTTAGATAATCATGAGCGTAGTAGACAACAAGACTTTAATGGAACGCTAATACATTATGGTTCAGAGGAATTTCCAGATTGGATCGCAGTGTCTAAATATTTTATCGAACAGTATAATCTAAAAATACATGAAAAAGCTAGTTGAGAAAACATTAAACTATGATGCCAATACAATCGAGGAAGCATTAGAATATATTGACTATAGAAATAAACAATTACTAAAGTTTGGATATTCGGTTCAAGTAACTTTAATACGTGAAGATTATATTGTAATTCATTATAAACATCATAAAGATACTGAAGAGAATTTCGGTGCAATTTACTTATTGAAAGATTCAAGAGGTAAAGGTAGATATTTAGAACTAATTGAAAAACACAACATACATGTTGTCACATTATCAGAATGTAACATTGGTCAATATCTAAAAGGTAAAGAAATTTCATTTACTGAGCATTTTCATGGTAATGCATATTTATATATTCAACAATATTATGGTTCTGATGTGGCTGAAAGAAGCCAAGTCCCATATATCTATCATATAGATGAAGGTGGTGGTATATTAGAGCATATCGGTGCTAGTCGCTTGGTTAAGGATGCATATTATCTTCATCCATTTTATCAAGCAGATGAAGCATTTCAAATGAATCTAACTAAACATGTACCATCTTCTTCTGGAGCAATAGCATTAGCTATGGAATATAGACATGTTGCAAATTCTTATCTCTCAAAAGACAAACCAAGTAATTTTATTGGTTTTTCATGTCCAGAGGTTAAGCAGATGTTGATTGCTGACAAGGTTCAGAATTATAAAGATTTTCTATTATATCATAAAGGTGTACACAGGAGAAGTGATGAACTAGATGAGTATTTCAATAATTGGTTTGAAATATTAGAAATTAAATATGAGAATATCAGCAACATTATTACTTGATATTCGTACCTATAAATAAATATTAGATAAGATGAATTTACAAGAGAAAATTAAAGGTGATTTAAAAGTTGCTATGAAAGAAAGTAACAAAGAAGCTAAGGACATTATTCGTGTTGTTATTGGTGAGTTTAATCGAGTAGGTAAGGAAGTTTCAGATCAAGAAGCAACAGCTATCATTAAAAAAATGGTTGCTAATGCTAATGAGATGAATAACACTGCCGAAGCTGATTTCTTGAGTGAATACCTACCTAAACAATTATCTGAACACGATTTAAGAAATATCATTCAAGGTATATTATCATCAGAACATAACATTTCTTCTATGAGAGATATTGGTAAAATTATGGGAATTCTTCAAAAAGAGTATGCTGGAATGTATGATGGTAAATTAGCATCAACAATCATCAAAGATAAATTAGCTTAACATGGAAATTATAATCATTGCATCGATAGGTGTAGCTAATGAATTAGGTAAAGACAATGGTTTATTGTGGAAACTACCAGATGAAATGAAATTCTTCACTGAAACTACTTTGGGAAGTACTGTAATTATGGGTAGGAAAACCTATGAAAGTATTCCTAAAAATTATAGACCACTAAGAGGTAGAATAAATATTGTTATTTCTTCAAATAAAAGTTTTGAGAGTGAAGGTATAACTGTTGTTGATAATTTTTATAGTGCATTAGGTTATTGTGAAAAAATTCGTTGTAATAAGGTATTTGTTATTGGTGGTGCATCTGTTTATAAAAATGCATTAAAAATGGCAGATAAGATGTATATGACTCACGTAAATGGTAGCTTTAGTAATGCTGATACTTTTTTCCCTAAAGGTTGGGATCGAGATTGGGATTCTAAATTATTAATGAAAAAGAATATTGATGATAACCATGAGTATTCTTTTGATATTTTTGAATATTGGAGAAAATAAAATTTTTAGATAGATATGAACAAAAAATTAAAAAATACATCCCTACGCAACAATGAGATTATCATTTGCGTGGGGATACCGTAACCTGCCAGTGGTAAGTCTACTTGGGCTAAAGACTTTGTGAAATATAAGTCTGATAAGCATATACGAGTATGTAGAGATGATATCCGTATGATGGTACAGCAAGCAGCAATGTTGGAGCAGAAGGGTGAGAACTTGGTAACCGAAATAGTGAACAATACCATTGCAGCAGCAGCTAATGCTAGGTACAATGTAATCGTTGATGCAACCAACTTAAACATGAAGTACTTAGAACCAACAATTGAGTTCTGCCGAAAGTATGGTGATGTTAAGTTCCGTGTATTCGATATCTCATTGGATAAGGCTATGGAACGTGATGCAGCTAGAGAGGCTACTGTCGGAGATAAAGTTCTACATAAAATGTGGAATCAGTACAGAAACTTAATTGATTCTGGTTATGACTTATATTCTACTCGTCCAAAGTATGAGCGAATGGAAGAAACCAATTTTATGTCTGCATCTAACAGAACCGACTGTGTTGTGTTCGATTTGGATGGTACATTGGCACATAACAATGGAAAGCGTGGATACTTTGATTGGTTAAAAGTAGGTGTTGATGATGTGGATGAAATGACTAAAGAAACACTTTTAGCTTACAAAGGTAGAGGATATGATATTGTAATCGTATCTGGTCGTGATGGTGCATCAATGAAACCAACCATCAAGTGGTTGGAAGATAATGATATCCCATTTGATAATATCTTCTTACGTCCAGAAGGTGATTTTCGTAAAGATACTATTGTTAAAACTGAAATCTATGAGAATAATCTTAAGCCGAATTATAACATACTATGTGTGTTGGAAGATAGAAAAAAAGTTGTTGACATGTGGAGAGGTTTAGGAGTTAAATGTTTCCAAGTAATAGATGGCGACTACTAAAATAGAAATACACGTCTGTACACATCCCAAGGAAAGTAGATTCATACAAGAATATCTTGTAAATGAAATTGCTAAAGAATTGGTGATGTGTAGAGATTGTGGTAGTGTAGTCAAATCTAAAATAATAAAAAAATCATGAAAATTTGGATTCACAAAACAGATAGAAGATGGTGGAAGTATTGGAAACCAGTTTGGTTGAACCGTATCTCTTGGAATGAAGGTGATCCAAAAATTTATAGATTTCTTTGGTGGGGATATACTTTTGATAAATAAAAAATTATGTATTATAAAGGTAAAAAAGAATTAACTCAAGACATTTTTAATAATCAACCAAGTGAGGTTGATTGGTGTGGGGTGGATTATGATGGCTTATTAAGATTTGGTAAATCAATAAGACCTAGATATACTTGGGCATCTGAAAGATGGAGAGGTTTTGATGAAATAGGTGGTTCAATAAAAGATAGTGGATATAAAGCATTAACATCTTTAAATAGAATATAATGAAACTAAATAAAGAAGATGAATCATATGAAGCGATTCATAACAGAATGGAAACTGAAAATGGATACTATTTTGGAATTCATAATGTAATGTTTGGTCAACGTATACGTGCTGGTAGATACGGTGAGATGTGGGTTGATCTTGATTGGTGTTGTGGTAGTAACAATACTTTATTAATGAAAACATATCTTGCAATACAGAGACATCTTGAAAGGTGGGATGGTAAAGGTAATCCGTTTGCTGGTCTACCATCTATTAGTGAAATCAAACCACTAAACCATGATCGTAACTTCCTTGAAAAAGTAACTAGGATAATCCCCGAATTTAGAGAAATTGAATATATACCCAGAAGTTAAAAAAATTTATCATATTATAGATCATAATAACCCCAACCATACTTTTTGTGGGTTAAAAACTAATTCTAATGATCCAAGATTTGCACTCACTGATTTTATCGATAAAATCACGTGTGAGAAATGTAAAGATAATCATGATGAATATTGGGCTAAGGTATGGAAAGAATTTGGTGATGCTGGTTTTTTTGAACCATTTAAAGCGTAGATGATGGAAATTATATTTAATTCATTTAAAAATAGAGTTGTTGATATAGATAAACCAATATATGTCTATAGGAATTTAAACTCAACTTGTGATGAGAATAAATATTCTATTATACAAAATGGTTTGGTTGTTGCACATACTAATCAACTACAAATTGTTGATGTCAACTTCATCGTAAGACCTGCAGGTAAAAAAAGGGCAAATACTACTAATGAAAGAAATGTTCACGCATTTATCAAGGGTTATGTTAAGGACATTGATGTCAGTAACATTGATTCATATTATCCATTAAAATATGATCCATTCAATGACGATGAGTTTATGTTCATAACACCACAAGGAAATAGTTGGAAAATTAAAAATTGTAAATCAGTGATAATCAACGAATTAGGAATTTTTTTAAAATTATTTTAAATAAAGTTTGCATATTTGTGTATTATTTACAATATTTGTCGTATATATAAATGAGGGGTAATTTAAAAGCCCCTATTATTTTAACAATTTTAAATTGTGTAATATCAACACAAAAGTATATTAAGTATGATAGTAAAAGAGAATAAAGCAGACATTGGAGTAATAATTGGAAGATTCCAAATTAATAGATTACATGATGCACATAGAGCATTAATTGACTCCGTATTAGAGAAACACAGTAAAGTAATATTATTTCTAGGTGTAGCCAAGTCACTTGGTACTAGAAAAAATCCTCTTGATTTTGCATCAAGGAAAGTGATGATTGATGAAGAATATAGTGATAAGCTATCTGTTATTCTTCCACTGATGGATATGAAAGATGATTTATTGTGGTCAAAGCAAGTTGATGAGAAAATAAGAGAAGCATTCTCAATGGGTAGTGTGATTCTATATGGATCAAGAGATTCATTTATACCACATTATCATGGTAAATTTAATACTTGTGAATTGGAAGCAGCACATAAGGTATCAGCTACTGAGGTTAGAGATGAGGTAAGTAAAAAGGTTGTAAGATCAGAGCATTTTAGAGCTGGAGTAATTTACTCAGCATATAATACTTTTCCCCATGTATTCCCAACTGTGGATGTTGCAATTGTTAAGGAAGAGACTGGTGAGGTTTTATTAGGACGTAAACCATATGAAGAAAAATTTAGATTTATTGGTGGTTTTACTGATGTTGAAGATGAAAACTACGAGACTGCAGCTAGAAGAGAAGTACATGAAGAAACTGGTGTAGATGTGGGCAATCCACAATATCTTGGTTCGGCAAGAGTAGATGATTGGAGATATCGATCAAATAAAGACAGAGGTATTATTACACTCTTCTTTAAAGCACCTTACGTTTATGGTAATCCAAAAGCACAAGATGATATAGTAGAAGTTCGCTGGTTTCAAATTAGTGACTTAACAGAGGATAACTTAGTAGGTGAACACGTTAAATTACTTAAATTTCTAAAGTGATGACTAGTGAGAAAGCATTAAAATGGTTACGAAGTGAAGAAGGTCAAAAAGCACAAGAAAAATACTATATTGACTACAGTAGTGATCATGGTGGTGGATTGAGATTTACATTAATAAATACACAAGTAAGAGTAGTTAAAGAAGAAAAAAGTTTATTGAGAAAAATTATTGAATTATTTAAATAATACAATTATGAAAAAGCCAAATTTTAAAACACTATTAATGGTCATATTGATGACCGACAGTTATAAGTTAACCCACTGGAAATTTTATCCAAAAGGAATGACTAAAGTATACTCTTATCTAGAGAGTAGAGGTGGAAGATTCGATTTTACAATCTTCTTTGGAATGCAATATTACTTGAAATTTATCGAGGGTGTTGTAGTAACGATGGAGGACATCGACTTTGCAGAGCAATTCTGTAATGCTCACTTTGGAAAAGAAAATGCTTTCAATAGAGAGGGTTGGGAATATATTGTCAAAAGACATGGTGGTAAATTACCAGTGAAAATCAAAGCAGTTAAGGAAGGTACTAAAGTTCCTGTGAGTAATGTACTTGCTACATTTGAGAACACTGATGATAATACACCTTGGTTAACAAACGTGCTTGAAACATTATTCATGAAAGTATGGTATCCGATTACAGTTGCTAGTAATGGTTTTGTAGCAAAACAGATTATTGCAAAATACTTGAACATCACAGGTTCTGATTTTGATATGCTTGGTTTCAAGCTACAGGATTTTGGTTACAGAGGTGTATCGAGTGAAGAGACTGCAGGTATAGGTGGTATGGCTCACTTAACAAACTTCATGGGTACTGATAACATAGCTGGTATTCAATATGCCAATGAATTTTATAATAACACCGAAGAATACAAAATGTATGGTTTTAGTGTTGATGCATCTGAACACAGTATTGCTTGTTCTTTTGGTAGTAAACCAGAAGATGAAAAAAGATATTTCAAGACCATGTTAGACGAGAGTGCTAGTGGTATTGTAAGTATTGTCAGCGATACATATGACGTATTCAATTTCACTAAGACTATGGCAACTAAATACAAGTCACAAATTCTTAATAGAGAAGGTGTGGTGGTATTTAGACCAGATAGTGGTGATCCTGTTGATGTGAATCTTCAACTAATAGAAATCTTGTATAAAATCTTTAAAGATGAGTGTACAACAACAGAAACTGGTCACATACTATTACCATCACAGGTTAGATTAATTCAAGGTGATGGTATTGATGATGCAATGCTTGAAAGAATTCTTGAAGCTGTTGTGATTAAAGGATTTGCTGCTGATAATTGGGTATTCGGTTCTGGTGGTGGTATTCTACAAAAATTCGATAGAGATACACAGAAGTTCGCAATCAAAGCATCTTATGGTGAAAGAATTGTAGATGGTAAGAAAATCACATTTGGTATTCAGAAAGACCCAATTACAAGTAAAGGTAAAAAGTCTAAGAAAGGTCGATTAAAATTGATTAAACTTAACGAAAATGCTGGTGATTTGGCAAATACATATCAAACTATAACTAGTGACGATCCAAACTTTGATACTAGTAAAGATGAGATGGATGTAGTATTTGAGAACGGTAAGATTCTTAGATATGAGTCTTTCGATGAAATCAGAGAAAGAGCTAATAGCTATATAACATTAGATGAAAAGGTGGTGGTATAATACCACCTTTTTTTTAACCTAATGTAACATGAAAACTAAAATATTTTATAGAGTTTGTAATTTAGATACCCTGCAAGGCTTGTGGTATGACTATAATGGTGAATTTATTGGATTAATCCATAATAAATTTGACTTTTGTAGTAACAATAAGTTAGAAATGCCGTATAATGAAGAAGTAAAAGGCTGGTTGTCAACTGTTGATAAACTTAATGATCTCTTCACTTGGTTTAGTAAAGAGGATATATCTAAACTAGAAAAGTATGGTTATTGCATATATGTTTTTGAAGCAACAGAATATAGAGCATATGAAAACCACTGGTTGATTAAACAAGACAGTTCAATTGCTAAAGTAGCATTACCTATAGATTCAATTTAAAATAAAAAGATGGGATATTATATTAATAAAATTAACAGTCAAGTATTAGGAACATCATTCGATGAGAAATGTCAAGGTCTTCTGGATAATGGTGCAACACAAACAAGTGATAGTGAATTCAAAGAAAATTTGGTTTGTGTCGTTGATAATGGTATATTTGCTGGAGCAGGATACGCATTTTCTGAAAAGGAGTTTGAGTATTTTAAGATGCCCGATACTAGACGTAAGAAATGGTTTATTGTACCGAATGCCGATGTCTTATCTGGATTTAAAGTTGAAAAATAATGAAATCTAAGAAGACATTAGAGTTAAATATTGAAAAAGGTGATAACCTTGGATATTTCAATTATCACATTAAGGTGAGAAAATTTGTTGAAAAATTTATTACTGAGGGTGTTAAAATGAATTGGATTTCAACTGGTGAAACACTTAAGAATACAAAAATAGAACTTAAACATACAGTGGCTGATGCTGATTACAAAATCACAGTGATCATTGAGAAAACCAATGAAGACGAAGAGCCAGAAAGTGATAACGAAGAATAGATATGATATATTTAATAAGTCAGTCGAATAGTCAAGAACTAACTAAACAAATTGAAAATAACAATAGCCGAATTGATATTCCAAATGAATTCAATAGAGTATTTTGTCACAAAACAAGATTCGCTAATCAGGAAATCAGTGTAACTCTTGATGATTCAGTTAGAAATAAAACGGTTGCCATCATTGCTCAACCAAGAGATTATGAAGATAACTTCGAATTGTTAATGACTATTGATGCAGCTCGTAGAGCTTCTGCTAAGGAGATTATTGCTGTTGTGCCATGCTTACCTCATTCACGTCAAGAAAGACGACCAGAGGGTAAGAGAACGACTATATCAGCTAAATTATATGCAAATATGTTGCAAACTGCTGGACTGGATAGATTGATCACTGTTGATATGCATACCACAGCAATTGAAGGGTTTTATAACATACCAGTGGATAATATAACAACAGTTGATATGTTATCATTTCATCTTAAATCAAAAATACGAGGTGGTATTAAAAACCCAATATTAGTATCACCAGATATGGGTGGAATGAAACGAGTTAAAGACTATGCTAAGAAATTAGAGTTACCGATGGCATTTTTAAATAAAGAGCGATTAAAACCTAATGAAATTGCAGATATGACTCTAATTGGTAACGTTGATGACCAAGATGTATTCATCATTGATGATATGATCGACACTGGTGGTACTATTGCTAAGAGTATTGAATTATTATATGATTCAGGTGCTAATTCAATTAGAGTGGTTGCGACTCATGGGTTATTTTCTAATGGAGGTTATGAAAAACTTGTTGATACCAACGGTATTAATGAAATTATTGTGACTGATACATTGGAACAAAAGAATGCATATAACATTAATAGCAGTATAGGAATATTAAAACAAGTCACTGTTGCACCGTTGATTAGCAAAGCGTTAAGTAAATTATTATGAAAGACGAATTAATTACATTTGAAACAGCTAATCTTGCTGAAAAAAAAAATTACCCTTTTGAGTGGGTAGTAATAGATAATGAGAAAGTCCCATTGAATATGCCTACTCAGTCTGTACTGCACAAGTGGTTGAGAGAAAAACACGGAATATATATTTGTATTATACCTACTGTTACTGCTTCTTGGACATTTAAAACAATAACTGTTATTTCAGAAAGAGATAGTGATTTACCACCATATAAAAATGTTTCAGGTGAATATTTTTCAACATACGAAGAAGCTTTGGAAACTGGATTACTTGAAGTATTATCTTTAATTAAAAACAATGAGTGAAAAAATAATATTTAAATGCCAAGATAATAATTGGGAAACTAAGGTTCTTACCAAAAAAGAGATACTAGCACAGGTAAACCACATCTCCAACCATGTGAAAATACTGGCTGGATATCATGGGATGAAGAAGATTTAAAACCAATACTAAAATGAAACCAAGTATAATTAAATCCATAGTGAAAACAGAAAAGAGAGCAATTGAGCGTGGTTGGAATAAAGTATTTTATTTCTTCGATATTCACGAAACAATTCTCTATCCTGATTATAATAATGAGGAAGAATTGAAATTTTATCCGTATGCCAAAGAGGTATTACAATACCTAAGTGAGAGAAAAAACATTAGTATATCACTATATACCTGTTCGTATGTTAAAGAAATTAGAAAATACATAAAATTTTTTGCTTCATATAATATTCATTTCGAAATGATTAATAAGAATCCAAATGTAGAGAATAATGCATATGGATATTATAGAGATAAACCATATTTCAATGTGCTTTTTGAAGATAAAGCTGGTTTTGATGCTGAGGAAGATTGGTTATGGGTTGCTGAATACTTCGGCATTTCACCTATCAGTGAAAAAGAATACATATTACCTCAAGACACTTATGATCAAGAAATATGATAGTAAATAAACCACCTAAACCATTAAATGAATGCTCATTTGAGAATTCAATTTTTCTTGCTGGTTCAATTGAAATGGGTAAAGCTATTGATTGGCAAAAAAGAGTTGAAGAAGAATTGAAAGATATTGAAGGTAATATCTTTAATCCAAGAAGAGATGATTGGGATTCATCATGGAAGCAGGATATTAATAACGATCAATTTCGCAATCAAGTAGAATGGGAAATACAAGCATTAGAAAATTCAGATTATATTTTAATGTATTATCTACCAAATACAATGTCACCAATATCTCTATTGGAAATGGGATTACATGCCAGATCAGAAAAGATGATTGTTTGCTGTCCTGATGGATATGAAAGAAAAGGTAATGTTGATATTGTCTGTAATTGGTATCAAATACCTATTGTTGATAATTTCGATAATTTAGTAAAAGTGGTTAAACTATTCATGAATAATAAAAAATAAGTAAAATGAGATTAAAAATAACAAGGAATGAGTATGATGATGTTTATTTAGCAAAGTCAGATGGTACTACAATATTAAATCATTCTAAAAAAATTGAACTATTATCATCTAAACTAGGTAGTAGTAATGATAAAACATTAATAGATGCTATTAAATATGGATCATTATTACATGATATAGGTAAATTAACAACCACTTTTCAATCTTACATTAAAAATAATATAAGACATGAAGATTTTAAACTCAAATATTTACATAATGAGATTGGTTGGGCATATTTAGTAAATAGGCTTAGTTTTAATTTAGACAAAAATCAAAAATATGAGAATGATGAATTGAAAAAACTAGTATTGGATGTTGTATATTGGCATCATGGAATAAAAAATAAACTTGGAGAATATTCAAATTTTGATATATTAGAAACTATTGATAAAGAATCAATTCAAAGAATGGATGATTTTTTAATATCAATAGTTGGTGTTGAAAATTTTGATTCTGAATGTAATGATCATTACATGACCAATAAATATTTTCAACCTAAAGATAATATTAAAAACTTTTTGGTTGATAACTCTAAACATATGTATGTTAGATCAGTACTAATTGCTGCAGATAGAATGTCTACAGTAAATAATATAGATATTGATAAGTACTTAGATTTATCTCAAACAATAGAAGATATAAATGGGTTAAAATTTGATATTAATAATAATATTGATCAGTCTAGATTTAATAAACAAAAGGAAATCGTAGATAATATTAGCTCGGATATGATAACTAATATTATGAATGCACCTACTGGTTTTGGTAAAACAATATTAGGATTGTTATATGGTATTAAACAGGGTAAGACAATAATGTGGATTTGTCCTGAAAATACAATTGCTAGATCAGCATATGATTCAATAATAAATGAATTAGAAAATATTGGAATAAATTTATCAGTTGAACTACTACTAAGTGGTGAAATCGAAAATTCTAATTCCAATAATGTTGATTTATATGGTAGTGATATTATTGTTACAAATATTGATAATTATTTAACTCCATCAATAAATAGTAGTGTTTTAAATAAATTTTATTTAATTAATAATGCAACTGTAATATTTGATGAATATCATATATTAGCATTATCTGAAGACCCTCTAATGGCATTATTTAACTTAATGGTCTTTACTAGAAACAACATAACCAAATCAAAAACATTATTATTATCTGCAACACCACTACCTATTCATATGGATTGGGAGTGTATTAGTGGTGGAAAAGTAACATATCTCCCAAATAAAAAATCCCACTTTCCTGCTATACATGATAAAAAATATAATGTAAAAACTAAAGAAAGTGATAAATTTATAATCCCAGAAAAAAATACTTCTAGTTTAGTAATTATAAATTCAATAAAAAATTCGCAGGATACTATGCAATCTAATTGTGATATTTTTGAAAGACTTATACATAGTAATTATGTTGATGAAAGAAAAAAAGATAATTTTTACTTTTTATTAGAGAAATATGGTAAAAATATTGGTTTTATAAAAAATAAATCTAATATTATAGGTAATAATATAATCCAAGCATCACTTGATGTATCATTTAATAATATATATGAAAGTGTTCTATCGCCATTATCTACATTACAGAGAGTAGGGAGATGTAATAGATATGGTGAAGTTGATGATTCAGATATATATATAACCAAAATAAAAGAAAATCAGTCTGAAGAATTTACAATTAATATTCTTTTTGATAAAAATTTAAAAAACATGTGGTTTAATGAAATGAAAAAATTAAATAATTCTGAGATTACGTTAGATGGTCTTTATGATATATATAATAAATTTATATTTGAAGACTATGAGATGAATATAATAAACTTAATTAAAAAGAAATTTAATAAGAGTGTTGAAAAATTAGTAAATATATACCCTAAAAAATATAATAGTAAGACTAAAGACTATCAAATAAAAAAATCAAATAGTAACGTATTGAGAAGTAGTGGGTTTCAAATTTACATTACAGTTAAAGATGAAAATAATAATTATATCAATCCAATCACTCATGAGATTTATAATAATGACTATGATAAAACATTTAATGAAAAAGGTGACATACGTTATAAAATTTTAAAAGAAATAAAAAACATTGTTAATGATGAAAGATTTGATTTTAAATATAGTAAAAATAAAACTCTTCAAAATATAAGAGAAGATGCTCAGTATTCAAATACCCCATATATTGTACCTAATATGATATATAATACCGAACTTGGTTTAATGAAAAAATAATAATTTAAATAAATAAAAATGAAAAACGAGAGTAGTAAAACAAAAGAAATTCTTTTTAGAATAAAAATAAAGGGTAATGGTATAGTAAATTATGATTTTAAAGGTCAAAAATATATTTTGAAAAAATTAGATAATCATTTATATAATAAATTTGATAATACTTCCTATGCAAAAAAGAACTTTTATGGTGATGGTCAATATAAAATAAAAATATCTAGTAATTCGTTAAGATATTCTATATTTAGAAATGATATGATTGCAGCAAGTGTAAATATTATGAACAGTAAAACATTACTCAATTCATATATTGGATCAACAGTTGGGATATTAAGGGGGTATTTATTTGCAAAAAGTATTACTCTTCATAAGAGTGGAGCATTTACAATTGTAGATGCAGAGCAAACATCTGAAGCTTTATCATATATGGAACAATTCACTAAAAGTGGTGATAAAACAGCCTCTGATAACTCTAACACTATATTCTCAAAAGAAACAATAGGAGATATTGAATATCAATCTTTTGGTAGTATTAATTTGGAGTCATTACAATTTATGAGTTGTGATCCAATTTTTGGTAGATTAAATTTTCATCCTGATGATGTTGAAATACTTACAACTATATTGAAAAATAATATACCTAATTTTAACTCAGAAAAGGGTTATTATAAGTTAAAGACCTCTTCAGTTGATATTGAAGAAGAAGGTATTAAATTTAGTGATGAAAATGTAAAATTTTTAGTAAAAGAATTAATGATTAGAATCCTTTCATTAAAAATAAAAAGAAGTGGTGCGTATGCTGAATTAGATTCTTTAGAATATAAACTAGTAAATAATCCAATTAGTGATAATTATTCAAATGAAGATGGTTGGAATAGATTAGAAAATATAGATGATATCGATAATATGAATTTTGATGTTGAAGAATTTTATGAACATGTTGATAGTAAAATAGTAGATGAAAAAAGATTAGAAATTGCAAAATCGATTAATGAATCTAATAAGAAAAATGCAGATAAGAAAAATGCAAATAAGAAATCTAAAGACAATAAATTAAAGGATGATAAATAATTGAAATATGTCTAAATATTTAATACTTGAATTTGATAATGCTAAACTTTTTCCTAAAGATGAAAGCTTTAATAATAAAGATAAGGTAATTGAGAATAATCTTACCATAAAAAAAGGTGTTATATCTGTTACTAGTTCAAAGCGTACTGATAGAAATAAAATGCTTAATTTTGTTGAGCCAATTACTGTAAATCAAATATCAAATGCATTACATGTTTTTTTTGGTGAAAGACCAGTACCTTCATTTAGAAATGTCTTTTATTCAAAAGTTGATAAAATTTATGAAATGGCGATGAATTCATATTTAAATATATCATCACTAAAGATAAATAAATCAAAAGAAAATAATGAAACTGAATTTATTGGTGAATTTTTTCAAACAGCTAAATCAGTTAATAATTCATATACCACTTCAGACTCCACTAATATGTCTTGGGAAACAATAAGAAAATATTTACTTAAGAAAGTTATTATTGATGGGAAAGATGAAACCAGCAATGAATATTACATTGAATTTATCAATATAATGAAATATATTTTTGGTGAAAAAATAACATCTGAAAGGTTTGTTGATGTAAGAGAAAAAATATTGACAATACAAAATGATAAATTAGATTCTTTTTTAATTAAAATGAATGAAAATAAAAATGGTGCATTATATAAATATTTAAAAAAATCTGACACATCTCCAAGTGTATTAATTACTAAAAAAACTTCATTACAAACAAACATAAGAGGTACTTATTCATTTAAAAATTTAAAAGGTATAATATACGTACCTGTTTCTGACGAAGATATCTTAAAATTAAGAAGAAATACAGTTAGAATTCTTGATGGTGGATTACTTAGAATAGTGGAAGTTAAGGATGGTAATTATTTACATATTGATGGGTTTAGAAAAGTAAGTGAAATCACAACCGAAAAATATTAAAGAATATGAGAATTAAAATACAATTAAAAAACCTTGGTGATGTTACAGCTACACTACCAATAAATAATCAACACCTATTGACTGGGTACTTTCATAAATGCTTAGGTATTAATAATGAATATCATGATGGTATATATAATAACTATTCATTGTCCACACTAAGAGGTGGTAGAATGAACGAAGATAAAGAAACAGTATCATTTGAAAAGGGTGCACACTTCTTTGTATCTTCGATGGATAGTGAATTTATAGATAAAATATCTATTGGTGTATTTTCAAACCCCAACTTTGGTCATGGATTGAAATTTAAAAGTATCGATTCAATAGAAGAACAATTTTATAATGGATATAATCACTTTAAAACTCTTTCACCTATCTTATTCAAAAAAGATAATTCATTTATAAATGTAGATGATGATCAATATGAAAGTAAACTACAGAAATATATAAAATATAAACTCTCTAAGATAGATTCATCACTTAATCTAAGTGATTTTAAAATTAGTGTTACTAAACATAAAAGTAATAAGATTAAGCTTATAGACTATAAGGGTATTAAGAACAAAGCATCCTTATTTCAATTTACTCTTTTTACTAATAAAAAAGTGGCTAAAACATTATATAATTATGGTGTTGGTAAATCAACTGGTTGTGGATTTGGAACTATTTACAAAACAGAAAATCATCAATATTATAAAGATTATTAAATAATTATGTCATTTTTAAATTCAAAATATTACCATAACTTACTCATAAATAGTTATTTATGTAAGGGTTGGTTGTTAATTATATTGAAATGAAAGGGAATCACAAC
>Ga0306906_1000455_pt1 | contig 15678 bp, 24 predicted proteins | sample AntRauTorcE11897_FD_190405 | JGI IMG/M metagenome (GOLD analysis project Ga0306906, IMG submission 190405) | Saline lake microbial communities from Rauer Islands, Antarctica - Metagenome Torckler E11 #897 (v2) (version 2) | ecosystem: Environmental > Aquatic > Non-marine Saline and Alkaline >...
TCAGCATTATCAGCATTATCAACTTTGCCATCAGCATTAGTATCTATATCATTATCTTTATAGGTAGATGTTACATTGGTAGCATTATCAGCATTATCAGCATTATCAACTTTGCCATCAGCATTAGTATCTATATCATTATCTTTATAGGTAGATGTTACATTGGTAGCATTATCAGCATTATCAGCATTATCAACTTTGCCATCAGCATTAGAGTCTATAACATCTAATTCAGTTTCTGCTGTTGCTATATCACCCTCTGCTGTTGTTACTCTGTCATCTAAAGTATTTGCATTACTATCAACTTCAATTAAACTCTCATAAGTTCTATTAAATAACCAGTTGAACCAATCTGCTGGTGGTTTTTCACCTGCTTGCCAACCTGCATCCTTTTTAGTTTGGCTTGGCTCTGTACCTATTCCATTCCATTCTGGTAAATTACTAAATATACTCATTTAAAGCCCTCCTCTGATTAACTAAAAAATCCTTCTTCTGGATTATAATATGCACCTAATGTGCCATAATCAAATCCACCTTCTTCACTGTATTCAACAACTCCATCAGTAGTTGAAAAAGCAAATGTTCCTTCTATAAGAAATGAAATTCTCACTCCTGCTGCAGAAATATTTTTAACCATTATTGCCAAATCTTGCATAGGAAATCCAATATTATTAATACTTTCTGGTGTAATATTGAAATCATAGAAAGCTGGCTCATAATTTGATACAGTAAATGTTCCAGTTCCAAAACCTTCATACTCGCTTGTTTCTACAACACTTTCCTGACTTGAAAATTTAAAACTTCCCCAAGAACTTTCTTTTATTGCTATATTTTCTCTGGGAATTTGGAATAAAGTAGCTATATATTGAATAATAGAATTAATATCTCCGCCAGATAAATTTTGTTTGATTTTAGATTTTATTAAAATCCTGTAAATCTCATCATTAAATAGCCCACGTTTTTGTCCAACTAATTCTCCATGTTTGTCTAAAGTTATACCAATAGCTTTATTCAATTCATCTTGTTCTTCTACCTCATCTTTTTTGGCTTCAATTAATTGTAATTCTTTTAAGACAACCCTAATAAATTTTCCTAAGTTACTGACCTCTTCCTTAATATAAATATGAGGTAATTTATTAATCAAATCTTCAAATTTAAGCATTTGTAATCACTATCCAACTACTATCAGTTAAGGCAACTTCTCTAAAGTTAACACTGGTATTCACTTCTCCAGTAGGGCTACTAGAAATTCCTATATAAAGTGTATTCACATCTTCTACTCCAGTTACATTGAAAATTAAGTCTATAATTTTATTATAAAAAACATCTCCACTTATGCTTAATCCCATTGAGTAGCTACCATCACTTAATTCTCCACCAATGTACTCTATAATCTCATCTTTTATTTGAGTATTACCATCACTTGGGAATAAATTGCTATCAGTAGAAATATCCATATCCACATATATGCTTATTTCACTAGCTCTAGAAAATCCTACTGCTTGTTCGTTGCCACTATCATCATCTAATAGAACTGAAATGTTACCAAAAGACTCAATCCCAGCAGGTTTTTTATCAAAGATTGCTTGAGCTATATTTTCATTAACCCCACCATAAACTATTGATTCAAAACTTTTAGGAGGTAACCCATTGCTATCAGTTGACATTGTAATGTTTTCTAAAATTATGGAGGTAATAGCATCAGTTTCTTCTAAGATATTGGCTCTTATAGAGTTAGTAGTTGAACCACCTGCCCTATCATAAGACTGTATATATCTTTCTCTTAATTCATGGTCAGTTTCCCTTTCAATACCTCCTTGAGCTGAACTTGGATTATCAATTAAGTCCAATCCAGAAATTGGGTTGACTACTTCAGTAATAGTTCTAGCAGCTACATTACCATTTTTACCATCCTCTAAGGCTTGAACCTGTAAGATAATGCTGCCTCCATCAATAAATCCACTTTCTACTGTTTTAAATTGTACTGGCTCTTGCTCTGCTGTTTTTACTAAAAAATTTTCTGGTATTTCAGTCAAATCAGCTCCATCAAAAACTACATCTGCTACTGATTTTGTACCTTCTTGTCTTTTTAAACCCAAATACTGAACAACTTCATCAAGGGTGTGACCAGTAGCTGTGCTTATCCATCTATTATTGTAAATTGACTCTAAAGTAAACCAGTACAAAGCTATTGGATAAGAAATTACCTTTGCTAATTTTATCATCGGGTTTTTATCTGTCATATTTAAATTATTAAAGTTATTTTTCAAACCTAATTTCATATCTTCAATAATTTGTTCTCTGGTCTTTCTCTTAAAACCATTTTCAGTAATTCCATAATCTGCCATCCTTACACCTCCTTATATTCTTCTATCAATTTCTATCAATTGTGTGGGTGAGAGGAAATAATAATCAAAATATATCTCTATAGCCTCTCCATCAAACGCCTCAATTCCTGCTGAACTTTCAAAACTAGTTCCATCTACTAATTTACCTTTAAAATCTATTTTAAGCTCCCTATCAAAGCCATTATATTCAATTTCAATTCCAATTGTATATTCATCAATATCTGGGTCATTTTTTAAAATTTCTCTAACTTCTTTTTCATAATCTCTATCAGTTTTAGTCTTATCTCTCATATATTCAATCCATGGAATACCTAATAACTTATTAAATATCCACTCGCCCTCATTCATACTTAAAGCTATTTTATTCCTTTGTACTACTTCTGCACTTTTATCTACCATTTTAAGATTGTGCATGCTGTCAAACTCAAAATCACCATTATCATTAAGATATATACTTTTCACTCAACAAACACCTTCTCGCTTGGAGGTGGACTAGAAGAAGTAGGTATTCCAGTATTTCCACCACTATCACCAGGATGAATATGGTTATTAAGCCATGTTTCTAGGCTATGCCCTTTTGGGATACCTTCAGTGTCTCCACTATTTAAGAGTAATTTTTCAGCTAAAGTGAAGATGATACTACCAGTACCTTTTCCATTCTCATTTGTAAAATCAAACTTTAATTCAGCACCATTAGTATTATCACTTATAGTCATTATTCCATCAGATTGTATTTTAATTCCTACATTGATGCCACTGTTAATTCTATTAATCTCTATATCATCAGTTTCTTCTTTTATTATTATTTCTGAATAAATAGCAGGATTATCTATTGCCTCATTAACTATCCTTATATCTCCATTTTTTCTCATGATTATTTTATTATTATGTTCTAAATTTGCTATATACAAACTGTCTAATTCTTCATCAGGCAAATCATCTTCTTGTTCTATTTTCAAACCTTTAACTACTACAGCATCATCATAACTAAATTTTCTAGTTAATTTTACTTCTTCACTTTTTCCTGTAATTAATAATTTATCTAAAGCTCTTTCATTAAAAACAACCTGTACTATATCACCTTTAGCATAAGGTGGTCTAATTATAAACTTACCTGCATTAAAGTGGGCTACTGGAACTTCAACTATTGGAGGTATTTCAATTTCACTTTCCTCTAACTTCTTCTTGTTTAACAATATTACAGTAGCATACATTGTTTTGGCATTATAACTTTTTATTTTAGCAGGCAAGGCAGTGTGAATTCCACCTATTCTATCCTCAATGATTGCCTTTATAGTTCTATTGATTTGATTCAATTCTTTCCACCTCTACTTTTGTTTGGTAGTTATCCCCACTACAAGTGTGCTCCCCTTCTATAACTCTAAAATAGCCCTCTACTTCTTTACTTTCTAATTTAATCAAACTATCTGTTTGTATTTTATAATTGAGTAGAGAAAGAACTGTATATTTTTCACCTTCTTCTTCATCTCCAGTTCTCTCAGGGGAGGATATAAGACCTGTATTACCATTTAAAAGGATAGCCCTTCTATTAGCTATTTTACTTGGTCTTAAATAAATCTTTCCTCTACTGGAATGCAATTTTGTTCCAGTATCAGCTGCTATTTCTTCTAAAGCCTTTCTATTAGTAGTAGAAAATGTAACACCTTTTTCATAAGTTATATCTTCTACTAAATCAATTTCACCAATACTTAGACCTGTATTGGAAATTAATTCTGGAGCAATTTGAGATGCTTTTGAATTTGCTTTCCAAGTTTTATTTATAGTAGAATTTAGCCAAGCATCAGTATTATCCCCAACAATTAAGGTAGTTCTTTTATCAACTTTGTCCCATTGTGTAACTGCCTTTTTAATAATTCCTGGTAGAATAGCACCATTGTGTTCTTTATAACCAGCTTTTAAAATAAAACTCTTATCTGCTTTTAATTTTTCAATAGTAACCTCATTTAAATTAAATATTGTTATATCTCCAATATTCCCATCACTATCATCAGAAAATTCAATATTGAATTTAATTTCAATTCCAGGCATTTCAATTTCAACATCATCAGTAATAAATTCTATTTTTCTCATCCAATATTTAGACACTACTACCACCATCTTTAACAAACAAGATATACAATTTAATTTCACTAGTTAAATTATCATAAGTTATCCCATTATTTCTACCACTAAAATCTAATGGTATAATTTTAAAGTTTAATGGAGACAAATTCATTAAATCTTCAGCATAAATCAATTTCCTACCTTCTATAATAGAACTCCCAGTCAAATCTTCATAGATATTAACATAAAACTTATGGTCATAGATATTATAAGAAAATTCAAATCTATAAGGTGTTTCTTTTATCTCTGTTATAAATATTTCAGGTCTATACTTAATTTGAGAAATATCTAATGGCAAGGTTTCTAAAATCATTATTCATCACCGCCAAAAATTAAATCATAAAAAATTTGTAAACTTGTTCTATCTGCACTTTCTTCACCAATTTCTTCTTTTTCACTAGTTTTCTCATCAATTTCACTACTAGAAGTATCACCTTGAATCTGTTCACCAGTTTCTGGGTCAACACCTAATGTTATTTCTACTGTTTCAAATTCAACAATCCTAACTTGTTTAAGAGAAATACTACACTCATATCCATCCCCATAACTTGCATCTTTCATGGGACTAATATTTTCAATAACTAAATTTGTATAAGTCCCTAATCCACCAGAATAAGTGTATAATTCCTCTGAATTTATCATAGATAAAAGTTCATCATACTTATCCATTGCCTCATTGCCAGAGAAAATAGCTATGACACTCATCTTAAGTGGTTGCTTTCTTATATGGTCAGAAATATCAGTACCATTCTCTACTGGCTTATCTGTGACAGTGTTAGTTAAACTTGGTTGTTCTTGTTCAATTACATCAAAAACTATTGCACCTAATGTTGCCATTAAATACCACCTGTTTCTGATAAACTTGATTTTGTAAATTCATCTTGCATAATTCTCTTAATTTTTAGCATCAAATCTTCATCATCACCATTTGAATTATCAATACTTATATTAAAAGTGTTTTCTTGTTTACTATTACTTTTATTTGAGTTATTAGTAGTTTTATTTACAGGATTTAGTCCACCTATTATAGATGTTCTTGTGTCTGTATTTTCACTACTTTGGTTGTTATTAGGTTGTTGGTTTACATTATTACCATCTAAACCAGGTATGAATGGTTCAATCCAATCTGGAATTAAACTCGACCAATTGAAATCAAAAGCATCTTCAATTATAGATTTTATATCAAAAGCCTTATCAAACCAATTCTTTATATTACCCCACCAATTATCCAATTCTTTCTCCATTTTTGACCAATTTATTACACTAAAATCACTCCAGCTTGGAAAGGTAATTTTAGGCCAACTTTCTACTTTTGAAACTAAATTATCCCAATCTTGTTTAATTAAACTTCCCATTTCTGACCAGCTTGGAAAGGTAATTTTAGGCCAACTTTCTACTTCTGAAACTAAATTATCCCAATCTTGTTTAATTAAACTTCCCATTTCTGAAAATGAATTTTTTATTTCTGACCAACTTGGAAAGGTAATTTCAGGGAGTTCAATTCCTACCCAACTTGCTACTTCAACTATTAAATTATTCCAAAACTTTTCATGTTGCTGAGCTAAAATGCTATAAGGAGTTCCCACTAATAAATCTAAACTCCATAAAATGCCATCTACCATTGCCTTACCTATTGCCTTTAAACCAGTATAGATAGTTGCAGGTATTGCATTAATTCCATCTATTATAGTAGGAAATGATTCAAGTATCCCTTCTGCATTAATTCCATCTATTATAGTAGAAAATGATTCAAGTACCCCTTCTGCATCAAAATTAACTAATGCCCATAAAAGTTCTCCAATTCCTTTTAAAACTCCTGCTATAACTCCTGCAAATCCTTTACTAAATATAATTATACTATCAAATAAATCATCAAAGAAGTATTTAACTCCATTCCATACATCAACAAAATCCCAACCTACACCAATAAAATCTAAGAACTTATCAATTAAAGGAACAAGCACACCATCATAATTTTTTTCCATGGTATAATATAAATCTTCAAAAACAAAGTATAATGCAATTATTCCTAATGTTAATAAGCCAACTTGTCCTGCTGTTAAACCTATTCCACCTGCTATGGTTTTGAATAAGGCAGTACTACCTAACCATTTAAATACATTGATAATAGGGGGCACTATCTTTACAAGGAATGCAAGAGCAGTAGCTAAACCTAAAACAATAGTAGTTACTAAACCTAAACCTCCTACCAACCCTTGAGTCATAGGTGGCAATTCATTAAAAACATTAACCCCATCTTTAACACTTTGTACAAAATGTTTCATCATAGGAGTGAAGGTCAAACTCATATTGATTGCAGCAACATTAATTGAACCTTTTAATTCTCTAAAAGCACCAATTAGTGTATTTATTTGTTTTTCTGCCATCATCTTAGCAGTTCCACCTGATTCAAATAATTTCTTTTCAAAATTAGTTAATTCTTCTGAACCAGCACTTAAAATCTTTCTAAAAATAGCCAAACCTCTTTTTGTAAACATTTTGGAAAGTGATTTTTCTCTTTCTCTTAAGGGTAAACCTTCTAATCCTAATTCAAATTCTTTAACTATACTTATTAATGATTTAAAGTTATTTTCATCTTCCCATAGTTCAATACCTAATTTATTCATTTCACTAGTCATTTGTGCTGTTGGGGAAAGCATATCTTGTACTACACTTCTGAATCTTCTACCAGCTCTAGTACCAAGTTCATCTTTATCAGCTAAAACACCTAAAGCAGCAGCCATTTCTTCAATTTCCCAACCTGCTCCTGCTGCCTCACCAGCTACTTCTGTAAAAGCAGTACCTAATTGTGCAACAGTAGCACCAGCTGATGTAGATGCCTTTAATAAGACATCTGCAACTCTTATTGCACCTTCTGCCGCATATCCCATAACATTTAAAGATTTAGCAGTAATTCTAGCAGAGTCAGCAAGGTTCAAATCTGAAGCAGCAGCCATATCTAAAATTCCAGGTAAAGCTTCAATTATTTCTTTAACTTCAAAACCCATTCTAGCTAACATTTCTTGACCTGCAGCTGCCTCACTAGCTGTAAATCTAGTATTAATACCTAATTTTTTTGCCTCTTCAGAAAGCATTTTAACCTGCTCAGTAGTTGCCTCTGCTACTAATCCAGTTCTAGTAATCTGATAATCAAACTTTGCCCCTGCTTTAACTATGTTAAACATAGCAGTAGACACAGCAGTGGCAACACCAAGCAATTTATATTTATACTTTTCAAGGGTAGCTAAACCTTTAGAGAATGTAGTTTTTAACTCCTGTCCTGCAAGCCTGGCTTTTGCAGCCATAGTTCCTAAGGCAGTATTAGATTGACTAACATTTCTCTTTAATAAATCAATTTTTCTATTTGCTTCACCTAATTTTTTATCTCTTATTCCAAAATCTATTCCAAATGAAACTGTTCTAACAGTTGCCAAATTTAGCCACCCCCTCCATTATTTTTAGTCTTTTTAGAAAACATTTCATAAGCAATATAAGCCTCAACAAAAGTATCATAAGTCATATTCTTAACACCTTCATAGTCCTTTAGGAAAAATACTAAATCCCAAAATTTCATTTTATTTCTTCTTATTCTGGATTTATATTTAGATTTATTAACTGCTCTTATGTGGTGGATACCAAAATTATCTGCTTGATATTCAGTATAACTAGGTTTATAGAAACGATTCTATTTCATCAACCACATCTCTCATTTCTTCTACAGTATCAAAATCATTCAATGTTAATTTAGCAGGCTTAATAACTATATTATCAAATAGCCCTTGCATATACTTCTTTCTTACCAAATTACCCTGAGCATTTGTACATTTATCACTATGGTCAACAATCCATTCTACACCTGGATGTTGCAATACATATTCTTCCCCATTAATTGTGGCTTTTACATTATCATCTTTTGCCATTATTCAATCACACCTTCCATTCCTTTTATAGTTTCTCCATAATCAGCAACTATAAGTGTCCATTCTCTTTCACCTAAGTCTGAACCTTTTTCATTGTCTGGTAAATTTCTAATTACACATTCACTACCAAAACCAGAAACATCATCATTATAATTAAAGTCTAGAGTAGCAAAACTAAAACTTTGGTCTTGATTATACAATTCCATCAATTTTACATTACTTGGTGAATTATCTGCTAAGGTAAATGTAACATCAGCTACATCATTAGCACTCTTAACAAAAGTAGTTTCACCTTGAGTTCCAACATGGACTGTTCTTTTATCCTCAGCTCTAGTGATATTGACCATAGTATCCTCACCAAAACCAGTCAAGACATGTCCATCTGCAATTGTAAAGACTTTAGTTGGGTCATATTGAGCCATTATTTAATCCTCCTTTATACTTTTAGTACACCTTCTACTTGCACTGTATGAATAGCACCAGCAACTGTAGCAACAAAATCAATATCAGGTAAAATCCTATTAGCTATATCATTAACAGGTATTTCACTTCTAGTAGGAACTGTAACTGACCACATTCCCTTACCTTCAGCATTTTTAGCAATGACACTTCTTCTAACAGATAATTGAAGAACTGCCTTAAGTTTTTCAACTACAAGTCCAATTCCTGGACTATCATAAGGCACTTTTTCACTATTATACAATAGGAAGAAAATGCTTTCTTCAATTCTAGCTTTCATCCAATCTTTAGCTCTTTGAATATCTAAAAATCCACCAGAAGTTTCCTTACCTTCATTTGTCATATCTACACCCATTCTTCTAACATAACTATTAACATTAGCATCTAATAGGGTATTTTGGTCAGTATTAGAAAAAGTTGCTACTGACACTCCATTCAATCCTTGGAATTTCCATGTTGAACTTCCAGGGTCAGTTGGAGCCATTCTACCTACAATAGCTGCATCCAAATACTGGTCTTCAGCAGTACTACCTCCATCATGAGCAAAAATACCTACTCTACTAGAACTAATACTCCCTGCCATTGTCACAATATCACTTGCCAGTTCTGTTATACCTGGTTGGGTAATGAACAATTTCTCATTAGCACCTGCCCAACTAGCTGTTTCTTCAATATCTGTTTGAATTCTACTAGCTAATACCACAAAGTAAAAATCATTGTGCTCTAAAATTAATTCATTAAGTTCATCAGTTATAGTAGAGGTAGCAGTAGCTACATCTACACCATAAACAGCAACTTCTTGTGGACTTGGTTCTTGTTCAAACACCTTACTAACCATTTCATAACCTACATCACCACTAACAAGAGTAATTAAACCATCAGTTCCTTCTACTTCTTTATAATCTATATCAGTATCTTGTACAAAAACTAATGGCATCCCAAACCCTTTTTTTGAAATTGGACTAGTTTGGTCAAAAATGACCACTTCTACATCCTTAGACATAATTAAACCTCCCTTTAAATATTTACTTCATAATTCTCTCCATTTGCACTAAATTGTACAGTTTCAATAGTCTTTTCAGTAACAGCAATCTTATCTGAAAATCCTAAAATAACATCAAATCCCTGCCTGTCCTCATATTCAGTTTCTATAAAAGTCTTTCTATTTTGAGTAGGAGTTATTTCTTTAATTACAGCTTTCCCATAATCATTAAGGAAATCCCTATTAAGTTTATTTATCATAAACCACTGTCTAGCCTTATTCACATACACATCTACATCTTCACCATAAAAATTTAAAGATAAAGTGGTATCAAAATTAATAATATATGTGTATTCAATATCACTTTCAAATTCAATTTCTTCACTTGGGATAACTTTTTTAATGTGAATAAATGATTGTCTTGGTTGAGCATTATACTTAGTAGTGAAACCTATTTTGCACCTTGGATACTTCATTAATTCAGGTTTAATATCTTTAGTTCCTAAAATAAGCTGCTCTACTCCAGTATAATCCTTTATATTAGGATATAACTCATCTAAAAAACTATCTAAATCAATCATTCTATCACAACTTTCTTAGCTATAAATGTAGAGAAATCAGCAAAATCTAACCATGATGTCTTTTCTCTTATTTCATAATTACTATCTGTCTTGCTATCATATATCACATCATGCTCTTTTAAAGGCAATATACTACCTTCTCTTTGATAAATTTTTCTATCCTGAGTAGTATAAACACCACCTTCATAATCTTGTATTTGTTCTGCTCTTATTGGAAATAATATCACATTAATAGTTTCAATTGTAGGTATTCCTTCTATAACTCTACCATTAACTATTTTTTCACCTGGAGTTCTGGTAATCTCATAACTCTTTTCATATTTAACTAATACATGAGAAAAGTTTAATTTCATTAAGACCATCTCACTTCATATTCAATACTTTGCCATAATCTACCTGTATCTTGTAGTGGACTTGCTCCACCTCCATCACCACTTCTTAAGTCAATAGTCATTTGAGTAAGGGGTGGACTTTCTATACTGTCTATTGTATCTTGAATCATTGATACAACTAAACTGCCTAACCTATCCATAGCAGTAGGTGCCCTCATTCTTCCTATAGCTACTTTAGAAAGCAAATCTTTCCCTACTTTTATTATTTTGCCTTCCTTTTCATCAACAGTTTTCCTTATAAAAGACCTTTCTGGGATTTCTATTTCAGTAGTGCTAGATTTAAGAGGGTAACCTAATGCTGCTAAATAATTCCTCATTTTTTGAGTAACAGCTATTCTAACCCCATATTCATGAACAGTGGCTAAATCTACTATCCCAAAATCACCACCTTTTTCACTATCACCTAAAACACCTACTACTAAAGTTGAGCCTTTTAACTTCTTTAATTCAGAAGAAATCTTTTTAAAAACCTTATCATCATCTTTTATAGTTATATGCTTCATTATGAAAACAACCTAAAATCAATTCCATTTGTGCTTTTAGACATCTCTAAAAACTCTTGTCCATAGGCAGTTGATTTATAGCCTTCAGCACTAAAAGTAGAGCTTTTATATCCAACCTTAATACTCTCTACTTTTTCTGTGCTAGTTCTTCTGACAGTAAGGCTTCCAAAATGAGCTGCCAAATACCTTTGGGCTCTTTCATTATCTTCTAAAGCAGTATCTTTTAGAACTTCAATAACATCATCAATAAACAATTGGATAGTGCTACTTTCTAATCCTGAAAAATGAGGAGCAATAGCTAACACTTTATCTACTGTTGTATCAGCCATTACAATTCACCATTATCAATCTTACTCTGTATAACTTCAGCATTTTCTCTTCCTATTACCTTTTTTCCAGTGGAGATTATGAACCATGGGCCACTATGCTTTTTAGGATATTCACCATCAATATTGCCTTTATCATTGATAACTCCCTTATCATCATTATCTTTAGTTTTAGACTTTATTTTAATATTACTATTCTTAAGGTCATATTCATAGCCTTTGTGTCCCTTATTTCTATCTAATTTTTCATCATCCACTTCATTAAGGCCAGGTTGTAAAGTAACATTACCATATGGCAGATTTTTAATTTGTTTAGTATTGTTAATTACTTCTACCATTAATATCATCCTGCCTTCCTTAGATTAAATCAAATCTACACACAGCTAATGGTCTGCGCAAGATAAGTCCACAAGTTCTTTCTTCTGTTCTTACTTGATAACTGCCATTAGGAAGTCTATATGGTTCTTCTCTCTGGAAATCAATAGACAAGCCAAGCTGCATATTTGAGGGTGCAGTATCAAGGATTAAACCAGAATCATTAGCACCATCTGGGTCTGCCTCTACTAAATAGCTAATTTCTAAAATCTGACTAAACCAACCTTGCTGCACTAGATAAGTCATAATAGTTTCTGAATTATAATCATTGTAAGGTTTAGCAAGCATTTCATATTGAGTTGAAGGAAGGATAAGGGTATCAGCACTATATCCATCTTCTTTATTTACTTTAGCTCTTGCCTCTCTAATATCACCTATAATTTCTTGACCTGTTTTAAATTCCCAATCTGTACCATCAGCATCAGAATCAGTAGGTACATCATAAGTGTTAATCCCAGTAGCACTAACTAAACCAGGAACACCTAAATTATCATCACCAAGAAATACTAAATCATTTTCATTCTCACCAACAAACCTTCTAGCAGTTTCAGCCTTTTCTGTATCTACATTTCTATTATTTGCTCTAGCTGCTCTAAGTTCTTGCTTTTCAATTTTAAATCCATTCTCAATAGAAATAACTTTTTGAGAAATTCTTTCTTTATCATTGTCTACATATGGAACATCATCTGCACCAGCAGTAGACCTTTTAGCACTACCTTGTCTTTCATATCTATCATACATATAAGTTTCAGCATGCTCTGGGATACCTGTATAAGTGCTAAGGAATGTTCTGGCAATTAATTCTTCTTCTTTTGGTTCATATAAAACATTATCAATTGCCTCTAAATCCCTTTCTAACAGCATTTCATCTTTTCTTTCAACTCTATTTCCTAAAATATCTTTCATTTAATTACACTCTCCTTTAAAATTTATTTATAATTATGTTAATTCTACTTCTGCAGTTTCCATTGGAAAATCAATTTCAATTTCAACATTATCTCCAGCAGCAGCACCTTCTACAAATTGAGCATTTTTTAACTTAATAGCATAAGTTCCACCAGTCCCCACATCACTATCTGCTTCAGTAGCAGTCATAACAGTTCCATCAGGAACTACAGCAACATTATCTCCAGCTGTTGGAGCAGTATCTGCACTAGCATAAACAGAAGTTACCATAACACCTTCAGTAACAACTACCATAGGTTGTTCATCAACATACTGCTCACCATCAATATCACCAGAAAGACCAAAACCAGCAAATCCAGCAATTTTAGCACCAGTAGAGCCATCAAATTCTATAAATTGTTTTTCTGGGTCTGTACCTCTCATTACTGCCTTACCAAATCCAATAGTTCCTTCAGCAGCACCTGAAATCCTTTCATAATACTTAGCTTGAGCAATTTTACCTAAATCTAATTCTGCCATCTTATTTTTCCTCCTTTAAAATTTAAAATCCTATTTTTTAAGATTAAGTCTACCTTTTCTTTTTTTATCTACTTTAGAGTTCTTGTTATCACCTTTTTTAAATCTAAGGTCATTTTTACCAAAACTCTTACTATCTATCATTTTAAGAGTATTAAGTGCACCATCAAATCTAGCATTGATATACTCATCAGACTTTTCTTCCATTTCAAATTCCTCATCTAATTCTCTAATCAAATCAGCTTTAATTTCTTTAGTATTTTTTTCACTAGCATCATAATTAGAGATATGTTCTCTTACTGAATCAATAAGGTCAAGTCTATCTTGAACAATAGAGTCAATATCCTTATCTTCTAACTCATCCATTCTTTCTTCTAAAGTCTTAATTTCACTTTCTTTACTATCTAACTTTCCTTCTAGTGTATCCTTTTCAGAAATAATTTCTTTCAACTTTTCTTCATCTTCCTTTTTAATAAAAATCTTTTCATCACCAATCTCAATTTCTACTAATTCAATCTTATCTACCTCTTTAACTGGTGGTTCAAAACTATCCAACCAAGCCTTTATACCTTTAGAGTCTTCTTCTGAAGTTAGAATATCATAATCAGGTATTTCTTCAAGTCCTAATCCATCCCAAAAATTTTCTACCTTTGTATACTTCATATTTTCTTTACCCTCCTTTTTAGAATAACCAAATAATACTTTTTCTTTTGAATCTAATCTAGCCTTTACATCTTCTCCACCTCTGCCTTGCTTTACATGAGCAACATGATTTATCCTTATATTCTTTTGAATCCTATCATATTTTTCACCCTCAAACTCACCACTTTCTTCTTCTAAATCTGCTCTAAAGCCAATACTAACTTGAGCCTTTTTACCAGACTTTACATAAGCTATCAATTCATCATCAAAAATAGTTTCACTAATAACTAGTAAATTATCTTCTTGCCTTACATCTTGATGAGTTGTGCCTTTAGTAAAATCTATCCAGTTATTACTGTCAATCATAACAGGAGGGTGTCTATTTGTAACTGGGACACCTTTTAGACTATTCATAGTCTCATCAGAAAAAATTTCTTCTGGAGATTTTAACTCATTTATAATTTCTCCAGTTTCCCAATCATAATAAGGCATTACTCCAGTTCTTGTGGCAGCTATATCTACTGTAAGAAAACCATCTTTTTCACTTTCTATATAATCCAAAACTTCTGCCTCTTCAAATCTCTGAACTGTTTTCACTTTTAGGAATCATCTCCTTTTCTTCCATATCTTTCCAAGAAAATCCACATTTAGGACAAGTTGGTAAAGTTTTATTTACTAAAAATTCACATCCACATTCTGGACATTTGTATTCATATCTTATAACCATTTAATCACACCTTTGTCAACAACTAACACTAATTAGTTTTTAATATTATCCTCCCATTAAACTTTTTGCAACAACTGTAGTCACTACACCTAGCAGAAATCCTACGCCTGTGCCGATATAAAACAGCTGAAACACTTTTTTATCCAGCTTCTCGATATTCCTCCGATTGCCATCAATTCTCTCATCTATATCAGTTATTTCTGTAGCATTTTCAACCCTTATATTATCCAGTTGAATTTCTAACCTGTCAAATCTATCATCCATGTTTTCTACAACATATTTTAATATATTTTCTTCTACCAAGGGGACAACCACCTTTCTGTATTAAGCCAAAACTTCTTCATCCCTGTATTCAGCAGTAATAATATTACTTTTGATTTTCCCTGTTCTTAACAATTCTGACAAATCCAGACCTTCGGGAAATTCTCCTGTTTCTACATATGTTTTTACTGCTTCACCATGTCCTTCGCTCATACGCTCATACGCTTAACACTTTCTAACCTGTCGCTTAAAGCCTACTCTCAACCTCTGCTTGATAATCAGGGTTCTTAATGCCCTCAACTGTGATTTTCCCATGTTCAATAAGTCTAATTAGCGCTTTAATTTTCAGCTCACTTAAAGTTGCCATTATATTAACCCCTCACTTTCTAGTATCATTTGATAAGCATCATCAATATCATTTTGATGCTTTAATCTTTCTTTTTTGAGTTTTAGGTCAGATAGTGGATGTTCATAGCCATCCGGAAAATTACCGGTCTCAACATATTTTCTAACTTCCGCCTGAAAACCTTCAGTAATACTCAATTCTGATATTTCCTGCAGCCTTGCATCTTGTTCAGCAGAGAAAGTCACTTCTTCAAAATTGAGATTAGTTAAG
>Ga0306906_1000457_pt1 | contig 15652 bp, 14 predicted proteins | sample AntRauTorcE11897_FD_190405 | JGI IMG/M metagenome (GOLD analysis project Ga0306906, IMG submission 190405) | Saline lake microbial communities from Rauer Islands, Antarctica - Metagenome Torckler E11 #897 (v2) (version 2) | ecosystem: Environmental > Aquatic > Non-marine Saline and Alkaline >...
CTCGTCGTCGATTTTGGCATCTTCGACCCCGACCTCGACTTCGGTCACCCCGCCGTCGGCGTCCGCTCTGACACCGGAATCGGCCTGTTCCGGGTTCGGATCTGGCGCCGGATTCGGGTTCGGTCCCGGAACCGGGCCGGAATCCGGTCTCGAGTCGAGTACGTCGATCCCCTCGTCAAACGGCTCGTCGAAGTCGATCCCACCGTCTGGGTCGTCCGTGTCGTCCGCGTTTTCGCCGTCGCTGGTGTCGCCGGTGCGATCACCGTCCCGGGCGTCGCTCCCGTCGGCGAAGCTCCCTTCCGCCGTCACTCCGGCTTCGAATCCCTCGATCGGCGGCGTTGCGTCGGCGACGATGCGCCCCTCCTCAGTCTCGTCAGTTTCGTCGGTTTCGTTCGTCGCGCTCGACTCCCCGTCGAGCGCCGCGGCCTCGTCGGCCGCCTGCGCGAGCGCCTCCCGGTCGGCGACGGGTTGCGCCTCCACGTTACGGGCCGGCGCGACGTCGAGGAGGGCGTCAGCGACGGAGTCGGGCATCCGGCCGCGGTACTCCGCGAACAAGTCCTCGGCCTCCGCTAAGATCCGCTCGACCTCCTCGCGGCCCGCCTCGTCGGGATCGGGTCGCGGGACCATCTCCTCTTTGTCGCGGTCGACGTTGATCAGCACCGACTCCATCTCGCGGAGGTCCTCCAGTGACCGCTCCAGTTCCTCGTTCGCCATCAGCGCGAGCACCGTCTCCGGGTCGTTGATGAACGCCTGGAACGTCGCGGCCACCTGCGCGTAGCTGTTGAGCCCGCGATCGATGAGGTACGCTAACACGACGCGGCGCTTCCGGAGCTCCTCGTCGAGCGTCTTGCGGCTCCACCCGCGATCGAACATGATGTCTTCCAAGGTGTTCGAGTCGCCCATCTGGAGGAACTCGTCGGTCTCGGCCTGCCACTGGAACACGTCTTGGACGTTGATCTCGTCGTTCTCGGCGTCGTAGTGATTGATCTCGGTCAGCGACTTGTTCCGGCGTACCTTCTTTCCCTGTACCCGGGTCGACGTCTGGACGGAGACCAGATCGAGGGCAGTGAACATCGTTTTCGAGACGTTGATCGGCTCCGTGGTGAATCGCTTGAGCACCTCGCCGACGGTGTCGGCGTGGAACGTCGTGTAGGTGGTGTGGCCGGTCGACATCACCTGGAAGGCCGTGCGGCCCTCCTCGCCGCGGATCTCGCCCATCACGATGTAGTCGGGACGCTGACGGAGCGCGGCCTCCAGCAGGTCGAACTCGTCGATGTCGCCCTTGTCGTCGTCGGAGAAGGAGGGGCGAGTGACGGAGGCGATCCAGTTGCGCTGGGGAAGCTCGACCTCGCGGGTGTCCTCGATCGAGACGATCTTGGCGTTCGAAGGGATGAACAGCGAGACCGCGTTCAGGCTCGTCGTCTTCCCGGAGGCGGTGCCGCCCGCGAAGATCAGGCTCTTGTGGTTCTCGATGGAGAGCCACAGGAAGGCCATCTCGTCGAGCGAGAACGTCTTCCAGTTGATCAGGTCGATCGGCGTGAAGGGAATTTCGTTGAACTGCCGGATGGTGTAGTTGGTCCCGTGGTCCGAGACCTCGCGACCGAGCGTAAGCTGGGCACGGGAGCCGTCCGGGAGGGTGGCGTCCACCTGCGGGCGCCGCTTCGAGATCCCCTTTCCGGAGCGCTGCGCGAGCTTCACGACGAAGTCGTCGAGCTCGTCGGTCCCGTGGTAGACGTTGGTGATGATCTGCTCGTAGTCGGAGTGGTAGACGAAGACCGGGGAGTTGTACCCGTCACAGGAGATATCCTCGACGTTGATGTCGTACTTGATCGGGTCGATCCGCTCGTAGCCGATGAAGTCGCGCTTGAGGAAGTACAGCAGTTTCTCGACCTGATGCTTCGAGAGCGTCTCCGAGTCCTCTGCGAGCACCGCGGGCTCGGGCCGAGCGAGTATCTTCGCCGGTGCCGATTCTGACTCCGGCTCCGTCGGCGGCTCGTACCCGAGCGATTCGCTGATCCGGCCGGCGATACCCTCCGTGAGGTCGAAACCGAAGCGGTCGACGAGGTCGTCCACGAGGTCGTCGACGACCCCACGGTCGTCGTCCGTGCGCTCGTAGAGGTCGTATCGGTCGAGCAGCGTCAGCGTCTCGTCGACGATCACGCCCTCGCGGAACTCCTCGTCACCGCCCGCGATCGACTCGTCGGCGTACTTGATCGAGGTCCGGAGCTTCCCAGTGAGGAACTCGACGAGGTCGGTCTCGATCTCCGTCCGGTGCGGCTGAATCGCGTAGTACTTCACCTCGTTCTCCTTCGTCGACCGGAACACGATCACGAACGCGTACGGTTTGTTCACCCAGTACCGCTCGATCTCCCGGAAGTGAGTTTTTTTCGGCATCGGCACCGCCTTCTCCAGGTCGTATCGGTTCGCGAGGGTGGTGTGCCCCTCCTCCGTCGAGAAGAACGCGTCCTCGTCGATCTCCGGATTCACGTCGACCGTGCGCTCGTCGACCAGTTCCGCGAGGTCGGCCGCGGCGCCCCCGCCCGCCCCCAGTAGTTCCTCGGTCCGGTCGGGGTCGAACCCCAGCGCCTCGACCTTGTCGTCGTGGGTGAACTCCAGCGGCTCTTCTTCCCCTTCCTCGTTCTCCTCGGTCGGCGGGTTCCCCTCCTCGTCGAGGAAGTACTCGTCGCGGTAGTCGTCCCACGTGTAGTACCCCTTGAGCACCGGCACTTCGTAGAGGTTGTATCGAGCCGAACACAGGTCCCAGAGAACGTCTCCAACCGCCGCAGCCGCCCCGACGCGGTAGCCCGTCTCCGACGGATCGAACCCGAGGAACTCGCTCGGATCGATGTCAACCCGCGACCACTCCTCGTCAGTCGGTGTGCGGCGGGGAACCGGCTCCACGTCCTCGGCCGGGACGACCACGACCCCGGAGACGCCCGCGCCGTCGATCGAGATGCCGGGGCGAGCGTCCGGGTCGTCCGAGTCCGCACGGTCGCTTTCGGCCGATTCGTCGGCCGCTTCGGCGGTCTCATCGCTTCCGTCCTCATCGCTTCCGTCCTCATCGTCTCCTTCGCCGTCGTCTGCTTCGCCGTCTTCTTCGCCGCGATCGGTCTCGACGTCATCTTCGTCCCCTTCTACGGTCTCGTCGACGGATTCTACAGGGTCGGGAGCCACTGCCGCGGTCGAGGTCCCAGCCGGAACGACGGCCGCACCGCTGAGGACGACGTGGTCGGTCCCGATCACGACGGTGCCTGCTTCGGGCGTCCCGTGTCCCGAGACTGCGGTGTCGCCGTCGGCCGTATACGTCTCGTCGACGCCGGCGGCGCGGATCACCCGATCGACGCTGTCTTCGAAGTGAGCGTCGACGGCGGTCGCGGGGACGACCGGCTCCTCGCTGATGTCGGCGTACAGCTCGGTCGCGGCGTCGTCGCGGCCGCGGTCCCGGAGGAACGACCGCCACGAGTACCGTCCCACTGATACCGGGCGATCCGAGACCGAGGGATCGGACGGCGGCGGACCGGACGCCCGGTGATCGGACGCCGGCGATCCCGCCGTCTCGTCGGACGAGACGGGCGAGCGCTCGGCGTCCTCGGTTGTCATAAGTGCGTCCACGATTCGCCCGTTGAAAAAGGTGTCCTGCAAAACACCGCAACTGATAATCGGGTTATCAAGGCCTGTAATGCGTTTTTGCAACGATTTAAGCGGTTCACTAAATGTCAGTCGGTTATATATAAGTCGGGAGCAGGCGGAGCGACATCAGTGCGGCCAGTCGACGGTTGATCGCCGAGAGTTCAGTGGCCGCCGGAGACGAGGTGGAGCCCGACGATTCCGAAGACGATCACGGAGATAAAGAGGAGGCGAGCGCCCGTCGCCGGCTCGTCGAACAGGACGATTCCGAGCGACGCGGTCCCGACGGCGCCGATCCCGGTCCACACGGCGTAGGCGGTCCCGATAGGGAGGTCCTGTACCGCCTTCCCGAGCAACGCCATGCTGATGACGAGCGCGACGACGGTGCCTGCCGTCGGGATCGGCTCCGAAAAACCGTCAGAGTACTCGAGGCCGATCGCCCACGCGATCTCAAACAGGCCGGCGACGAAGAGGATAATCCACGACATCACGTCGGATTCGGCGACTGAGCGCACATGGCTTTCGATGTGTCCCACGGGAACTACGGCACACTCAACATACTCGCGCTCGTAGCGGGAGACAGTGAGTCGAAGTCTCGTCGCGGTGTTGTTCGGCGACCCATTCGCCGTGATGAACACGGTCGGGCTGGTCGCGTTCGCGCTCGTCGGGTCGTCGAAGGCGATCCGCGAGGAGTTCGACCTGTTCGGGATCGTCATCGTCGGGCTGGCGATGGCGTTCGCCGGCGGGGCGACCCGCGATCTTCTCGTGGCGCGGGTTCCGCTCGCGCTGCAATCCCCGATCGAGATCTGTCTGGGGCTCGTCGGCGTCGGCTTGGCGATCGGGCTGAACGTCGTGCTGTCGTCGCCGGAGACGCATCCGGTCACCCTCGTCTCGGACGCCATCGGGCTCGCGGCCTTCGCGACGGCCGGCGCGATCGTCGCGACCGAGGTCGGTGTGTCGGCGTTCGGCGTCGTGGCGATCGCGACGATCAACGCCGTCGGCGGCGGGGCGTTCGCGGACATCCTCCTCGATCGGGCTCCCTTCATCCTCTTCGAGGACTTCTACGCGAGCTGTGCGGTCCTCGGCGGGAGCGCGTACTGGGTAGTGGGAACGTTGGGTGCGACTGCCGGGACCGCCGCCGCGGCGTGCGCGGTCGTAACGGTGGGGACTCGGCTGGCCGCGGTGACGTACGGCTGGAACCTCCCGACGGCGCAGAACTTGGAACTGCAACGGAAATGACTCGATCGAGCGGAGAGGGGGCCTTTAGGTCGTCGCGGTCGAACCGGACGGTGTGACACGCTCCGATACCTCCGACTGGCTCCGGTCGCTCGGTCGGCTCCGGCGCGCGGCCGTCAGGCGGCGCGTCCGCGACGCGATCGCCGAGGAACTGCTCGGCACTCCACGGAGCCTCGCCGTCGTGCTCGGATTCACCGCGTTCATGCTCGCAGTCGGGATCGGGTACTACGCGCCGACCGCCGGCGAGGTGCCGGTCGCGCTGTGGCCGCTGTACGCGGACTCGGCCGTCGCGGTCGCGCTCGGCGGGATAGCCCTTTTAAGTCTCGTTCCGACGGTCCGCCGCGGCGATAGCGTGACCGACGCCCCGACCTCACGCGGACTCGCGTACCTCCAGACCGTCGCGTTCGTCTGGCTGGTCCAGTTCGGGCTCTGGCCGCTGATCTCGCTGAACCTCGCGTTCGGCGAGTACGTCGCGGCCCCCGACGCGTGGATCTACTACTGGGGCGTGCTCGGCACGCACCTCTGTTTCGTCGGACTCGCGCTGCTGTTCCCGGCGTTCGGTCGGACCACCCGCGGCGCGCTGGGGCTGGCGCTGGCGCTCGCCGTCGGCAACGTCGCCCTCGATTACGGCGCCGGCTACCACCCGCCGCTCCTGTACGAGCCCGGTCTCCTGCTAGCGGGCGCAACACTCGCGATCGGCGTCGGGTCGGTGTGGCTCGCGAACCGATCGTTCCGTCGGCTCGACGAGAATATTTAAAAACAGATTCGCGGTCGTGCTGTATACAGGTCGTCCTGAAGATACCGATCTTATCCAAACCGTCGTAGAGCGTCTGTTCGACAACCTCAACGGACTCTCCAAACTCAAGGAGAACGGCTACGGCGTCGGTCAGCTCAAGTGGAAGCCGCCACGAAAGTTTCGCAGTTTCACGTACAGTCAGTCTGGCTTCAAGCTCGACAAGAAGGGCGGTCAGACTGTCCTGTCGCTCTCGAAACTCGCGGACATCCCAATTCGGCTCCACCGCGCCCTCCCCGACGACACTACACTCAAACAGGTCACAGTCAAGAAGGAACCGACGGGCGAGTGGTTCGCCACGTTCGGCGTGCAAATAGACCGTGAACCGCCCGAAACCCCCGAGAATCCCGAGACGTGCGTCGGAATCGACGAGGGGATTCTCAAGTATGCCCACGACACGGATGGAACCGCCGTGGGGTCGCTCGATCTCTCCGTCGAGCGTGACCGCTTGGAGCGCGAGCAACGGAAGCTCTCACGCAAGCAACACGGGTCGAACAATTACGAGAAGCAACGACGGCGCGTCGCGAAGTATCACGCTGATCTGCGGCGGAAACGCCGCGACTTCTTGCACAAACTCTCGGCGTACTACGCGCGGGAGTACGATCTCGTGGCGGTCGAAGATCTGAACGTGAAGGAGATGATGGAATCGCCGTCGAACAGCCGCAACACCGCGTCTGCCGCGTGGCGAACGTTCCTCTCGTTGCTCGAATACAAGTGCAAGCGAGAGAGGACGCATTTCGTGGCGGTCAACCCGAGAGGGACGACCAAGGAGTGTGCGTCCTGCGGCGTCTCGACGGAGAAGCCATTGTGGGTCCGTGGACATTCCTGTCCCGCGTGCGGTTTCGAGGCGGACAGGGACGCGAACGCGGCGTGGAACATTCTTTCTGGCGGCCTCGAAGATATAGGAGTGGGACACTCCGAATCACCGTCCTCAGAATCGCGAAGCGATTCTGATGTGCGGACGAGAGCTTTGCTCTCGTCAACGCCTGTGGAGACTGCGCTCCCTGTGGATACGCCCGTATCTGCAAAGCACGTCGTGGAAACAGGAAGCCCTACCCTCGAGGAGCGAACGACATCAGCCGTGAGCGAGTAGGGTAGGGTAGTTCACTAGAGTATATGCTCCAGGGCTATTCTCCGTGGTAAGTGCAATCCAGACGAGAGCGCATATCGCGAGCGGCAGCGCTCTCTTCATGACCCCAGATCGGGTGAAAAATGCAGGTTACTGAGGATCAGGGCGGATGAAAATCAAGCAGAACCTGGATCGAACACCCAAATCATGTTGTTCTCGTGACCACGATTACCCGTATCCTCGCCAATGACGACCCGTCCGTCGTCCATGACAACGATGTTGTCAGGTTCGGCAATCGTGTTCTCCACGTCGAGTGAGGTTTGCCCACTCATGGCCATCGATTTTGCCAGATTCATCGTGCCCTTTAAACGACCTTGGTCTTCGTCGTCCTTTGTCGGGTTGAACGCGCACGATTGGCACGCCTTGTCGTTAGCGTTCGGATTCGCGTCGTAGGGACAGCCACCACAGATATTGGCCTCCGGCCCACCGGTGACGATCGGCTCCATCTCGCTGATGTCGTAATCGCTCTCCAGTGGCATTCGGTAGACGGCACCCCATTCGTCGCCGTTAAGCTGGATGTCGCCCTCGTCGTCGCCCATCGTTCGGTTGGTGTTCGACATGGCGACGTACATGTAGTCCTCGCCCGCTTCGGCACCGCGCCGGATGTTGATCCCCTCCATCTTGCGGAATTCCGTCGTTGCGCCTTTCCGCATTGCGGCCTGTCGACACTGGAGGAAGGCGACGCGGTCGTCGTCTGCGTCCCCTGCGGCCCACTCGTCCATCTCCCCTTCGGAGATATACGAGTTCTCACCGTCCTCGTAGTCCGCCTGGGTGATGTCGTCGTACTCGGCAATCCACTTCTCGATTTCCTCGTCGCTGGCGTGCCCGAGTTCGATCCACTCGATGCCGAAGCTGACCTTGTCGGGATCGCCGCCGAGCGGTCCCTTTTGAGTGGCCTTCGCAGCGTATAGCGTTCCTGAGGAAAGGTCACCCTTCTCGTCGGCGACAAATTTGTAGAAGCCACGGGCGGTCCCGTCGGAGGTGGTGTAGGCGGTCTTCTCGTCCGGCATGACGACCGCGTTCTCGTGCGTCGAGCGACCGAGTGCGAACCGCTTCTCGGGTATCGGCTCCTCGCTTTCCGGCTCTTTCAGTTCGACGATGTACCCGTAGCGGTACGGGTTCGGGAACTTATCGGCAAAGATGCCGTCATCGTTTCGTTCGTGGCCGAGGTGCCGTGCAAGCCGCTCGACACCGCCTTTGTATTGCCAGTCAGGGTTGTTCCACACCGGCGTATCCGGAATGGAGTAGTTCTCCTCGGAGGTCAGCGGGGTGCCCCACGGAGAGACGGTCCCGAAGCAGTTGACCCAGGTTCCTTCCACGGCGGAAAAGTCGAGATTCTCCATGCCGAGAACCCGCCACGTGCCGTTACGGCCGTTCTGCTGCAGGTGAACTCGCGTCATCGCTCCCGGACGGTGTTCCCAGTTGGTGAACAGGTAGCCTTCGTCGGGTTCCTCGCTCGATGGGACGTAGCCGTTGAAATCGGGGTTGATCTGTCCGGTGAGCGAGTCGCCCTCAGGTGTGTAGACCGATCCCAGTTCCTCGCCGTCGTCGGTCTCGTCGCCGCCGGTCGCAAGCCGCTGATAGTCACCCAGTGCCGTCCGCACCCGCTGGTCGTACGGCTCGGGTACTCCGTCGCCGTCGTCGCTGTAATCGTCGTCGTCTCCCTCGGGAATCTGGACGCTCTGGAAATCCCTGGGGAGCTGGTTCATGTCTACTCCCGTGACTGCGCCGAGAATTCCCGGTTCGTCCTCCCCGTCGAGGTTCGCGTCCGGGTGCTGGACGTTGAAGAAGAACCGCCCGTCCTCGGTGATGAACATGCCAGTGATCTCAGCACCGATGATGGTCGTCGCAAAGCGGTTGAGCGTCGCTCCTTCCTGTTCGATGCCGTGGCCTTGGCCTTCTGCCTCTTTGCCAGCCACACTGCCCGCTGTCTGGCTCGCCGCCGCTAACGCGGCTAGACTCGATACGACTGTGCGCCGGGTATAGTTGTTTGGCATCCAAGTCAGCCATTATCCACGTTCGTATTAATTTATTATATTTCTTATATGTTTGGCGAGGGACACGCTCGTTCCCCCAAGTAGTAATATAGAGGTCTACTTCCCGCTGCTTCTCCTGTTCGACCTTCCACTCACAGTTAGCTTGAATACTGAAGAATCCGGCCGCTGATCACGAACTGCACTGTTAAACCACGGAAGTACTGTTAAACCGCGAGTCAGACGAATTGATAGGCGCTTAAGCCCGTCTGACGAGGTCGATCCTTGCCCGGTATTATCAATCGGCTGGACGCAAAGATGATGGTATTATGAAGGATAGTGCCGTCGAAAGGGGGCCTTGGGGATCGGACGTCGATGTCCCCACGCTCCTCGGTGACGACCACGAGGCGTTCGAGGCGGTCCTCTCGGGCGAGAAGACCGGGCCGGTTGCCGTCGTGGGCGATCCCTTCTCCGGACGTGGGTCCGTCCTCGACCGTGCTGTGCGGGATCTGGACGCAACCCGGGTTAGCCTTGATCCGGGCGACGGAGTTGACCAAACCCGGGCGAGGATCAACGGGGGCCAGTTGTGATAGAGGACTGCCAGCACCTGTACGAGCGTCGCATCGGCGGCTTCGAGGCGCTGTCTGCGTTTCTCGACGAGCTGGCGAACGCCGATGTGACAGTGGTGACCGGCTGGAACCGGTACGCGTGGGTGTACCTCGCGGCGGTGCAGGCACTCGACCGGGAGTTTCTCGTCACCGTTGAGATCCAGCCCTTCCCGAAGAACGGATCGCGGAACTCGTGCTAGATCGGGACGACGAACTGCCGGCGTTCGTCGAAGACGACCCCGAACGGGGCGGCTTGGTCGTCGCGACGCGCCACGAGATTGGCTGGCGGGACTGGTCGGTCTCGGTGCCGGTCCCTATGCTGAGCCCAGTTGGAATCAGGGATCTGTTTTCGGATAGAAACCTGGGTCCAAAGGACGTAACGTTCAGCCGGCTCGCTGCTGTTTCGAACGGGAACCTCGGCGTCGCCACGGCCATCTGGGAGGCCCGAAAGGGATCGGAGGTGCGCCCGAGCGACATGACCGTCCCCGAGCCCGACCGGGACCTGAACCGCGAGGAGGCGTTCTGCCTGCGGATCGTACTCGCGAAAGAGCGGGTCAAGCGGGAACAGCTCTCGACGATCATCGATACACTCGACCGGGTCCTCGGGCGCCTCTCGCGCGCCGGCCTCGTCACGGTCGAAGACGATATTGTGGAACTGGTACCGGCGGCAGTGCCGGCCGCCGCGACGGCGACCGAACGGGGGCGGATACTGTGACCGTGCTCCAGGGTCTGGTAGACATCGGGATCGCCCAGGAGACGCTCACGAGAATGGCAGGCGTACTCGTAGCCGCGTACCTGGCCACTTGGTCGTCGGGTACCTGCTCACGGCGGTCGCCGAGCGCCTTCCCCGCCGACGGATCAGCATCAAGATTATTATTCCGATCGCGCGGGTTCTCATCTTCGGAACCGCGGCGTATCTGGTCTTGGGACCGTTGCTCCGACTATCGGCCGCACAGTTGCTCGCAGTGTCGGGACTGTTCGGGGCGGCTCTGGGGTTCGGCCTGAAGGACCTCTTCGCGGGGATAATCGGTGGGCTGGTGCTCGTGACCGAGCGTCCCTACCAGGTCGGCGACAAGATCACCATCGACGACGACCACGGCGAGGTAACCGACATCGACCTCCGGGCGACGACACTGAGGACGCCCGACGACAGCGCCGTAAGTGTCCCGAACGCAACGATGTTCACTGCGAACGTCTCGAACGCCAACAACGGCCAGCCGGAGATGATGGTCGTCGTTGAACTCGCGGTCACTGCCTCTGCTGACGTCGAACGAGTGAGTGCGATCGTCAAGGAGGCCATGATGACCTCGAAGTACGTCTACGTCGACGACGACCACCCGTTCGTGGTCCTGATCGAGGACGAGTCCTACTATCGGACGATTCGCGGCAAGGCGTATGTGGCCGACGTGCGCGACGAGTTCGCATTCGCCTCAGACGTGACAGAGCGCTCGATGGCCGTCTTCGACAGCGAAGGGGTCGAAATGCCCGAGGCGCCCGTTCACGTCTCCGAACACCGCTGAGTCTGCGTGTCGCCTGTCGGCTTCGCCCGACTGAAGCGAGTCTCTCGAAGATCTATTCTGGAACTTATCACTATCTGTCGATGGCATCGACTCTCTTGGACAGCCCTTTCTGTATGAACGGGCACGGCGGGATCCTCGCGAGTGAACGGAGTGAGCGTGGAGCCAGTCGCGGCCGTGACTGAGCGTTAGCGAAGGAGCGGGCACGGCGGGATTCGAACCCGCGATCGAGAGGTTAGGAACCTCTCGCCCTGTCCGCTAGGCCACGCGCCCAAAACAAGTGAAGAAAACGTCGCTGCGGGGATAGGCCGGCACCGCGGTGCCGATTATGCGCTGGTCTCTTTCTCGGTCTCAGTCTCGAACTCGTCGTCGTCGTCGTTGACCGTCGAGTCGGTCTCGAGCGGCGACTCGTTCTCATCGTCGCTCTGCATCTGCTGTAGTTCGTCCTCGACCTGTTCGCGCCCCTTCTTGAATTCGCCCATCGCTTGGCCGGTCGATCGAGCGAGCTTCGGGATCTTGTTCGCCCCGAACAGCAGGACCAACACGAGCAGGATGATGAGGAGTTCCGGGCCCGCCGGAATGCCGCCGATCAGTGGAATCGCACTTACCATCTCTACACCACCGTAGCTCTCTGGTAACTATAGTCTTTTTGCCTCGATGAACGAACTACAGATGTCGTCCGAGCGCTCCCAACCCCATCGATCACGGCGATCCCATGTTCGAGGAGATTCGCACCGGGCCCACCCGCCGAACCCGCTGCCGACGGCGAAACCATGATACTTCGTCGCCGCAACCGGTCTGTATGACCGATGTCGGCGACGACGCCCCGACCTTCACCGCCTCGCTCGTGACCGACGAGATCGAACCGTTCGACCTGTCTGACCGCCTCGGCGACGAGCCGGTCGTGCTCGCCTTCTTCCCGGCCGCCTTCTCGAACACCTGCACGGACGAGATGGAGGCGCTCCGGGACGGGTTCGAACGCGACGACTGCACCCTGTTCGGCGTGAGCACCGACCTCCCACACGCGCTGGCCGCCTACCGGGACCAGTACGACCTCCCGTTCGCGCTCGTCGGCGACCCGGCTCACCGCGCGATCGAGGCGTACGACGCGATCGAGTCGTTCGAGCACTACGGCGTCGACACGGTCGCGCGCCGCGCGGTCTTCGTGATCGACGGTGACGGCGTCGTGACGTACCGGTGGCTCGCCGATAACTCCGGACAGGAGCCCGACTACGACGCACTCGACGCGGCAGTCGACGACGCGAGCCCTTGACATCCTCCCCGCGCTGAAGCGCGAGGATTCCCACGGCACCGCACCGCTGGGTTGGGATGTTTACGGTTTGTAGCTACCACATTGGGCGGCTACTGGCTGTGCCAATCAGCCGTTACTCCTATCCCGGCATGGGATTCGGAGATACTTTTGTTGACTGCACCCGATTCCGACACAGAAGGGGTGCCTTCTGCTTGGAACCGTCGAATCCCGATATTGTCCGATTGATTGGGCGGGCAGGCCGCCTCGGTTTGTCGTTAATACAACAAGCGGCTAATTAAATCCTTGCAATGTCGGATTCATCCCCGCGCTGAAGCGCGAGGCTTTCTCCTTGATTCTCCGTAAGTTTCGATGTCGACAACACGTTAGCAAAGCGCGGGAGCCAAATGTGCGAGCTGATTAATGATCGGTACCCAGACGCGGAGTTGACAACCGATGATTTCACAGAATGGAATTTCGAGGTTGAGGGGACTGGACGCGGGATTGAAGAATTAATCAATGAGGTTCTCGTTGAGGAACCGTCGTGTATTCGGGGGATGGAACCGCAAGAGCGGGCGGTGGCGTTAACGCAGGAACTCAGAGATGCGGGCGTCACTGTGCAGATTGTGACGCATCGTCCGCCGGAGACGCATGAGCGAACGAAGGAATGGTTAGAGACGCATGGGGTGCAGTATTCGGAATTCGTTGAGGATGTGCCGAGAGATAAGAGCCGGGTGTCTGGGGACATCTTGATTGATGATCACCATCGGAATGTGGCGGACATGGTTGACGCGGGGGAAACTGGGGTGTTGGTGTTGCAGCTGTACAATCAGCATGAGATCCCAGATCGTTCGGGTTTCCGGGTTCCGTCTGAGAAGATGCAGAAAGATGTGGATGAGTTGGTTCAGTCGGATGAGCAATGGGCGGGTATTCGGGAGATTGTATTGGAGGAGGCTGGGGTGTGGACGCCGGAGTTGTCGGCGCGTGCAGTGTAAGTAGAAACTGACTGTTTTCTTCCGTGGTTTTAAGTATAGTTGGGGGTTGTGTATAGACGCGAAAGAGAACAACCGATGATACCCATAATGAACTGCGGGGTGACCCGCTACGATCGATAGGGAACACGTCCTGTGTGAAACCCCAGTCCTGTTGAGTGACTCGGAGGTGTTGCACGGGACGATAGATCGGCTCTTGGTCGGGGCCGCGAGCATCCGATTACGTATCGGGTGTCTGCCATACTAATGCTGCGGTAGGCGGGACGCATATTGCGCCCCAATCTACCCCGCCCCTACTCAGAACAGAGTGGGTGCGTTCATTCCTATTCCGTGTTTACTTTTCCAGCAGATCCATGTGTTTTGCAATAACCCAGACAACTAATCAACACTCCGCGAATGCCTTGGAGAACCCGTGTTAGTACTGTATTCAGGGGTTTGTGAGGGACCTGAAACCAAATCTATAAGTACCATGTGGAGTAATACGTAGGTGTAGGAGGCAGACCAGAAATGACCACCAATAACGCAGACGATACGGACACGAATCAATCCGCAACCGCCGCGATTCTACACCGAATGCTGATGAAGCGTGTCGGCCCAACGAAACAACTTACCGCCGAGGAACTCAATCAAGTCGTTCCATCCGATCAACGCGGAGATACGAAAGACATTCTCGCCAGCGAAGTCGCAAATCCAGAATCTCCAATTCAAACCTACGCCGACCGGCAGGTGTACACGCTCACGAGTCTGGAAGCCGCCGCGAATCGATACGAGTCACTTACCGGCGAGACAATCAACTACCGCGACACCGAACACAGCCTTTCTGAGCCGGAAAAACCGGAAACCATCACGCTCGAACTGACGTGGGACGACGTGAACGCGGTAGACCGCTCGCTCGAACAGTCCGACGCGGTAGTGAGCCACACCACCGAATACAACGACCATCCACCCGCCGTCACTATCACCGCACTTCCAAGTGACGAAGCCGAAATCGCGCAAACCCTTCGAGACGCAACAAACGGAAACGTCCCGTAGACACGTCTACCCGGTGTTATCAGAGGATACCGATCCGTAGCATTAAGTTGTTTCCTGCCCACATATCGGTATGGACACACCACCGACCGGACTCATAGATATTCAAGGCGGATACCCGCGACTTTAGGCGCGGGAGGAAGCCGACAACAGGGACACAAACTACGTTCGATAGCAGGCTAACTCCCCCACGCTAATCCAAATTATTATAAATACAGGCTTCTACATATGAAACACAGATGGTGGAGGATTCAAGCACTCGAACCGTACCCATCAAACTCGATGTGGACGAGAGTGCTGCGGCCCTTCTTCACCAGACAACCGATTGCTTCCTTGATGCTGCTAACCACGTCGTGGACACAGCGTGGGAACCCGACTGGAAAATCACCAGCAAAACCAAACTCCACGATCTCACGTACTACGACGTTCGAGACGACTCACCGCTCCCAGCCAATCTCGTGCAAGCCGCACGGAACCGCGCCGCAGAAGCCGTCAAAGGAGTCGTCGCACGATGGAAGAAAGGCAAGAAAGCCTCGAAACCACACTTCACGTCACGGTTCGCCAGCTACGACGCACGAACCGTCACCGTCAACGACGACCACGCCACGCTCGCCACCATCGACGGGCGAGTCACCGCCGATTTCATCCTCCCTGATGAACGGCGTGACACGCCACATTCGGCGTACTTGTTCAACGACGATTACGACGTGAACGGAGCCACGCTCCACTACGATGAGGTTGAGGACTGTTTCTATCTTCATGTGCGGACAAAGCCCGCCGTGGAGAACGATGAGGCCGAACAAGGCGATGCCAAGCACGTCTCCGTCCTTGGTGTTGATCTCGGTATCACAAACATCGCAACCACCTCAACTGGACGCTTCTGGAGTGGCGGCGAACTTAACCACTGGCACCGAGAGTACGAGAAGCGACGAGGCGACCTGCAACAGATTGGCACTCGCTGGGCACACGAGAATGTTCAGCGGGTCGGTCGAAAACAAACTGGGCGTTTCGAACAGATGCTTCACACGATCTCGAACGAGCTGGTTGAGGAAGCTCTCGAAAACGACTGTACGCATATCGTGTTCGAGCAACTCAACGGCATCCGCGAACGCTTACCTTACGCGAAGGCGGTTCACAAGTGGGCGTTCCACCGACTCTACGAGTACGTCACGTACAAAGCCGAGTCTGAAGGGCTTGTAGTGAGCCAGATTAACCCGGCATACACGAGTCAGCGTTGCTCGAAGTGTGGGTTTACTCACGAGGATAATCGCCCGCACAACAATGGGCAGGATGAGTTTGAGTGTTTGAAGTGTGGGTACGAGGTTCACGCGGATTACAATGCGGCGAAGAATATCGGCCTGAAGTATCTCCACGACCAGCAAAAGTCTGGACGTGGAGGCGCACCCGTAGGCGTGCGCTTGAACAGCGGGACGTTGAACGTGAATGGCGAGTATTCGCCTACTGCTCTCAGCAGTTAGAACGGGAGTCCACGCTGAATG
>Ga0306906_1000462_pt1 | contig 15583 bp, 1 predicted proteins | sample AntRauTorcE11897_FD_190405 | JGI IMG/M metagenome (GOLD analysis project Ga0306906, IMG submission 190405) | Saline lake microbial communities from Rauer Islands, Antarctica - Metagenome Torckler E11 #897 (v2) (version 2) | ecosystem: Environmental > Aquatic > Non-marine Saline and Alkaline >...
CGAAATCCGTATCAAAAAGTGATGAACTCACTTGATCAGTTGTAATTACATATGTTCCATAACCTGGTATAGAAGATCCTGCTGGAAAAGTATAGTAAAACTCCCATCCGTCGCCATTTGAAGATTGAGCTATTTGATAGTCATTCAGATTAACAGCACTATTTGTAGGATTATAAAGTTCAAGTGCTTTGTTGTTACTAGTGCCTTCAATGTATTCGGAGAAGAATAAATTTTGCAGCTCAGAAGTTTGGATTGGGGTACCCGTATTTTCGTAAAGAGATAACAGATTTTCTTGTGAAGAGGTTGATAATACATCCTGATCTCCATCATTGTCAATGTCGGTAGCAATTACTCTTCCTCCAAAGTTGGCAAGAGTAGAAATAATCTCTGGATTACTAAAAGTTCCATCACCGTTATTCATATACCTGGTGATTTCATTACCAAAAGTTGATGATAGAATATCTTGGTCGCCATCTCCATCAAGATCGGTTGTAAAAATGCTGTAGACTTGCTGCTCGACGGTTGAGATCACAACTTGATTGGAAAAAGTCCCGTCACCATTATTTATGTACCACGCAATTTTATCACTTGAACTGGATAATATATCCTGATCACCATCGCCATCAAGATCACTTGCCAAGACATCTTGAATTACAAAAGTGTTATTTGAAATAACATTTTGGGCGCCAAAAGTACCATCTCCATTATTTTGATACCAGGCTACTTTTTCAATTTGTGTAGTCCCATCACCCGCAGAACCTGATAGCACGTCCTGATCACCGTCTCCATCAAGATCAGCTGCAAAGACACTGACTGCTCTATTTGTAAGATTTGTAATAATTATTTGATTAGAAAATGTAGCATCCCCATTATTTTCAAACCATGAAACAGTACCGCCAAATTGTGAATTCGAAACTATATCCAAGTCGCCATCACCATCCAGGTCAGCAGTATAAATGCTGTTGGGGGCATCTGATTCTATGGAAATAACAATTTGAGAGGCAAAAGTACCATCTCCGTTATTACGATACCATGCAATTTTATCATCACCTGAAGAAGCAGAAATAACGTCCTGATCTCCATCAAGATCTAGATCAGCAGCGTATAATGCCCGTACACCATCTACAAAAGTTGAAATAACAGATCGATTAGCAAACGTACCGTCGCCATTATTTGCGTACCAGTAAATGGTATTTTCAGCACCAGAAGCTGTAAGTATATCCTGATCCCCATCTCCATCAAGGTCTGATGAAAATAAACCGGCTGGTCCATCAGGAAGTATATCTATGTTAACTTGTGCGGCAAAGGAGGGGGTAATGCTTGCAAGAACGCTAAAGGAGCCTGAATAATCCGCAGAGCCTGCTGAGTTAGAAACACTTACATCTTTAAAGCCGGCTGGTATACTAGGTACTTCAACTGTTAGTTTGTTAGAGCTAGCAGTTAAAACGGTTCCATTTCCAGAACCAAAGCTTACTGTATTTTCAGATGGGGTTGTTGAAAATCCAGAACCATAAATTGTTACCGTTGCTCCGGGAGTAGCTGCGTTAGGTTTGATATCCGTAATAACAGGGGCGGAGGCAGCGGTTCCAATATTTTCATATAATCTAGCAACCCGAATGTTTGAATCATTTGCTCCTGTTATTAGTAGGTCTAGATCCCCGTCACCCTTAATATCTGCAAATTCTACATCTCCCCAGTAAACGCCGTCAAGGGTTATTCCTGAATTGGAGAACCCACCATTTCCATTGTTAAGGTAGAGTGTGCTAGTACGCTGCGCGGAGCTGTTTGTTCCTGTAATCAAAAGGTCTGGATCTGCGTCACCGTCTATGTCGCCAAAAGCCACTGAGCTATACCAGACGCCGGTCAGAGCAACCCCTGAGTCAGAAAATCCACCGCTTCCATCATTGAGGTAGAGCTTGCTAAAAGGATCATTAGTACTGTTTTGTCCCGTGATAATCAGGTCATTGTCTGAGTCGTTGTCCACATCGGCAAAGGCTACTGAGCTATACATAACGTCATCAAGGGTTATACCAGAGTCAGAAAAACCCCCATTTCCATTATTAAGATAAAGGGTGCTAAATTTTTGAAGGGTGTTGCCGCTAAATCCTGTAATTAGCAAGTCGGGGTCTCCGTCGTTATCCAGGTCTGAAAAGGCTACTGAACCGTCGCTAACCGGCTCAATACTTTCTCCGGAGTCGGAAAATCCACCACTGCCATCATTGAGGTAGAGTATGCTGGTGCGCACATTGGAGCTGTTTATTCCGGCAATGAACAGATCGATATCGCCATCACCATTTACATCGCTGAAGGCTACTGAGCTGTTGGAAACGGAAACGAGGGATTGCCCGGAGTCCGTAAACCCACCGGTCCCGTCATTAAGGTAGAGAGTACTAGTGCGCTGACCAGAATTGTTTACTCCTGTTATGAGCAAATCTGGGTCTGTGTCACCATCCACGTCAGTAAAATTCGCTGAACCTGCATAAACACCGTCGAGAGTAACCCCTGAGTCGGAAAATCCACCATTTCCATCATTTAGATATAGGTTGCTAAGTCGTACACCTGAGGCTGGTTCTCCCGTAACCAACAGGTCGAGATATCCGTCCGCATTTACATCTTCAAAAGTGGTAGAACCTCGAAATACACCTTCTAGATTTGAACTCGTAAGCTGATAATTGGCGACATTTTGTTTCAAGACCGAAAAGTTTCCGTAAAAATCAGTAGAAGTTTCATTCACGGTTGCCGAAACATTAGCGAAACCTGCCTCAGTACTCGGTACGGTAACCACCAGCTTATTTGTAAAAGCAGAAACTACGCTTGCGCTTGTACTATCAAAAGTTACATTGTTTTCGGAAGGGGTCGTAGAAAAGTTAGCACCATAAAGGGTAACCGTTGCTCCCGGAGCAGCGGCATTGGGTTTGATATCGGTTATAACAGGAGGTTGAGCAGCAGTACCAGTATTTTCATACCAGGCAATTTTGTCATCACTTAAGGAAGCAGATAGTACATCCATATCCCCATCCCCATCAAGGTCTGCAGCATAAACTTCTCTGGCTTCACTAGCTAAAGTTGAGATAACAGATACAGCAGCAAAAGATCCACTGCCATTATTTTCATACCAAGATATAGATCCATTTAGAGTTGCAGAAAGTACATCTTGATCGCCATCTCCGTCCATGTCACTGGTGTAAACACTCATGGGACCGCCGGCAGTATTCGTAATAACGGATTGGGCAGCAAAGGATCCATCTCCATTGTTAGGATACCAAGCAATTTCACTGTCACTGAAAGAACCTGAAATCACATCCTGATCTCCATCACCATCTAAATCAGCTGCATATACACTGAAGGCGCGATCAGCAAGGGTCGAAATAACAGACTGGGCGGCAAAAGTGCCATCCCCATTATTGGGATACCAAGCAATTTTATCGTCACTGTCAGATGCGGAAATTGGATCCAGATCGCCGTCTCCATCCAAATCAGCTGCATAAATACTTTCAGCTCCATCAGCTAAGGTAGAAATTGTTGATTCTGTAGCAAAGGTGCCGTCTCCATTATTGGAATACCAGGCAATCTTATCCTCTAGAAATGCCGCAGATAGAATATCTATATCTCCATCCCCATCCACATCTGCAGGATAAATATCTACTTCTCCATTTATAAATACTGAGATGTCAGCCGGAGCACTAAATGTACCGTTACCATTATTGGAGAACCAAGCAATACTATTTCCCGAAGAACCTGTGATAATATCTTGATCTCCATCCCCATCCAGATCTGCTGTTTGCACGTTGATGACGCCAGTACGGGTAGCAATGACCGTTTGGGCTCCAAAGGTCCCATCTCCATTGTTAGAGTACCAAGCTAGTTTATTATCAAGAGCAGATGTTGAAATCACATCTTGATCCCCATCCCCATCAAGGTCACTGGAATGCACGCTGGTGGCTCCGTCAGCCAGAGTAGAAATTACTGTCTGTGATGGGAAAGAGGCTGAGATAGAGTTAAGCACAGAAAAACTACCAGAATAGTTAGCCGTGTCCGTCAAGGTAGAAACACTCACCTCCTTGAATCCAGCAGTAGCAGAGGGAACTTCCACAGTTAATTTATTTGGTGTTGCGGTAACTACGGTTCCGTTATCGGAACCAAAGCTCACGGTGTTATTAGTAGGAGTCGTAGAAAAGTTGGCCCCGTAAAGAGTAACCGTTGCTCCTGGAGCTGCTGCGTTTGGTTTGATATCGGTAATAACAGGTGCGGGAACAGCGGTTCCAGTATTTTCATACCAGGCTAATTTGTCGTCCATTACAGAAGCAGACAAAATATCCATGTCAGCATCACCGTCGAGATCGGAAGCAAAAACGCTTTGTGCTCCATTAGCAAGGGCAGAGATGATGGATTGAGCACCGAAGGTGCCGTCCCCGTTGTTTGCATACCAAGCGATTTTGTCATCTCCACTAGAAGCCGATAATACGTCTTGATCACCGTCCCCATCGAGATCGGTAGCATAGACACTTTGTGCCCCGCCGGCAAGGGTAGAAATTACGGATTGAGTGGCGAAAGTACCGTCTCCGTTATTTGCATACCAAGCGATTTTGTTATCTCCACCAGAAGCCGATAATACGTCTTGATCACCGTCCCCATCTATGTCGGAGGTATATACGCTTGTAGCCTGATCTGCTAAAATAGAAATTATAGCTTCGGTTGTGAAGGTTCCATCCCCGTTGTTTGAATACCAAGCGATTTTGTCGTCGAAATATGAAGCAGAAAGGACGTCCTGATCACCATCGCCGTCGAGATCAGTTGCATAAACGCTCCAAGCCCCGTCGGCAAGGGTCGAGATTACGGCTTGAGTCGCGAAAGTGCCGTCCCCGTTGTTTTCATACCAAGCGATTTTGTCGTCAAATCGAGAGGCGGAGAGCACATCCTGATCACCATCTCCATCAAGATCGGTAGCATAGACGCTTTGTGCTCCGTCGGCAAGGGTCGAGATTACGGCTTGAGTCGCGAAAGTTCCGTCCCCGTTATTTTCATACCAAGCGATTTTGTCGTCGTTAAAGGAAGCGGAGAGTACGTCCTGGTCGCCATCGCCGTCGAGATCAGCCGCATACACGCTCCAAGCCTCGTCAGCAAGATTCGTGATTACTGACTCGGTGGCAAAAGTGTTGTCCCCGTTGTTGGGATACCATGCGATTTTACCGTCAAATCGAAAAGCCGAGAGCACGTCCTGATCACCGTCACCGTCGAGATCGGTAGCATAGATACTATTAGGTAAAAGAGACGTCGAAGAAATTACTGACTGACTTGCAAAGCTGGCATCAACTGCATTTAAAACAGTAAATCCATTTGATAGAGTATCTCCACCAAAGAAATTAGTCACCGAAAGGTCATTAAAACCAACGGCAGTATTGGGGACTTCAACAACAATTTTATTTTCTGTTTGGGAGATAACAGTAGCTTGGGTACTGCCAAAGGTCACGTTAGCTTGGGTACTGTTAAAAAACCCACTCCCATAGATTGAAACGTTACTAAAAGGAGCTGCTGCACTTGGTTGTACACTTGATATTCTTACAGGGGTAATGTCTAATCCTGTTATTGCAACACTATCAACGAAAGCCGCATCTATACCATTTGGATCATTGACAGACTCATCTTTACTGAACCAGAAATCAATATAATATTCACCGGCAGGAAGGTTGTATGTCGGACTATTGGTCCACGGGATATCGCCTGAAGCTGAATCCACAACGGTTCCGTTAATTTCTACATAGAAGAAATCAAAATCTGCTTCAGAACTGACTTTATATTTAAATTGTAAGGCACCACCGGCATCATTAATATGAACAAAGACCCCATTATTCGAATTTTGAAGGGAATCAATATTACCACTTTTAAGACTATAGCCACTAAGATACGTGTTAGCCGATTGCTCTAAGAACCACGTATTGGATGAAGTCTCTCGTCCAAATTTCGTTCCGCTAGACGAAGGAATAAAGTTTGTGGGTATAAATCCATCTTCAAAATTATAGACAGTATCAATAGAAGGAAACAATTCACTTTCTAACATCTCATCTCTAAAAGAGTCAGTAGGTTCCGGTTCCCATTGCCCTTCCGATAGTTTGACGGTCGAACCCGATAACAGCAAAGGTGAGAGAGAGTTTTGCTCATTCTGTGTCTTTGTTTGCCCAAAGGCAATACTAGAAATAAAAAGTAGAATAGCTAAGCAGTTGATGAACTTCATAAGAATAATGATAACTGAATGGCAAAGAATGCCTTTATCTAATTGTTTAAAATCTGAATTAATGGTTTCAGGAAGTTGATATTACAACTATGAATAATTATGTATTCAGAGTGTTAAACGTTAGCCTAAAGCCATTTTTTGTAATGCGATACAAGAAATTCGTTTTTAGAATAACCAGCGCATAAACCTGTTTTGTAAGCATATCTATACCCCTTTGATACAGAATTGATCTACCCCTTAACTACAAATCTATGTTGAAGTTTGCCTGCAGATACTCTACTTATTTTTAATATAGTACTATCTATAAATAGATGTTAATTATGAAACCTTAAAACTTATCTGAACGATCATATTTGATTTTAAAATTACTTAACCATCAACATTTTCTTGGTAGCGGTATAAAACTTACCGGAGTTGGACTGTACGTTCAGCACGTAGATATACATGCCGGAGGCGTATCGCGACGCATCCCAATTCACTTTGTAATATCCTGCGCGAATGCTATTCTCGTTAAGCAGCGTTTCAATTTTACGCCCCAGAATATCATACACCGTCAGACTCACTTTCGCCTGTTCGGACAGCTCATAATGAATACTGGTTGACGGGTTGAATGGATTCGGATAGTTCTGGGAAAGGGTAAACGTTTCCGGAAGATCTTCGCGCACCTGAACCGCTTTCATGGCGGTCTGCTGGAGCGATGGCTGCCCTTTGGCACGTATATCGGAGCTGATTACCATTTCCGAATCTTCATCGCTTAAGGCGCTAAAGGTGACCGATACAATCCCTCTGTCCGTAATGGAAGAAAGCGCGCCAAAGTTCGCCACATTTAGCGTGAGGATACCGTTGGCGGTATCCGCGTGTGATAAGAATACGTTCGCGTTCTCGCTATGGATATCAAACAATCCACGGTCTTCTACATTTTTGAGGGTAAGCTTGTCTTCGTCGTAGTCGATGATCAGTGACAACCCTTCAACACTATCCGGATGGGAGAGGGTAAAGTCATAGGTGACTTCCCGGCTCGCCTGCGATGGATTCGTTACATATTCAGCCTGTGTTTCCGCTTTTTTGTAGCTGATGAAGGACAGGGAGTCAGCAAAGATCTCATCCATTTGATCTATAGAAGCTGAGCTTGGGCCTGTTGCAGGCTTATTGATATCTGTGGCACCATCTAACTCATCGCGGCCATTCGTCCCGCGGGAAGTTGTTCGAGCGGTGGTGTTAGTTCCATTGAATGATTTTCTCAAAGCGGCAAAGGAGTTAGCCTTGGCTGCGCTGTTGCGATCCTGTGTTAGGTTCCAATAGCGGATAAAGGCTACGATGTCATCCACATTGAATTCATTATCGTATGCCAACCGGGCATACGGGAATGGACGAGTGAGATCTAGTGGAGCAGTTTCAAAGTTAAAGTTGTTACTTCTCCAACCGTTACCAAAGCTAATCAGGTCAGAAAGGCCAACTTCTAGATCACCAGTGAAATCACCAATCATCGTTGTATAAAATTCCTGAGAGCTAAACGAGTCATCTGCACTTGTCTGTTGACCATCATTATTGGTATCGATAAAATAAAGTCCATCGCTATTATCAGATACTACCTGAGATGATACTTCAAGAGAAAGGGTATCAAGGGCATAAAAGCTGGTATTCTCAATTAATAAGTTGTTGCCACTTACCGAGAGATTTCCAGGTACAATTGATTGTCCATTACCGTTTGTTATACTAATGGCATCGGTAAAGAACTCTGTAAATCCATTAATGTTTCGGATATTGTTTGAAGCATTAAATGAGATTGCAAACGGCTCATTAACTCGAATAATGTTGTTGGTCCCTACATCAAATCCGGTAATCTGAAGAGGTGTAATCGTGAAGTTCTTCAAAATACCAATCTGAGAAGATGAATTTGATCTGTAAGCAACATCAAGGCGTCCATTCCCATCCATATCTGTGGTAACTACTCTATCGATGCTAGGATTACTTTGGCCCAATACAATTGAGGAGGAAAAAGTATTGTTCCCATTATTTTGGAACCAAAATGCTTGATTTGTATTTGGCGATGAAGTGACGAGATCTTTAAGTCCATCACCATTGATATCCGCTACAGCTATGTCAGATGCGCCACTTATTCCAGAACCACCTACAACTGTTGTGAAGGTGCCTTGACTATCAGAATTTATAAGTATTTCAACAAGATCATCATCGGAGGAAACGTAAATTAGATCAAGATCACCATCATTATCTAAATCACTTCCTATGATTTTTTCCGGAAAATTAATACCGGTAAGAGTGGTTTCGGTAAAGGTACCATCGCCATTATTATAATAGGCGGCAATTATATTCCTGCCCTGTATTGAAGCAACAACATCAACAAGTCTGTCTCCATTGAAATCACCGGCATAAATGGATTTTATATTACCGGCAGAACTAATAATGTTGTTTTCTGACCCAAAGGATGCTGAAGAATTAAAACTCGTATTTTCATACCAGCTTATCTTGCCATCATTATTCGAAGAGATTATTACATCACTATATCCGTCGTCATTAATGTCAGCTGAAGCAATATCAGTTATACCGGAATGGCTTACTGAAATAGTAGAAAGATCTAGAAAAGAAGACCGATTTGTACTGCCATTATTCTTAAGCACGTGGAATACATTATCCTGATAAGATGTAAACACAAAGTCAGGGTAATCAGCACCAGAGATACTGGTAGGCTTAATGATATTTGGATCTATAGAGCTACCTAAGTTTATATTTACAAGCTGACTATATGGATCGTTGCCGTCTGAATAAAAAAGGCCAATTTGGTTTAATCCTGGTCTTGTTACAATCAAATCTTCTAAACCATCACTATCTAAGTCAGCACTTGTAATACTTCCTACACCGCCACCACCACCGTTTGTTTCGTTTGGTGATGAAAAAGTCCCGTCGTTCTCAGTTAGTATCCTGAAAGGTGCTGGATAATTATAAGTAATTCCATTTGTTGTGATTGATATCTGGGATGTTCCTGATAAACCGCCAGGTACTTCAGCTGTGACTAGGTTATCATAAGTATCAATGACATTAGCTGCTGTGTTACCAAAATCAACAGTTGTACTTCCAGAAATCCCTACTCCTGAAATTCTAATAATATTACCGGCGACACCTGCCAAAGGGTCAACATTCGATATTTGAGTTGAAATAGCCTTAATAGCAACACTATCAGAACGAGTTTGAGTACCGTTTGTATCTACAGCGGCCACACGGTAGTAATAAGTTAATGCGTTGGTAACGTTAGGGTCAGTTATACTGGTACCCGTCTGTACTCCACCGGATATAGAAACATAATTAGTGACAGGATCTAAGCTTCTGTAAACTTCATAACCGATTAAATCAGTTTCAGAATTTGGGTCCCAACTTAGCATTATACTTCCAATGTCTCGGGTAGCAGTTATTCCGGTAGGGGCGGCTGGAGGCGCGTCTACGTTGTTGATTCTTAATATGGTATTGTTAGTAAAGTCTCCCGCAAGAATATCTAGCGTTCCGTCATTATTAAGATCTGCTGTGGCTAAAGATCGAATCTCACCTGCTCCAGTCACTAAGTATTCAGCTGTACTAAATACTTGAGACCCTTGGTTTCTATATAAAACTACATCTCCATTTAGTGTACCAACAATAACTTCTAAAAGTCCGTCGCCATCAAGATCAGCAACAATAGCACTAATAGGGTCTGTAAGGTCTTGAGAAATTATATTTTGAGTTGAAAATGATCCTGAACCAGCATTATTAGAATACCAAGCTACTTTTGAATCATTTAGAGATACGGTCAAAAGATCAATATCACTGTCACCGTCAATGTTACCAGTCACAACTGTTTGTGGTCCGTCAACAGAAGAACTTACCAAGGTACGTCCCCCAAATGTGCTTCCATTGTTTGGATAGTAGACAAGCTGATCGGATGCTTCTAAAGAAGCGATGATTTCGAATCTTCCGTCTTCGTTGATATCGATACCCGCAATGTTATTAACCAATGGAGCATTTGAGTCTATAGTTACCTGAGTTGTGAAATTACCGGAACCATCATTCTTGTAGAGGAAGATATCATCCGTAATCCGGGTTGAATGAATAAGATCAATATCACCGTCACCGTCAGAATCGAAAGCAAGAAGTGATTGTTCTGAATAGTCATTGTTAGAACGGGCAGGGAATGTTTGTACGGTTGCATTTTGGGTAGTACCAAAAGTGCCGTCTCCATTATTGACATACCATGTTATAGATCGGTCATAAACAGCAGCAATATCTAACATAGTGTCTCCGTCGAAGTCTGCATAAACAACATCACGAGCTCTTAAATCACCTGAGTCCCCAAGGCTTTGAATAGTAGAAAAAGGATTAGTATCTGAGTTTTCAAGTAGAATAATATTCTCAGATAAATCCTGATTGTATAATGAGGCTAGAATATCTGGGTCTATATCACCGTCCAAATCAACGATACGAATATTATTAATACCAAAAATATCGCCAGCTAAAATTGAATTAGGATCCTGGAGAAATCCACTTTCTCCGGGAGTGTTATTCAGTACTGTAAATAAATCCGGCAGGGTAAGAACTGATGTAGTATTTACGGTTACTTCTACATTATAATTACCGGGAGCTATATCAGGTACCGATACTACAATCTGATTAGCAAGTTGGGTTACTATTGGTGCCTGCGTTCCTCCAATGGTTACTTCTATACTGCCAGCTGTTGTTGGTAGGTTTGTACCATAAATGATAAAATCAGACCCTGCATTAGTGTTAGCAGAGGTCTTATTCATTCCATAAACAGAAATGATATCAAAACCGCTCGTGGCTTCGTTACCCAAATCGCTTTGTATGCCTAAATTACTGCTGTACGTGGCAAGTCGATAGTAGTAACGGGTGTTAGCCTGAACATTACTATCAACGAAGGAAGTACCCGTCAGTAATGTTGTATTTACCTTCGTAGCCAATGTTGAATCCGTAAAAGGTTCTGTTGCTCTGTAAACGTTGTATCCGGAAGCATTTGCCGAAGTACTTACATTCCAGCTTAAGTTAATAGCAGCTGCTGCTTCTGTTGCAATAAGGTTAGAAGGCGGTGACACGGACAGATCAATGATATCTGTTTGGTTGATAGGTTCAAGCCGATAATCACCGGCGTTACCTTCACTGATTACACCTTCGTAAGCGAAGGATTCAGGTATTTCAGTTCCAAGGATATTTGTGAATGCCGGTCCTGAAGCAAATAAAAATGCATTCGTATTTAGCACATCATTTTCAAGAAGATCATAGTCGGTGAATTCTCTGAATACGGAACCGGTACTATCTGTAGACAAATTATTTATGCGAACTAATACCGATTCATAGTTCTCGGAAACATCGTCAAGAGTTATCGTAATTGGAGCAGGCAAAGTGTTCCCGGTAGAGAGACTAGTGTATTCGCTTATGTTCACGATTTCCATCAACCCACCAAATTCAGAACGCTGCCCTAATATTTCCAAGGAATCACCTTCCTGAATATTCTGGCCAAAGACAACATCATTGAAATCTGCTGCTCGATAAACATGCAGACCTGCAGAACCATCCTGTATTTTGAAGATACTATCGGTTCTACGGGTTACTATAGCCCTTACGCGGATGTAAGAGCCTTTAGCAGTTAACCGGGCATCAGCAATTGATGAAAGATTTACGTTAAGTGTACCTGTGTTCTCGTACCACGCAATTTTGTCGTCTAAGTAAGAGGCCGAAATAATATCAAGATCGCCATCGGCATTCAGGTCAGCAGCGTGTAGATCTCTAGCCCCATCTGCAAGGTTGGTAATCAGAATTTGATTTTCAAACGTCCCATCTCCATTGTTTCTGAATAAGGAAATGCTGTCATCAATATAGGAGGCTGTAAGCACATCCTGATCACCATCTCCATCAATATCGGCAGTAATCACCTTTTCAGGCCCATCAACAATATTTTGGGAAATAATATTTTCAGTTCCAAAATTACCGGCTCCATCATTTGGATACCAAGCAATTTTATCATCTAAATAAAAGGCAGCAACAATGTCCATATCGCCGTCTTGGTCAACATCAGAAGATACTACACTTCTGGCGCCACTCCCGGTGGTAGAAACTAGAGTTTGCCCTAAAAATCCTCCATTTTCATTATTTAGGTAAATGGAGATTTTATTATCGTTATAAGATGATGACAAAACATCCATATAACCGTTACCATTAATATCTGCAGTAACAATTTCAGTAACTCCACTTGCAGAAGTGTTAGGGAAAAAGGATCCGGAATCGAAACCACCGTCACCGGTATTAGTAAAATAGTAGAGTAGTGCAGAGTTATATGCACCTGCAATAACATCTTGATACCCATCATTATTCACATCCATTGTTGTTACAGTCCATGCTCCATCAACAGTATTTGAGATAACTTCTTGAGTTGCAAAAGAACCATCACCGTTATTTGGATACCAAGCAACTTCATTGTCAGAAAAAGAAGCTGTGAGTAAGTCGATATCTCCATCATCGTCTAAATCTGCTGCATGTACGCTTCGAATACCATCTGAAAGTATAGATATAACCTGCGCCGCAGCAAAAGAACCATCACCATTACTTGGATACCAAGTAAGCTGATCGTTAAGGTATGAACCTGAAATGAGATCTTCGTCCCCATCATTATCCAAGTCAGCGGAAATTATAGAGTAAGCACCATCGGAAGTAGTTGAAATTAGATTTTGTGCGCTGAAATTGGCTTCTATAGGAATAAGAGAAGTAAAAGAACCCGCATAAGTATCTGAAAAAGAATTAGCCGTTACAGAAACCTCTGCTGGTCCTGCACTAGCAGCCGGTACGGTGACCACTAATTTGTTTTCCAAGGCTTCATTTATATCTGCTGTAAACCCACCAATAGTAACGGTGTTTCCGGTTGGGTTTGCATCAAATCCTTTTCCAAAAATAGAAATTTGAGTACCCGGGGTCGCAGCTTCAGGGAATACTTTGGTTATAGTAAAGTTTAAACCAGAAGCAATGTCTTGTTGATAAACGGGGCTTAAGAAATGTCCATTATTCTCAGGAAAATTAGTATTAATTCTGATAACTCCCTCAAAATTGAATGACTCTGGTATTTCTACTCCTGCGAGCTCTGATTGAGTACCGGAAATGTTAAGTCCAGCTGGGTAAGTAATTCCATCCTGAATAATGTCATAGAAAGTATTTGAAACAAATGTGCCAGTAGAAGGTGTTGAGAGTCCTTCAATACGAACAATCTCAGACTCATATTCTTCCCCAACTTGATCCATAGTGATAAGTTGTGCTTCGGGCAGCGTATTATTACGAGAAGTAATTGAGTAATTTGAAAGGTTAACAAGTTCTTTTAGGCCTGCAAACTCTGTAACTTCACCTGTGGTTAGTAAGGAATCTCCGGGAGCTAAATCACCATTTTCAATAAGGGAGTCTATAGGTGAGTTATTCGGCGTAAATATGTGTATACCAGAATTTCCTTCCTGAATTGAAATGTTATTATTAAATGCTTTAGTAACTATTGCTTTAACTCTTATTAACGTACCATTCTCGGCATTACGAGCATCTGCAATTGAGGATATGGGTAATTGACCTATAAACTCAATATTGTCCCAGTAATAGGTTTGAGTTCCGGCTTCAGCACCTGATGTTCCGAAATTAAAGAAAATGGCAACTTTATCGTACGTGTTACCAAAATCGATAGCTGAGGTGCCATCTGCATGGTTTTCAAAATCGAAATAAATCGTTTCCCACTCTCCTGATAGTGTAGTAGTGGCTTGGGTCTCAACACTAATATTTCCGTCAACTGAATTTTCAACTTTAAAAAGGATGGGAGTACCAGCCGCTGGAGACCAAACCCGTACACTCATAATTGTGTTACCTGCAGAAAAGGGTATAGACTGGGCAAGATCAATAGCGGTGCCTGCAGTAACATCAGCAAAATCATATTTGATGCTTTCTGCAACTAAGTTTGAGGCATTCTCCGGATCTTCAGTAACTCGAGATTCATTACCGCCAAAATCGATAAAGTCATAAAATACACCGCTATCGTCAAAAGTAACTGGGAGGCTTGGAGCAACTAATGGAATTCCCGTGTTTTCAAACCAGGAAATTGTATCATCAAATTCAGAAGCTGAAAGTACATCCATGTCTCCATCACCGTCAAGGTCGGCAGCATAAACAGTGTTAGCGCCGTCTGCCAAGGTAGATAAGTTAGATTGACTCCCAAAAGAACCGCCACCTAAGTTTTCGTACCACGAAATTTTGTCGTCATCCGTTGAAGCTGATAAGACATCCTGATCACCGTCGCCGTCTAAATCTGTAGCGTATACACTTCGAGCAGCTGCGGTTGAATTCGAAATAATAATTTGATTTGAAAAATTGCCACTTCCATCATTTTCATACCATGCAATACGATTATCCCCGTACAAAGCGACAAGCACATCCTGGTCACCGTCGTTGTCCAGATCTGAAGTAAATACGTCTAAGACTTTAGTAACAGTATTGGAGATAATGATTTTTGAGCCAAAAGTTCCATCCCCGTTATTTGGATGCCAAGCAATCTCATTGCCGGTGTCGGCACCATAAATTACATCCAAATCTCCATCATTATCCAAATCGGCAGTTGTAACTACAGCCGGTTCCAATGGGTTTGAAATACTAATTGGCCCTGAAAATACTCCGGTACCATCATTCTCATACCAATCGATATTGTTACTGAATAAAGCAGTTATAATTATGTCAATATCGCCATCAAAATCTAAATCAGCAGTATGTAATCCTTGTAGTCCATTGTAAAATCCAGAGGAGAGTATAGTTTCAGAAATAAAACTTCCACTTCCATTATTTTCGTACCAAACGAGTTGATTATTACTTGTGGTATATACTATATCGAGGTCACCGTCCCCATCAAGGTCAGCTGTACTCACTTCTCTGGCACTCGAGGCATTAGTTGTAATAAAAGACTCTGATCCAAAAGTCCCATCTCCGTTATTAGGAAACCATGAGATAGTGTTATCATTTGAGGATGCAGTAATAATATCCTGATCGCCATCCCCGTCTAAATCCCCGGAATAAATATCAGTCGCACCGTCTGAAAAAGTTGAGACAATATTCTCGCTACCAAATGAAGCATTAGTTTGATCTAGAGCTGTGAATATATCTGAGTATGGAAATTCTCCATATGGTGTTCTTAGGGTAAGTTTATAGTTGCCCGCAGAAATATTTTCATTGACTTGAAAAGTCATTTTATTTGGAGTCTCTGCTGAGTTAAACCAATTATATCCTGTTTCTCCGAATGTTACTGTGTTTAAACTGTTGGTCGTTGAAAGCCCTGATCCG
>Ga0306906_1000465_pt1 | contig 15548 bp, 22 predicted proteins | sample AntRauTorcE11897_FD_190405 | JGI IMG/M metagenome (GOLD analysis project Ga0306906, IMG submission 190405) | Saline lake microbial communities from Rauer Islands, Antarctica - Metagenome Torckler E11 #897 (v2) (version 2) | ecosystem: Environmental > Aquatic > Non-marine Saline and Alkaline >...
GCAAGCCATGTATATCCCTTAATGTTTCTAAGGATTACACGTTCATCCTGTGTGATTAAAGGCAAAGGTTTAAATCTTCTTCGAAATTGTTTTTTCGAAACTCCGTTAACGAAACTATTTTCATTACACTCTCTGTAAAGAATACCTACTTCATGTACAGATAGTACTTCGACTTTGGTACCGTCTTTAGATTTAAACATTTCTCCTTCTTTAATTTCCATTATAATTCCTCCTTGTTTTGCATTAATAAATCATTTATGTTAGTCGGTTTTTTATCGCTGGACGCAATTTCATCAAACAGGTGGTCGAAAGGTTTCAAAGACGCCCAAATGTCCATCGTTGATGGTTGATGAGCACGCCACCCATATGATGTCTTATGTGGTTCGCCTTCATAGATGTGAAGTTTGTCAAATATGTCCCTTGCTATCCATTTGTATTTCTTATCAATATTTCTCAATATAGTGACTTCGTCGTTAGTCAAACGTGGAGTTTCTCTGCGTTCCCATAAGGGTTGTTGCATAACATTGTAATCGGTAATTGCAAACATATTGGGATACACTTTCATAATGTCGAGTCCATAGCTGTACTTGTTCCCAAACCACAGCCCCTCATTGTATTCTTTGATTCTTATATTTTCGTGTTGCCCTAACAGTTTATCATCAAAAACAAGGAAGCGGAGTTTGTGTCTCGTTTCCGCCACCATACCGTTTCTTAAATCACTTTTTTTCATTTTCATTTTCCTCCTTCTTGTTTTTCTTCTATACTGTCTAATAAATCACCTATGTTATACGGCTCATCATCTGTCCATTTTATAAAATTGAACATATGCGAAAACAATGAAAATTCAACTAAATCCCCATAGATGTAAAGTTCCTCATATTTGCCCGTGAAATCTATTTGTATTTCTTATCCATGTTGCTCAATAAAGTGATTTCGTCAATGGTTAAATGTTCAGCGTTTACTTTCGTTGTTTCATGAGATTGAAAAGAGTATAAATCATTTAATATCCCAGGATGTTTATCAATTATATATAAGAACTTTTTTACTATGTCTCTTGGTTCTACTGAACCTTTTTCCCATTTTTTAACAGTTTTAACATTCACCCCTAAAACTAATGAAAAAACAACTTGTGTATAATCTAATTTCGTTCTCAAATTTTTAATAAAATCTTTATTTACAATTGCAGAACTATTATCTCTTCTAACTACAAAAGCTCTAATATTCTCGTTTAAAATTTTGTTCAATTTTGCTTTATTCATTTTTTATTCCCCTTTATTATCTATAGCATTCTTCATTATCTAGTATAATGTCGCAAATTTTAGAAGCTTTATTTTAACTACACGCTTACTTTTGCTTTAATATGTGGATAATGTTCATAATTGATTATTTCAAAATCATCATATTCGTAATCATCTATGTTTTCTCTTGGCTGGCCTTTAATAGATAATATAGGTAATTGCTTCGGTTCTCTAGTTATCTGCTTCTTGGCCTGCTTTATATGATCGCTATATAAGTGTGTATCACCTAAAGTGTGAATAAACTCCCCAGGCTTTAATCCCGTCATATGCGCAACGATTTCCAGAAGAATTGCATAACTAGTGATATTAAAAGGAATACCTAAAAATACGTCAGCACTTCTTTGATAAAGTTGTAGAGATAGCTTACCATCATTTACATAAAACTGAAACATCATATGACAAGGTGGTAGTGCCATTTCTGAAATTCTAGGTGGGTTCCATGAATTAACTATAATACGCCTAGAGTTTGGATTAGTTTTTATTGTTTCAATAGCCTGCCGCAGCTGGTCTACGCCTTCGAAGTCTCGCCATTGTTTTCCATATACCGGACCAAGATCGCCCCATTTATCAGCAAACCTCTGACTATCTTTAATCTTCTGAACAAACTCTTTCATTATTTCACCTTGATACCCATCACTTTTCTTATAGTTTTGATATGGCCACTCATTCCAAATACCCACTCCATTATCAACTAAATACTTAATGTTGGTGTCTCCACTAATAAACCATAAAAGTTCATGCATTACACTTCTAACATGAAGCTTTTTTGTAGTAACAACAGGTAGCCCCTCAAATAAATCGAATTTCATTTGATACCCAAAAGTAGAATAGGTTCCTGTACCAGTCCTATCTGACTTATAAATTCCATTTTCTAATGTGTGTTCAAGTAGCTTTAAATACTGTTTCATTTTATATACCTCCAAAATTAAAAAAGATACGCATAACGTACCCTATTACATCATTCCATTTTCTCTTTTATAGCGATTAATCTTCTTACGCAATTTCGCTTTTTGTTGATTATTAAGGCTTTTAAAATATTTGTCTGGATTTTGAACTGCATCCTCAATCTCATCATAATACATGTAAACCTTGTTTCCGTCTTTATTTTTTCCTAAATTTATCATAGTATCTTCCTCTCTTATATAATATTGGCAGGGGTCATAGGATTCGAACCTATATCATACGGTTTTGAAGACCGCTGTTTTGCCAATTAGACCAGACCCCTGTGGATGGCGGAACAAGTCCGCCGCATTCTATTTACTTACTCTATCTGCAATAGTAGAAGCAACAAAGCTTTTAGGCTTATGATAACATACAAAACCTTCTGCTGTTACCCAACCTGTTATTTCATTAATAAGCATATGTGTTTTACCTTTTTTACTATTACCGATATCTAGATGTATCTCTACATCGTAATCAAGTTCATTTTCAAATAGAAAATACATAAGTCTTTTACTTAAATCTAAACTTCTCATAGTTTCATTATAGATTTTTACTCTAATATTTTCTATATGTTTGGTTCTCTGTACATGTGCGAAATATTTTCCGCCTTTTCCAACTCTTAAAAGCGCTATTACAGAAACTATTTTAGTTTTACTATAAGTTTGACTATCAGTCCCTACAATAATTTTGAACTCATCATTAGGGTAATTTTCTATGTCTTTTTTAAGTTGTTGAAAAACTTCTTCTTCTGTTAGTCTTCCGTGAGTTTCTGAACGATAATTCCTAATGATGGTTCACCTCTTTCTACATTAAGTTAAAGACATTAAAGCCGATAGCAGCAAAACAGATTATAGACATCATAAATACTTCTTTCATATTGCCATAATAAGTGTGGTAAACTACATTGTAAACACTAAAGGGAATATAGCGAAGAAAATGCGGCCACTCCTAGTGTTACTAAACCAATTGATTGTAGTAATTCTAACATATTCTTACCTCATTAACTTTCTATTTTATATTGCCTTGTTTAATTTGCTTAACTCTTTGTTTAGCTTGCTTAATGTCTCTCTTTTTAGATTTTTTATTCAACATAATACGATATTGCTCTATAAGCTGTTTTCGCTTTTCTTTGAAATACTTTGAACGTGAAAGCCCCCATTTTTCTTTAGCGATTCTAGCCTCGTTATTTCTTCTAATACTTCTAATCATACTAGCCATATATTAACCTATACCTCAAATTTCTTGGTAACAGTAACTTCGTACCAATCTTCGATTACTTCACCTTTTTGTTTCTTATTGCGGTATTTTTTCTTATAATCTACTGTGCCACTATGATCTGCTACACTATCTTGGATAAAATTTACCGCTTCAGGTTCAGTTTCAATCCTATACTTCTCAGTTTGTTCTAGTAATTCCATTGTATCATTCTCCTTTTTATTTTTTTAACTTTCTAATATAATTATATCTTATTTTTAGAAAAAAGTCAATTTTTATTACCAAAAATTATGCTTAAATTTGTATCTATCTATACACTGTTCGACCAACATATTAAATTCTTCTTCAGTTATATTATTGTCTTTATTTGCTCGTTTAACTTCTCTAATACATTTTTTTTCAAAAATAAGCGGCTTGCTCTTTTCTACATCAATGCGGCCGTTATCTTTCATAACAAGATCATCGCGTTCTCTATCGCCATGAAGCTTTTGAAGGGCCGCATACCACTCAAACAGGAACTTTCTATTTGGTTTATCAATTTCAGAAAGTTTCTTCTGTTTTATTTTCTTGTAAAGCAGTGGGGTGTACCCGTTATATTCAGGACAAGCATTTATATGTAGTTCGCTATCAAGGTAAACATTATGCGTATGCCCGTGTATATTTATAATACCTGGCTCAACTGGGTGTGGCTCATGAGAAAAAATAACTCTTTTATCAACATACACTGGTGTCTGAGAAACACCTTCAAAAAATTGCTTATAATAAGAAACTGGATAATTGTCATGGTTACCCATGATTAAAAACTTTCTACCTCTTAGTCTAGGTATAATGTTTTCTATTCCGGTTTTATTTCCTAAATCGCCTAAAAAAAATATAATAGCATTGTTATTTGTTATTTTCTTATTCCAATTATCAACAATACCCTGTTCATATTCTTTTATTGAATTAAAATCTCTACTGTATTCTTTATCAAAAAGGCCGCAATCACCTCCAAGATGTAAATCACCTATAATATAATCTGGTTTTTCTTCTATAAACATGTAAATCGCTCCTAACTATTTCTTAATTTTCTTTAATCATTATTTTCTTTGTTTCCTTGATAAATAATATAATCTCCTAACATGTTAGATAACGCAATCACTGCTTCTGATTTGCTATAACCAACTCCTATAGCATTAACATTTTTAATTGAGTGAATTTCAGCAACATATTCTCTAATATTATCTTCATATTCTTCCGCTCTTATTTCAAATTGTCTTACTACTGTATCGATATTAAAACTAAAATCTATAATCTCACAAAAAGTATTTATGCCTAATGAGCTATCATATTTAAAAAGCAATGCACTTTGATTTGCAATAGGCACTTGGCTTCCCATATTTGCTGGTATAATAAAAACATACTGATAAAAACCATCTAAAGATATGTCATTTTTATTGCTAGAAGCAATACTAATAGAGTCTTCTAAACTAAAGCTAATATAAAGCAATGTTGAATTACGAACCGCTATATCATCAATATTTTTAGAAGTATTCCCCATAATTAAAAATGTTTTTTTATATAAGTTTTTGGACATGCACAACCTCTCCAATTTCTAATTCATTAAAAATTGACTCTGCTTGCTCTTTAGTTAAACTGTCAATAGCAGCTATAGTTACTTCAATTTCATATTGGAATTGAATTGGCGCTAACGAAAGAAGTCCCAAAATAGATTGTAAATCTACCTCTTTGTTGTCATATTTAATTCTACCCTCATAAATTGACAAATTAGATGCGGCATTAACAATATGAGAACAATTAGGGGGGTTTAACGCATTATTTTTTGCCTCAATTCTTGCCTTGTAAACGTTCATTTTATCTTCTCCTTGTATAGTTTTTATTATATATTGGTACCTCGTGAGAGAATCGAACTCTCAGCCTTTCGGGTATGAACCGAACGTTCTAACCAATTGAACCAACGAGGTAAGAAAAGCCTAATTTGCACTAAGCCTTAAAATTATATACTGGTTTTATAATTTTCTTTATATTGACTGTATCGCCGACCGCATCGACTATTTCGCTCATTTCTTTATAAGCCATAGGACTTTCATCTAATGTTTTAGAACTTACAGAAGTCGAATAAACCCCTTCCATTTCTTGTTCAAAATCTTTTAATGATAACTCTCTTTTAGCCCTACTTCTTGAGTAAATTCTACCTGCTCCATGAGGGGCCGTATAGTTCCAGTCTTCATTACCTTTTCCTTCTGCAAGTATTACGCCATCTCGCATATTTAAAGGTATTACAAGACGTTCTCCTTTATGTGCTGAAACTGCTCCTTTTCTCAAAATTCTATCTTCCATATTAATATAGTTATGCACAGTATCAAAACTATCTTCAATATTAAAATTCATAGCTCTAACTATTGTAGAGCCTATAGAAATTCTATTCTCTTTAGCGTATTTTTGAGCTATATCCATATCATACAAATAATCAGTAGCTCTATAATCTGTTAAATAAGATAATTCTTCACCAGGGTTAGTTTCTTTTGCAATCTTTTGATGATATTTGGCAATTTCTAAACCAAACTTTCTGCTACCAGTATGAATAAAGATATATAAATAGCCTTCATCATCTCTACCGACCTCTATAAAGTGATTTCCACCACCAAGGGTTCCTATAGATTTTTCCGCTCTCTCTACATCAACATCTGCAAAAGTTCTTTTTACATTTAGATTTGATGCCTTCATATTTCTAACGCTATTTGGCGTGTCGTGGACGCTAAATCCATGCGGTACTTCTTTTCTGATTACTTCATCTAGTTTTTTGAAGTCTATATCTTTTTCCTTTATTTTAATTGTTAAAACGCCGCAACCAATATCAACTCCAACAAGGTTAGGCACAACCTTATCTTTCAACTCCATAGTAAAACCAATAACGCAGCCTGCTCCTGCATGGACATCTGGCATAATTCTAATCTTACTATCTTTAAAAGCTTCTCTTGATAGTAAGTCAATTATTTGTCCTTTAGACTTGGAGTCAACGCTATCGGTGTATATTTTAGCTGTATTATATTTTCCCTTAAGTTCTATCATATTAATCAGTACCTTTCTTTAAATCTAAACCACAATTTGGACAAAAGTTTATATCAAAGTCTCCACTAGGTAAATCAAATACTTTTGTAAGTTCAGTTTCGCATTTTGCACAAAATAATCTTGTAGTTGTATATTCGCCTGTATATGAGTATTTTGTTTCTTCTTTTTCAATAACTCCATGAAGCCCTATTTCATAATTTCTTTCGTCTATGTGCATTATATAACCTCTTCATATTTAGTAAGTTTTTGGTCTATTGCCATCTGAATTGCATAGTAGATGTCATCTTCGTCTTCATCAAGATAAATGTCCGCAATCAATCCAAAAGCTTCTGAATAGCCTTGCCAATTATCGACGCCGGCTGCTTCTAGTGCGCTTAAAATAATCTTATCTTTTATTAGTTTTCTTAATTCGTTCTCGCTAATTTTATAAACTTTTCTTTTCGCATATAATCATTCCTTTTTTTAATTTGGCAGGGGTAGAGAGACTCGAACTCCCAGTCGCGGTTTTGGAGACCGCTGGTTTGCCAATTAACCGATACCCCTATTTGGCCCGCTGAACAGGATTCGAACCTGTACTCGACGGCTTAGAAGACCGTTGCATTATCCGTTATGCTATCAGCGGATGGTGGTCAGAGACAGAATTGAACTGTCGACACCTAGGGCTTCAACCTAGTGCTCTACCCACTGAGCTACCTGACCTAAAATATTAAGTAGACCTAGGGGAATCGAACCCCTTGCCGCGGCAATTGCAACACCAGTTGCTTCGGTCCATTTGGTGGAGTTGAGGGGAGTTGAACCCCTGTCCAAAATAACAGCTACAATACTTTCTACATGGTTGTCTTGTTTCTAGCTATGTTATAGACAATCCGAGTTACTAAAACAAACAAAACTGATATCGGGTAGTCTAATGAAAAGTGTTCAGCAAGCTTATCATCATCTGCTTACGATATTCTACTTAACTGTTGAAACTTATTTTACAGTAGAAGATAAAATAGTTTCAGCGTAAACTATTTCTAGACTACGGCTTGTGCCATTGCTGGCTCGTTTATATAAGTGCCAATTATTCATGTGCGTTTTAGTTTCGCCAAACCCATGCTTATATTGCTTTAATTATCCTGTCGATTCCATTACAACCCCATTAGTAAAGAAAATTTTCATACTTTCGTTTCTTTAATAACCCGAAGTCTCTTGTTTTATTTACTTCTATTAGTTTATCAAATTCTTGAGGTTTTTTATTTTTAATTTCAATTAAGTAGCAATCATATTTTCCGCTTCTCTGTAGTGTTTCAATGCGGCCTATATCTATTGCCTCTTGTTTTTTGTCTGTTACAGCTACAACATAAGAATGCTGAGCTTCTTTGTATAGTTTTCTTCTTGCTTCAACAACAAACATTTTCTTCATAAATAAAACTCCTTTTTAATTGGTAGGGAAGAAGGGATTTGAACCCTCACGCCATTAAGACACTAGTTCCTAAGACTAGCGCGTCTTCCATTCCGCCACTCCCCCATATAATATATAACTCAAATTAGATTAAAAGATGTAGTGAATGTATCACTGATTAAGGTCAACATATGCGCTCATCGCTCTCCTTCTACACAGCATATCTTAATTTCAATTATATATTGGCGCGCCCACCAAGATTTGAACTCGGAACTCGAAGTCCGTAGCTTCACGTGATATCCATTTCACTATAGGCGCGTATATATTATTTTATTACGATAATGAATGCAGACATAGTGAATAGTAATACTTCAGCCTCACTTAGTTTTAAAAATTCTTCTAATGAAACTGGTAAAGCTATGTTAATAGTATTTCCTTCTATTTTAATAATTATTGTTTCTTCTGTAATTGTTACACTTTCCACATCATACCCCAAGACTTCTGTAAAATATTGCTGAATATCTCTTTCCATTAATCTACCAGTCACTTTTCTCAATCTCCTCTCCCTTTTTAAAATTGGGAGGACCGAAGGGAATTGAACCCTCATATCTAGTGCCACAAACTAGCGCGTTAACCATTACGCCACGGTCCCCATCTTATAGCTCTTTTAACTCTTGCCTTGCCTTGTCTAACTTGACTTGTACAACAGCAACCAAATCGTCTATATCTTGCTTGTCATACATTGGAAGATGAATATAGCTTGGATAAGGGTCTTCTTTATAATCTTTGATATCATCAGTATACGCTTCATGGTTTTCAAGTTCTTCTATTTGCATTTCTAGTTGTTCAATTCTATTTAATAAGAACGTTGCTTTTAATGCTGTTTCTCTTTTCATGAGTGTACCCCTTTTCTATTTTAAAATGGAGCGATAGAAGGGAATTGAACCCTCATTATCACGTTGGCAACGTGAAGTTTTGCCATTAAACTACTATCGCATTGGAGACGTGTACGGGATTCGAACCCGTGAATGCTGCCGTGAAAGGGCAGTGAGATAGCCGCTTCTCCAACACGCCATTGGTGTCAAGGATGGGAGTCGAACCCACATAGCATCTTTCAGCCATTGGATTTTAAGTCCAATGCGTATACCAGTTCCGCCACCATGACAATTAATTAAATTAAGTATATTACTAATAACTCTTAGGGTAGACACGCACCAGGTCTACCACGTCAATTATATGCAACTATTATTATGCGATTACTGGCACAGTAGCTAGCTGCACCATCAATGTAAGCCTCTCGGCAATTCTCCCACTCTGGTTTTTAAAGACAGCTTCAAGAGAATACTAGCCAACATAAGTGTTATAACCATATTTACTATGGTTTCAACTGTTAATGGTCAAGCAAGAGCATCATTCGGGACGCGACTCCTCGACTAGCTCCAACCACCACTTTTGGCTATGCACTATATTCATATAACTGATTTCGACTCGTATCCTTTTGCTTTTGACAAAGCTCAACAGGTATTTCAACCTCAGGACTTACAATGCCTTAACTCCGAGTAAGAGCTATTCAGCCACTAAGAATTATTAGTAACATACTTAATTTATCTTTCTATATATATTATACCGTAATTTTTGAAAAATGTAAAGTTTTTAGCTTTTAAAATCTATTTTATGTAAATGGTTCACAATAGTCAATAACAGCTTCAATACCTTTTTATAAGCATTGGTAATAGCCGCACTAAACCGCTAGTTTGCTTATATTGGTAGGACGTGTGGGAATTGAACCCACCTATACGGATTAAAAGTCCGCTGCATTACACCAATTTGCTAACGTCCTATAATGGAAGGGAAGCTGGGATTTGAACCCAGGATGTCGGAGTCAAAGTCCGATGCCTTAGACCTGCTTGGCTACAACCCTATATGGTGGAGAGGGACGGATTTGAACCGCCGAACCCGAAGGAGCAGATTTACAGTCTGCCGCGTTTAACCACTTCGCTACCCCTCCATATATTGGGCTAGGTGGGTTTGAACCACGATGCCGGAGCCAAAGCTCGATGCTTTAACACTTGACTACAACCCAATATGGTGAGACTCACTGAGATTCAAACTCAGGATACTCGATTGGATGTTATATAATACCATTAGTTAAAATAGTTCAGTATAACAAACTCGAGCGCGTTAATCGCTTCGCCATAAGCCTCATACGTAATGACTACTCAACGGTATTTCACCGCTCCGGCCCAAAATTGGGTATTATAGATTTTCGCAGTCTATAATGCCGTAATAAGAGGGCAGTTCCTTTTTCGGTTCAAGAGTTGAGCTCCTGCGAGGCCAGCATCTTATGTGGACCTACGAGGGCTAGTGTCTTATGTGAACCTACTATTTAAACTATTTTGTAACCATCAATTAAAGTAACGATAACTAAATCATTAACTTAATTCATGGTGCTAGAGATAGGAATCGAACCTACAACCTGGTCTTTACAAGGGACCTGCTCTGCCAATTGAGCTACGCTAGCAATAAATAATAAACAACCCATCTAAGTTATCACGGAATGGTTCCCTAACGAACATTCCCCCAATGTTGATCAAACATTTCTATAGCAACTTGTATCCTTTTTGTCATATTTTAAATGGTGGTCGGGAAGACAGGATTCGAGCCTGCGACCTCTTGGTCCCAAACCAAGCGCTCTACCAAACTAAGCTACTTCCCGATGATATATAGTTAACACCTTATATAATCCATCACTAAAACTAGTAAAAAATAATTATTCCCTTCACACCCCTCGTGATCTGCAGTCCTCAGGGCGCTTAAGGTTTCCGTGGGACGCACTTGCAAGATACGCCTAATCCACCCTTTTCTTGTTACTAGCTTTAGTCATGGAGATAGGAATGGGACTTGAACCCACAGCCTATTGGTTAACAGCCAATTGCTCTACCGTTGAGCTACCCTATCAATTTTATTTGTTTGCTTTACCTTTCTACATATATTATACCGCAGATTTGATAATTTTTCAAGCTTTTTGATTAACTAATTTTTTTATTAACCAATTGAGTAGTACATTAAAGTTATTGTTCATAAGTGTTTTATTTATTTCTGCGCAGTTACATACTTACTTGCAATAATCGTTCGAGTGTCGTCAACAGTGTCTCTTTTTACAGTATCGCCTCTACAGTGGCTTATACATTGCTCGTAGAGTTTTTGCGCCCTAACATAGAGGGACTAGCTTCTATACTACAATACCACTTTAATGTACCATTCAATTGGTAGGTATGATAGGACTTGAACCTACAGCCTCCTGCTTGTAAAACAGGCGCTCTCCCATTGAGCTACACACCTAAATGGTTGCGGGGGCGGGATTCGAACCCGCCTAAAATAGCCTATGAGACTATTCAGAACCACTGCTGTACCCCGCGATATGGTGGAGATGAAGAGACTTGAACTCTCAGCCTTCTACGTGCAAAGCAGATGCTCTCGCCATTTGAGCTACATCCCCAATTAATTAAACTAAGACAATCTTTTAAGATACGCCAACCTAACTTACTATGTATCGTTGTGTGCACCCTGGCTCGACTTTTATCTGGTTTCCCTCTGTTTGTCTGCAGACGTCAAAGGGGCAAACGGCAGGCCTCTTCTAGCAAACGAGACGAAGTCTTAGTTTAATTATAAATAGCGAATGGTTGGGTTTCGAACCCAAGACCTTCCGTACCTTGTACGGGTGCTCTTCCTACTGAGCTACTCATTCATTTGGCACCGGCAATGGGACTCGAACCCACGACCACCTGCGTGACAGGCAGGCATTCTAACCACTGAACTATACCGGTATTTTGGTGGTAGTAAGAGGACTTGAACCTCCGACCACTGCGTTATCAGCACAGTGCTCTACCGCTGAGCTATACTACCATAGTGGAAACTTGATTTAACCATATCCTGTTTACTATCAGTCTATATTGAACAAGATATTTTTCAACCTTATAACTATATTATACTATAGTTTTTAGTTTTTTACAACACTTTTGTTTATCTAAAATATTGGTCGGAGTAGCAGGATTTGAACCCGCAACCTCTCGCACTCCGATGGCGGAAAGTGAGGGATTCGAACCCCCGCACGAATTTAATCGCCTAACGATTTAGCAAACCGTCCCCTTTGCCGCTTGGGTAACTTTCCATAATGGAGCGCACAGCCAGAATTGAACTGGCATTATCTGCTTGGAAGGCAGAAGTTTTATCCATTAAACTATGCACGCCTATTGAAGGTTTTATTACAGGGTGGAGTGTAGTTACACCTTACCTGTTTAAATAAAATTGACCTGAGTCCACACGGGATACCCAGGTTCAATCAAATAATCCTCTACTTATATTATCCGTTTTATCGTTCCCACTAAGGCAGGGATACTCCTAATGTTAAATCTTCCACTTAACGGCAGGAACTCTCCTAATGTTAAATCTTAAAAAAGGGGCTTTATTATAATTTATTTAGCAGACGGGCAACTCTGCATCCGATTTTCTCACCTCGTAATATAATTACAAGGCCTGGCGGGGCCCTTTCCACCCTTAAATAAATCAACTTATAATCCACATGAGTAATATTCGAACCGTTACTCTCGGTTAACCCACATAAGCAATATTCGAACCGTTGCTTTCGGTTAATCCTCTACTTATATTATACGTTGTATCGTTCCCACTAAGGTAGGGATACTCCTGTTTTAATTAAGAAAGCCAAGCCTTCTGTATAAGAACAGTCAATTAAGACTATTGTTAACTATTGGTGGACCCAGCAGGACTTGAACCTACGGTCAATCCGTTATGAGCGGAGTGCTTTACCAACTAAGCTATGGGTCCATATGAGTAGGAAACCTTCCTGAATTCTAAACCTATTCTAATTTATACATGTTAGTTGAAGTATAAATCTTAACTGCCACGATTATACAGGAGCGTGCCCATCTGTGTAGGCTTGATTGCTGGCAGAAGTTTTAAAAATAATACTTTTGGAGACGCAGGGCGGATTTAAACCGCCAACCTAGCGAGTTGCAGTCGCTTGCCCTATCATTAGACCACTGCGTCATGGCGGAAAGTAAGAGATTCGAACTCTTGAATCGCTACTAACGACTGTCGGTTTTCAAGACCGATGCGTTTTATCCACTTCGCTAACTTTCCATATAAAAACCTATTTAACTTATTTTTAGCTTATAATATAATTATACTATAATTTCTGTAAAATGTCAAGATTTTGGTTAAATAATTTTTAAAATAAATTAGTTTCTTTTTCTCAACCTTACATATATAATTATACCGCAATTTTAGAAAATTGTCAATATTTTAGAAAAGTCAATGTTTTAAACAATTTATTTTGTAACTTTTACAGGCTCCTCTCAATATGAAGATATACGCTCTATTACAATCACTTGCTCTCCAATATAGTGTTTTGTATTATCAAATTTTACATATGCCATAAAACCACTCCTTTTACACATTATGAATAGATAAAAGACTTCGCTATTCTTTTTGAAAATTCCAAGTTCTTTTATAACTTTTTTTGGTCTTGCCTTGAAGATTGTTTTTGAGGCTATGAACGACCCTTTTCTTAGTACCTTTTGCAATACCTTCATTAATCAAAAAGTCGGCCGCATCCTCTACGATATTGAATTTTTCGCCTTTGTTGCTAATGATAGGTCTTGGTAAATTAATATAGTTATATTCCAAGTTTTTCTTGCTAAAACTAAAGGCCATACACCAATAGTAACCTTTCATAAGCCTATCTTTTGTATTGATTTTGGTCCTCTCTCTGAGATGTGGTGTTAAAATACCTTTGTCATTTGGAAATTCATCAATACCATTTGATTTGTTATAGTGTATAACAGCTTTATGTATATTTTCAAACCACAGAATTTCTTTATTAGTTAAATCAATTCTATATATACCCTGTTTCATTCTGTCTCTAAGAACGCTTAAGTCCCAAGGTAATTTAACGAAATCAATATCACATTCATTTTCTACTGTATATTTAGACTCATATATACTTCTCATAGATTAACCTTCTTTCTCCTCATATTTGTTTCTTATGCCTCGCCCTATTAGTTCCAATTGTGTGAACTCCATCTAAAGTCTACGAGCAGTAGATAATAGTTGTCCTGTTTCTAAAACCATTTTAACAACATGCTAATTAGTTAAAGCGCTAACCGCAACTTCTTGGTCTTTATTTAAGAAAAATATATTCATTAACATCAACCTTTCTATAAATATTATATCGTAAAACTAGAAAAAAGTCAAGAAAATTATAACCCTAAAAATTTGTTATAATCTTCTTGCTTTAGCCCTATTAACTGACTGTTAAAGTTTTTTGGTTTTTGCTTTGGATAATCATAAGCAGACCTAAGTTTTTTAACTGGTATGTCACTATATATTTGTCTTACTTTTGCATATGGTACATGACAAGTCTTTAATAATGCTATATATCTCATGTCCATTTTATCTAAGCTACCGATACCTGGTATCTCGTTTAGTTTAAGTATTTTGTCCAACACAAACTTATTGGATAAATACTTACTATCATTTGTTTCTTCGTCATAATCTTTAAAATTAACATGCTTTCATGTTTTGTCTTTTACAATTCTGTGCACTGTGCTTTTGCTTGTATTAAAAACTAACTCCAATTGTTTTTGACTGTATCCTTTACTGTACATTTGCTTCATTAATTCTACATCTTGTTTTTGTAAAATAAAATCACCGCCGATTATTTTTTTTCTTTTTCTAAGTCAATGATTTTTTGAGTATCTGAAATAACACTCTCAATAAAGTACTTAACCCCTTCAACCGCAATATCTTCTGAAGTTTTTCCTTTATCAAACTCCTGGTCTATAATATAATTTGAAACTTTAATAGCCTCATCAACATCTTCTATCTGGCTTTTGCTATAAACCGTCTCATAAACTTTTTTCATATATTGTTTAACTTCTTTTCTATTCATAAAATAAATCAACTACTTTCTTGTTAATATTGAACTCTATTAGCCCTTTTAGGAAAGTGTCCGAGTCTTCATTATAAACGTTAATAATGCCTTCAGTAACTAATTTAATCGTTTCTTCAATTTCCTCTTCTGTTGTGTCAACTTCATCTATATACTTCAATAGGTCGTTTTTGTATCTTTCAACTTCATTTAAAACTCTTTCTTTTAGTCTTTCTTTATTCATCAGTATCAACCCCATATTTTATATCAATTGAAGCTGTTACTGGATAAACCCTATAACCATAAATAATTTCATAATAGTCTAATCTTTGAAGACCCTCATAAAGGTCTTCATGAACATAGTTAAGGCCATTATCTTCTTTTTCTAACAAGAGATAATCATGACCACCATCAATCGATACCTCTAATAGGGTTGTATTCATAACGGAAATTGTTTCGTTTCGTATCCCAAAAATCTCAACAATAAAATTAACACCACGTTTTCTATGCTGTTTACCTAAAAACAATATTTCTTTTTTAATTCTATCTTTATTCTCTTGTTTGTTTACTTCTGCGTCTAAAAATTTCATTTAAAGCTCTCCTTTTTAATATCTTTCTCCACGAATAAGTTGTTGCCTTTTCTTAATAACTTTCATTTTTTCTATCTCTGCCATATTATGGTCTTCTTCAG
>Ga0306906_1000474_pt1 | contig 15395 bp, 22 predicted proteins | sample AntRauTorcE11897_FD_190405 | JGI IMG/M metagenome (GOLD analysis project Ga0306906, IMG submission 190405) | Saline lake microbial communities from Rauer Islands, Antarctica - Metagenome Torckler E11 #897 (v2) (version 2) | ecosystem: Environmental > Aquatic > Non-marine Saline and Alkaline >...
ACGAAGCGACGACGGGCATCGGGGACGCTGGGTTCGAATGGTTCGCAGATGGGTCTCTGACCGTGGACGGCGTGGCCCAGACGGCGATCTCCACCTACGCGGACGGCGACATCCTCATGCTTTCCTACGACGTTTCCACCGGAGACTTCTGGGTCGGGAAGAATGGAGTCTGGGAGGACGATCCAGAGGTCGATCCGGCCACAGGCTCGATGACTTCGGGGGCTTCGAGGGCCGCTATCGGCATGGCTGACGATGGGTGTCGAGCCCAGATGCTCGGTGCGGGCAGGTTCCATGCCTATAACGACACGACCGATTACACAGGGTTTGACATCGGGTCTGGCATCGGAGCCGAAACTCAGTGGGTCTTGGACACCGCGACCTTTAACTATGCAGGGCACGTTTACGCGGAAGGCGACACCAGGCTCACGAACGCAACTGGAGGGACCGACTACAGAGTGTTTGTTCCTACAATTCGGTCGATGCCAGACAGCTATGCTGGCAAGATTTATTGGGAGTTCCACTGTAACACGCTGGGAGGATCGTCCTACAACGGCTATCATTCTGTGTTGTCCGCCGAAGCGAGGACGGCACGGCTCGCGAACATGGGGGCTGAATCGAAGAACCCCATCGGGCTCGGCTCTTTGGCTCGAAGGGGGAACGGAACTTTGTGGGACGGTAACTCAGGTTTTGGTTCCGGCACACGAGATGTCCTTGGACTCGCCAACTTCGGAGCCAATGACGTTTTGATGATGTGCTTCGACCCATCGACCGCAGAGATATGGACAGGCGTCAACGGAGTCTGGGACGACGATCCAGATACCGATGGGCCGACCTACACGGGGCCTGTGGCCTCGGCCGAGTTCTACATCTGTTTGCAAGGCCGCGATGCCGACCAGGGGGGTCGCCTGGTTTCCCTGTCAAACGAGATGACATACACCCTGCCAACGGGGGCCACCCCCCTCGGCTTGATTTAAGAAGAGGACCACAACATGACCGACTATCTTCTCACAAACGATCCCTTCGACCTGGGGGGCACCTTCGATGACACGGCGGGCAAGTTCGACGCGGACTTCGCCGATCACGCGATCTTCCTGTACGACAACGTGGCGCACGGCGTCAAGCTCCCTGAGACTAATTCCATCTGGATCAGCTTCGATTGCTGGATCGGGGACACTGGCGCGGACGAAGACGGCTACATGTGGCGGTGCTACTCCCAGGACAACGCGCTCCTGGGCTACTTCGATATTGTGAACGGCGCCTACGATTGGGTCGCAACAACGGGAGAGACCCCGCAATCCCTCTCTGTCGGCATCCCGAAGAACCAGGTGGTCCGCATAGACATCAATTTCGTGACGAACATCGCGGCCAACCCGAACGACCACCAGAGCACAGTCTACTTGAACGGCGCTATCGCCGTGCAGACTTCGGTCAATGGCGGTGGGGGCGGCGCACCCTCGCGGTTCGAGTTCGGGGGGAGTGACGCCTTCCAGGTGCCCGATGAAGGGTATTGGATTTCGAACGTCCGTGTCACCGATGACAACCCCATCGGGACCAAGTTCAAGGTCATGGGACCTACCGGAGCCGGAAACTATTCGGACTTCATCGGCGGGTATGTCCAGCTTGGCGACTTCCTGGCGACCACGGTCGCGTATGCCACGGCAGGAGGCGACCGTGTGTCGTGCTCGATCACCCCAGGCACGGAACCTCCAGGCACGTTGACGAAGGTCGCTCTGTCCGCGACGACACGATCCAGCGGAGCGGGGGCGAACCCCTCCCAGATCGGCTTGTTCGCACGGATCGGGGGCACGGACTACGACGGCGCACTGGAGACCCCAGAAGCCGCGATCTTGCCCTTGGTAGAGACATACCTCACAAATCCTGATACTTTGGCCGAATGGGCCTGGAGTGACCTGGCCGGAGTCGAAGTGGGTCTCCGTGCCGTAACATAACTGGAGACTGCGATGAACACGGAGCTATTCATCGGCGCGGCAAAGCGCCTGGACGACATCGACATCCCACGGATCGGATCGCGGATCGGTGTAGGCGAGGACGAAATCCACGCCTTCATGGAAGTGGAGGCCGGAAGCTCCGGCTTCGACTCCAAGAACCGCCCCAAGATGCTTTTCGAGCCTCACATCTTCTACCGGAACCTCTCTGGTCAGGAGCGCCTGGACGCCATCGAAGCGGGCCTCGCCTACCGTCGCTGGGGGGAAGAAGCGTATCCCTCTGACTCCTACCCACGGCTCGTAGAGGCCATCGAGATCAATGAGGACGCGGCGCTCATGGCGGCCTCCTGGGGCCTGGGTCAAATCCTCGGCACGAACTACAGGTCCGCAGGATACAACACGATCCAGGGCATGATCCGGTCGTTCATGGACGACGAAGAGAACCACTTGAACGCGATGGTCAGCTTCATCATTGCCAACGGCATTGACGACGACATCCGCGAGCACCGCTGGGAGACTGTGGCCCGCGTCTACAACGGCCCAGCCTACGCGAAGCACGGCTACCACACACGGCTTGCCGCAGCTTACCGGAAGTGGGCACGGATCGCGGACACGCCCTGGGAAGGGGCTCCCGATCCCGTGGACCAGGCTCTCGACTATCCCACGGTGCGGATGGGCTCGAAAGGCTGGGTGGTCGAACATCTCCAGGAAGAACTCAAGCGCCTGGGCTATCACCTTGGGGGGATCGACGGGAACTTCGGGACCGCAACGCGCGCCTCGATCCTGGCCTTCCAGGCCGATCACGATTTGAAGACAGACGGCATTGCCGGACCTCGGACCTGGGATGTCATGGAGAACTCGGCTCGGCCGAAACCTGTCGGCGAGAGTCGGGCAACCGCGACCACCGCGACTCTTCGCGAGAAGGGTTCCCAGACTGTGGTGGATGCTGATCGAGGCGGCATCGGTGCGGGCATCGTGGCGGGCACAGGGGCTCTCGCGGGGACCGACGTGTTGCTCGACCAGGCAGAACGCGCCGAGGGTATCCTGGGCCGCGTCCAGGGCGTCCTGGGCAGCTTCGGGGGCATGATGGATACCATGTGGCCTCTGATCTTCATTGGCGGCGGTGTCGCGGCTCTCTGGTATTTCCAGAAGGTGAAGAAGGATCGCGTCGAGGACCACAAGTCCGGCGCGAACATGAGCCGATGATCGCGGCGCTCGCCTTCCTCCGATCCCCGGTCACAAAGTATGTGGCCCTGGCCCTTGCCGTCATGGCAGGGGTCGCATGGATTCAGAAGGGCGCGGCGGACAAGGCCACGATGGTTGCCGAGGCGCAATGCCAGGAGACCTTCACCGAGCGCGTGGCGGTAGAGGTCACACGGCAAGCCCAGGTGGCCGAAACAGTTTTGGAAGAAGCACGGGAACGCGCGGTGCTATCAGAGAATGAGGTCGCGGAGCTACAGGAGAGAGCCGATGAACTACTGTCACAACTCAGGGAGCAAGGGGCGAGCGGGACTTGTCCTCTCGATGCTGATACTGTTAGGCGGTTGCGCGACATTAACTGACCCTGGCCCTGTCGCGGTAGCCCCCAATCTCCCCGATCTACCGGATCGAATGGTTCGAGGATGCTACGATCCTGGGGTGGACCAGGACGCCATTGTCGCGTTGACCGAAAACCGTATCGCATTGGCAACATGCCGCAGATTGCAAAGGGACACGGTTGCTGTGTATAACGGTTTGAAACGTGACCTAAGCGGGCAACCACAGTAAGGACCACTGGCATGGATTTCGGAACGCTACCACAGTTAATAACCGGATTTACGGCGCTCGTTATTGCGTTCGGCTCCGGCCTGAGATGGATGATCTCGTGGTCAGACAAGAGGTTGACCGCAGTCCAGACTCAACTGGAGAAGCAATACTCCGAACGGTTCGCTATGCTGGAAGAGCGAGTGAACAACCAGGAACGCGAAATTCAACAGAACCGAGAGGACCTTGCACGGTACCTCCGGCACGTCGGAAAACTAGAAGGGCTCCTGTCCGCTAATGGTATCGAGCCCCCGCCAATGGAGGTTGGCAGATATGGGTCTAGATGATCGCGAATCGGTGACGATGAAAAAGCTCGTAAACCTCATACTGATTTTCGCCTTTCTGGGGTTTGGCACATCCGTCGCCATGCTGACAAACCAATACATCTCATTCAATAAGCAAGGTATCGAGGCGCGGTGGTTCCCGCCGACCACGGACTGGACTTTCAGGAATTGGGATCAAGACGAAGCCGGACACTGGACGGCCGAGGTCTACTACCTCAAGCATCGCTCCGAGTGCATCTTCGTCTCTGACCAAATTCTCATGGCGACATACGTCAACCCTGTAGGGGACATCGGAGAGTCCGGCATCTTCTTCGTAGGCGATGAGACAGAGGGCAACACCAGGCCCACGGGATGGCAGCGCATTGACGACCGCGTGGGGTTCTCCAACGGCAACATAAGCCCAGGGGCGATCCTCCGAGGCACCGTGCTCCACCAGTGTCACGAGGGGCTTCCCACGGTCTCAGGCTTCACCCAGGTAGTGGTCGGCCAGGACATGCCCTGGCCGGACTTCGTGCAAGATTGGCATGACGCGGGCATGGTAGGGCTCGCCTCGGACTACCGTTGACGCTCGTGCGATAGCTCCGCGTGGAAGGCCCTGACGTTCCGTTTCAGGTCTTCCAGCGAGCCATTGTTATCCAGGATCACATCGGTCATCGACGGATCGAGATCGGTGCTTCCGACCTCGCGCGGTAGGTGCTCGGAGCGATCTACCCAGACGACCTTGTGGAAGATTCCCTGGCGGCGGCACTCGGCAAGCTCATCGGCCCGCCTCATCCCGACATACATATCGGAGCCGCGCTCGATCATGGTCCTGGCCGTTTTCGCCTTGTCCGGCGTGTTGTAGGCCGAGATCATCTGCATCCACAGGACGCGGTGGTTCACGCGGTCCTCGAACATCTCGTGGATGCTCCCGTAGACGGCGCACCCCCAATTCGGCCAGATCGTCTCCTGGGCACAGAACCACGAGGACGATGAGAACTTGTAGTCGTATTCTTCCTGGAGGATCGTCCCCACGGTGTCCTTGCCGTGGCGAGCGTCCCCCAGGATCAAGAGCTTGTGTCTCATGTGGGCGTCTCCAGCTTAGACAGAAGCTCGCCTTGCTCCCGCTTGGACAGGTCGGTCAGGCCCACCAGGTACTTGAGGAAGTTCGGGGCGGTCCCTTGCTCGGCCTTCGCGATCAGGGCGTGGAGGACTTCCATCTCCTGGCGCGAGAACCTTTGGGCGCACAGGGTATAGTCCTCGAAGGCTTCCCACACGTCCGGCACCCAGGCCCGCACGATGTCACAGATGGCGTCGGCGTAGACCCTGATCTCCATCTGGGCGTGAGGGTCGGCCCGCAGCGATAGGAAGTGCAGGAGGTTGTGGAGATCGACCTTCCAATACCATTGAGTGTAGACGTTGACGGGCAGGTTGATCCGCGCCAGTTCACGCGCGAGCCCGTAGCCCTCATCGTCGGTCATCTCTTCGTAGCTGTCATAGGCGCGGTTGGAGTCGGCGATCAGGATCGCACGGATTTCCTCGGCCGAGAGATCATCGACACCTTCCTCACGGCCTTGCATGTTCACGGTGGACTGTTTCGCGATGTTGCCCACGGCGGGGATGTAGAACTCCCGATCCAGGATCGAGTAGCGCGCGGAGTATTCGTTCACGTTCGCGGTGCGATGCCGAATCCACTGGCGAGCGACGAAGACGGGCAGCTTCACATGGAGCTTGATCTCGCACATCTCGAAAGGCGTGGTGTGCCGACGCCGCAGGAGATAGCGGAGTAGCCCGCGATCCTCGCTCACGGCCTTGGTTCCCTTGCCGTAGGAGACACGCGCGGCCTGGACGATGGCGGCCTGGTCCCCCATGTAGTCGATCAGGCGCACGAAGCCGTGGTCCAGAATCGGTGTGGCTTCCCCCAGGATGGCGTCCATAGCTTTGACGGATGGGCGTTCGAGCTTTTCGGGTTGTTGCATATCAATATCCTCCTGTGCATCGCGGGCAGTCCGCAAACTCTGTTTCTTCTTCATAGCGGGCCAAGATTTTCTCGGACTTGACCCCTTTGTCGGTCATGGTCAGGTGCTCGAAGTAGACGGGCTTCTTGACTCTGACCTCTTTCAACGGGGCTCCGCAGCTTTGGCAGTTCATAGCAGGTCCTCGATTGAAGGGTGGTAGATGTCGGTCGGCTCGGCGTTCGGCCGGAACCACGGGTTCGGGTTCACGCGACTCGACTCGAAGAGATACCAGACGGCGTTGTCGTATCCCTTCTTGCCGTTGCCCTGCCACGACACGCGCCCCACCGAAACGGTTTTGTGGCAGTAGGGGACCAGGTCCTCGAAGTAGCGGTTGTGCATGAAGTCCGAGGGCAGCAGGAGCCACGTCGGCTTGAGCGCCATCAAGTGTCGGATGATCTGGACTGTGGGGGAGCCTCGCTCGGCACCCTCCAGCTTGTTAGGCGGGAGAGGCCACGGCGGGTTCGAGACGATCACGTCACAGCCCAGGAGATCGGTGCCCGTCACCATGTCCACGTCACACGTCATGTTGGCGCGCGGGAGCATGTCGTCCAGGGGCTCCATGTCCGAAATCCAGGAGCATACCCACCCACGGGACTCCAGAGCTTTCACGATAGCTCCGTCCCCGCACATGGGCTCGGCGAACGTCTCATAGGCCAGGAGTTCGGGCAAGAGCTTCCAGATCGGTTCTTCCGGCGTGGCGTAGAAGTCCCGTTCCTTGCGCTCGAACTTTCCGGCCTCTCGTTTCGTCATGTCATGTTCTCCAGAAGGTCAGGCCGCGCTTCACCCACAGAAGGGCTCCCAGGCCGCCCAGGAGCAACAGGAACGGCGCGGGGACGGGCACAGGAGGTATGTGGGTGGGCGTCCCTGTGGGCGTCCACGGGTCGTATGGGTCCAGGGGGTCGGTCCACGGCGTCAAGGGCGTCCCTGGTGGCAACCACGGATCGCCTGGGGTGGTCGTGAAGATGACGGGCGTGTAGATCGGCGGCGAGTAAAACGGCACCGCCGAGTAGACCGGAACGCGCTGGCCGTGGCGGATGATCGACCAGTTCTGGCAGTCGTCCAGCTTGACCACGGTGTAGCCGTCCATCCGCCATCCCTCGCCGTAGGTCGGATAGTGGAGAGCCGCGACTGTGGTGGTCCGGTAAGCCACGGGAGCGCCGTCCTTGAAGTAGGACATCACCGAGAACACGTCGCCGTCCTCAATAACGATCCGCTGGGGGCCTGGGCGGGCCTCCATAGCGGCCTGGAGATCGGATCGCTCCTGGTCAGTCAGAGTCGTCTGAAACCATTCGAGATCGCAGCGACCGTCGCAAGCATTAGGGCCAGCGCCAGACCAGGTGGTCACGACGGCGGCGTGTGCCGGAGCACAGGCGAGTAGAGACAAGGCGAGTATCAGATAGCGTGTCACAGCAAATCCTCTTCTTCATCATCGTCTTCGATTGTAAGGCCAGGAACAACCTCGCTCCACTCTTTGCCGTATTCCGGCGCGAGAGCCCCCAGGACAGCTTCCCAGGGGGTATCCTTGATGACGACCTTGTAGCCCCCGTAGGCGCTCTTGTGGGAGGCTTGCCACTGGCCCCGGGTCGTCGGGGCCAGGGACAGGTGACGGAGGGTTTCCGCTTCCGCCATCAAGTCGATGAGGTCGCCAAGGGCGAGCGGGAACGTCTTCGGATCGGTAAGCGGAAACCCCATGTCAAATCATCCCCAAAGCGTGGCGGTAGAGATCGAGGATGGACTCGAACTCGGCTAGGTCATCGGCGTTCGCTTTCCGCTCGGAGACGATCTTGCGTATCGCCTTGGTGTCGAAGCCCGCGCCCTTTGCCTCGGCGTAGACTTCCTTCTTGTCCTCGGCCAGCGCCTTCTGATCGACCTCGATCCGCTCGACACGTTCCACGAAGGACCGCAGACGGCTCGCGGCGGCGTTACCGGAATTGCTCCCTTCATCGCTGGAGAGATCGCCGCCTCCGATCAGGTCCTCTTCACCGCTCATAGCAAGTCCTCCTCGTCTTCATCGGCATCCTCATCTGGAGCCTCTTCGGTTTGGTCCTCCGGCTTGCCGCCGTAAACCAAGGTATCCCACTCATCCATGCCCCAGGACAGGCCATACTCTTCCAGGAGCGCGTCCATTTCCTTGAGCGCGCGCATGGCGACCCCGCGTGTCCGTTCCACTTCGTCGCGTTCCATCGCGGCCAGGTGAAGCAAGGTCTCCACTCCCAGGCGCTCCAGGGGCGCACAGGCGCGCCCAGAGATGCCCAGGTCACGGAGAGTCGGCGTCACCCCTGGCGGGGTCTTGGCGCTCTTCTCCGGTGCCTTGGGGGGCTTCGCGGGGATGTCGGTCGGCTTGGTCTTGAGCGACGGGACATCGACCTCGAACTGCATCGCGATCCACGCGGCGAGGTTCGGGAAGGTGGTCTCGTGGTTCAAGTCGAAGACCTGGCCGTCGGGGAACAAGAAGACATCGCCGTGGGCGTTCTCGGTGACATCAGTGTAGCCTGGGCCACACGCCACGCACTTGTCGTCCTCGAAGGCCCAGGCGACCACGGGGGTTGCCTTGCACCAGTTCGAGAGCACCGTGAAGTCCTGGTCCTCCGGCGTGTGCTGGGGCTCCACGAGAAGGACGTAAATGCCTGGGTTGGCGGGGATCACATGTTTCAAAACGACTTCCCCCCGTGCTTGAAGCCGCGTGTCCGGTTCATCGCCATCTTGGCCGAGATCGCGTCCTCCAGCGGGAGGCCCTCATACTCGGCGAAGTCGGCGATGCGGATCATGCAGTCGGCGAGTTCTTCGACCAGTTCGGAGAACCCTGGAATCTTCGTGGACTCCTTGAGCGATCCGTCTTCGTTCGGCTTGCGAAGGGCCTCCATCGCCTCGGACAGTTCCGAGTGCATGAGGCAGATCATCTCGCCGAGGTTGCGGTCGCCGTCGGAATACCATCCGTTGCGAGCCGAGTCTTGGTGTGCCGTCCGGCACAGGTCCTTGATGTGCATGTTCTTCTCCTATTCATTTTTGGCGGGGAACTTCTTACCTGCCAACCAGTATTTCAACCGGATGGCAGGGTCGTATCGTGGGGGGAGCGCCGCGAGAGCGATGATGGCGAAGCCCGCGACCCACTCCATTTATTGCCTGCGGTGTCAAACGCTTTGATAAACAGCGCGGCGGCTTGCGGCACGATTGCGTTCCCATACCCGCGCAGGCGCATCACGCGACGGGACGCTTTGGTGCTTTGCGCAAGCGGGTGGGAAGCTGGCACGAAATCGCCGCACGGCACCACGCTTCCGGGAATCCTTGGAGCCACCCGCTGAACGCTGGATTTAACTGGCCGCCACTTTCCATCCCGGCAGAACAGCCAGTCAACATCGTCCCATCCGCCGTGATCCGTGCCGCTTGGGGGTTGGCTGTCAGCCAGGCCACCCGACCCAGCAGCGCATTCAACGGGACGTTCGGGCATTCCTTGCCGTCCTTGTGGTCTCTGGTCGTTGGCGTCGGCCAGCCCGCCCACGCCTGCACCTGCATGTTTAGGTCCGACAGGCATACCCCCATTGATTGCGACCCGTTCGCCATGCTCTTGCGCTTGCGTTCCAGAAACGCATCTGGCGTCCCGTTCGCCTGTTGCCCAACTGGTGTGGCCCAGCCGCTCAGACTGGCCGCTGCGGGCATATCTATCGCTTCTCCCTTGTATGCCCTTCCCTGCGGACCTTTCCAATCCCGCGCTTGTGGCGTCGGCCAGCCGGACGGCACCAAAGAAGGTTCGCTGTCGGATGTGCGGCGCCCCGACGCCCGCAGCCGGTATATCTGACGCCCCAACGGCGTAACGTGCGGCTTCCAGACGGTCTGATAAATCGTCGACCCAGGCCCAATCAGGTTCGCCTCCAACGCGCTTTGCAGACTTTCCGAACACAGCCGCGCTTGCGACTTGTTCGCCAAACAGCACAGGGGGGCGGCAGGCCCTGACCAGACTGATAAATTTGGGACCGAGGTGTCGTGCATCTTCTTTTCCTTCCAATTTTCCGGCCGCACTGAACGGCTGACAAGGGGGTGATCCGGTCCAGACCGGGCGCGTGGCAGGCCATCCCGCCAACTTCAAGGCATATGCCCATCCGGCAATCCCGCAAAAGAAATGGCATTGCGTGAAGCCTTCCAGATCGGCGGGCTCCACATCAAGGATCGATCGGGAATCGACCACGCCATAGGGGATCAGCCCGTCAAACATCAACTGACGGACCCACGCGCAGACCTGCGGGCAATTATCGTTATAATAAATTTTCGGGCGAGGCATCATTTTACGGCCACCTCACCACCGCAGGCCGCATAGCCCGCCACGTCCATCCAATGGTCCGCGTGTTCCGGGCTGGTCTTGATCCGGGCCAGCTTGAGTTGGATCATCATCACGGCCACGTCAGAGCGGCTGACAGGCGTTCCGAGGTGCGCTGACCAGTACGCCGCCACCAGCCCGAAAGAGTCCTCAAGCTGGCCATGCGTGGCGGCCCTATCGACCGTGACGGCCTGTCGCGCTGCGTCCAGGATGTCTGTGCGGTTCATAAATTCGGCCTTTCCAAAGGTGTGTAACGACACTGAGGCGCGGGTGTTGCGTCCCAAACTGTCCAGCAAAATTCCATCGTGGGCGACTTGCCCCGATCTAGCGCCATAGCGGGCCGCCACAGCAACGGCATGACCGCTGCCGGACCTGTCTCAAGGAACAGCGCTTGGCGGTTCTTTGCGTGCCAGTATGTGCCCTTGAGCAATAGTGCAAACGGCACGTTCATCGCCCTGATATAGCGGATGAATTCGACCGCCAGCGCGAACGGCGGGTTGGTGATGACAGCACCGCAAGGCCGAGGCATGGTGGCCAGCATGTCAACGCCGCCGGTGCCGTAACCTGTGTGTCGGATGTCCGTGCTGCACACCGCGTGGCCGTGCGCCTTTAGCACTTCACTGATTGCCCCAAGACCGCAGGCTGGTTCCCAGATCGTGCCAAGCACCGGCCAAGCGCGCAACAGCGCAACCGTGCATTCTGGCGGCGTCTCATAAAAGTCCGACGCATGCCTTGCGTGTTCCGCCGACGATCCGCCGATGACGGTTTTTCCGGGTATCATAAGCGTGTCGCCTCTCTCATTTTATTGGTTATCGCGTCGGCCTGCGCCTTACGGATGCGGGATTGTGCTATGGCAAAGTAATCGGCATCCATTTCAATTCCGATAAAGCGCCGCCCGGTGTTGGCCGCTGCAACGCCGGTTGTGCCCGACCCAGCCGCGAAATCCAGCACGACCTCGCCGGGGTTGGTGTAGGTTTTGATTAGGTATTCCATCAGCGCGACGGGCTTTTGGGTGGGGTGGGTTTTATTCTTGTCACGCGCAAATTCAAGCACGCTTAGGGGGTATCGCTCGCCATTGCTAATAGTGATTGCGCCTGTCTGACTTCCGTAATTCTGGCTTTTTGTCTTGCCCTGCGCTTGGGTGTAAGGTTTGAACCCAATCCGCATCTGAGGATTGTAAGTCGGCGGCACTGTATAGAAAACTAAGGCATTTTCGTGATTTTTCATTGGTGCTTTTTTTGCGTTCAAATGTCCGCTTCCAGATTCTTTTTGCCATATCCACTCATAACGCAGGTCTGCAATGTTGGACGCGCCAAGCATTTTGTCAAAAGGCGTCTGGGCCATCAGCACAATCGCTCCGCTTGGCTTCACGATCCGCTTGAGTTGCGCCCACATCGGTTCAAACGGAATGACCGAATCCCACTTGCAAGCGGTCGTCCCGAATGGTGGGTCGCATATAACAGCGTCAACCGACCCGTCCGGTATGTCCTGCATCACGTCCAGACAATCACCCAAGTGTAACATCACGCCTTGGACTCCTGTTCTACGATTTCCAGAATTACACAGGCCATTCCGCCTAAGTATTCGTTTTTTCGAAAGATGATTTCGTCAATGTCACATGCGCGTGCAACATCGGGACATACTTTCAATCTGTCAGCCATATGTGGCATAATTTCATCAACCTTGACGTTGTAGTGTTCAGCGATTGTCATTGGCCTGCGTCCTTCTGTTGTAGTGCTTCCTGGCCCTCGCCACGTTCGAGAAGAAGCCACCTTCTGCGGTCTGGTGACAGTGTTCCGGCAAGGTCCAGTTCGGTGAAGTGACGGAGGCCACACTAGCGCAGCGGGCCTCCATCCAGATCGAAGGCGTCGTCATCCGCAGGAAGAGTAGCCGCAGTCCCCGCAGGATGTGCAACCGCCCTCATGTTTGTAGTGTGATCCCTGACACTGTGGGCAGAGCGAGGGGAACTTGACGACTGGAGCCTCGGCTTCCGGCTCCGGCGTGGCCGTCTCCGGCGCGTCCAGATAGCCGATGTAGATCATGTGGTCCTCGATCACCTGGCCGATGGCCGCGACCACGGAGGGGCGATACTTGCCCTTCCACCAACCGCCGCCCTTGGGGTCGAAGACGTTCTTTAATTCCTCGACCACGAAGCTAGAGTCATGGGGCCGACGGAAGATCGCCGAAACCATTCGTGTGAGGGCCGAGGACCAGGCGATGTGCTCTGGGTTCTTCGTGTTAATGAAGACCTCGAACGGCCGCCGCAGGTCGTCCTCCAGGATGTCGGTGATCGTGACGTAGAAGGCAGGGTCGCCTCCCATCTTCACCTTGTAGGTCGAGCCTTCCAGGACATCGGGACGCTCGGCCAGTTCCGTGCTCGGCACGACATCGGCGGGCTTCTCCACCTTCTTCACCGAGAGCATCGAACCCGTGACATCGTTCGGGCGGTAGGTCGTGCATCCTTTGCACCCAGCCTCGTAGGCATCCATGTAGACTTGCTCGAAGTCCGCGAAGCTGATGTCTTCGGGCAGGTTGATCGTCTTGGAGATCGAGGAGTCGATCCACCGCTGGCAGACGGCTTGCATCGCGACGTGATCCTGGGGCGTGAGGTCCTGGGCCGTGACGAAGTAGTCCGGCAAGGACTCCCCTGGGAACTTCTCGTGGTAGAGATGGACGGCGTAGTCCTTCACGTCCTCCGTGGTCTTGGTGCCATCTGGGCGCGTGACCTTGCGCTCGTATTCGTAGGCGAACATCGGCTCGATCCCAGACGACACGTTGCCCCCATACATCGAGATCGTCCCTGTCGGTGCGATGGACAGGAGAAGAGCGTTACGGATTCCGTAGTTCCGCAAACCCTCATCAATCTCCTGGTCCTGGGCCATCATCGCCGCGAAGGTGCCCTCGGCCGTGAAGTGGTCGTAGTCGTAGAGAGGGAAGGACCCCTTCTCGGCGGCCAGGGCGATTGAGGTCTTGTAGGCTTCGGTCGCGATGTCGCTCATGATCGCGCCCGTCTCGGCGACGGCTTCGTCGCTCCCGTAGCGGATGCCCATCATCGCCAGGGCATCGGCGAGGCCCGTGACACCGAGACCGATCCGGCGCTTGTTCTGTGCTTCGACGCGCTGGGCTTCGAGCGGGAACTTGGAAACGTCGTTCACGTTGTCCATCATACGGACGGCGGTCGATACGACCTGGGCCAGCTTCGTTCCGTCGATCTGGGCCGAGTCATAGAAGGCGTTCTTGACCAGCTTCGCCAGGTTCACCGAGCCCAGGAGACATGCGCCGTAGGGTGGGAGCGGTTGTTCGCCGCACGGGTTCGTCGCCGCGATGGTCTCGCAATAGCGAAGGTTGTTCGCTTCATTGATTCGGTCGATGAAGATGACCCCAGGCTCGGCGTAGTCGTAGGTCGAGCGCATGATCTGTCGCCACAGTTCCAGGGCCGAAACGGTTTCGTAGACCTTGCCGTCGAACACCAGGTCCCACTGTTTGTCCCGCTTGACGGCATCCATGAAACGGTCTGTGCAGAGCACCGAGACGTTGAACATGCGGAGCCGCGCGGGGTCTTGCTTCGCGGTGATGAAGGACAGGATGTCGGGGTGATCGCAGCGCATGGTCGCCATCATGGCCCCACGGCGCGTCCCTGCGGACATGATCGTCCGGCACATCGCGTCCCAGGTGTCCATGAAAGGCAACGGGCCGCTGGCCTTGGCTCCCACACGCCTCACCAGGGCACCCTTGGGGCGCAAGGTGGAGAAGTCGTAGCCGATGCCGCCGCCCTGTTGCATGGTCCGCGCGGCCTCGGAGAGCGCGTCGAAGATGCCCTTGAGATCGTCGGGCACCGTGCCCATCACGAAACAGTTAAACAGGGTCACGTTGCGCTCGGTAGAGGCTCCCGCGATGATCCGGCCAGCGGGCATGTAGGTCCAGTCTTCGAGGGCGGCGTAGAAGTTCCCCTGCCAAAGCTGTTGGTTGGTCTCTGCGGCGGCCAGAGCGTTCGCGGTGCGGCTCCAGGTGTCCTCGACGGTCATGTCGATGGGGTCGCCTGTCATGGGGTCCTTGAGCCTGTATTTCAGGTTCCAGATGTCCTCGGCAATAGGCATAGGGAAAGCGTGGGTCATGATCGTCCTCTCAGTTCATTTTGGTTGTGGGGGTGTTCCCCTGGATGTAGGCCACGGTGTCTGTGTGACCCCAGATGATGCTGTTGTCAGGCAACGCACCCACATACCCTGGTAGCCTGGTTATGTGAAGAGCCTGGTCAGGGGAGACCGCCACCAGAACGCCAGGGGGGAGGGAATCGTTCACCCCCAGGCGGAAGCTCATGGCTCCCGTGTGTCTCGGATCACCAGCGACCGTATCCGCGCGGGGAGCGTCTGCCCCTCCCGCTTTGCTTTCGCTCGGAGTATCCTCATCGTGTCCTGGTCGAACCCTACCTGGACTTTCTCCGACAAGCCCCCCGTCCGCCTCGGCAAGAGGCCCAGGCTCGCGCGCCGTGCCTTGATCGTGCTCGGATGCTTCTGGAGCCTCTTCGCGATCTCTGGGATCGTGGTCCCCTGTTTCCAGAGGACGATCAGCGTGTCGTCTTCGGCTTGTTTCCACGGCATGTTCTGCCTCCAGTTCAAAGTGTTTCGCGGCCTGGTTCCACCGGAGCCCCTTCATCGAGACATACGCGGTTCGGTCGAACCCGCCTTCATGAACGATGTCCACTTCGGGGAAGGTGCCGATAGCGATGCGGATGCCGACGATGATGCCGCGACGGTAGATCGAACCGTACGAGTCCAGGATCACCACGGGGCGGCCTTGGACAACCCATTTCAGGAACGGGCGGATCGCCCACAGTATTGCGTTTCTCATGTCGGTCTCTCCAGGGTCCGGTGGTCAGGTTACGCGAGAATCACTTATCGGACAACGGCGGCTCCCCCAGGCGTCGTGTCCTTCAAGGCGGCGGCCTTCAACATGCCACGATATTCCTTGGCCTTCCGGCGCGACTCGGCACGGAGAACCTGGCGCGAGGGCGGGCGGTTCTTCCAGATCGGGAGGTAGTTCTTCTCGCGCTCCT
>Ga0306906_1000481_pt1 | contig 15229 bp, 30 predicted proteins | sample AntRauTorcE11897_FD_190405 | JGI IMG/M metagenome (GOLD analysis project Ga0306906, IMG submission 190405) | Saline lake microbial communities from Rauer Islands, Antarctica - Metagenome Torckler E11 #897 (v2) (version 2) | ecosystem: Environmental > Aquatic > Non-marine Saline and Alkaline >...
CGCCCCCGGTGATCCATCGCCCCCGCCCCGCGCGGGGGTGTTTCCGTGGTACCTAGATCCGCGCCGCGCGCCCGGCCCAGGCCGGTGCATCGAGGTCGCCGGCGCGACGCCGTGATCCCCGCCGGATAGCGCCGCCGGTACGGTCGCGCCCGTATGCGCGAATACGGTCCTAGGATGCTAGGGGCGCGGATGCGGTCCTAGGATGCTAGGGGCGCAAAGGAACGCCCCCGGGCGTGATCCCCGGGGGCGTATCGGCGCTGCTCGAACGTTCTACTCTGGCCCGAAATACCCCGGGTCGCACGCGGTGTACGCGTCATCGGCGACGCGGTCTAGGTGCTCGATTGCCTCGGTGTACATATCGTCGCGGTCGCGGTGCGCGCAGTCGACGGTGCCGTCGGTCGCGCCGCACTCGCATATGCCGCGGTATCCGAAAGCTTCGGCGACCCTGACAAGGTCCAACGTCCACCCGAGACGGAACGTGTGCGCGCCGTCGACGGTGCGCAGGATGTACGCGCACGCGCCGTCGGTACAGTGGTCGATAGCGATACGCGTCTCGTCGCCGATGACGTCGCAGCAATGCGCGCAGTAGAGCGGGTCCTCCTCGGGCGCGAATACGGCGACCACGTCATCGCCCCAGGTGCTGACGCAACGACCACACACGGCGTCGCCGTCGCGCATGATGTATGCGAGAACGTAGCCGAAATTAGTGTAATCGTACCGCGTCGTTCCATCGTCGCGGATGCCGGTACAGTGCGGTCGCGCCGCTTCGCTCGGCACCGGGTCGCCATTCGGCAGGGTTTCGGCACCGCTTCGGATGTACGCGTCGATTTGCAGGTGATCCATCATCATGGTTTCGTTCCCTTCGAGTAGGGTCCGGAGCGTATCCCCTGACCTATCCCTAGCCTATAGGAACGTCTACACGAAGTCAACAGGTTTCGGCCGTGTGAGCTACCTCACACGCCGTCGACGGGAACGGCGACACCTGTGTCGGTGATCGGTACCCGAGAGCTTCGGTCGAGGTTACCCCGGCCTGCGCCCGGGGTATGCGCCCGGATATGTATAGCCGGCCGTATAGAGGCATGCGCAGTCCTATGCGGGTATGCAGTGGTAGATTCATTCGACTTCGTTGTTTTGCGTATACGCCTATGCGCAGTCCTATGCGGCTGCGCAGTCCTAGGTTTAGGCCGTCCTAGATCTCGGCCTTCGGCCTCGAGGAAAGCCCGTAGCACACTCCGCTCAGATAGTCAAGTATCCGGGCACGCGGTCCTAGATCCTAGGCCGGGACTTGACATCCCGGCCCAGGTGTGCTAGTCACTATTCCAGGACAGCCTCCTGGACTTCGGCCCAGTCGACGTTGTCGAGGTCGATCTCGTCAGGATTGCCGATTCCGTCCAGGAGACCGCGCGCCCGGGTCTCGAAGCGGAACGTGTTCAGGTGCGCGACGCGGCGCATCGCCCGGTACAGCTGCTCCTCGTTGGTCAGCCACAGGTGCGCCGCCCAGGTGTCGCGGTTCGTCCAGCCGTTGTAGGTGTCGTTCGTCATGGTTTCGATCCTCTCTGATCTCGGACTTCTCCCTTGATCTGGTTAGAGTGTAGCAGTTGGGCGGGGGAGGATGTCGAGTCCTCCCCCGCTCGGTTCAGATCAGGTCCAGCACCTCGTCTCCCGCACCTGCGCCTTCTAGCGCTTCCTGCGCCGCCTCTCGGGCGTCTGCGCCGCCCTCGAATAGGTCCATGTAGGCGATGTCGGGGAGGTCGCGATGATCGACTCCGATTTGCCCGAGGATCTGATCGACTTCCTGCATCCAGCTCGTGAAGTTTGCCACGGTTTCGATCCCTTCCGATCGGGAGGGTATCTCCTCGATCTGATTAGAGTGTAGCATGGGCGGGGGAGGATGTCAAGTCCTCCCCCTCGGGTTCAGCCGTTCAGGATTCGGTCGCTTTGGACGTTCCGAAGGACCCAACGGTCGTGCCGCGCGCCGGCGTCCTCGGGGTGCTCGCGGCAGGCCTTGTCCGCGGCTTCGACAGCGGCTTCGAGGTCGGGCGTGCTCATGCGCTTGGCTTCCTCGTGACTCATGGGTTCGATCCTCTCTAGGTCGGGGAGGGTATCTCCTCGATCTGATTAGAGTGTAGCATGGACGGGGGAGGGTGTCAACCCTCCCCCGCAGGTTCTACCAGGTGCTCGGCGCTTCGATGTTGGCCCAGTCGCTCGGGCGCGTGGTATCGACCAGCGCCGCGTCCATCCTCAGATCGTCGATCAGGAAGTCGACCGCGCGATACGCTTCGGCGCAGGCATCGTCGACGCCGGGACGGTGGAAGATGCTCAGGTCCTCTCGCAGGGTTTCGGCCACGTTCACCGCGTCCTCGGCATGCTCGGCGTCCAGCAGGTCGCGCAGGTCGGCGAAGTTCGGCTGGACCATCGCGCCGAGGTCGTCGTCGACGTCCTGGAGGATGGTAACGAGGATTCGGCGAATGGCGATTCGGTTGCGCATGGTCTGTCCTCTCCGATCTCGGGCGTATTCCCTTGATCTGATTAGAGTGTAGCATCTGGGGGAGGACCTGTCAAGTCCTCCCCCGCCGGTTCGGTCAGATCACGTGCGCCGTGGCTTCGACCTCGCTAAACTCGGCGCTTCTACGCAGGTAGCCGAGGACCGCGTTGGCGACGTTCGTCCGGGGGAGCGTAGCGACGAGGTCGGTCCAGAGGTCACGCAAGGTCTGAGCGGCTTGTGCGGCGTCAGGGGAGCGATCGTCGACGGACCAGACCAGGCGCGTCGCGAGCATCAGCGCGGGTCGCTCGTCGCTAACGTTGGTCTCGATCTCGGCGACCAGCATCTCTCTGATCTTGTCTTGGTTGGCTTCGGTCATGGTCTGTCCTCTCTGATCCCTTCCTGGGATCTGATTAGAGTGTAGCAAAGGTGGGGAGCCCTGTCAAGGACTCCCCGCCGGGTCAGACCAGGTCCGGACGTCCGGCCTTCTGGACCGCTGATCGCACGCCGGAATCGAACGCGCTCTCGTACGCTTCCCAGCCGTCCTCGGCGCCTCCCTCGTACAGCTCCTCGCGGGCATTGATCCCAGCCGCGTAGAACTCGAACGGCGAGTATTGACGGAAGTGCACCTGAGACTCGCTCAGTCCGTCGCCAAAGGACTCGGAATCGATGTCGGGCACCTCGGCGAGGATGTTCGAGGCGATGTCTTCGCCGTGCACTCTCGCGATGTCGGTGATCTGATGGATGGTCATAGGCTCGGTCATGGTCTGTCCTCCCTGATCCCTTCCTGGGATCTGATTAGAGTGTGCCATAGATCCCAGAGTATGTCAACGGGTTTCGTGCGATGTCGGATCCTTCACAGGCCGGCGATCTGGCCGTGCACCTGGCGCCGCTCAGCGCCGGCCGTGGACCGCTCGAGGAGCTCTCCCCCGCGCCCGTGGCCGCGAGGAGTTACGGGCACGCAGTCCTAGGCGGGCACGCAGTCCTAGGCGGGCACGTGGTCCTAGGCGCGTGGTCCTAGGCACGTGGTCCTAGGCGCGTGGTCCTAGACGGAAGTGCGCCCCCGTAGGGGCGCACGTCGTCCTAGGTTCACTTGGGCCGGAACGATCCCCCGCACTTGGTGTGCCGATAGGAGTTCAAGCCGCGTTTGGGCGTCCGGTACAGGTACGTCTCGGTCCCGCAGGACTCGCACACCAGCGTGTAGGTCGCCAGCCGCTTCTGCACGTACTGGGGGACGGCGTCCGTCGTGCGGTTCGGCTTCGCGCCGATCCGGCGGCATGCGGCCTTCCAACGAGGACCGTGCCCGGCTTCATGCCCGGCGATAAGGTGAGCGATCTCATGCAGGATGAGGTCGCGCACGTCATCATTGGTCAGGTGTGGGACGACGAGCTCGGACAGGCTCAGAAGTATGGGCTCCAGGACACCTGTCCGGTTTCGCTGGAAATTGACTTTACCCAGCGTCCGCTTGCCGCGTCCCCACTGGAAGGGGATGTGTCCGAAGCCGTGCTCGTTCATCTTCTCTCGGGCGAGGGTGACGATCTCCGTCTTGTTCATGGTCGATCCTCTCTAGTCAGGGCGTCTCCCTGATCTGATTAGAGTGTAGCAAAGATCGGGGAAGGTGTCAACACCTTCCCCGTCAGGTCAGGGGATCGTGTCCCCTGCGGCTTCGATGTCCAGGCGTGCCGAGTTCAGCGCATCTTCCAGCGCACCGTCCAGGAGACGGATGACCGACCGACCGACGACGGCGTGCTCGCACCGCTGGTACCGGGCAAGGCGCAAGATCGACAGCACTCCCAGGCCGAATTCTGCATTGTTGCTGTGGTAGCGCTGGTCCAGGGTGGCGAGGACGTGGTAGGTCAGGCGGCTGGCGCGGCTGGTGCTCGCACCGTGGCGCATCTCTTCCAGGAGTTCGGCGACCATCTTGTCCTGTTGCTCGCGGGTTGGCATTGTCGATCCTCTCTAGGCCGATCTCTTCGACCTGATTTGAGTGTAGCAGGTCGGCACGGGCATGTCAAGCACTTTCGGGCGGGTCTCGCCAGGTTCTCGCCAGGTCCAGGCGCGGCGCCGGCCTCGATCGAGGAGCCTCGAGGAGCCCGCAAGCACGGTTGCAGGCAAGCACGGTTGCACACAAATACAGGTGCCCCCGCAGGGGCACCCGTGGTCCTAAGCGGTCGCGTGGTCCTAGGCTAGCAGCGGTCCTCTGGCTCGCCGACGTCGTCGAGGTACAGGTTCTCGTGGCTGACGTTGTAGCGGATGTCCTTGATCTTCGATCGGACGGGATCGGTGTCGGCCTCGCACTTTGCCCGCTTGGTGCGCATGTAGACCGGCGTGTCGGGATGGGTCCCGTACTTGAGGTGCTCGTTCAGGTGGTCTCGCAGCTCGCGGATCGTCAGGCGTTCCATCACCACACCCCCTTCAGGTTCTCTTCGGGCTTCTCGTAGAGGTCCTCGCGCGTCATGGCCTTCAGGGTGCGCTCGATCTCGCGCGCCTTGTTCGCGTTGCCCTTCTGGGCGGCCTTGCGCGCCTTCTTGTGCATCTTGGAAAGCTTCTTGAGGGTGTTCACGGTGTCTGTCCTCTCCGACCCTTCTTGGATCTGATTTGAGTGTAGCATCGTGGGGGACCGTTGTCAAGCGGTCCCCCGTCCGGATCAGCGGTACCAGTGCGTACCTCCCGCCGGGGTGTAGCGCTTGGGACCGTGCCACTCGGGGCCGACCAGCCAGCGGTCGTCGGCGCAGGCCTCGCAGACGAAGCCTAGCAGGTCGCCGTTCATAGCTTCGACGGGGTACCAGTCGGTCGGGTAGCCGCACGCGTTGTTGAGCGTGGCGGCGCCGCAGTCCTCGCAGATGCTGACGCTTTTGCTGTGAACGGCGAGGATCGGTTCCATCTGCGAGCGGGTCAGCCGCTCGGCGGCGTCGAGGTCGCCTTCGCAGACGACGTACATGTCGCCGTCGACGGTGAGCGGGTAGGCGTCTCCTGTGGCGTCTGCGATTCGTTGTGCGCGGTTGAACAGGTTCACGGTCGGTCCTCTCTAGCTCGGGGCGTATCCCCTAACTGATTTGAGTGTAGCATGCAGGGGAAGGGCTGTCAACCCTTCCCCGTTCGGTCAGCGTCGGCGGGTGTAGGTCGCATCCCGGTAGTATTGCTCCCAGGGCGACACGCTCGTGAGCTCGGTCACCTTGTTGTCGATCAGGTCGATGTGGAACCACCGTGCGCGGTCGTAGTTCGCGTAGTTGCGAAGGACGGCGTCCATCAGTTCGAGGTTGTCGAGCGGCACGATTTGGGTGCCCGACTCGTAGACCATCCAGAGGAACACCCCGCGCGGCTCGTGCATCAGGATCGCCAGGTCATGCGCCAGGTCGGTCTTGTAGTGCTCCGTCGTCTCGTCGACGGCCGCGAGCATCTCCTTGAACATCTCGGTCAGGTCGGTGTGCTCGGCGCTCTCTTTGGCTCGGATCTCGGGGAAGGTCATGGTCAGTCCTTTCGTCTCGGGATCAGGGCCTCTCCCTGATCTGATTTGAGTGTAGCATCTAGGGAGGGGTCTGTCAAATCGAATCGGTCCCCGCGGGGGACATCAGGCGGGGCATCAGATCACCCCCTTTCGTGCCTGGTCCTCGCGGTGGATCTCGACGACCTCGCGGATCTCGGTCTCCCAGGTCTTCATGATGCGGCGGGTGTTGGTGCCGTCGGCCTTGCTCAGGGCGGTGCCGAGGGTGCTCAGGAAGCCGCCTCCGACCTTCTCCATGGCGGTGAACGCCTCGTAGCGGGTGATGTTCGCCTCGTCGTGGCGTCGTCCGGGCAGTTCGTAGGGCATGGTCAGTCCTTTCGTCTCGGGATCAGGGCCTCTCCCTGATCTGATTTGAGTGTAGCATGCAGGGAGGGGTCTGTCAAGCGATGTCGGGCGATTCGAGGGTGACCATCCACCACTCCTCGTTTCGCTCGTGCGTCTCGGCGTACTCGTCGACATCTTCGGGGTGGGGGAACGGGCCGACGATCCGCACGCCGTCCACGGGGTTTCCGATGACCAACACATACTCGGGCATAGGGTCTCTCCTTCCTGGGGGCGCCCGCGTAGTCCTAGACGCCCCCGCAGTGCTAGATCAGTCCTCTTCGGCCTCGAGCTCTTCGCGCCGCTCGTCCTCTTCCTCCGACAGCCGCTGGAACTCCTCGTAGGCGACCCGGCGAAGGTCCTCGTAGATGACGGCCATGATCGTGTCCATGACGCCGCCGGTGTCGATGTCCGGCTCGTCGTTCCAGAGGGTCGGGTCGCTCCTGAACGCGTCGAGGATGTCGCCGGCGTAGACCGGGGTGCAGGAGTCGGCGATCTCGTGCAGGTGGTCCTCGGCGTAGCGGTCCTCGTATATGTCACCGAACTCGTCGCCGACGACCTCTCGTGCCAGCTTCCGAAGGGCGTCCATCGTCATAGGTTCGTCTGCCATCGTGGTCTATCCTCTCTAGCCGGGGCGTGTCCCCGATCTGATTAGAGTGTAGCGGTTGGGCGGGGGCATGTCAACCCCCGCCCGGTCGGTCAGTCGCGCTCGGTCTGGTAGAGAATTTCCTCGTAGGCGTCGAAGCCCAAGAGGCTGAACAGGTGGCCGTTCTGGCGGCACACCTCGTCGTAGATCCGCTCGTCCCGGCGGCTGTCGCTGTTCATCCCGAGCTCGTCGGCCCACTCTTCGAAACTGGTGACGACTTCGGCGCTTACCGCGTCCATCGCCAGGGTTTCCAGCACATCGTGCACGGTGGGTTCGTTGGTCAGGGCGGAGCCCATGTGGAACTCGACGTCGAAGGTGTAGCCGTTCGCGTCGTTCGTGAGGGTGCAGCGGTAGTGGTTCGCGTTCGGCCACCGCTCGGCGGTTTCGGCGTCGACCTCGGCGGGCTGGACGTCCAGCCGGATCGGGTGCTTGGTCAGGAACTGTTCGAGGGTTTGCATGGTCGGTCCTCTCCGATCCTCTTGGATCTGATTAGAGTGTAGCACCCCTTCGTGCTCGTGTCAACGCTTGGGATCGTTCGCCTCGGCGATGATGAACGCGATGCTCAGTAGCGCGACGATACTCCAGCTTAGCCACATACAGATCTATCCTCTCTCCCGCGCATGTAGGCGCGTGGTCCTATACCCGTAGTTCTAGGCGCGTGGTCCTAGGCTGGGGGCGCCTCGAGGACGCCCCCGTAGTGCTAGGTCAGAGGTCCGCGTACGCCAGGTCGGCGGGTCGGAGGTTGACGATGACCTCCTCGGCCTTGTCCACGATGTACTCGCGCCAGCGGCGGGGCAGGTTCCCGATCGTCTTGTCGCAGACGTGGTCGGCCCAGCACAGCGCGTCGTAGACCGCTTGCAGTTCCCGGGCGTGCGTGCTGTGCCGCTCGGCCAGGTCGTCGGCATTGGCGATGATGGAGTTGTAGCCGATCCCCATCGCCTCGGTGGTCCTGCTCATGTACTCGTCGTAGTCGAGCACCGCGTTCTCCAGCTCGTAGACCAGGCCTCGCAGCGTGCCTCCGTCCATGTGCACGATCCAGCCGCCCATGCGGCCCGCGTAGTGCGGGTAGTTTTTGCCCGCGTACTCACGGAGGATCTGGACGTGCTCCCACTCGGGATCGTCCTGGTGCAGGCTCCCACCGGCCAGCTCGTCGATCAGGCGTTCCCGCTCCCAGGCGAGGAAGCCTTCCTCGAAGAAGCGGCCCTCCTGCTCGGGCGTGAGCGGGAAGGTGGACGCCACGAAGCGGCGGGCCACGGGGGTCAGCATCATGTCGTCGAGGATCTCTTCGACGCTTGGGAAGGTGACGCCGTGGAGTTTGACGTTGCTCGCCAGCAGCGCTTCGCTGTGGAAGGACTCCTGGTAGCCCATCGCTCCGCGGTTGCTGAGGCTCTTGGCGGAACCGATCAGGCTTCGTGCGTTCTGGATCGTGGTCGCTCGCATGGTCTGTCCTCTCCGTCCCGGGCGTCTCCCGGGTACTGATTAGAGTGTAGCCTAGATGGAGGGGTGTGTCAACCCCTCCGCCTTATGCGGCCTCCTCCTTCCTGGCGAGCGCGTCGAGGGTGCGCTCCCAGTCGAAGACGTGGTCGTCGAAGCCGTTGACGTAGACGTGCTCGGGAAGCACGGCGTCGATCCCGGTGTAGCGGAAGTTGCGGCTCTTCCAGCGCTCCAGGGTGTACGGCTTGTCCTCGCCGACGAGGTAGACGTCGGAGCCGGGCGGGACGATCTCGCTGTAGATCGTCTCCATCAGGCGCTTCAGCGAGGACTCCTCGCCCATGTGATTCCCGCTCAGGCTCCACTCGTAGAACCAGACGCCGTGTCGCCCGTTCATCTCGGCGACGCCGCGGTCGTAGTCGATCTCCAGCCGGTCGAAGTGGACCTCGTAGACGTGGATCTCGGTGTTCAGGTGCTCCTCGATCAGCGCCAGCGTCCAGTCGGGGATGCGGTCCTCGCTGTAGATCGGTTGCGGCTCGTTGGCCGCTTCGACGTAGACGAAGCCGTCGCTGCCGAGCAGCGCGTGCTCGTAGCTGTGCAGCGGCGTGACCGTCAGGGGCCGCATGTCGTAGGTGTTCGCTCTCAGGGGGGTGGGCACGGTGTCGCTCCTTTCGCGTCGAGGCGTCTCCTCGATCTGAAAGCAGTGTAGCACCGTGCCCGGGGTTATGTCAAGCGGTGTCGGCGGGGTCCTCGCCAGTGCGCAGCATGATCAGCGCAGCGGGGTCGTTCTTGAGGTCGCCGACCATGGCGTCAAGAAATAGGGCGTCCTCGCTGGTGCGTTCGATGTAGGCGCGCAGTCCTATATCGAGGTCGTCGACGGGCTGTTCGTCGAGGGGGACGATCGCTTGGTACAGGGCGCACGCTTTCGCCCTTCCCAGCAGGCCTTCCTCGACCGGCTCGCCGAACATCTCGGTGAAGGACTCATAGCCCTCGAAGCGGTCGGGGGCGACCACGCCGACCCGTACCTGGCACAGGTCGGGACGGTCCTCGCCTTGGATCCGCAAGCCGTCGAACACCAGCACCAGCCGGCCCAGCTCGGGATCGGGCGTGAGCTCCACGCCGTAGAGGACTGACTGGTAGCCGGTCCCCCGCGGGTCGTCCCGCATGTCGTCGAGCAGCGTCACGGCATCGGTAGGTTCATGCCTACGATGAAAGCCAAGATGATTGCGAGAATGAACAAGGGGAGCTCCTTTCGGGTCCAGGGGTTTGAGTGCAGTCTAGCAGGATTGTTGTGTCAGGTCAACCGATCTCCTCCTCGCCCGTCTCCATGTTGGTGACCAGCGGGTCACTCGAGGCGATGGTGGCGCCGATGGCGTCGGTCGCCCATTCGATCGCGAAGGTCAGTGCCTCCTGCGCGGTCAGGGCGTGGACGTGGTACCCGACGATCGAGGGGTAGCGGATGTCGTCGGCGCCGCCGGGATTCCAGCGGACGTCCCAGAGTTGCACCAGGAAGGGGGTCAGCTTCACGGGGTCTCCTCTCAGTCCATGAGGACGACGGGATCGCCGTCCTCGGTTTCGATGCTGGCGCCGTAGAAGTCGAAGTGCATGCGGTCGGCAATCTCGGTCAGGCGGTCGCCGATCTCGCCGTAGTCGCCGGCCCAGAAGCCGGTGCCGTGGCCGTGCGTGGTGAGCCACAGGTCGACGCCGACGAGGTAGGCGCTGTTGTACTCGACCGGGTCGAGACCTTCCTGGACGCACGCCTCGACAAAGGCGTAGGCGACGTTGGAAAGCCGCAGTTCGAGCGAGGGGTCGATCGGGATGTTGGCGGCTCCCTGCTTATCGAAGAAGTCCTTGAAGGACAGGTCCTCGGGGTCGGGCGGCGCCCCGTTGACCGAGACGGGGCCTTCGGCCCACATCATGCCGTCCAGCAGTCCGTTGTAGACGTCGGCTCGATCGCTCATGTTCATCGTCTATCCTCTCCGGTCGGGCGTATCCCGAACCTGATTAGAGTGTAGCACCCCGGTGGGGGCGGTGTCAACCGCCCCGCACCTTGCCGATCTCGGGGGCGTAGCGTGCGGCGCGGGTCGTGGGGGCAGTCATTCGCTCTCGCTCCCGTCGGACAGTAGCTCGACGCCGTCGTCGAGGCGAATCCGGAACCCGTCGCTGTCGGGCTCCCCCGTGTAGTCTCCCCAGTCACTGTCGCCGCCTCGGCAGCACGCAGCGCGCCCGCTCTCTGGGTAGAGCGTGATGTGACCGTAAGGGATGCGCCACGTGATACAGCCGGGCTCCAGGTCGGGCCGCTGGTCGAGCGGCAGCGTCTCGCGGACGATTTCGAGGTTCGCGGTTGTGACCTGCGTCCAGTAGGTTTTGTAGCCGTCGCCCCCGTCCAGGCCGGGGCCGTTCTCGTCGAGGAAGCGCCGGATCGGGGTCATGCTCGCTCCTTGATCTCGTCGATGCTCCCCAGGCTGAGGTTGCCCAGGACGGCGTGGAGGTCTCCCGGGTCGATGCACTGGAGCACGTGGATCACCCCTTCGAGGTACGACTCGGCAACCTCCCGCTCGTGGGCGGGGTCCATCCCGTTTCGGATCATGTTGGTCATGGCTTCGATGTCGTTCACAGTCGCTCCTTTCGTCTCGTTGACTTGATTTGAGTGTAGCATGAGGGAAGGGGACTGTCAAGTCCCCTTCGATTAGTCGATCGGCTCTCGGTCGCCTTCCGTCGGGAACACGTCCACATGGGCGCCCTCGATGACACCGATGATGTGCACGCCCTCGCGGCGGATCTCGTTGGCGGCCTCCTCGGGGCTGTCGGCGGTGACGGCGGCCATGTAGCCGTAGCCGTCGGGGTTCTCGGGGCGGGTGCCAATCACGGTGTAGGTCATACTTCCACTCCCTGCCAGGTCCAGCGGCGCGCTTCGAGCATCCCCGACTCGCGCATGCTCTCCTCGCTCACGTAGTATTTGTCCTCCTCGCGAAGCATGATGAACAGATCGTGCGAAAGCGCGTCGATGAAGTCGGTCACCAGGGCGTTCAGGGCGTTCGCCTCGGCCCAGATAGCGTCGGCGCGGTCCTCGTCGCCCTGCTCTTCCAGCTCTTCCTTGAGGTTGTGCACGTCGTCGAGCAGCGTGTCCTCGTCGATCCGCTGGAATAGGCTCCTCCCCGGGACGTCCAGGCGCCACCCGAGTCCGCGCACGAAGTCCTCGCCGTACTCGTCCAGCAGGGTCGGGATCGCATCCCGGACGGTGGACGGCTTCAGGTGCACGTTGCGCCGGCCCGAGCGGGTCTTGGTCTCCGTCCAGGACTCGGTGTCGGCGTCGAGCAGGTCCCCGATGTCGAAGCTGCCGTCGAAGGCGACGCCGCCGCCCCGCCCGTCCAGGTCGAAGTAGGTCTTGAGGTCGAGGTTGCGATTGTCCATTTCGTTCTGTGCGTTTTCGACCAGCAGGTCGAGCACCAGGCCGTTCTCTTGGATGCGGTGGGCCTCACGCTTCAGGACAGCCTCCTGGACGTCGCGGTCGAGCTCGTCGAAAGTGTAGACAGGGATGGTCTCCATGGTTGATCCTTTCCGCCCGGGGCGTCTCCCCGGTGCTGATTTGAGTGTAGCACCCTACCTCGACCTGTGTCAAGCACAATCGGCCTCGATCGAGGAGTTGACACGCCGAAGGCGATTCTGTACGATAAGGGTGTCCGCAACGGACAGTCCATGCTACCCGGGTGGGGGCCGCCGTCAACCGGCCTCCGCCCCACCAGCCTCGAAGGGCGCCCTCGGTACCCGATACGGATACCGGCGCCCGGCTCTCGGTATCCGATACGGATACCGGCGCCCGGCTATTGACACCCGGATATGGGCGGACACAGTCCTAGACCAAGGTCTGCCCGGGCGCAGTCCTATACCGTCGGAGTCCTAGACGGAGTCCTATACCGTGCCCGGAGTCCTATACCGTGCCCGGAGTCCTATACCGACGCTGCGACGTACGATGCCCATCCGTCTTCCTCGTGCATAGTGGGACCCTGTTATACGTCCTTTGTGAGGGACATGAGTGGATTTCGGGTACCAGCCCCCGGGCGAGGCGGCACTTTGATGAGAAACCCTCGAGAAAGTATGCAAGTAACCAAGTGTTTATGGATAGGTATGCACCCTCGCAGTCCTAGGCCAACCCGGACTCGAGCGGCCGGAATCCTAGGATCGAAGAGCTGAGCCCCGACCCCTCACTATTCTCACCGGTCTCGACGGTATCGTCGGAGACGTCTCCGACGATAAATCAGATGAACTACCTCGACACCGCCGATCGGGTATGATCCTAGACGGTCTCCGGGGATTCCTGGCTCCACCAGCGCCCCAGACCAGAACCACCCCGGCCCACAGGGGGTACCGGGGGGTCGACTTACGTGACGGGCGGCCATCCGGAGGGGATTCTCCCTGTTTCAGGGGATTCTCCGGAGGGGATTCTCCCTGTTTACCGCGTCCGACCGGTGTTTACCGCGTCAGGGGATTCTCCCTGTTTCAGGGGATTCTCCTACACGAGGGTTCCCTTCTTCTCTCGATCCCTGGGATCCTACCGGGGTGGTTCACTATGGGTTCTTGAGGGTTGCATCCGGGTTGCACGCCTTGGTGATCGAGAATCGGGTTGGCTGTCGGGGATCTTCATCCAAGGATGCAGGTTGGTATTCATCGGGATGGAAGACGGATGTCGGGGTCTGCGTTGTTCCTAACTGCCGTGGGTCAGGGACTGGTCTTGGAGCTTCGTGCTTCTGTAGACGTGAGGAAGGGGAAGGGGAACGGGTAACTCCAAGGCTGAGGCTTTGCTTGACATCCTAGGGGTTCTATGCTATCTTTCTCTCTACGTTGCCTCGGCTCTTGTCCGGGGCCGACGTCATTTCCGGTAGCCTTCTGGCGCCGGCGAAAACGGAAGAGCATCGAGGGCACACGGATCCCTACTCCTCTCGGCCGCCAGCGAGTTCTGCTTTCGCCCCTACCAACGGGACGATCGTCGTGAGCTAACACGGATGCGGAGACTGATCACCTTCCTCCAGGGGCTGGGGCATGACGAGTAGCCGGTGAGCGACCTGGACTTCTTCCCCACTGATGACGACCCCCTAGGTTTTCCTTGGGGGTCGAGGTGGTATTGGGGGCCTCTCTTGCGCCGCCTTACTTGGACCACCCGGCCTTCTCCGCTGCGTCCAGCCACAGGAGTAGCCAGCCTTTCAGGGAGTTCGGTTCCTCGAGCGCGTCGACGACGCCGTACTCGTAGCCCTTCCCTTCTGAGAAGCCTCCCCAGCCCAGGTCGACCCACTCGTGCGCCCGGTCGCCCCTGTACTTCGCTGTGACTACGCACCCCCTGCTCTTCCAGCTCTTCTCACGGCGCCGACCACGGCATCCTCGACGATCTCGTTGTCGAACAGGTCGCGGAGCGGGAAGATGTAGAGCTCGCCGTGTACGGTCACCATGTCGGTGTGCTCGTTGTAGGCCAGTGGACCTCCTGCGCGCTCGACCTGCTTGACCAGTTCGGCTACGGTGCTCACTGTTGACCTCCGATTCGATTGCTGGCGATGGCTTCTAGCGTTTCGCGTAGGGTCTGCACCTGCGCCTCGGCCTCCTCCCGCTTCCCTCGTTGGTAGTCTCTGTTCGCAGCGTAGAGCATGACTTCCGCCTCCCAACGGCGAGACGATTCCAGCGCCTCGTCACGCTCGCGTTCCAACTCCCTGACGGCACGCTGATAGGCATGAGCGTCCGGGGGGTTGCGATAGTCACCGTCTACGGTTCGCATCGCTCACTTCCCTTCATCCAGAGCGGTGAGGGCTGAGTGCGCTGCCCCTAGCCGCATGGCGACAGCTTCGGGCAGGTGGTTCTCGCCGGGGTCAACCTTCCACGTCCCGTTCGGGTCATGGAGATCCACCATGTCCCGCAGCGCAGCGGCCAGGTCGTCACGCTCAGCTACTCCCTTGCCTAGCGCAGCTGCGGTTTTGTCATACGCAAGTTGTAAGTCGTCGTACGCTTGGCGTTCCCGCGCCAGCACATCCTCCAGAATGAACGCCCAGCCGCCCATCACTTGCTCCCCTCGTCAAGATCCGCGATCGTGTGTCGCAGGATGTTGGCTAGCTGCGGGTCGATGCCGTAACGCACGGTGTTGACCCGCAGGCTCTCGTGCATGTCGCCATCGGCATGCCGCTCACCAGCCGCCTTCCAGTCGCAAAGCATTTCGAGGAGGTCAAGGAGACTCATGCCTGCAATCCCGTCCGGGTGGTATTCCGGGTGGTGGCTATTGTGGGTGTAGTGGTGTTCCAGTGCTACGTGCATGTCGGCTAGGCTGGCCGTGTAATCGGGACTGCCGTACGTCAGTTCCTTCAGCCGGGGTGTGGCCCGGTCGAAAGCAGACTTCTCGGGCTCCTCCAGTTTGCTGGCGTCATGCAGGCGCGCTCTCGTGGCGAGTCGGTGCTGCATGTCGGCGAGGAGTTCTTGGACGCGACGAATGTGGGCGAGGGTGTCGGGCGTGCTGTCATAGGGCGCTGCCATCACTTGCTCCTTCCGTCATACGTTTCGAGGACTGAGTGCGCTACCTCTAGGCGCATTGCAACGGCTTCAGGCAAGCTGTTCTCGCCGTTTGAAAAAACCGTCATGCGTAGTGCGGCGGCCAGGGCGTCACTCCCAGATTGATACGGCCAGTGACCGTCACTGTTCTCGTCGTGTTCTCTCCTCCACTCGCCGTCTGGATCGTGAAGATCCAGCATGTCCCGCAGTGCTTTGGCCAGGGCGTCACGCTCTGCTTGGGCCTCGTCACGTTCGTTCGCCATCCGGGTCGCGTGGTGTACCCACCCTTCGCGTTCCCATCGGAGGAAGTCGCCGCTAC
>Ga0306906_1000482_pt1 | contig 15193 bp, 13 predicted proteins | sample AntRauTorcE11897_FD_190405 | JGI IMG/M metagenome (GOLD analysis project Ga0306906, IMG submission 190405) | Saline lake microbial communities from Rauer Islands, Antarctica - Metagenome Torckler E11 #897 (v2) (version 2) | ecosystem: Environmental > Aquatic > Non-marine Saline and Alkaline >...
AGCCCTACACCACCCTACTCACCTTCCTTCTGCGCCACCAGATTTCTACTATCAATAGAGCGCTGAGTGTGATGAGGGCGACTGGGAACAAAACGGTCGTCAGTGAATAAACCTGCATGGCGGCCAAGGCGAGGGCGTATTTAATAATAGTTAAACCAAAAGCTAGAATGGACTCTTCGTGCGGGAATTTGAACGCTTTTCGGTAGGTTGGTATAAAACCGAGTATTTCGATACCGGTGAGAACGATCACCGCCACCAGGGCGTCTGCGGTCAGTATCCAGGCTGGGATAGCGATCAAGGCACCAAACAGACTAAGTTGATCTGTGCGAGTCACCCGGTAGCCACCATTGCGTAGCGCAAGAACGGCGATGAAAAATGTCGTCAACGAGGTCGCTCCAGTCGCCCAAGCCCCTGGTCCAGCGCCTTCGCTCAATTACGCAACAGAAATAGTGGCCGTAATAACAGTGAAAATTATCCACGAGAAGGCGTGCGGATGCAACGTCTTACGAATCACCCCAATTAGGTACGGTAGATAGTTTGCTATTGCGACCACTGCCGCTGCTAACCCGAACCATAATTTTATTTCAAACTCTGCCATCATAAGCTTAAGTGTAACACCGCCAGCTGAGATGACTGTTTTGGGCGCATGTATAAAGATTGAACTATATGTTGTTAGATAGATACAATAAGCAAAACCGCCCATTGGGCGGTTAGTTGCTGGGCAACCTTTGATTTCAGACTAAATTTCTTCAAAAGAAGGAACCACGTCGACAGTAGCGGAATCTCGCAAGAAGGTACCGCACTGTAGCACCCCTACGCTTCGGTTTGTTAGGTCTCGGGTTGGTACAGAACCCTCACCGTTAGCTACTGCAGCGTCAAATATGTATGGGGCACTTGGTATCGCACCATTGATCTGACAGGTATAACTGTATGGATTTGTATTGCCAGTTGCGGTAAGCGGGTCAGAAAGCTGTATACGCCATTGCATCAAAGCAGACTCACCAGTTCTAACTACAGAAGGACTGATATCGAAGGTGTCGACCATAAGTTCAGGAACACGAGCGGTTATACTATCAGATCTAAACCCAATACTATTTGTGCATGTGACCTGAAACACTCTACTTCCACCGGGATTCAGGGATGGTGTGAAATTGAAAGTATGTGAATCTGAGGTAGCGTTTCCGCCGCCAAAGTTATTTGAACAGTTAGTAGCGTTGGGGCTATCCCAGGTTAGTTCCAGAGTATCACTTGGGGAGATAAAAATTTGAGGACTGGTGTAGGAGGTCGAACCTGGAAGAATTCGGGCGCTAATAGTGACCTCCGGATAGTCTGGAAGTGGTCCTGGTGACGGTGATGGTGATGGTGACGGTGACGGTGATCCAGCAGGACAAGCAAGATTCATACAGCCTCGTGAGGAAAATGGCGGCATGCCAGTACAGCCAGTTGAACTGCTACAAAAGACCGTACGGTATTGAAGCCCGTTAGTGCCGCATGATCCAGTACAACTACCCCAATTACCAATTGACCAGTTCCCTACAGGTGGTGGGTACGTACACGAACCATCATCAAAGTCCACTGACGGATTATAGTTGTTAGCAATTGGGTCACTACAACCAAGGATTAAGGGAGGTGGGGGTGGGGGGCTACTATGGCAGTGCTTAGTATTAAAAAAAGCTTCCCCGCCGTAACCTGAACATCCGGATGCTGGAACGAGCATTCCTCCAGCCGGCCCGTTCGGAGAAAACGTTGCTATCCCTAATTCGCTCGAAATAAAAGCTTGATCTTGAGAGCTGGCGGACATGGTAAAAAAAATAGCTAACGCAGAAAATGCGATAGCTATTCCATACACTATAACTGATTCTATGCCTAAGCTGGTATTTTTCTTTAGTGTATTACCCATATATGTAAGTATAGTCTATTTATACTGCAGTTTATTCGGCCATGTTGATAAGACTGCGGTTCGCTTCCACAACGGAAAGGAATTCGGTTAACCCCATACTTGCTATGGCAGGATCGTTTCCTGGGTAGGTGGTACTCCAATCTGATTGAGAGAGCTGCACTGCCTGCTCGTACGATTGATTTATAAAGGTTTTTGCTTGCTCAACTTTACCCAAATTGTATAAAGCGAGGCTACGATTCATCAGTAACCACGGATTATTCGGGTGTAACTCTAAGCCAACTGCACTAATAGTATTCATATCATCAAATTGCCCAAGTTGGAAGTACGTCCAGGCTAAATTATTGTATATATACCAGCTGGCATTATCGTACTCATAATACGTAAGTAGCGTTTCCAGTGCAGCTTCTGGTTGACCGGCAAACCCTTGTACAACTCCGCGTAAGTACAAACCCTGCGGCCAGACTTCGGTTGACGCTGCCTGATATATTGTCAAATACTCTAGTGATTGTTCGTAGTCACCACGCAAAAATGCCATCCGACCCTTTTGGTACCATACCCAGGCAATTGTAGGATCAAGCGAGTGGATACGATCGTATAGCCTTTCTGCTCGGTTAATATCATACGCTTCTTGCATCCAACCAACATCAAAGTAATAAGCAGCCATTTCAAGCCCTAAACTAGTGTCTTGACTAACAAAAAGTACCACCTCTGGCAATGTGTGTGTAGTATTCCACCACCAGGTTGAGACAGCTACGCGATTTTGTACAAAAAACAGCGCTAGTAAAGCTAGCAGTATACAAATACCAACAAAGGTGCGAACTGAGAATTGACTGGTGACTGGGTTTACGTACATCGTAGTGCTATCAGAGCTGCTAGATACACCACAGCGGTACTAACTAAAAAAACGACAAAGCTGGTATAGCTAACGAGCAACAGTGAGGCTGGCACCGCTGCCGCCAAGGCGACACCATTTATACCAAATAAAATTGGCGTGTAATGGCGCGAGCGCTGCTCCGCTCGCTGCATGACTGATGGAAAGAATGGCGCTAGCAATACACCCACCCCAGCAACAATTACTACGCTCAGCAGCACATTTAATTCAAAACTCGCAACGGACCACGGAAAATAGATCGCTCCTGCTAGCACTGTCATTAACAAAATACTTCTCAGTACCAGATTCCGTATGGTGAAAAAAGTGTTTTGGTAGTATAAACTTGCCAACGCCGAAGAAATAAACAGTCCACCGATAACGACCACCATCGTAATAAAAATCGACCCTAAATACAATTGCAGCCACAGTAGTAAAAACATCTCGACAGCCATATATCCGACACCAATCAAAAAGAAGTACCACAGCCAGCCTGCTCCGTAATTGATTGCATAGCGTCGATACCAAACAATAAACAGCACACCCAACACACCACTGATGACTAAGAATACCGATACCATTTTCCTGTCGACCGAGCTTAATTCGGCAACGAACGGTGCGGTATCAGTCAGAATTTTTATTTGCGCGGAGTCGTTAATGAATGGCTCGGTTAATACTGACGAGGTGGCGACTTGCAGGTTCAGACCTTCGTCGGGTGACCATAATGTATGGTAGAACGTCATATTGTCTGTCTTCAAAAAATCTTGGGTTTGCTGCGATCTAGATGCCCAATTACGGAATGCTACTAAATCCTGTGTCGACCATGGTTCTTTTTTTACCACGATTTGTGAGTAAAGTTGGTTAGATGTATGAGGGACAGGTCTATCTTTTGTGGCGCCACTCCATTGGTACATAAGCACATGTGTACGCGGGTCAGACACCCCCTGCTCTTGCAGCATTGCAAGTACCGTCGCTACCGCCTGTGCAATCGCTTCGTCGGCGGTGTGGTTAATACTGACTTCTTCGATAGTAAGAAATCCGTCTGGAGTCAATGCGTTGTAATAAGCAGCGTACGCTTCCCTGGTGTGTAAAAACTTCGGAAAACCAAACTGCGCGACATACAACGAACGATGCGTATTCATCATCGTGATGATGTCGTACTTAGTATCTGTGTTGCTCACAAACGATCTCCCGTCTTGCAGCACAACCTTTGTATCCGCAAACGGATAATACGCTAGTTCGGCGTACGGGAGATTTTCGTTCATGACGTTGAGTACCGCTGGATTATTCTCGACAATGGTTATATCGGTAGCTCCGTTCGCTTTTGCTACCTTTGCTACTCCTTCAGCTCCAGCACCGATTATCAGTGTCTTGGGATCTTCGAATAGACCACCGATTATTCGGGCGTCTTGCTTATAGTGATCTGCTGAAAAAGGTTGGATCAGATCATTTCGAATGCCTGAGTATGAGGTAAAGTAAAAACCATCGGTATATAAACGATATATGTCGATGCGATTTTGTAGACTGCCCAAGGACAGCTCTAATTCGTAAGGTGTACCCCTATCATCAGTGCAAAAGACTTTGTTCGCAGTATACTCTCGACTGACTTGATCAGCTGGACATAAAGTATGAATCAGAAAATTGACGTGGTGATTGTAGACATTCGAAACTAGACCAGCCCCACTCGCCAGCACCACTGCAGCTAGTACTAAGCTAGCTGGTACAGAAGTATGTTTGCGCAGGATCAACAAAACAATCAAAGCTGTCACAATAGTTAATGCGATTAACGCATTTTCACTGCGTAAATACGGAATGGCGATTATAAAATACCCAAGGCCCAAGACTGCACCAAACAATTCACTCGCATACAGTAACCAGGGTGACGCAAACCGATATAGTGCACTCACAATAAAACCCAGTGGAGCAAACACCAACATCAAACCAATGGTCGCGATGATTGGATACGCAAAACTTATCAATACTAACCCAAGACTGAGCAGCGGTAATACCCATATCATGTACAAACAATACCGTGTGTACGCAATACAATTCGCTTGCGAAAATCGAGCAGCTGGTATGGTTCCAAGCAACAATCCCAGCAAACTGGTTGCAATAATCAGCTGCGCTTGAAAGTAGGAGGTCGTCACATCAAGAGCAAGTAGCAAGATAGATTCAAGAGCAAAAAACTGAAATGTTGCAAGACCTGCAATAACATACATTACTGGACGCTCTAAAAAGCTATACATGATGCTTATTCTAACACTTACCCAACTATACAGCTACGGGTTACCAATCGTTGCAATTATCTTTGTGAAGCTAAAAGCAAATTACTGTCAATAATGTCGCCAAACAGTTCAAAATTTCGATTCCATGACTGTGGGTCATTTTCTTGATATGCTTGCTGCCAATCGTCAACTGTTAACTTTTTGTAGGCCCGCTGTGCTCGCAAGAGAGTTTGACGGGCAGCCTCCCTGTCACCAGTATTTAAAAGTGCCAGTCCATAGGTATTTAGCAACCATGCTTGGTCAGGATTATATTCCAAACCGGTTTCTAATACTGGCAACATTGCTTCATACTTCCCTTGCGAAAAATATACCCAGGCCAGATCTACCCGCGGCCACGCTGATTCTGGTGCGTACTCCATATAGCGAATGAAATTTTCTTCAGCTAGCTGCCAGTGCTGCTGTGACTCTGTTTCTAAGGCTAGATAGCCGTATGTCAAACCCAGCATGTAATAAACATTGGGAAGATTATCTCCAAAGTATTCTTGCTGTTTTTCAAGGTTAAATATCGCTGAACTAAGCCTACCTTCAACAAAGTCAATCCGGGCGACCTGGTACCACGCTGAAGGATGTTCAACCGGGTTTTTTCTGATTGCTGCCAGATAATGATACTTTGCTTTGTCTAGATCATATCGATCAGCAGAATCAGCGTCTTGCACAAAATAGTACTCTCCTAGTGCGAAATTATCGTTTTGTATATGAGCTGGCAATTCATCATTTGTAGCACTAATGGTGGTGTTGCGGTCGTCTTCAGTGATAATAGACGATTCTGCCAGCGTTCCACTATATAAAACCAAGCTAGCAATAAAGGAAGATACTGCTGCTACCAATAGAGACGTTTGTAGTAAGTAATGCTTCATTGAAAACTAATAGTAATATATCGCAGTTGCAGGTTGCTCAATATTCCCTGAATGGGCCATACTATATCAACTACTCAGACTGGGCTGGAACATTTCTCACTCCAGTTACCAAAAGATAGCGACGGAATTCATCGGACAACCCGATTATCTGCCTTAGTGTTTCGGGATGGCCAATCATATTAAGTGGTCGGCTATCAGGAACGGTGTTGTTTAACTTACCATCAACAAAAGTCGTAAAATTGCTACGGCTGATCAGGCCACCTATTGGTGACAGCACGGTGCGGATATTATTTGCTTCGGCTTCAGCATCGAGTCGGAACAAAAAATCTGCATAGTTGTACCGGATAAAAGAACCGGTTCCATCAGAAATTTCAATTGGATTATCAATCAAATACGATATCGCTTCTCGATACGAATCTTTTACCTCGTCTGCATCGTCAATGTAGCCAGAAAAGTAAAGAATATCTAATGCGAGCCCACGCCGATTCATAGCTAAAGCAATTTCGTCGGGCGGTGTGCCACCATAGACAACCCCACCATCTTGAATCAGTTCGGTTATTAGTTGATTACCGAACCTTAAGTAATCTTGTGCCGCTGCTGCGTTTCGATCTCGTTCGTTTAACGTAAGATTGGTGAAGGCAATCTGTGCCGCCAAGTCGGAAGCAATTCGCATGTTTGCCTCGGGTGTCGGACTTAAGTCAGCTGAATAGAAAAACCCGGTTAAAGTAGACTCCTGCAAGTCATCGCCTAAGAAATTTTCCCATACTGGTCCGGTAAAAATGTGTTCTCTTGCGAATGCTTCGTCGTTGCTGGCTGTATATTCATTGAGCACAAAATTAGTTGCTTTGGCTCGAGTGAAGTCAAAGTATGATTCGTTAATGGCCACTGCTTTCAATAGAGCAACTGCTTCTACACGATTGGATTGCAAACGGGCGTTTCCGAGATTCAATTCGATTTGACCTCTTTCTTGAGGGTTCGATGCAGACTCAAGCATACGATTAAAATAGATCGCCGCCTCAGCAGCTCCCATTTGACGCAAAATGTTCCCCCCTTCAGCAATTCTGGCGTTAAAGTTGTCTGCACGTGCGGACTCGCGGTTAGTAAGATCACCATCCGTTGTATTTGATTGCTCTGATGATCCATCAGCTGGAAACTGCGTCATAGGTGAATGAATATTACTGGACATATACAAGAATGCTACTCCAATGCAGACGAGGGCAAAGACTATAAACAAGAGTATCAACGTAATATTTACAGGTGATTTTTCTGTTATTTGCACCGCTTGGTTGTCTCCGTTGTATCCACTACTCTGGTTGTCTTCGTTGTATTTATTTTCCATATGGTTGATATACATTTTTGAACATCAGCGTATTAGTAACAGTCACTTCCACCGTCTTTGTTATGCACCACAATACCGTCTGCGATGTAGGTATGAGGACCATCAGTTAATGTGAGGTTATAGACAATTTTGTCAGCTTCTAGGTGCTCTGCTTCTTCAAGCTCTGTGACACCGGTAATAGATACTGGCTGAGTCTGGGTTAATAGGGTATTCCCTACCTCAAAGTCCCCAGCTGGTTTAAAGGTTGCAGTGACAGTATCATAAATTGGGTGGTTAGCAGTGACGATTAGCTTACCCTGCTCATGTTGTAATTCTAATAGTGGAGCAGCATTGAAATCGTGCTGATCAACACCAGCTTCACCGTGCCGTAGCACCTGTGCAACGGTCGCGGTAGTGTACTCTTGTGTCACTTCATCATACGCTGTCACAATTTGATCGACTGTAAGTTGTGATATCGCTACAGGACCATCGGGAGTCTGTACTTGCGTAGTAGGTAGAAAACAGCAGCCGCAACCGGCGCAACCGCCGCCGCCGCCGCAACTGTCACTTCCACCTCCACATCCACTGTCACCTGCACATCCACCGTCACCTCCACCTCCACCTCCACCTCCACATCCACCTTCACCTCCACATCCACCTCCACTTACGCCTGCTGCATGTGCGTTAGGCACCATCACGTTCGGAATTATGCCGTACTTTTTGCTATTTGTATCGTCGTCATTTTTGGTTGCAGTGTACTTAGTGTCACTGGCTTGGTTGATGCCAATTAAAGCTAAGGCTGTGGTCACACTAAAAGCCAACAAAAAGCTGATCGCTTTTTTACCTTTGATTGCTGTTGCTTCTATTTGGTTGATCATTGTGTTTTATGTGTGTGAAACTTTTAGTTTATTTATTTAACAATACATTCATTCCTCCCTTTTGCATAATTAGATTATCCCCAGTCGACTTAGTTACTCGGCTAGTTTTGAGAAACAATATGGACATAGTACAATTGCCACATGATTGACGCGTATAGTCGTGTGTATCGAGTGCTTGTAATACTGTTATGATATGAAAGGACCCCTTATCTTCTTCGGCAGTGGTGGGTATTCTCTGACTGTTTTAAAGGTGCTCCAAGCCCGTAATACTACTCCCACCGCTGTCGTTACGTATCCAGGTTCACCTGTATACAAATGGGCGACAGAAAGACAGTTGCAAACGCTTACTCCAGCTACATTAATTGAACCAAATTTTATTGACGCCATACGCACGTATAACGCCGATCTATTTGTGGTCGCTGGCTTTAGCAAGCTACCGCAGGAGCTTTTTGAGTTACCACATCAAGCAACGGTAAACATTCATCCATCTTTACTGCCCGCATTTCGGGGTAGTGAACCAGAAATAGCGCAGATTTATACTGATGCCCACCATACTGGTGTGACTATCCACATCATTGACAACACGATAGACCACGGACCAATTATAGCGCAAGCAGTGTACAACCCGCCTATCTGGCCTATGTCGGCAGCGCGACTTAGCTTTGAGCTGGGTCATCTCGGAGCAAACCTACTCGTAGACAAAATCCAGACTGACCTTCCTCTGACTTCTGGACATGCTCAAAATGAATCAGGTGCTTCGTATACCAAACAGATACTGCGAGAACAGACAGGTGTCCTCAATCACGAACAAGACCACACTGTATTGTGGCGCACATTTTGTGCGTTTGGATGGAATGGTAACGCCTACCTGCAATTAACTAACACCGACACAAACCAGGAAGTAACTGTGACATCAGCTTATATGAGAAACGGTTTTTTTGTTATCCGCACGGTGTCGATCGATGGTGTATCTTGTACCTATGATGAGTTTCTCTCTCACTACCAATTACTCATGCAAAAAAAATGGACCCAGTTTTCGACCTCCCATAATGTAAAAATCACTACAAGTCAAAAAGACAGCCAGTCTAGCAATCCCGTTATTAGATTACGAGAGATGATTCAGCAACGGGTAGTGGTTTTTGGCGATACGCACACAATCGTTGAATCAGGGGTTTCACGTCCGCACAGTTGGTTGCTTGACTTCAGGAACATATTTCTCGATAGTACTGCATTAGAAACTATTGCCGATATATTTTGGTCTAAATATAAAGACCAATACCCATTTCAAGTGGGTGGCCAAGAAACAGCTGCCATCCCACTCATTGCAGCCATCGTGATTCAAGGAGGTCGTAGAGGTACGCCTGTTAATGGCTTTTACCTGCGCAAAGAACGCAAAAAAAATGGCTTGCAAAAAAACGTTGAGGGTGAAGTTACTGACCACCCAATCATACTCGTTGACGACTTGATTAATTCCGGAAAAACACAAGAGCAGCAACTTTCTATATTACACAACCTGGGTAAAACAGTAACCGGTATTTTTACCATAGTGCGATTCCGAGAAAATCGTCATTATCGTTTTGCTTCGGAAAACAATATTAATATTCATTCTTTATTTACACCGACCGACTTTGGTCTTGCTGCTCATTCATCGAAGTCTGATAAACCACCACAAGTATCAAACTTTAAAATGGTATGGAAATTCAATTCCGACAACCCAAACCTCTTTTACGTAGTCCCAAAATCAAGACCAGTTCTAGATCATGACAACCTATACTTTGGTGCTGATAACGGTACCTTCTGGGCGCTTGACCAAGCGACCGGGGCAGTTGTCTGGAAACACCATATATGGCGCACAGCAGCTGGCAAAGCCATCTTTTCATCTCCCATCTTACACAAAGGAATGGTTATCTATGGGGCATACGATGGTAACGTGTACGCGCGACACGCAAAAGACGGCACAAAAAAATGGACATTTAATGAAGCTGACTGGGTTGGCAGCTCACCGTGTGTTGCTGCGCGCTTGGGACTGGTATTTATTGGCTTGGAGTTTGGCCTTTTCAAACATCGTGGAGGTATAGCAGCTTTAGATAGCGAAACCGGTAGAAAAAAGTGGGAGTTTGCCATGGACGGATTAACGCACGCATCACCAGCCTACGAATCAAAATACAACGCGGTAGGAATTGGTTGTAATAACCATATGTTTTACCTCCTCGACGCTAAGTCAGGTACACTTCGTTGGCAGTTCGAGACCAAAGGAGATATCAAATACACCCCGGCATTTGATACCAAGTATAATCGGGTTTTATTCGGATCATTCGACGGACGCCTGTACGCCTGTGCGGTAGATTCTGGTGAAGTAGCGGCTTCCTTTGCTACTGCCGGTGAGATTTACTCCACTCCAAAAGTCTACCAAGACAGTGTTTTTGTAACCTCTATGGATAAGTGTATTTATTGCTTGGATAGGCGTACTCTTGAGAAGATTTGGCATTTTGAAACCTACGGTAAAATACTCAGCTCGCCGGAGATAATTAACGACCGAGTATACGTTGGATCAAATGATGGTTTTTTGTACGAGTTGGGGTTGGATGGCAAACCGACCGGTTTTTTCCACACCGGAGAAAGAATGGTCAACAATGTGGTATATAATAAAAGATATGATTCTTTTTACGCACCTACGTTTGCCAACGAAATATACAAACTAAAGCGTCTACAATAAATAATATGTCTATACAATTAAAACACATTCTTAACGGCGTACTACTGTTTATTATAGCTAGCGTGTTGACTGCAGCAGCTATATACTTAACACCACTCAAGCACATAGCTGTTATCGAACCTACCGTTGAAGATATCAGCCCTGAAGCGTTTTATGAACTCTACAGTGAAGATCCTGACAAATATATATTTCTCGATGTGCGGAACGGATCTGCGTACCAACGATTGCACGCTGAAGGGTCAGAACTACAACAACTCCATACTTTTTATATAGAGCGAGCATTTTTACCAAAAAATACTGATCAAGAAATCATATTAATTTGTAGTGGTGGTGCAGCTTCGGGTGTTGCTTATAGTTATTTACAGCATTATGGATTCTTTAACATCAAACGGGTTGAAGGTGGGATAGAAGCCTGGGCTGCAGCAGGTCTACCAGTTGTCACCAACAGTATTTAATGTAGTACTCGCTACACTTAGTCATTAACACACCCGTCATGTCATTCTCCTCAATCAACAAAACAACTTTACTACTTACAGGTGTGTTGCTTATATTGATCGGGTTGATCACAGTGTTATACCTGAACTTAAACCATCAGGCGACCACAACAGACGGTAATCAGGTATCCAGCGAGCAAGCCCGTCAAGAACTGCTCGCACTCACAGAATCTGATCACGTATACGGTGACCGTGATGCGGATACTATGGTTGTCATGTATTCTGATGCGGTTTGCAACTACTGCCGTTGGCAATTTAATGAATTAATTAATCTCGTTGACTCGGCTCCAGAGGGTGAGGTGGCTCTGGTGTACCGATATTTACCAATCTGGGGCACTCGCTCAGAAGTAAGTACTAGTGAGGTGTACGCTGAGTGTGTTGCAGAACAGATCGGTGATGATGGCTTTTTCATGTACCACGAAACTTTATTTTCTTCCTTACCTCCACGTGAACGACTGGATACCATAGATGAATCATTTATGAAGTACGCAGCAGAAAATGCTGGGAGTGATCTCGATGAGTTGCGTCTATGTGTCGCAAACTTTAATAACCAAGATCGCATTCTATCTGACCATCGATCTGGCGGGGCTCTCAATATAGTGTCAGTACCACAAACGTTTGTGGTATCTGATACCGAGATTGTTGACTTCCGTCGTTCTTATTCAGAAGCTGTGTTCCGATCTGCAATAGACGAATTAAAGCAGTAATTCTAGAGTACTAGTATGCAATATATAGCTCGGCTCGCCACGACGGCTTTACTTCCATTTAAAGATTTCGGGTGGGTATTGTTTGCACTCTACTCTTTAGTTATTTTTATATGTTTGTTTATCATATCCCACACATCGTTGATATATACACTTATAAGCAGCACGTTGCCGCTCGCTTTGCTTATCGATGCATTTGTATCGTTTATTAAAGGAGATTCAATACACTCATTGTTCCAGTACATACTGATTGCAACGCTTGGTGGTATATATATCAATACAATACGCTACGTTTTTTTTTACAAAAACTATTTTTCAAAGGGCAGTTTCGTAACTAGTCTTTTTAGCACTGTCGGAATAGCCATTGGAATAAGCTGCATTTCGTGTGGTTTCGCGGCACTGATACTAGTTTTTTCTTTCTTTGGAATTTCGAGTTCGTTTGTATTACTTAGCATTGCTCAACCATATATGCTCCCGGCCGGGATAGCCATTCTCATTGCGAGTATAGTGCTTAGTCTCATTAGTTTAGATCGTCTCAATTCGTAAACAGAACATTTCTCACTTCAAAAAAGTAATCGCGTAAATTACAAAAAAGGACTCGGTATTGGGCAATAACCACTATCAGGACCGTAATGTGGTGTGTATCCCAGACTAAGTGGGATTTCTTGCAACCTGCTTCCACCGGTTGCTTTAAACGCCTCGTCTATTTGTAGCGGCTGCAAATTAGGTACGCGAACCATGACTACGGAAATACCTTCGGCACACGCCTTAAGTTCTGGGGATATCACCTCACGGTAATACACTGGATATTTTTTTTGCTTACACCACTCATATAGGTGACTTAATTTGTTTTCAGTGGATACAATTGACTCAAAGACAGGGAGCTCCGAGATAGAACACAGTGGTCCAGATATAAATGGTTCTATCTCAACTAATCGATCTGGTTTGTTCCAATGTTTAGACCGAGCAGCTTGGTCAAACTGATTGATTGGTACAGTATGGGTTTTGTTTGTAGACCCTGCTTTCTTGTCACGCCTTGCACCGCGTTGTGCCAGTTGATCTTGCAGTAAGTCAACCACCATTGCTGGCACATTGAACCCAGTCTTTGCGTCTATCATGACAGCTGGCCCAGCTTGCGTCCGATCTATCATGACAAGACAGACTGTGTGTACGGGCGCATCAGTTTGTAAATACAGTAAATGTAGCTCAATGTGATAATCCTTTGCGAGTTTATACAACGCCTGAACTTCTTCATCATCAATCGAACTAAAATCAATCCGTCGAGCTGGTAGCTGTTGTAACCAGTAGATTATAAACGCGTCACGCTCAATCACTTCTAACAAGCCCACCAACACTGCCTCCGATACCGTTTGACCAGCGGCAGCACCAGTAGTAATGGGTGGGCATAACAATGCCTCTTGCTTTTCAGTATGCCGGTGCGACCCTATTACCTTGCGTACCTGGGCAAAAGAAAACCATTGCCACGGTGCGTATACAGTTTTATCGGTTAATGCATCTATAACCGGTGCCCAACAAAAATTGGTGTCTTTATCGTACGTAAGTCGAACCAAAGCATTACCAGACTTACGCTCGGCAGCGGTGAAACTACTAATTGAAAAAATATCAGCTTTGGGCTTTGTTAAGTTAGCATAACTCGAATGCACTAATTCATTTGATCTGTAATGCGGATGGAGTAAACTATATCGTTCAACCGCTTCACCCAGTGCAGGCCACTGTATATAGGCTAAACTGCTGGTATGAGCCGCTTTACCCGACCAACCGTTTCCTTGCTCGCCTGGGAGCGTGTGAAATACGAGATACGCCGGTGGCTCATCTGGATACTCAAATACCCGATAGCTAGATTTAGCAATATAGCCAGCTTGTTGCAGACGCTTCACTATCCGTAGAGCCTGTAACGAATCTGGATATTTTCTTAATTCTATGACTTCATTTGGAAGAGCGATGTATACCGGAAAACCAAGTAAGTCTGAAATACGTTGCAGATTCCAGCTAAGAAACCGGACCACCCACGATTTTGTGATGCGTGGCAACACATTAGCGAACTCATGTAACTCCTCTGGGTTGATATACCGTTTTTCCATATTTTTACTTACCGACCAAGAATGCACATAGTACCGATTCTAGTCTCGTATCTAGTCGTAATAATTGTTCCACCTTATCGTCGTTTACTCCCCCGTAACCCACCACTTGCAAATCAGTATCGCTGGCGTAGAGATACGCATTTTGAATAAGAGCTCCGGCTTCCATACAGATATACCGGTAGCTACGCGCCGCATATTTGTTTTGACTACGCCAAAAGACAGCCGTCGCCACAAACATCACACTGGCCTCAAGCGCCCATTGATCCGCTACCAACGTGTTAGGATCAACTCCTGTACGGGTATCTGACCACAAATATTCAAGGGTATGCTCTTTGACATTGTAATGGTATACACCAGGCAAGAGATCTGAACTTGAAGAAAACCGCACAATTGCATAGATCTCGACAGGATATCTGGCACCCGCCGACGCGTGTGCTCGATGTACACTTCCGTCACTGTGTGTAAACTCACCACAGCTGTACTTTAACAAGTTCCCTATCTCCTCTAGGGTAAGCCCCCTACGGGAAAAAGATCTTCCTGAAGATCGTGTCGCCGTCAACTGAGCAATCATAGCTTTTGTGTCTGACACTGGTAACGTAACCGATGGGAAGCGGGTGTACTCTTTGTAATGGGTAACTTTCCAGTCTTCTGGCCAATAAGCAGGAGGTAATTGGGTTACCGGCTTATACACTTTCTTGCTTGCGTTGTGTAGCGACTGTAGTGCATCATTTTCCATAAAATTACTTATTGACCATAAACTATCCTCACCCAGGCCCACATCTTTTTGACTAACTATATGTCTAGGCGTTTAACAATACTATACCACCAACTCTGTATAGAAGTAAATTAACTATCTAGACCACGACAGACAATATCGAGTAGAATCCATATAACTTCTTCCACCAAACTTGTATAGGTATAGGCGTTATTTTTTATCTACATTCGCACGCCGCTTCGTTTTCCCTGGTAATTCTGCTAGGATGCCAGTATGAAAATCACGTCGGCACAATTTATGACAGGCGTAGTCGGACCAACCGATATTCTTGATGATGGGACGCCGCAGATTGCTTT
>Ga0306906_1000485_pt1 | contig 15143 bp, 11 predicted proteins | sample AntRauTorcE11897_FD_190405 | JGI IMG/M metagenome (GOLD analysis project Ga0306906, IMG submission 190405) | Saline lake microbial communities from Rauer Islands, Antarctica - Metagenome Torckler E11 #897 (v2) (version 2) | ecosystem: Environmental > Aquatic > Non-marine Saline and Alkaline >...
TTGAGCATCGAAGTAGGTGTTGATTCTGCAACAGAGACAGCACCTATTGATCCTAATAGTTCTCGCTTGTTATCAGCAGTGAGGTATTTAGGGTCCGCGTTACGTGACAGTACAAAGTTTTTAGTGGCCATGGTGTGTTACAGTGTTAAAAAGATTAAACGCGTCAAGTTAAAAGGTAAAACCTGGGTCGATCATTGGGTCCATACCGAACCAATCAATATCGGCGTCGAGGGCATGTGTGGTATTCAACACGCCTTGGATGTAGACTGTCTGCGCGGATGTGGCATCAATACATTTGGCTACACCAGTCCCGTTCTGTGCGGTGATGACAGTGCAGTTTTTCAGCTGGGTTGAGTTGGCATCCCCAAAGAGACTAATACCTATTGTGGCCCCATCTGTTCCAGCGTTCTTTGCTATCAGGGTTGTGTTATCAATAATTATCTCTGCTGCGGTAAGATTCGCCGAACGTATCAGTGTTACATTCTCGTAAGTCGATTCAATGCGGCTGTTGCGTATAGTAAGCTTACACGGGGTCGCTTGGTTGTTGCTCATATATAACAAACCACCGATGGGTGGTGGTGCGTCGCTTATCATGGTCGCACCTTCAATGGTAAGACTTCCGCCGTAAGTAATTTCCGCAAAAGTGCCAAAATTACCACATGTGAGGTTACCCCCGTCTGCTTTAATATAGCCGCCCGAAGAGCCGATTTTTAGCTTGCCTGCAGTGCAGTGTGCAAACCCTACGACATGTCCCTTACACTCGACATCTGCAAGTGTGTTGGCGACACGGAAATAACCACCAACATCACCATATACCCTGAACGAGATTGCGATTGTTACAAGAAAGCTTGGGCTAATCGCACCTTCCTTAATCTCCCAGTTTACACCATCCGCGCCTGTAAGTGCAGACTCCGTCGAGTAATTACCAGGCCATACAACAATCAGGTCGCCACTAGTTGCTGCTGCAAGTGCTGCCGTGCAAGTCAGGAACGGCTTACTGAGGTCGTGGTCGTCAAGGTTGGCGCGGGTGTCGGTGCCGTTCTTGGCAACAAAGATTGTGTTGGCGATCAGCAGCTCTTGCAATGCAGAGTTGGCAGTGTTATCGATATTGGTGATGCCGAGATTGGTGCGGACTTCGGCGACCGACCATCCTATTTGCCCGTTTGTGCCGTTAGAAATTAGGTAATCATACGTGTTGAGGCTGGGGTCAGCGATTGTGAGTATCTGGCCAGGGCTGGGACCGAGGTTGGCAGCGGCGGCGGTGCCGAGGTCCCCGGGCTGGGTTGCGGTGTCGGCTAGGATGCCTTGCGCTGTAGTAGCGGTTGATGAAAGTATATCAGCGCGTGAAGAAATGTCTACGCCTAGCTCTAGTCCAAGCTGTTTGCGTAGGTTTGCGGTCTCTCCAGATGTAAGTTCACGCTCTGTGTTACCTAGGTCTAATTGTAGTTCTCCAGCCATAATAAATTCAAACTCCTATGATAAACTCTGTGCTGCTTAGTTCAAGCGTTAAATGCGAACAACTTGATCGATGAAGTTGACACCGTACAGCTTGGCATAATCGCGTGCCGTATTGCCACTATTGTGCGCAATGCGTTTTAACTCATAGTTAGAACCAACAAACGTAACCTCTGCAACGTTGCCCTCGTCATCTGAAACTTCTACAAAGCAACTGCCAGGCACTTCAGTTACAGAACCATCTGGTTTTCTAATCCGTATCATGGTTAAGTTTGGTTTGGCGCTGGTTTGTTCAAGATGCTGAGCATGAGCTCCATCTTACCGTCCACCTCGGCCTGACGCGCCTCGTAACCTTGAATACGCTGCGATAGTTGTTCATTCTGTTGCTGTTGATTTACAGTCTGCTCCTTGAGTTGGTCAATCATTTGGCCCATTTGACCCATAGCATTTAAGATCTCATTCACTGGATCAGCACCTGGTGGTGGTCCTTGTGGTGGTCCTTGTGGTGGTCCTTGTGGTGGCATTGCACCTGGGGGTGGTCCGCCTGGGGGTGGCATTGCACCTGGTGGTGGTCCGCCTGGGGGTGGCATTGCACCTGGTGGTGGTCCTTGTGGCGGCATTGCACCTGGGGGCGGCATTTCACCTTGTGGTGGTCCTTGTGGTGGTGCAGGTTCAAGGGCTTGTGGTGGCACATAGGCCGCTTTGATCTGTCCTATTGTTTCCAATATCTCCGAAAGTGTTTGTGTCCGTTGTTTTGACATACGCGTTTTATGCCAGAAATTCTGACATAAGTCCAGTTATTAATAATTTAGACTTTACTCTTAAAAAAATCACCAACTACGTTGCCCTGTGACGCTTGATAATCTGCGTAGCCTAAACCTGCGCCAAGTGTGGACCCAACAAGTGCAGCAATATTTTTAATTTGGTTGCGGCGTTGGTATGCACGCTCACCTTTGCCCGTGTCGCGGTCCTTTACAGGTTTAGTTAAAAGACTTGCTATACTATACCCTGCTGCACCTCCAACACCAAAACCTGTGCCAACTGGGACAAAGCCCTTGCCCATCTCCTTGCCCATCTCAACGGCTAATGGTAATGTCTTTTCTTTAAGGTCTGTTAGTACTTTTTTGCCATACTCTTTGCCATACTCAGCCAACTGTGCCTTTGATTTTTCTGCAGTCGCTGTCACGAAATCGCGCACGCCTTTTATTTCTGCTACACCCTCTCCCATGTTGGTCATCCAGTACTTTAAAAAGCTGTCATGATCTGACTCTACGTAATCGTCGGTAACACGGTTCATATTACGACGCCATGAATTTATGTAGTCGGGAACAACCGGCCAAGTTAATGGAGCTGCTAAAGCTGCTGAACCTACTAAGGTTCCCTTTACAGGCGCAAACCTGAGCGCTCCTGGGCTGTAGTCTGGTACGATTGATTTATGATCAAAGGCTTTCATCTTACCCAGTAAACCTCTTCTTGGTGTGCGCTGTAGGAGCTGCCTTCCTGGTTTTGTGTAGGCATTCCGCAGTGCTGATCTACCCCACGGACTCATTGCGGCGGCGGCTGTTAGTCCGCTAGACCCTATTCTAAATGTCTGCTCCATGGGTGTTGCCTCTGGCATGGTAGTGTTAACTCCAGCGCCGATGCCAGCTCCGGTCACACCGCCCACAAGCGTCGGTAACGCTTTTAACCACCAAGGTGCCGCCTGTTTTATAAATATGTTCATCGCGTTATTTTCTTAAGTTACTAAAAGTAGACCCCAACGGTATTTCAGGGGCTTTAGGGGCTAAATGACTGAATGTGGATTCTGAACGTGCTGCGGGCACTTCTACACTACCACCATCTGTTCTGTAGCGAACCTGAGCCTTATTAGGGTTAGCATACCCTAGAGATTCTTGTATAGAGTTTCCTTCGCTCGTGTAAACAGTCTTACCATTAGGGAGCACAAACGAACCATCCGATTCTGCCGTTGGTGTTGCGTTCTCTTGATAGTTACCGTAGGTGCGTGTCTGCTCAGGTACGGTGTCGGGCTCTTGATATTCACTATAGGAGCGTGTCTGTCCAGTCGGGTCTGTGTAACGTGATTTCTGTCTGCTTGTAACTGCGCTTTGAGCGTCTGCCATTGTCGCAGTTGCTGAGTTCACGTCCACGGGTGTCTCGGGGTTGGTTACGGGTGTAACCGGCGGGGCGGGATTGACAACAACTTGTTCAGCATCAGGTGTTGTAAAAGGGTTCTGTCTGGGTAAATTCTGTTGGGTTAGGTCATAACCTTGCATTAAGTTATTGAAGCGCTGATTGTTGTCCCCAGTGAACATATTGCGTGCGTAAGAAGCGGCCCAACCGTTTGGGTTCTCCCGTGAGTTTGTATTATCTAGAGCTGTTGGGGTTGTTGTGTCAAAGACCGAATTAAATCCTTTGTTGTCATCCTGTTTTTGAGTATTGAAGCTGTTAAACTGCGTACCTCCCCCGTTGGACCCCCCTGGTATCCCGTCACCTCTGTATGTACCTGGTGTACCGCCGAAGGTAGAGGCGTCACCAAACTCAGCCGACTTTACTTGTGCGTATGCGTTTACTGTAAATGGGTTGTTCTTCATAACTATTCACTGAATCCAGGTATTTTAAAGTTGCCTTGCTGATACTGATCGTATCCATAACCCCCGAGTGCCCCAAGTAATGCGCCAGCTAGGGCTCCCTTTTGTCCGCCAATTAGCCCACCTAAACCTGCACCACCAAATCCACCTGCGCCCATACGACCCCAAGGAAGGTTTTGCCAGTCTATCTTATCAAGCCAAGACTGCTCTTTACCACCAAGCTCGCCTTGTCCTGCTAGATCCTTCATTGCTCCAAAATATGCAGCAGGGTCTTCTGGAGGCGTGGATAGCGCTCTCACATAATCTTGTGCAGCTTGCTCGTTTGGATCTTTATTTTGTTGCTCTTCGAGCAAAGGCCCCAAGTAAGGGTTGGCTACTTTACGAAATCTGTTTTTCATGTTGGGGGAATTAAATGAGTTATGCGCGGAGGTGTCAACACCAGACTTACGCAACCTAGTTGTGTATGGGTTGGTGTGCGTGCCGGTGAACTGAATATTATAGGTTTGTCTTGTCTTAGAGGTGTAGGTCAACCTATCAAATGTGAACTCCTTACCATCAAAACGATCGTCGCCTATCCAGGGAGCACCCTTGCCTTTTTTTACGTAAGCAAGCGTGAGGTGTGGCTTGTAGTCCGGGAACTTGTTTACATTTTTCAGTTTAGATCTTATCGTCTGATGCAGGTTGTGTAGTTGTGCGCTCTTTACCTCTACCTTCAACACGTCATAATCTTTGGCCTCAAACTGTGATACCTTTCCAAGCTTTACGCGCACTGGTCTGCGGTGTGCAGCTAACTCAGCGACTTCCGTTGGGCTACAGTCTTCAAGGCCGTAGAGCACTGTTATGTGTGTGTCTGACTCACGTCCGTACTTATCTGGGTTATCCCCGAAGTAAATAATACCATCATCAAACTCGAGTGCAAAATCCTTGAATTGTTTTGCGTCGCTCTGGCGGAACGTGAGTTGCGTTGTACCATTGGAGTATTCCGCGGCGGCACTCTTACTAATGAAGGGGTTGATCAGGTTCATTTTGTGCTATATTTTGTTAACAATTGCAGTTGATGTAAACCGTAACTTGATTGAGAGGAACTATTCATAATAGTCCAAAGGGTCAAACTTTGAACGGTGCATCCATTCATTATAGTATTGTTTGTACTTTGCAGGGTTGACTTTGATCAGGTGATTATAGTACTCGATCTGTCTTTCCTGTAAAGCCTTGAAAAGCTGACCCTGATCAACAGTACCCATAGCCTTAAGAGTTAAGGGTCCTAAATGACCATCCACCTTTATGTCGCCACCAAGTTTGTTAATAGAACTCTGTAACCAGCGATTACTTCGCGGGCCTGCGTTAACACGAAGGTCATAAAGTTTTTCTTGAATGCGAGGGAAATCATCAAGATCGGATGGCCAGTACTGCGTCCTGTAAATGTCTATGGACTGTTGCTCAGTGATGTCCGTGATGTTTGTGTCTGGGTGCGCGTTCTGGCTAATACCGAAGCGTGTAAGCCCTCCACTATCCGTCACAAGTGTATTACCGCCCTCGCGTTCAAGAAGGCGCTTGGTGGCGGCGTCAAAGCCATACTTGGATGGTGCCTGCGTAACCACCTTAGGTTCTGTGTTTAAGCTGGCTGGCTCCGTGGGTGTCGATGGCACTTGAAGGTCGTGTCCCCAGTCACCTACCGTGGCAACTTTATTAAGGGTCTTGTCATCGTTTATGGTGGCTTTCTTCACAGTGCCCATGTTCTTCTCAATCGAGACTGCCCTATCATCCATAAGATACTGCATGCCTGGGTCCTTGATGTTGGTAACCTCCAGCACCTCACCCAGATAGCGTCGGCACCAGTCCTCGATCGCTGGAATAGATTTGGGATTTTGTGCCCGCGCTGTAAATATCTTCACAGTATTATTCTTCATAAGGTGCTTCACCTTAGCCACCATTTTAGGCACTGGCTTTCCTATGTGCATGATGTTAAATTCTTCGTCACCGATCTCGGCCAAAGTTCCATCCAAATCGACGCCTACCCAAGGCGTAATCTTGTTCTTGTTCCTACCCATTCCGCGGTAACCCCTGAGTGAATACTTACGGAGCTTTTTTGGATGGGCCCCTACATAGAGTGGGTCCTCCAATGTAGACTTCACCAGCTTAATCTTCTCAGTTGGGCTGTTGGTCGCTTGATACACCCCTGGCTTAAGGCCGTGGTCAACCATCTCAAACATGGCGCAGTCCTCGAACTTACCATGGTTGATATACCCTATGAGTTTGATGCGATCCTTCACAAAATCTTCAGACAGTCCAAACTCCTCCCCGATCTCTCGTATTATAGTCTCGCGGAGGTTCTTATCTGATTTTGATTTACCTCCTCCAGCGGGCCTAAGCTTTCCAACATATTCATCTGGTGGGCCCTTCTCTGGTTGATTCTCCTCTAATAGGTATGTCCCATCAGGATTACGGAATAGAACGCCTGCACCATACCTGGCAGTCTTAGTCTGTAGGGCCTGCTTGTTGAAAATCTCCTCTGTGTGGGACTCAACTAAGCTGGCAGCCTTCTTCTGATTGATCTTAACCTCATCGCTAAGACTAACTCTACCTTGTTGAATTGCTAATATTGCTTCCCTCTCAGTCTCGAACACATGTGTCTTTTTGCTCGGTGAATTGGCCGCATTCCAAAGCCCTAGAATTAAATCCTGCTGAGGTGCGTTCATGACCTTGTCTGGGTCACGAATACTGAAGATCTGCTTACTAGGCATCAAGCGATTCTTCACATCCTCCACTGCCTCTGGTAGCGAGGGCACGAATATACCAAGCGTATTACTAAGAACAACACCATCACTGTTCATGAATGTCTCATAGCCTGGGACTGTTAGGTCGTAACCTGTTACAGTCTCGTTTGTTCTTACAACCCCTGTAACACGCGTCCAACCACAAGCACTACCATCCACACGTTGCGTGGTGGTGTCGTGAACACAGTCACGCAGAAAGAACATCCCACTTCTTGCATCAATACGTGTTGGCCCTGTGCCACTCAACTTTAGTTTTTCCTGTGCTTTGTAGGCATCGTAAAACCTGTTAAAGCACTGATCTTCATTGGGTGTAAACGGTTTTACGTAACTTAACCCTTGCTCTGGAGAGCACGGGACCATTACGCGTCTCGCTAGTGCTTCTGAAGGTGTAAACCTTTGCAACCCTAGTCCCGTAGAGTTAGGATCAACGCCAACTACTGACCGTGGGTCGTCATCAGTAAACAACTGTTTACCATTCTCAAGCTCTACGATTTCAAGTAACACATTCTCGTGACGCGACCAGCCTGACACACGCGCCCACACCAGGGAACCTGAGTCGTCTATTGTTAAAACGTACTGCTCAAGTTCGCTGTTGTTATGAAAGCTGATGTCTGAACCGGAGCTTCCTTTTTTTCTCTTTAGGAGTGGCCCGTGGGGAATATTCTCTAGGGGTACATGTAACGCAATGTACTTTTCCTTGTCAAAGTTAGGGAACTTCTCAAGCTCGCTGGTTGTTAACTCTTTAATCATTTTTATGGAATGTATAGCGAAGGTTGCCGGCTGTAAATACTTTTTTCCATCCTGTTATTTGCATATTATCAGTCTCAGAAAGTTTAGCGTTGAACTTGGTGCCTAGGAGAGTCCTTAAAAGATGCTTCTGTGTCTGGTATCTTGACAGGATTTTCTCGCCTAATATCCAGACGTAGTTTGGTGCACACACTGTGCGTTCCTGAAATCCAAGGGTTTCGTAAACGCCCCCTGAACTATAGTCCAGGTTCGCAAAGCTTACCACAGTGTCTCCAGGTTTTAAATGAGCCCTATCAAAATGTTTGAAGAGTTTACAAGAACCTCCTGTAACACTCACGCCAGGCTTGTAGCACAGCCTTATTAATTCCCAGGTGGCCTTCGTCGAAAACCTTGGCTTTCCAAATGTCATTACACCTGAGAGCGTATTATTGTGGAACAGCCCAATGTTTACAGATGCGCCGTTGCACGAGCCTTGTAGATGATAAAGATCTAAAAACTGCTTTGCTTCTCTACTTGTTACAGGCTTTACGCTTGTTTTCCGACCGCGGACAGTTGTGCCATAAACCCCAAGTTTTGCTAAAATTAAAGACTTATATTTATCTGCGTAAGCCTCCCATTGCCATTCATACACGTGCAATAGCTGTAATCCAAGTTCTGCGCACTTTAATGCTTTTTTCTGATGATAAAGTCTATCCTTTAGTCGTTCATGACAGTGCCAGTACGTGCCATTAAACTCAATGGCAACCTTTCGTGATGGAACATATATGTCCAGCTCTTGAGGACTTATTAAATCTCTACGACTCTGTTGTATGTGGGTTCCTTTTGGTAACACAGAACGCAACCACGCAACTATTTCATGTTCATACGAAGAAACCATGTGCACACACGATGGACAACCATGTCCCTGCGCATGGACTATTGCTTGTTGTGTAAAGTCCCCGTGTTTAGGGCATGTGATGTTAATTTTCGAGGTGCTGGTAAACTTTAAAGGAAGGTTTTTATAATGATAAAGGTTAGCATGGTTACCTCTAAACTTTTTCATCCATTCCTTACGGGGTGTAGTCTTAGAGTACCTACGCGTTTTATCCCCACACACAGGACACCCATTACCAGTCAGATGGTTCGAACGCGTCTGTTTGAACGGCCCGCACTCCCGACAAACTATATTCTCCACGGGTTTGATTGAGTTCACATAAACAATCTTTGTGTAATCATAAATATCACCGTGCACTTCACGCGCTTTACAAATGAAAGCCTGTTTATTCTGTTCCAGCTGTGTCTCTTGTGAACATATTGGGCACCCACAACCTGTTAATAGATCACTAACACGACGCCTGAAAGGTCCGTGCTCTCTACACACAATTTCTAAAATGTCTTTTGTTGCACGAGCACCATCGGGTAGGTTGTATTTACCCTCACCAAAGCATTTGTTAACACGCTGTTGTAACGATAAATCGTTGCGGGGCTTTCGTTTGGGTTTTTCACGACCACACGCGGGACAACCACTACCTTTTAAATGACGACGTGCCTCCTGCCAAAAGGGGCCGTGTATAGGACAAATGATTTCTACCTTGTTGCGGGCACGCGTGTAAAAAACACGCGAGTAGTCATAGCGTTCCCCGTGCACTTCGCGTGCTTTGCTTTTAAAGGTCTCAGTCGTGTAGGCTTGATTTTGACTGTTTTTATTTCTAGCACAGGTGGGACAGCCTTTACCTTGTAGGTGTGTGGCTGCTACCTGCCAAAATGGTCCGTGTAGTTTGCATACGATCTCTACCTTTCCGAGCGCACCCTTGTAATCAACGCGTGAGTAGTCATACAGGGTTCCGTGGGTTTCCAAGGCGATGTCGATCCATTGTTTAGTTGAAAGTGCTTTCATATACGCGACTGTACACTTATTCCACGGTGTGTCAACTAAAAAAGATACGCGTGAATTAAGTTCGTGTTTTTAAGTATTTTACGGCCTCTTTTGGGAGTAATAAAATAACGCTATTAAGATGGGAGTCGCCATCAAAATCCATGTTATGCCCAGCTGTGATGAGGGGATTAACCTGAATGTTTGGGCCTTCGTGAACCTTAAAGTAGGCCCCGGTCGAATTAAATTTGTGCCATGCAGGTGCCCTGTTTACAACACCTGGGCGCACGGCAAGCTCTGATTTCAAAACAGCCTCTGCGCTCTTTGTTCGCTCATCCACGGCCTTCAACGCGTCGGCGGGTTCCATACCCCCCTTAACTAGACGTCGCTGCACGTAGGGTGCGTAGAGCTTCCAGGCTATGTCCGCGGGGATGCTTACCTCATCGATACCCAGTGTTGGGTCAAGTCCAGCAACACCACGCGCACTGCTATCCACCGTCTTGGAGAACAGGTTTCGTTGGAACACAGAGTACTTTGGGGACGACCCCAGCACTTGCCTTAGAAAGCCCTCTACGTTCTTTTCTTGTAGCTTACGGTTCTTGGTACCAGATGTACCGTAAAGCGCACGCATACCATTGTATACGTCCATCCTATGATCACCTGCGGCTTCACCGCCTAGGTTATCACGGATCTCACGGTTCTGGTCGCGTAGACGGAACACGTCTGTGTAAAGCTCGTTCACGTCGCCAGGCAGGAACACATCCCCCTGAAATGCGAAGGGCCTAAAGCGTGAAGGAATAACAGGGACTTGAGTGATCATCAATTCTTGCGGGGCTAGTTTATTGCGTTCAAGTCCTTCTAGTGTATTCAACGTGTCGATAGCGCGTGGGCGTTTCGTCTTCACACCACTCTTGATCACGGCTAACATTTCAGCCTTACGCTCTTTATGATTGATGGCCTTGAGTGCTTTGTACAAAGCCTCTGGCCCTGAACCATAATCATCTAGCTCTTGCGTGCCGGTAATTATGTTCTCCATATCCACCTTACGTAGACCAAGGAGTTTTAGGATGGGTTTTTCAAATGCGGGGTTTGGAAGTGGATAGTCCAGGCTGATCTTAGCCCACCGATTATTATTGGCACGCGCCTCATCAAACAAACCCCCTGGGATGGCCTTACCATTCTTAAAACTGATCATGTCTGCGCTCTTTAACTCCTCAGCCTTAAAACTCTCAACCTCAACATCTGTAAGTGGCCCTAGGCGTTGTTTACCCGCGCCCATGTCTCTCGTCATGTAACCGCTGCCGTGTAACAAGGCTTGTGTTCGATCCCAAGCAAAGGGCTGGCCTGGCTTTGGTGGTGTCTTACCACTACGAAGCGCACGCCAGTACTCATCATTACGTTGACCACGCACTGTGGCCGCGTCCTTGATGTAACCGTAAGCACCGGCCGAGAGCAGGCCAGATAATTCTAGCCCTGAGAAGCGCTTTGCTTGTCCCATCTCGTCACCACCTTTACGTGGCTGCTCCCACTGTGTGTAACCGCCTTGACCCCGCGCACTCATTTTACCCTCACTCTGGTGAATAAGTTTCAATACGTGCATGTTGCCTGTGGTAATTGGGTTCTCTAAAAACTGTTGGGCTACAGGGTCCCACACTTTCTCGGTGTCCTCAATACCTTCTTTTTCCAGCATCTGCCGTATGGTCTCGGTCCACTTCTTGTTAGGGTCGTTGAACGCTGGCATAACAATTTTCTTGCCGCGCTTCTTTGCAATCTTTCCGAGCAGGAGTTCCATAATAAAACTTGGGTTCTGTCGTGAAGGTATACCCAGTGGGTTGGCTAACATGTCAAAGGGTGTGCCCTCAGCGTTGCGTGGCATCTCTGCGTCTGGAATAATCTTACTGATCGTAAACTTTGCGCCGCTTCTTACCACAAGCTTATCACTATCCTTAGCCGGACGATGGGTCTCCACAGTAACTGCGTAAGTGCCATCATTACGCTCGACTACATCACGCACGTTACCAGGCTCATTGTACTTCCACGTTTGTGCCACATCGCGACGACGATTGCGTAGGTAGCGACCGAATGAGCCTTTGACCTTGTCCTCCTCACGCACCATTGGCGGTAAGGAACCAAGTGTGATCGGGTCCCCCTTCTCCAGTATGGACCCAGGCTTTGCGATTCCCTTATCATCGACTTTGTCCAGTTGTTTGTTCGTGAACTGCTTTGGGAACACTGACGTATAGTGATTCTTTTCACGGCGCATTCCCTCATCATTATTGTCCGTCTCATAGTCCAATAAATGATTACTCGTAAGGCGTTTTGAAAAGCTCTCTGAAATGACGGTGGCATCATCCATCGAGTACCCCAGGTATGGGACAACCCCGATGCGGGCATTCCTTCCGAGAGCAAGCGAGCCCTTTTCATTGGTAAAGTTACTCTTTGCTATCACCTGCCCCTTTGTGATTGTGTCACCAAGTTTAACGAGTGGTGTTTGGTGGAACTGATTCTTTCTGTTCAGTGAGAAGTGACTATACAGCGGGAACTCTTGCGACTCTCCGGACGCGTTGCGTAGCTTTATATTTTTATCTGAAACGCGCTCAACAACGCCATCAAAAGGGCTCTCAACTGCGCCACTCTTACGGCCAAGCAGCTCATCAAAACTTTTACCGTCTGGGGTTGCCTGATTCTGTACCCAAGGCTCGTCCGGGTCTTCTAATGAGTCCGCCTGTGAGGAGAAGCGTGAGCTATAAAATAGACGTTGTGAGGATACAGCGTTCTGAAGTGGTGCAAGGTTAATCGTAGGCCCGAGCAAGGACGTGTTATCGTCGAGCACGTAATCAATATCATTGGAATTAAGGTCCACAAACTCACCATCGCGAATACCTTTGCGTTTTTGTCTAGTTGCCATTGTGCGTGAAACTAGAGGATCAAACCTGACTTGTCTATGCTATAGTTTAATCAGGCTCACTTTTTGGCTCATCATGGTCTGGCGGCCTGTGCCTCGAGCTTAAGCTTTTCGATATTCAATTTGTGAAGTTCGGTTAGATCGAGGTGATCGTTGTGACGGGCTAAGAGGTTCTTACCCATCCCATACAACCCACCCATACCTGTTCCAAGGGCGGTTGCTAATATTAGGCGTCGCTGCTTGATAAGGGCTACTTCTTCCTCAGTCTTTGTTTCATCTTTTACAGGCAGAAAATTAGAAAGAATACCTGCACCAAAACCAAGGTTACCACCAATCAGACCCCCGTATAGAGTAGCCCCTGTGTTCCCGGCCGCAGTGTAGTAATTGTCCTTAGCTTCAGCTATCTGCTTATGCATGGGTGAAATGGGTGTATCCCATGCTGCCGGCTCCAATGCGGGTATATCCCATGCTGCCGTCTTGACGTGGGGTAAAAATAATGCAGTCGTATTAATCATAATTGGGATCGTTATGCAGGGAGTGGTGTTATTTCTTTTCCAGGTGTCCAACGAACTTTGGGGTTGCGCCCAGCTAAGGTCTTTGTCCACGCGTTCTCTACGCTAGGGAGTACACCCTTTGATTCTAAAGGAATCATGTGTTGTGCGTAACGCTGCGACGAGGTTGTCATCTGTGGTAGGCCAAGGGCACTACCGAATATAGGTAAAAGCATTTCAGCCGCACCCCAGAAACCCCCCTTAGGTGTGTTCTGTCCTCGGACCCATTTGTCCCTTTCGAGTGGGGATAGGTTAGCATCGGCCTGTTCGTAGGTAAGCGAGGAGTTTGGACTACTTCTGGTGCTCTCTATAAGGTTGGTAACTGAGGCAGCCTTCTTGGTCTTGGTCTTTTTCTTCTTGGCTTTCTCCTCCTCCTCACGCAAGGCCTCCTTATCATCCTTAAAAAGAATCTCACGACCCATACGGTTATAAAAACTATCAGAAATCTTGCTGGATGGAATCTCTAGTGCTACACGATCAGATTTTTTACCTGGTGTATCCTCATCCTTATTAAATAATGATTTATAGGCGTAGGCAAGTGCTGGGACTGTTGCCATGGTTAGTCCAGCCCCTGCAAGCCATTTCCATGTGTTATCAGATTCGGCGGGTATCACTGGGGTTTTAATTGCACTTGTGCGTGCTTTTGCCTCATTAATCTGGGCCTGAATCAAGTCACCCTCTGAGACCATGTTACGATACGCCTGTGGTGTTTTACCAAAGGCTTGGAGCATCGCCATACGTTCCGCAGCAGGCACACCAATGTTACCTACCATCGCCGTAAGCGCGGCCTTACCTACTTGTTTTTTCTTTAGCATAGGTCTCCACATGGACGTGCTCTTACCACCTGTGTAACCTGAGACGGCGGCGCCAATAATGCGCAACGGGTCATTAAGCATAGACTTAGGGTTGCTTGTGCTAAATATATTATTACCATACTCAGACCAACTATCACCACCCTTGTAGGACGCCATGTCTACCATACCTCCTGTAGCGACACCACCTGTGACATTAGTAGCACTTGGTGACCATTTGACCTTACTTAAAATATTAGAGACCATGCCAGCCTGCTTTTGAATGGTATAGTTTTTGTATGAGGGTGTGTTAGCTGCACGCGATAAGTTTGTTGCTGCTAGTTGTTTTGAGTTCGCTTGATCCTGTTCGGCCCTTGCCGCGTCGGCTGTTTCCCTCTCTTGTAGCTTTTGCTTTTCAGCCTCCTGCTTCTGAACCATCTCCTCCTGTTTGACGGCGTTCTCCTGTATCTTTTCGGCGCGCTCTTGTTGTTCAATCATAGGGTCAGGAATGTTGGCAATTTCTTTTTGTGCGCGCACTACGTTACCCTTTGTTTTGTCAACAAGCTGAGACGCAGTTGGTGCAGACGATTTTAGAAATAGATTCATTGGTGGGATGTTTTAGGGTAAAAAGGTGGAATGGTCAATGCTATTTAATACCTGGAAATTGTCTGGCGACGTTTGGGTACTGCCAGTTACCTGATTCGTCAATGTCAAACATTGGCATATTCTCACGCTTCAAGTATTGTCGTGCAAGTGCTGGGTTTGGGAGGCCTGAGTAATCTGGGGCGTAGTATCGCCCACCCCTTGGTGTTCTGTAACCAATCTGTTGTTCTGCGTTATCAATCCAACCCGTGTGCCACGCCTTAACTATACGTGCCGCTTCAGGCGATAATAGCTTAGAAAAGTCAGTGTAAGGAGAGCTTAGACTACTCACCGGCGTTGAACTGTAATCATTTTGCTTTAGCCGGTTGGCAACTAATTCGTATATGGGTGAGACTGCTGAGTAAGGGTTATGGCCTACTGATCGGTTACCCTTATCAATCTGTCTTGGGTCTCTGTGGAGCTTATTGTAAAGCTGTCCTGAGGCTTCGGCGGCGAAGGGAAGGAACCCTGATCGTGAGAAAAGGTAAGGCGCGACGGATGCCCACGTCGTCGCCTCCTGTGCGGTGCTACTCATAGGGTCCATGAACTGTGACTCTGTTGCGCCTATTGCGTTCCTGTATCTATCTAGCAGAAGCTTATGATTCCCTACACTAGCGGCACTACTACCAAGCACTATGGCACGGTTCTTTAACGTGTCCTTTGCAAAATTTAAGGCCCCAGGTCGAATCATGGCCGCTTCTCTTGCGGAAGCCCCTGCTGCTGATGGGCGTAATGTTGACCAGAATGGGGCGTTGGCGCGTTGCCCTATGTTACCCGCCGCGTTGATAGTATTCTTTGCGAATGATGGCACGAACCTGGATACCGCTGGGTTTTT
>Ga0306906_1000486_pt1 | contig 15115 bp, 17 predicted proteins | sample AntRauTorcE11897_FD_190405 | JGI IMG/M metagenome (GOLD analysis project Ga0306906, IMG submission 190405) | Saline lake microbial communities from Rauer Islands, Antarctica - Metagenome Torckler E11 #897 (v2) (version 2) | ecosystem: Environmental > Aquatic > Non-marine Saline and Alkaline >...
TCGACGCTGTAGTTGAACCCAAGATGCGACCAGAGCTTGCAGTTCGGGTTGAAGCCACCTGCAGCAGCTCCCTCGTACTCGTACTGCGGGAGGCCGTCGGCGATTGCGGCATCGAACCCGCCGACCTCCGTGTGTTTCGCCGACCCGTCGAAGACGTCAGCGGGGACAGCCTCGACGGCCGCCCGAATCGACGCCAGTGCCTCGTCTGGAAACGACTCAGACGAGGTCTGGGTGCGGCGCTCGCTCAATCGGGTGACCTCCTCGACGACGACCATACTGGCTCTCGACGAACAGTGGCCCGATAAAACCCGTCACACGACCGTTCGGACCGGCTGGTCGCCAGGTCTTCACTCGAGGATTAGGGCGGAGGGCGGGGGCGAGTGAGTGGGTTCAGTACAGAATTAACCAACACTGTGTCGGTAGCGGTCGGGAATGTTGGTTAACAGTAGCTGATACCCCGGTTTCTTTATTCAGAATGGAGTCTGAAACAGCCGTTAGGTAGGTATGCGTAGCTATTGATAATATCTCTACGAGATTCATTCAACTAATCCAATACAATTAAGTAATATAGAATTAATTGAAACTTCATGCGAAAATCAAATAGGAAGCTCACAAGGATGGGCAAGAGGAGATTTCTTGAAACTGCCGCAAAAACTGGTATTTCTGCTATTGGACTCGCCAGTCTTAGTAAAGAGGCTGTCGCAGAAGTTGACCCTGGCCCGAACGAGGTACTTTGACTAGGAAGCTTCTCGCATGAAAATAAAGAACAAGTATTGAATGGTGAGCCACCTGAATATCAGGCTAATTACTATAAAATCAGCCGAGGGAAGTGGGCAGAGGTTGAATCTGCGCATGATGCCCGAGCCAGGCTCAAGTCTCTTATCCTCAAAAAGAATCTTGAAAGTGGATTTCCTGATAACTCTTCAATTCAGGTCCGAGTAGGCACCAGACCTGGGAGAAATACGGGTAAGGAAGTCGTTGTCGAAATCCAGCACCCGGAAGGGGAGGATGAAGTTCCTACACCGGCACAGTTACGAGAAATTCTCCCAAGCAAAATGGACGGGGTGGCTGGCCGTGGAACAGAGAGCAAACAGGTAGTCAAAGGTATCCCAATACGGATTAAGGACTCTGTGGTTACGCCCACGCTCTACTATGACGACGACTATGTCTCTGTTTACGGTGGAGCTAAATATGCATATAAGGATAAGAGCGATGGGAATAATTACAGATGTACAACAGCTACGAGGGCCTATAGCGAGGATTATTCGGAGTACATCATGTTGACTGCAGGTCACTGCGCCGGTAATACATCTTTTTACTACCAGCCAGACTATTGGGGCTTCAAGCCTGAACTACTAGATTTATCTACTTAGAGCACCTCTCTGTGGTATTCAGAAATGTTCTGAAGCCATCATGCCACGAACTCAGGAATATGTTGTCGATCTGTCCGCTGATGAACGAGCTGAACTGAACGCCTTGCTTGCCTCTGGGACGCACAAGACTCGCGTTCTCACACGCGCACGTTGTCTCTTGCACGCTGATGACGGCTTGACTGATGATGAAGTCAGTCAAGCCGTCGGCTGTCACCCCACTACCGTCGGTCGGTACCGCAAACGCTACACTGAGGACGGCCTCGCGGCGATTACTCGCCGCAAGGCCGACCGCATCTATGAACGCAAACTCGACGGACGTGAGGAGGCTCACCTCATCGCACTTGCTTGCAGTGATCCACCGGAAGGACGCTCTCGCTGGTCACTTCATCTCTTAGCCGATCACTTCGTCGGACTGACCGAGATCGACGTTGAGTCGATCTCTCATGAGACGGTGCGACAGATTCTAAAAAAACACAACTGCACCCTCACCGATCAAAATCATGGGTGATCAAACCCGAAAACAGCGCTGCGTTCGTTTGCAAAATGGAAGCTGTTCTCGATCTCTACCACGAACCATTCGACCCACTTCGTCCAGTTGTCTGTTTTGACGAGTCCAACAAGGAACTCCATCAAGAGGTTCGCGACCCGCTCCCGGCGCGACCGGGAGCGGTCGCTCGGTATGACTACACCTACGAACGGAATGGCACGCGCAATCTCTTTGTGATGAGCGAGCCGCTGACCGGCTGGCGACACATCGAGGTAACACAGCGGCGACGCAAACAAGAGTTCGTCCAGCAGATGCAATCGCTCGTGGATGATCACTACCCGGATGCGGAGTGCATCCGGGTAGTGATGGACAATCTCAATACACACCAACGGTACGCCTTCTACGAGTTTCTCCCACCCGAAGAAGCGCGTCGGTTGCTCAGCAAACTCGAATTTCACTTCACCCCAGAACACGGCAGTTGGCTGAACATGGCCGAGATCGAATTTAGCGCATTGTGGACAGAGTGTCTTGACAGACGAATCCCAGACGCAGCGACACTCCGCTCGGAGGTCGCTGCGTGGGAACGCTCACGAAACGAGGACAAATCACCAATCGACTGGCAGTTCACCACCGACGATGCTCGCATCAAACTCCGCCAGCTATATCCAGTAAATCACGATTGAAGGCCCACTAGATTCACTCGACAGGAATACACCGCAGCTACCCAGAGCTTGAATGCTCGGCTTCGCCCTAGCAAGGGGGTTCCCCTGAACCAGCCTGTGGCAACGCCTGCGATTCGGTTGGATTCTGAGAGCAACAGTATCACCATTAGTGTAGGAGGCAGCGGGGCCATCGCAGCGCCCGGTGAATTCGATTCGGTGGAACTGGGCCCGGTACAGTCGGAATCGCGTACAGGTGAGCCGTTCAAGGCTACGGCGAAGGTCGTGGTCAAAAACTACGGAACGCTAGATATTCAGGCCAATACCGTCTTGGGGGGTGAGTGATTATGGGATTCCTGAGCGTTCACCTCTACCGTGCGAACGATAATGATCAGAAGTGGACAGACAAGGCAGAGTCGGCTCTGTCCGACATGGAAAGTCAAGTCAATTTTTCGGTGTATACCTACGATGAGGGGAGTGTCTCAATTGACATCGGGTCAAACTACACAGAAATGCTTGATAATTGGGAACAGTATATCGAAAACAACGGCATCAACGTCAATCAGTATGACGTCCACCTCCTGTTGGTTAATGATTTAGGCTTGGGTGCGGGGGCTCTCAGAGGTGGTGCAGTTGGCCCCGATGGAAACCAAGTGATTGACAACTCCGAGGGAACTGCTGGGTTCGCTAATGCTGCGACCCGGTTCAACAACGACTGCTACGGAAGTGAAGAGACCTTCCCGCCAACGGTCATTCACGAAGTTGGACACGCTGCCATGACCACAGACGGTGACCCGAAATCGTTCCCTGACCCCGGTAATGAACATTCCACGGGGGCTGTGTACAACGATGGCAGCGACTCTGTCAGTCCGATGCAATTGTGGTACACTGGTGATCCATGTAGCGGGAACGCACCACCTGATGACAACTGCAACGGTCGGCCGGCAGAGTACTCTGAGGGAGTCTCACACCAGCTGACGTCGTGTACGAAGACCGAAATGAACGATACAATGAGCAGTTTCTAAGCAGTAGCGCCCGTCTTCAATTTTATCCTAACTTCACCGTACCGAGCAGTACAAGCGTACTCTATACCGCAGTCAGCACTCGTCCAGCGCGCCCATTTCGAGCGTTCCATCCTCAAAAATAGAGACGTACAAGAGGTTGCTGTCGCACCCCTGCATTCTGAAATTGATTGTCGAGCTCTCGGAGCTGTCTAACTTGCCAGTGACAGTATATTCTCCTGCTCCGACTACGTCTTCCCATGTGGTTTCCTCACCCGCTGGGGCAGTGAACTCTTCAGTGGCTACAGTCTCTTCTTCGTCTGCAAACTCAACCGACAGTGTGTGTTCCGTATCATCGCGATTGTTGATTCGGACACCAACGTTTCCTCCGCCAATTCCACCCAAGCAGCCGGCTAGTCCTCCAACGAAGGCTGTTGAGCTAGTGAGTTTTAGGGCTTTCCGTCGATTCAATCTTATATTGGGAGTATTCTCTGGAGGATAAATATACTTTATGGGAATATTCAATTAATGCCAGAAATAAAGGTCACATATACAGACCAAGCTTCGTCCGCGAAAACTCCAGAAGTGAGTGCTGAAATCTTCAACTACAGTAGTAGCCGCTTACTGCACTCTGTCTGGGGGCCAACGATAGTTGCTCTGCAATGAGACCTAGACAATCTGACTGAGGAAATTCTATTGAGATTCGCATTGGTTCACAGGTTCACTCGGTAACCTACCAGATGAAAGCCTTGCCGAAGTCGCACATCGTCAGTAACGAGGCGCATAGGGAGAGAATTGTGAGTAGGTCGTCGTTCTGCTGGAGGCGGGTCGCGTACTCCTGGGCAGGGTTGGTAAATCGGCCGGTGGTAGCGACCATACCCCGTTTCGGGCCGTCGAAGTCGAATGTGGCAATCGCCGAATGGAGCTTCTGGACGACCGGTCGCCCGACGGTGTCCGTGTGCTTGCACTCGACGATGATCGCGCGCCGAGTGCCGTCGACGACCTCCTCCATAATGACGTCGCGTCCCTCGTCGGCAGTCCGTTCTGCCTGGCGGACGTTCTCGTAGCCGAGGTTGCGGAACACGTCTTCCATCACGTCCTCAAACTCGAACCCGGAGAGGTCGTCCAGTACAGCCATTCGGATATATCTGGATAGTACGTTGCAACTGTCAAATACGTTGCCGAACAGCCCGCCGCCCTGTTTATTGAACCCCCCAGAGGGGTGCGGGAGTTACCGAACTACCCGCGATCAACGTATGAACGGGAACGCACTTGCAGCCGGTTCAGAGGCAGTCCCAGTAGCATCGCCCGCACAATCCCATCAAGACACAGTCGAATACGTCGGCTTCCGCGTCGATGGCCAAGCCGTCGTCCTGAACCTCTCAGAGCATCGGCGGCTCTCCCTCGAGCGTAGTCTAGACCTCGTCAACCACAGTCCGAGCGGGTTCGAGTGGGGGTACAGTGGTAGTGGGCCCGCTCAGCTCGCGTGCGCACTCCTACTCGACTACTACGACGACGAGCAAGTCGCCCGAGAGCACTACATCGCGTTCCGTAATCAGGTGGTCTCACAGCTGGAGTGCGACGGTGCCGCGGCGTGCTGGCACCTTACCGGCGAGGAAATCGGCGCCGCGATGGCGTCAATCACCGACGACGTCGTCGCCCTCCCCGACGGTGGGCGGCCGTCGCCGACGCTCCCCGAGAACTGGCGAACCGTCTCTCGCCCGGACCAGCGGGTCTTCCAGCGCGCTGATCGCGACCACTACATCGTACTCGGGGATGGAAGCGACGAGTGGCTAGTCGTTCTCTGCAGCCAAGGCGACCGTGCGTATCCTGCCCCGCTCTCACATCGGACGGTTTCCGAGGATGCTGACCTAGAACAGGTGATTCAGGAACTCGCCGAGGAGAGCAACGACCTCATCGAACCCCAGGAGAGGGAGCACTGATGGAGACGCTTCGACTGGCGCGAGCCATCCACCAGCTCCTCGAACGTGGTGTCGAGGCGCTCGAGAAAATCGGGCGCGAACTGGAGCGGTACAACGACCGACAGGAGCGCACCGACGACACCGACTCGTGACCCAAACACACTCTCTAGACCAAATACCGAGTACCGGCTTTCAGTATACGCCTACCCCCGAGGGGTGCTCGTGTCCTATCCATCGTGAAGGCCAGCCGGTCACGGCGCCGCTCGGTTTGCGGTTCGCAGAGCGTGTCCATATCGAATCAATCCCGCGCCACGTCGCCGGCGCGATCTACGAAGCACATCACTCCTATATGGACGATGTCCCTCGGACGAACCTCGTCCATCACGGACTCTGTTACCAGGACCAGCTACTAGGTGCGATTACGTGGCGCTATCCGCTGATTCGCTCGCTGGAGTACGACGGGACGCGATTCGAGGGCGACGAGATCGTCGAGGCGGCACGGATTTGCATCGGCGTCGATTTCCCCAATCTCGCCTCTGCCGCCCTCGCCCGGTCGATGGAGCGGTTCGTGCGTCGGCACGGCCGGCGACGAGGCGTTCGTCTCCTGCTGACGTTCGTGCGGGCCGACTTCGACGGCTCGATGATCAAAGCGCTCAGAGACAAGGGCTGGCACTGTGCCGGTAAAACGGACCCCGGCCAAGCTGGAAATCGCCCCGATAAGCAGATTCGAGAGCAGCCGAAGTGGCGGTTTCTCTGCGAAATTCCAGCTGAGTCCGACCGGGAACAGGCCTCACTCGGGAGGTGGTCCCCGTGACCACGAATGCCAGTCTCGATGAATTCGTAGCGGAGGCTGATTCGGACAGCCGGACCGATGACGACCCATCGGCCGTCAACCAGCTGTTGAAACCGGTATCGCCGTCACTCGGTCTGCAGCTCATCCCCGGCAGGGGCGATCCAATATACCTCCAAAATAGGGGGACCGAACGCTATCTATTCCGAGATGACCACGATCGATGGTTCATCCTCCAGCCCTCAGCCAAGAGATCGGTCGACGACTTCGTTCGCTGGGTATATCTTCCCGAGGAGAAGCCCGCCGAGGTCGCCCGAACAGCCATGGGCCAACAGACGGTTCTCGGCTACAAGTACGTCACACGAAGCGAGGCCCCCGAACCGGTAGCCACGACGGTGACAGCGATGTTCGTCAGCGAGCCCTGGCCCGATGCCACCTACGAGTGTGGATCCTGTAGCAGAGTGTTCGACTCACCGCAGAGCCACGCTCGGCACTGCTGGGAAGCACACCCCTGGGTTCCAAATCCTGAGCAGGTCCGGGTTCGGAGGGGCGATTCTGAGTAGTTCCGACATCTGATCGAAGCGCCGGACTGGACCTGGATTAACCAACACTCATCGCCGTTCAGAGACGGGTGTTGGTTAACGTGGTGTTGTTTTTTCGCCCGGGGGAGGGACGCAGGGCGCGAGACGATGCAGGCGCTCGTCGATGACCGTTCCTAGTCTGAGGTGACTGAGATGAAAGATCCAGAGTCCAGAACCATCTTCGCCGGCGTCGATGGGCGTACCGACACCGAACTGCCTGAGTGGTACCGACAGCGCCACGGGAATGCAGAAATCGTGACGTTCGCCGAAGCGATCCGTGAGCTCCCGCAGGCCGTCGAAACGACCGTGGCGTTCCAGAATCCGTACACCGACGAGTGGGTCGAAACGGAGCGGTTCAACGCACTCGTCGAGCCGAGTCGCGCTCGGGAGCAGGCCCGAGATGAGGACGCGGAGACGGACTCGTTGTTCCACATTCCCACAGACAGCTACTCGATCATCAATCCGGTCGACGTCTACGGCCCGCTGGAGGAGGTCCTCCGCGAGGAGACCATCGACGGGACGCCGCTAGGCGAGGTGATGTTCGGCGAGATCCGGCGCTACCGTGGCGGCGGCGAGGTTCACATGGACATCATGTTCGACGGCCTCGAGGTGCGGCTCCCCGGCCGGTCGGACCCGATCACGATGGGCGTAACGTCGGGCTACGACTTCTTCGGCGAGCACGCCGTCTACGTGGAGGGCTTCGCCCAGGACGGCTACTGTTCGAACACGATGCGCTCGCTCACCGACAAGGAGGTCATCAAGCACGTTGGCGACGTGCGGAACTTCCAAACCTGGTGGGAGGAGCTCCTCGCACAGGTCGAACTCGTCGCCGACGACCTCTTCGAGTTCATCCGGGACGCCCAGAACATCGAACTCGACTTCTCAGAGCTCCCGTTCACAGTCACGGAGTTCTACACGCTACTTGGCGTCCCGGACTACCTGGCCGAGCGCGCGGCAGGCGATGCAGAAGCAAACGCGACGTCGCCCTTCGAGATCGATATGTGGACGCTGCATTCCGGCGCGACGTACGCACTCACCCACTTCTTCCAGGGCAAGGAGGGCGCATCCCTCGATCAGTACGTCCGCATTGCCAACGACATCCTGTTCAACCCGGAGGGCACCATCGAGCGCGTCGAGCAGGCCTACGAGGAGCAGCTGGAGGCGGACGGCGACGATGGGACCCATATCGCGTCCAAAGAGGGCACCACTTCCGAGCGTATCGAGGGCCATTGAATGCATACACCATCTTGTAGAACTTAAGTCACCATGCCTGAGAAGCACTAATCCCTACGCAACCCCACTTATCAGACGGTTCACTGTATTGAGTTGGGGTCGTTTCCAGCGACCTCGATAAGGCAATCAACTGGAAAGTATAGCAAGTGGCGTTACCGTAGCGTCCCAGTCTCACCCATATCGTCGGCCATGAGCATTACCCCGAGGTCGTCGTCGGGACGGGGGTCGCGGTTGCCGACACCGAGAGCCACACAAAGTTTATTGCAGAAACGACTATCGGGAAACGCACAGATGTTCCATAGCCGACGCCGCGTCCTCCGAAACGCCGGTGTCGCCCTCCTCGGCGGCGTCGCGGGCTGCAGTAGTCGCGGAACGGACACGGATAGCCCTCCATCGACGCCAACCGAATCGGCCACACCGAGCCAATCCGAAACCCCGACAGACGAACCCATCCCGAAGGTGAACGAGGCGTCCTGTGAGAACCGCTGGGAGCCAACGACACAGTGGTCAATGCTTGAAGGAACGCGGTCTTATCCACCCGCCACACTCGCAGGACAGGCGGTGTTCGCAGCAGGTTCGCGTCTCTATGCCGTCGATGTAGCGACTGGTAAGACAGTGTGGACGAGCGAGCGGTACTCGTTCAGTGGCGCCACAACAACTAATGGGTCTACGGTAGCAGTGCCCGACACGACTGGAGTATCGGCGTTTGACCCGGATGGCTCGGAGCGTTGGCGAGTCGAACCAGAAGGCGACCGTCACCGGATTCTGGCCACTGCCTCAGAGGGCGATACGCTCTATCTCTCCGTCAGTGTCAGCGGTTCCGAGATACCCAGCTCCGAGGAGTACGACCGCGTCCACGCACTCGACTGGGAAACAGGCGAGCAACAGTGGGCCGTCCCGGTTGGCGACCCCAACGGGTCAACTCCTGCCAAAGACCTCCTCGCGGCAAAGGGGTATCTCTACGCCGCCGTCACCGGTGGCTACACCGTTGCGCTTTCGACAGCCACCGGGGAGACGAGATGGGAACATGATACAGGTTTCGGCGCTTCGCGTCTCGCAATCGCAGGAAACACCCTCGTTCGATTCGCCGACGATGCCATCGGCCTGGCCTCAGATACTGGAGCTGTCCGCTGGCGGCAGCCTCTCGACGGCGGATTGGCGGGCGGAAGGTACATCTATGGCCGAGTTGACGACGTCTTGGTGGCACTCGACCCCAAGCGGGGGATCCCTATCTGGCGTACTCGGCTTCCGGAGTCGGGCGAACCTTCGGGTATCTCCATCCTCGATAGCACACTTTACGCCAGCATCGGCGACGAACTGTACGCACTCGATGAAGCGACCGGCTGTCACCTCGGGTCGGTAACTGCTGGTGATGCGCTTGCGGTTACGGATAACCGCCTCGTTACTACCGATTTCAGCCGGGGAGGCGTTCGTGCCTTTTCACGACCCTGAACGATCTATTCCGCTTAGAATCTCTGTGCATCGACGTGGCGAACGGTTTACGACAATGGACGCTCCCTCCGTCAACCCCGAACGCTTCAGCGATTGTTGTTCATATCCACGACATTCGAACGATACGCAACCCTACTTACCGGACGTTCCATTCAATCGAGCCGGGTTACGTTCCGACCGTCCTCAATAGGGCGATCTACTGGTAAGTACAGCAGATCTACTCAACTGGTGTTCCAGCTCGATATTTGAGTAGAGGAAATCGGGTTCGATTTACTGGTAGTGTTATACCTCCCCTTTCTCTGTGAAGCTCTCCGGGAGGGACGCTACTTCGCCCACTTGTACGCGCCAGAGATCAGCATACATTCCGTCTTTGTCGAGGAGTTCCTCGTGGCCCCCACGTTCAGCGATTTCGCCGTCGTCCAGCACAATGATTGTGTCTGCGTCCCGAATTGTCGAGAGACGGTGAGCTACGACTACAGTTGTACGGTCGGCCGAAATCGTGCCGAGATTCTCCTGAATCCGGGCTTCTGTCTCTGTATCGACATGGCTTGTTGCCTCGTCTAGGACGAGAATTTCGGGGTCTGAGAATACAGCACGGGCAATTGAAAGTCGTTGACGCTGTCCGCCGGACAGTTTGACGCCACGTTCGCCAACTCGGGTGTCATAGCCGTCCTTCAGGGAACTCACGAACTCATGGGCACCAGCGGCACGTGCAGATGCCTCGACTGCCCTTTCACTCGCATCGGGCTGGGCATAGGCGATGTTCTCTCTAACCGTTCCGTCGAACAGATATGGCTCCTGTCCAACGTAGCCGATGTGTTTGCGGATATCGCGTCGCTCGACATTCTGAATGTCAGTATTATCGATACGAATCGCACCGGAGTCAGGGTCGTAGAAGCGTAGCAAGAGTTTCACGAGTGTTGACTTTCCAGCCCCCGTCGCACCGACTATCCCTACAGTCTCGCCTGCGGGCACGTTAACCGATATGTCGTTTACTGTACGTTCGTCGGTGCCGGGGTAGCTGAAGGTCACATCCTCGTACGTGATTCGACCCGAAACGCCCTCAAGACAGCGGCCATCCTCTGGCCCAGAAACGGTGTTTGTCTCGTCAAACAGCGCGAGTACGCGGCGACTCGCAGCACGCATCTCTTGATAGCCGTCAATGACCTCTGGGAGACGTTGAAACGGCCAGCCGAACTGATTTACGTAGACGAGGAACGTCACGAGAGTCCCCGCAGTAAGCCCCCCGGAGAATCCCGGCGGTGGCCCAATAAGTACCCAGAAACCACCTACAGCGAAGACTATGGCATAGCCGAGATTAGTAAGACCATTAGTTACCTGTCCGAAAGCCGCCTTCGCTTTCGATACCCGCCATGAGGTGGTTCGGTACGCCGCAGACTCTTCAGCGACGCGTGCAGCTTCCGATTCTTCCCGCCCGTAGGCTTTCACCACGTCAATACCGCCGAGGTTGGTCTCGATGATGCTGGCAATGTCACCGACGTTTCCCCGGAGTTCCTCGTACTGAGGCGCTATGTGGCGGTTGTATCCGTAGTTTACAGCCCCAACGAAGACAGGAACGACGAACGCCAGTACCGCCAACTGTGGGTGAATCACCAGCATATAGGCGGCGCCGACCGCGACCATGAAGACGGCGTTAGTTGTCAGGGAAAGTGTACCATTGAAAAAGCTCTCTATTGTGTTCACGTCGTTGTTGAGTACGGAGAGTAACTCACCGGTTCGGGTATCGTCGAAGAAGCCATACCGTAGCTGCTGAGTGGTTTCGTAGGCATCCGTTCGAATCGAGTGCTGGACGCGGTAGGTCGCAATACTTCGCACCCATGCTCCAAGGAGGTAACAGACTGATGCGGCAGCGTAGGAGCCTCCGATAAGGAGTGCCGAGAGCTGGAGCTGTGCCATGTCGGTATGCGGAAGATAGTAGGATGGAACAAGCGGAAGCCTGTATGGGGCATCCCCAGTTAGCGTGGCGTCGATGGCCGCACCGAGTACGGCCGGTGGGAGCAGCCAGCAGATTCGAGCGAGAAGCAGGAATCCAGTACTCGCCGCCAAATACGGAATATATGGTCTGAAGTAGCTGGTTAGCAATCGATAGACCGGCCGTTCCACACGGGAGGCGAGCGTTTCGAGATCGGGTGCGTTCTGTCGTTCAGTAGTCGGTTCAGTCGAGTCTGTCGTCGTGCCTTCGGTCATCAGGTTCGGTGCCTGCGAAGCTGTCGCTGTGCGGTGCAGACGGAAACGAACTGGAGACAGAGCTACGGGCCACGGCGCAGGCGGGGCCGTGGAGCGAGCCATGTACCAGTCCGTCTTATGACTGGTCGAAAACGAAAATCATCGCGTTACCACGTCAATTATCGGATAGGACTTAACGGTTACCCCGTGTTGACTGGCACTTCTCCTCCTTTTGATCGCAACTCCACTTACGGGCTGGTACTCTCCGAATCAGATGTTGAAAACCCAATCACTCAGCCGGAAAATTCGCAACCCCACTTAGCGGTCATTTCGTCAGCCGATCGTCCGAGAACTGGGGGAGAGCCGGACAGGGGTAAGTACAGGTGAATGACTTAGCGCAGCAGACCGCGACCTATCTTACAGCTGGTAAGTCAGCCGTGCAAGATATAGAGGATGAATTCAGCACGCCGGCTTCATTTGTTTCGCATTTAAGATAGCGAATCAGCCGTTAGGTGGGTCTGCGTAGTTACCGTGCTTATGTTGGAGAAGAAGTGGCGTTTCAAGTGGGTCCCGGTTGGCGTCGGTCCAGTCGCCAATCTCTCCCAAGTACGTACAATGGAATGCCGAATACAAGCGAGTAGATGGTGAAGATCGTAGGAACCCATACTTCTGGTGCGGCGGAGGAGAACGGGCGACCGATTACGACCACCCCGATACTGATCGGTACAACAACTAATGAAACTGCAACTAATCGGCTCTTAGTCGTGTCCATAGTTCCGACGATTAACGGAATCACCACTCCAGCCGAGAGCGCGAAGTTCCGGAAGATCCCAGATTCACTACTAAGAAGAATCGCCAGAATAAGAGCGCCCACGCAGGCAACCGCGACTCCTATGACTCTCTTAATAATGGACTGAGTAGATCGGTCAGACCGAAGATTCCACTCAACAAGAACTCCAGCGGCAATGTAGACCGCCCCCCACCATCGTAAAAACGGGAAAGACGCAATATCAATTCCGGGGAGGAGGGAGAGGAAATCCATGACACTCGACGGAAAAGCCAACGCTACAAGTCCCATGGACACCACTAACCCGGCCGTCTTGGAGCGGAGCATATCTGAATGAGTCTCACCTAAAGGGAAGTGTTTTGTGAAATGTAGAATTATTGAGTTTACCTCGATATGGTTGTGTGAGTAGTTCATCTGTATCTACCGACGGTCCCCCACGTCCCTTGTCCTCGGACCTGCCGACAGCAAGAAGCCGCCGTCCCCACAGCCACCTTCCGTTCCAAGCTCCGCCGTCGGTAGGGGTGTGCGGGCGTTTTTGACGGCTCAAATTACGCCGCAAATCCGGCAGAAAGCATTTCTCCACAGCCCAACCAGTCACAGGTTATGTCCCAAGACCCTCCACGCAGAACGTTCCTCCGTGTCGCCGGAAGTGCTATCCCTGTTTTGATTGCCGGGTGTGCGTCCGACGGGGACATCACACCCTCCCCCAGCGAATCACCGACAGAAACTCCCGCACCCTCTTCAATCCCGACTGGTACCGCGACTACGGAATTTCAAGACGGAAGTGCTGGGCCAGCACCCTCCTGTACAGGTGGATACTCCTCATTTACTCCGCGCTGGGTCGTGGAAGGATCCGGACCGCTCGGGGGCTTCAACATTACTACCGACCAGCGAACTATCGGGCACGGGGACACACTCACAGTCTCCTTGCGAAACGTGACGGATAGCACCCAGCTCACAGGGAATCGACGTAAATACGACGTACAATATCGAGGTTCAAACGGCTGGCACACTATCTTTGGAAAGAAGGACAACTCTTTCTGGAACGACGTAGGAATTGAACACGAGCCGAATCAGGGATTCACGTGGCAATTCCCCTTTTCCCGAGACGGACTCTCAAATATCGCAGAATACGACGGTTACGGAGTCTGCGCTCCAATTAGTACCGGAACGTACCGCTTCGTCTACTGGGGCATTACTACAGAACAAGAGAAAAAGGAGGACTACGAAACGGATTACGCCCTTGGCGTATCTTTTATGGTTACCGACAACTGAATTGCTGACAGAGGTTGCTTCTGTACTCACCGGCGCTTCAGTAGGTACTCGTCGAGGATTTCCTTTCTGCTCTCCCGTCCGGGCACTCCCTGTTGGCGTCGTCGGTAACCACGCAGCACGCGCACAGTTCCGCCCCATCTTCACTTACCGGCTGGGGGACTGTCGCCGGCAGCGGGCTTCTTGACGGGTCCAACTCCGTGGAACTGCTGTTAGGTAGCTCGTGTATATTGGTCAAACCGGTATTTGTCCGTCTATAAGATATTTGGTACTGTGTGTTGAATCTGTGACTATGGGAACACGACTCCTACGGGCCTTTGGAGCACTCGGTATCTTTGGTGGGGGTATTGCAATTTGGTACGCTTACCAGCGCCAAATGTGCACGAATGTTGCTGGTGCGGGCGGCAGTTGCTCCCCAAACATCGTCTATCTCGTTCCCGGGATACTCGCCGCTCTCATCGGCTTCAGCCTCTTTATCGTTCTCTATAGGCGCCAGTCCGATGGGCTGGGAACTGCAGAGGCTTGACAGAGGCTTGCTTGTACTTACCGCTAAGCAGTTCTTCTGTACTTACCGATTCTTTCCAGCTGCTATGGGAGTAGACCGTCGTGCAAGACTCGCGCCCTGTATCTTGCAAGGCGGTTCAGACATCATCTGAAATTGGCAGGAACCTCACCGGTCAATCCGCAATCTCATTTAGCGGCTGTTTCACCGATTACTAAGTCGGAAACAAAACCTTGTGAATAGTCCTATGACGCCAGTCAGTTCAAAACGAATCGCCAGCGTGCAGAGCGTCTACCTGCCGCCGCCGTGACTTCGCGACCTGTTTTTCGTGCCCCCAGAGAGGGCGAGGGCTCCTCCGAAAGCTCTCAGAGGTGACTTCCAGTGAGTCAACAACAGAGTCCCGACAACGTCTCGATCGACGAGATCCCGGTCGATATCGACAACACGCAATCAGGGGAGGTCGATCCCGTTGACGTCCCCGACGAAATCGAATCCATCACTCGTGGGCTTGCCAGCGAGCATCCGCCGACGAATCCACTGGTCGTGCTGAAAGCGGCCCGGTGGTGGTATCTACACGGCAAAGGCGGGTCCGATCCCGCCTTCCGGTGGGCCATCGAGTGGGCGCGGCACCTCGCGACCGACACGCCTAGCGACGTTGAGCGGTTCGACGAGTTCCTCGAGTACCTCGTCACGGTTGGCTTCGCTGAGAAGAGAGCCGCGCTTCGCTAATTAGAACTCGTAGCAGGCGACATCTTCAGCACCGCAGCTTGGACACTCATCGGCGTCCTGTGAGAGTGTCTCCCCACAGTTTCGGCACTCCCACAAGGTCGATGAATCACCATCGACGGCTCTGCGGAGTGTACTCAAGA
>Ga0306906_1000490_pt1 | contig 14975 bp, 16 predicted proteins | sample AntRauTorcE11897_FD_190405 | JGI IMG/M metagenome (GOLD analysis project Ga0306906, IMG submission 190405) | Saline lake microbial communities from Rauer Islands, Antarctica - Metagenome Torckler E11 #897 (v2) (version 2) | ecosystem: Environmental > Aquatic > Non-marine Saline and Alkaline >...
ACCTGGCCGACACCTATCAACCAGTTGCCTTTAGAATTGGGCGCCGATCTTGTGCTGCATTCTACTACTAAATATTTTGGCGGACACAGTGATATTCTGGGCGGGGCCATTATTGCAAAAGAAGCGGATGATTTTTTTGAACGTATTCGCGAAATTCAGCAGTTAGGCGGCGCGGTGCCATCACCCCGCGACTGCTGGTTGCTCTGCCGCAGCACCCGCACGCTCCCGTACCGCATGCGCGGGCATAACGAGCATGCTGCATACCTGGCTAAGTTCTTACAAAATCACCCCAAGGTAGAAAAAGTATTTTATCCCGGATTGGCGACCCATGCCGGTCACGAAATCGCAAAAAAACAAATGTCCGACTTTGGCGGCATGATTTCATTCTTAATTGCCGGCAATGCCGAGGAGGCCCATCAAATTGTGGCCGGTTCAACACTTATCAAGCGGGCTACCAGCCTGGGCGGCGTGGAAAGCACGTGGGAGCACCGCCGCAGCAGCGAGGGCGAAGGCTCAATCACTCCCGAAAATCTCATTCGTATCAGCGTAGGGCTGGAGCACCCGGATGACTTGATGGAGGACCTGGAACGGGCGTTGGGATAGGATTCCCGGCATGGACGAATTGTTACAAATAAATCAACGATAGAATTTGTTATATTAGCTCTATGAGTAATAAACTAATACATACCGATCCAGAAATATTGGGGGGCACACCGGTTTTTGAAGGGACAAGAGTGCCCATTCAAACTCTTTTTGATTGGCTGAAAACCGAAACCCTGGATGAATTTCTCGTGAATTTCCCCACCGTTTCGCGCAAGCAGGCTGTGGACGTTCTTAATCTGGCAGAAGAATTAGTGTTAAGCAAAACATCTTTAAATGAAGCTACTGCTGGATGAAAATTTGCCTGTAAAGCTTAATCATTTCTTTTCTGACAATCATGAAGTTAAAACAGTAATTGAGCAAGGGTGGACTGGAAAAAAGAACGGTGAACTTCTCGGCCTGATGACGTTTAACGGATTTGATGGTTTAGTAACGATAGACAAGAGTTTGATTTACCAGCAAAACATCAATCGATTTGATATAACCATTTTCATTCTTGACGCACCTGATAATAAAATTACAACCTTAAAGCCATTTATCAGAGAGCTCGAATCATATTCCGGAACTACAAAAGAAAATATAGCGCAAATTAATGTGGGTGAATAGCAGGATTGGAGGGTGTAGATTTTTTAAAAGCTTGGGTTAATCAAAGAACCTGTTATCGTCTCAAGAATATTTTTAGCCCATACGATACAGCTGCACAAATGGCACTCATAATTACAAAAATAATAAACCCGCGCGCATAGCCTATCTGACCATAGAAATCTACAAATGCGCCCAGCAGTGGGATAATTACAAGAGTACCAGCCCCGCCGATACCGCCAATCCAGCCGGAGGCACCGCCCACCGCATCGGGAACATATTTTGGGACCAGTTCAAAAATCGCGGCATTGGCAACCCCCATACCCGTGCCCAGAATAATCATACCTGTAAAAGCGACGTAAATTGTGGTTGCCAGCGTTAAAACAAGTCCGCCCAGTGCCATAATACTAAAACTGATGATGGCTATATTTTCGCCACCGTAACGGTCGCTTAACTTCCCTCCCGGAATTCTGATTAGAGAACCATAGATGGTAAAGATGGCTGCGATACCTCCGGCGGTTATAAGGCTGACTTCATGGAACAAATTCCAATAGGTTGGGAACCATGCGGTGAGGGCGGTAAATCCGCCGCCGAATGAAATGCTATATAGAAAGACCAAAATCCAGGTACGGTAGTTTGTAGCTGACTGTTTTAATGATTGCCAGGTGCTGCCGGAAGGATGCACATTCTGCCCCAAATCTTGGGCAATTTCTTTGGCTTCATCTGGTGGAACGTCCTCTTCGACAAGCTGAAAAAAGTAGGAATCAAGCGCAAAGTAAGCATAAACAGCGGTGGCTATAATCAGAAAAATCAGCCAACTAAAATAGGCACCGGTGAGTCCCCAAATACCAACCAACAGCGGGATTATATAATTGAATACACCGGGACCGATATTTCCGGCTCCCGCGTAAATGCCAAGCGCATAGCCCTGTTTGTGTTTGGGAAACCAGTAGGAGGTTTTGGGTACGCCCACAGAAAAGGTAGCACCCCCGGCGCCGCCTAAAAATCCGAAGAACAGCAACAGCGGAAAAAGGCTGGTATCAAAATTATCCGGATAGTAAAAATACAAAACGCCTGTTATGCCGGCCAGCCCAATAATGCTACAGCTTAAAAGAACAAGAAAGGGCGTTTTGCCGCCTACCTCATCTACCCAGGCGCCAAAGGGAATACGAAGAAACGCTTTGCTCACATGAGGCGAGGAAAGAAGTACGCCTAATAGCGCTCCCGAAAGTCCGAGAGAACTTTTAAACTCAGGGCCGGCAACTCCGAACAAGACGATGGTGGTGAGACCTGCAAAAAGACCAAAGGTTGAAGTCCATAACCCTACATTGGGCGTGCCGGTTAGCCCGTGTTTTTCTTTTAGTTGATTTGATTGATTGGACATGAGGTATTAATATCTCGGGTGATAATATAAAATTTTAAGTAAGCTGAATGAAAGTAATGGAATAATGGCCAAAATTCAGATCTGCTAATACTTATAAAAATGGCTAAAACCGTTTTGTACATAAAGCTGGTTCATTCCCTGTTGTTCTTTTTGATTGGCATTTGCACCATGTACGTATTTTTTGCGGCAGCCTTGGATCACATCACTCGCTGGACCTGGTTGGCATTTGGTGTTGCGGTTATAGAATTACTGGCTCTGGCATTTAATGAATGGCGCTGCCCGCTTACTGATATGGCTGAAAGAAGGGGCGCCGAAGTGGGTTCAGTGGCTGATTTGTTTTTGCCTGCTTGGTTGTCAGTTCGTCTGTTTCCAATTTTTGGGATCGTATTTGTGATTACTTGTCTGCTGCTGATTTGGCGAATATTTTTTTAGAGGTAAATCAATTAACAATGATGACAGAGAGATTACACCATAAACTAATTGGTTATTTAAATTAGTGCGATTGACATCGAAACATTTTGATCTAATCCCATTTATTGTGATCTTATCGGAGCTGAAATCCAGCCTCAATGCACAGATTTCAACACTTAATGATTTAATTTTTTTGATATGGCCAAAGTAGATATTGAAATGCCCCAAATGGGCGAATCGGTAATGGAAGGCACCGTCATAGAATGGACGAAAAGTGTCGGTGATATGGTAGAAGAAGATGAAACCCTGCTGGAAATTGCCACCGATAAAGTAGATACTGAAGTTCCATCACCCCAAGCCGGGAAACTGGTTGAAATTAAAGCCGAAGAGGGCGACACTATTGAGGTTGGCCAAGTGATAGCCGTTGTTGAAACCGATGCCGATGCAGCTGAAGAAACTACCGATGATTCTGATTCTACGGATGATTCAGATGAGGAAGATCAGGTTGAGGATAAGGAAGGTGAAGAGGAATCTGACGAAGAACAGGCTGAGGATAAGGTTGAGGGTGAGATTGAAGAAGAGCAGGATGAGTCGGAAGAAGAAACAGAATCAGACGCTGATGACAGCGACGAATCTTCCGGAGGCGGAGAGCGCATAGAAGTGCAGATGCCGAAGATGGGCGAATCGGTGATGGAAGGCACGGTCATCGAATGGACCAAAAGCGTTGGCGATAAAGTGGAGGAAGACGAAACGCTACTTGAAATTTCGACCGACAAAGTTGATACCGAAGTACCCTCACCCCAAGCCGGTACACTTGCAGAAATTCTGGTGGAAGAAGGTGAGACTATTGAAGTAGGTCAGACCATTTGCATTATAGAAACGGGAAAGGCGGCATCAGGTTCAACCCAGAAGAAATCAAAAGAAAAGCAGGAGACAGGAGGCAGTAAGCCGGAGCAGAAACAAGATGCTGAAGAAAAATCAACCGATAAGAAAGAATCCGAAGGTTCGGAGCCGCAGCGTATTGGAAGCGATGGGCGCTTTTACTCACCGCTGGTTCGCTCTATTGCCAAAGAAGAAGGCATCTCGCAGGAGCAGCTTGAAAATATCGAAGGCTCCGGTCAGGGCGGACGCGTAGCCAAGCAGGATATTATGGGATACCTCGAAGACCGTGAAACCAAGCAAAAAGAGGCGGCTCAAAAAGAAAAAGAAGAAAAATCGACCAAGGAAAAGAAAGGACTTTCCAAGCCGTCATCGAAAAGTGGACCGAAGGACGATGCGGCTATTTCGGCCGGGCAGCTTAATATTGAACGGCCGTCTGATGATGTGGAAGTGGTGAAAATGGATCGCATGCGCAAGATGATTGCCGAGCATATGATCAACTCCAAGAAAACCTCGGCGCATGTCACTACTTTTGCCGAAGTGGATGTAACGAAGCTGGTAAAATGGCGCGAAGCCAATAAGGCTAAATTTCAGGAGCGCTCGGGCTACAAGCTTACGTACACACCGCTGTTTATTGAACAGATTATTCAGGCCATCCGGGAGTATCCGCTGATTAACTGCTCTATTGATCTGGAGCAAAGCGAGATTCACCTGAAGAAAAATATCAACTTTGGCCTGGCGGTTGCGCTGGGTGAAGGCGGCGAAGGCGGCTTGATTGTGCCCGTCATCAAAAAAGCACAGGAGAAAAATCTTGTAGGCCTGGCCGGTGAGGTAAACGATTTGGCCGTAAAAGCACGAAGCAAAAACTTAAGTCCCGATGATCTGGTGGGCGGCACCATCACCCTAACCAATTACGGAAGTGTTGGAAATCTTATGGGAACCCCTATCATCAACCAGCCGCAGGTAGCTATTATTGGAACGGGCGCCATTGAAAAACGTCCGGTAGTGGTAGAAGCCAACGGACAAGATGTAATCGCCATCCGCCACATGATGTATTTGTCTATGAGCTATGATCATCGCATTATTGACGGCGCGCACGGCGGAGCCTTTCTGAATCGCATTAAAGAGCTACTTGAAGATTTTGACTCCGAGAAAGAGGTATAAATAGAACACAGATTATGCGGATCAAGCGGATAATCACAGATAAAATCTTGTGTTGAATATCCTTGCAAATCCGCTCAATCAGTCTCATCCGCGTTCCATTACATGCAGGCAATAGACACAATTCAAGGCATTCGATCAACGGTGGCATCACTGCGTGAGGGAGGTAACACTATCGGCTTTGTGCCCACCATGGGCGCCCTGCACGAAGGCCATTGTTCGTTGATCCGGCTGGCAAAAAAACATGCCGATGAGGTTATCGTTTCTATTTACGTGAACCCCGCTCAGTTTGCCCCGGATGATGATTTTGAGGAATACCCGCGAACTATGGAGACCGATCTGCTAAAGTGTGATGAGTTAGGCGTTTCGGCGGTATTTGCGCCATCTGATGACATTATATATGCGGATGAAACGTTTTTAACTATTAAAATAGATGAGCTGAATGCGTATATGGATGGCCACTCACGCCCGGGGTTCTTTGAAGGGATTGTGACGGTGGTCAATAAACTGTTTAATATAATCACCCCGGATATTGCGGTATTTGGACAAAAAGATATTCAGCAGTTTCAGATATTGCAGCAGATGGTACGAGCGTTTAATCACGATGTAGAATTAATGATGGGGCCTATTATTCGAGCCAATGACGGGCTGGCCCTCAGCAGCCGTAATGATTATCTAAATGATGAACAGCGAAAAACAGCACCCGGCTTATATCGAGCATTGAGCTACCTGAAGGAGCAGATCGAGGATGGAGTGAAATCACCCGATTTATTGTTAGATCATCAGAAAAACGAGCTAAAGGCAAAAGGCTTTAAAATTGATTATCTTAATGTGTTTTCGATGGGCCGTATAGCACCTGTTGATGAGCTTAAGGCTCAAAGCCGATACATTTTAGCCGGGGCCGTTTATTTGGGTGAAACACGATTGATTGACAATATGATTTTGGAAATAACGAATTGACTATGAAAGTGACGATGTTTAAATCAAAGCTGCACCAAATGAAGGTGACAGAAGCGAATCTTCATTACGAGGGCAGCATCACTATTGATGCCGATCTGCTGGACAAGGCCGGTATTCTGCCATATGAAAAAGTGCAGGTGGTAAACATCACCAACGGGGCGCGGCTTGAAACCTACACTATTCCCGGAGAGCGCGGCGCGCGGACGTGTTGCCTGAATGGGGCAGCCGCGAGGCTCACCGAAATCGGGGATCGTATCATCGTAATTTCCTACGCCGAGATGACGCCCGAAGAAGCCCGGGATCATAAACCGCAGGTGGTAATTGTGAACGAAAATAACGATCCCAAAACGGTAGTGGATGAAACCGACTACGCCGACCAATATGATATGAAAACGGGATTGGTAGATAATACCATCATTAATGAATAGGGGCCTTTGAAATATTATCCAAGAGTCTTCTCCCAAAGGGATTCCTTCGGAAGACTACATTCGCAGGATGAAATAATCGGGGCTCATTGCACCGCAGGTATGCCTTTTGCCATAGGCATCCCTTTGGGAGGCACGCTCAGACTGACGTCATATTGTCCGTAGGACTCCCACGGAGAGCGAAGCGAAGTCGAAATAGATGTAACTTAATGCAAAGGCCCCGAATAAGTATGTTCTTTTCTCGCCTCACGTATTCAAAGATTGTAAAAAATATTTTAGCTCTTCTTCTTGAGCATTTAAACGACGGGCCTGTATTCACTGCGCCAGCTTAGGTTATATAACTTTCGGAAAGATAAGGCGATCACTTACCAATTATAAGTGACCAATAAAATAGAGGGCTACTTTTTAGCTTTAAATAACTGCACCCCGGATATTAATTGAATTTTTCCCTCTCCGGAATCAATTTGGACACAAGATAAAGGCAGTAATATATGTGTGAGAGGCGTTTTACATCTTGCAGAAATGTGGCCCGTATTTTTTTGAGGCTGTTATTTTTTATGCTTAACAAAATTGACTTTATTTGGCAATATTAATGGTGGGCTTAGGCTCAACCGGCATTTAGAAAATAGCAGTGAATGAAATTTCCTTTCAGTAAAAAAGCATCAGACGTTAAAGAAGTTTTACCCTCGGCTGAGGGCGGACTGAGTACATTTGGCGGTGTATTTACTCCTTCAGTTCTTACCTTGCTGGGTGTCATTATGTATCTTCGCTTTGGTTGGGTAGTGGGCAACGTTGGGCTGATTGGTTCTCTCATTATCGTAACCCTGGCTATGGGTATTACTTTTTTAACCGCCCTGTCTATTGCGGCTATTGCCACTGATCAGCGCGTGCGCACTGGCGGCGCCTACTATATGATTAGCCGCTCGCTGGGCATTGAATCCGGCGGGGCTATCGGTATTCCGTTGTATCTTGCCCAGGCTCTTTCCGTAGCGCTTTACACCGTGGGGTTCGCCGAAAGCATGGTTGGTGTATTTCCGATGCTGAACATGAAGATTGTGGGTATCGTCACAACGATAGCGGTGGCTATACTGGCGCTTGTTTCGGCTAAAGCAGCTATACGCGCGCAGTATTTTATTATGTTCGGCATATTTCTTTCACTGCTTTCGCTTTACTTCGGCAGCCCTGTCGAGCAGTCAACTATTGAACTTTGGGGAGTATCGAGCTCAAATTCAGAACCTTTTTGGACGGTTTTTGCCGTCTTTTTCCCAGCAGCTACCGGTATTATGGCGGGGGTTAATATGTCGGGTGATCTGGAGAATCCCTCCGAATCCATACCCAAGGGTACGTTCTGGGCCATTGGGGTGGCATATGTGATCTATATATCACTGGCGATAGTGTTGGCAAACCGCGCAGATGCTATTACACTAATCGAAAAACCCCTTTTAATGCGCGAAATTGCTTACTGGGGTGATGCCATTCTCATTGGGGTTTGGGGTGCTACGCTATCAAGTGCGGTAGGCAGTGTGTTGGGCGCGCCCCGCGTATTGCAGGCCCTGGCGCGCGATGGTGTATTGCCGCGAAGCCTGCGATGGCTGGGCCGCGGCGAAGGTGAAGATGATACGCCGCGCCTGGGCACGGCTTTGACGCTGGGCGTTGCACTGCTGGCGGTATATTTTGGAAATTTGAACATCATCGCTCCGGTGCTAACCATGTTCTTTTTAACTACCTACGGCGTACTAAATGTAGCCGCCGGCGTTGAACGGTTGCTGGGCAGCCCCTCGTTTCGCCCCAAATTTAAAGTACACTGGAGCCTTTCTTTATTGGGGGCCGTAGGTTGTGTGGCGGTGATGTTTTTGATCAACTGGATAGCTACGGTATTCGCGTTTGTATTTGTGGTAGCGATATTTGTTTGGCTGGAACGCCGCGAAATGCAGTCGGCCTGGGGTGATGTACGCCGCGGCATCTGGATGGCCATCACCCGGGCCGGTTTGATGCGCCTGACGAATGAAAAGGAAGCCAAAACCTGGCGGCCCAATCCGCTGGTACTTTCCGGAGCGCCCACCAAGCGCTGGCACCTCATTGATTTGGCTTCATCACTTATCCATAACCGCGGTATTATGACGGTAGCCACCGTGCTTACCAGCGACAACATTACCACCGAGCGGCAGGAACACATGGAAAAAAACGTGCAGGATTTTTTGGCCAAACGAAGCGTGCAGGGACTGGTGCGCGTGACCTCGGCCCCCAATGCCTTTGAAGGTGCAGAGCGCCTGGTGGATGCCTACGGGCTGGGCGCATTGGTGCCCAACACTATTATTCTGGGTGATAGTGAAAATGAGGAGGTGCGTGAGGATTATTGTAGCATGATTGCCAACTTTTATGAACAGAAACGCAACATCCTAATTGTTCATGATCAGGACAATGATTTTGGCGAACGTAAACAGATTGACGTCTGGTGGGGCGGCTTGAAAGGCAATGGCGGCTTGATGATGATATTGGCGTATCTTCTACAGAGCAGCCGCGATTGGTGGGATGCCGAAGTAAACCTAAAGATGGTGGTTGATAGTGAGGAGGCTGCTGAAGATGCCCAAGAAAATATTGCACGGATAATTGACCGCATCCGCACGGGCGCAAACGCGGAAGTACTGGTTGCCGGGGGACGTTCCTTCAATGAAATTCTGCATGAGTCATCGAAGAATGCCGACCTTGTATTTATGGGCATGGCTGAGCCGGACGAAAATTTTCCCGAATACTATAAAAAAATTCAAGGCCGGCTTGATGGATTACCCACAACGGTGATGGTGCTGGCCGCCGAAGAAATTTCCTTTGGTGAAGTACTGCTCAACCAGGATTCCTTCCAGGAAGATTGAAAATGTTGCTTCAATTACCCCATAATGCAGTCCTCATAGGAATTTGTGTTGTCTTGCCACAGGGCACACCTTTTGGGAGGAGAATCGTTACTTAACGAAACGGCAAGCAACAAATCGAGGACAATGGCACGTCCGAGTTGAAGCGCTTGTTATGTGGCCTGCGGTTTTTAGCTATTCCGTCCAATCTTCAAGTTGGATATTATTAATGCGAGAAAAATGGTTGGTATTATTTGTTATCATTTTCATATCAAATGTAACAGCTGTTGAACCGATAAGAAGATCAAAGTCATCAATTACGTTTCCAGCTTTACGCAGCCGTGCTTTTTCCGTTGCGTACGTATCCAAGGCTTGAAATATTGGAACAATTTGAATTCCGGCCAGAAAATTTTCCAAGGCTCGGCGATTTTGTTGTTTTTTCTGACTGTTTGCTACACCAAATTTGAGTTCGGCCAACGTAATTTCTGATATAAAACAGTTTTCAGGACCAACGTCTTTAAATTTTTCGTTTAGATTGTGCAAACCCTTTGTGTAATAATACAAATATTCGTGTCAAGAAGATATTGACTCAAAATTCTTCGATATTTCTGTTAAACGTACGACTGCTTCGTATTGATGATATCAACTCATCAGCAGATTCATTGCTGTCCCAAGCACCATAAGCTTTATAAAAATTTGATTTTCCCTTATCCATATTGGATTTGAGTGATTGTGTGAGCTTCGAAATGAGCTCCAGTTTATTGTTGGTACTTAGATTCTTTAACATTCGTAGAGGCCTTTGAATAACCTACGTCTATTTCTCCCAAAGGGATCCCTTCGGGAGACTTCGCTACGCTGCGCTCTCCGTGGGAGTCCTACGGACAATATGACGTCAGTCTGAGCGTGCCTCCCAAAGGGATGCCTATGGCAAAAGGCATACCTGCGGTGCAATGAGTGCCGATTATTTCATCGGGCGAATGTAGTCTTCCGAAGGAATCCCTTTGGGAGAAGACTCTTGGATAGTATTTCTCCGGAGGAGTCCTAGGGACAAAGGTATTATAAAAAAAAGGACGCCCTGAATTTAGTAGATTTAAGTCCCATTAACCCTTAACTAAATCCAGAGGAATCCTCTTATGAACAACTATAACCAAGTATACATAGGAATCGACTTACATAGCAAACATTCTACGATTGGATATATGAATGAAGAAGGCCAGTTTATCGGCCAACAACAGGTTCAAACCAATGCCATGAACTTGATTAACCAGATAACCGCCATACAGGCCGAGCGCAAACACCTAACGCTGGAGCAAAGTAACATGGCCTTTTGGGCCGCCGAGCAACTGCGAGATCACGTGGACCATCTCATTGTTTGCGATCTCCGCTACAATTCCTTGATTTCGGGCAGTGAGAATAAGAATGACAACCTTGACACCCTTCGCTTGTGCAAACTGCTGCGGTTGGGAGAACTCAAAGAAGTCTGGAGTCCAACTCAGATGGGGCTCCGACGCCTTTTTTATGGGCAAGTCCGCGTTGACGCGCTTGTTAGCTGGCCGAAAGATTATCTGAACTATGGTACGATTTGTTATTAGTTTTTCAGCTTCAAAGAGAATAAGTGCCAAAGGAGGCCAATTACAATTAAGGCTATCCCACTAACCAAAATTTGTGGCTCAATCCAAACTGCAAGGAACAGACAGCCGAACAACCCCATGGCCGGAATCCAACGCGGATACAGTCGCAAGCCTTCAGGCATTACGAAAGCAGAGAGATTGGTAATGGCATAATAGATAAGTACGGTAAATGCACTGAACGACCACGTAAAAACGACATCTCCACTTAATACCAGCAATCCAATAATGATTCCAGTTGCCCAAACAGCATTAACGGGACTTTTTGAGTCGGCATTTACTTTTGCCAGCAAGCCGGGCAAATCTTTGCGACGAGCCATACTCAGCATTACACGCGAAAGACCGAGTATTAAATTCAACAATACGCCCAACATAGCTGTTATCGCAGCAACAGAAATAACTGGTCCAATTACAGGTACAGATAAGGCCTGAGCTACCATCATGAGTGGGGCCGCTTCGCCATCCACAGTCTGACCAAAAGAATCAGCGCCCATGATCTGTAATGCCGTTAATGATACGGCCAAGTACAGTACCACAATAAAGACCATCGCCAATATGATGGCTTTGGGAATAGTGGTGCGCGGCTCGGCTACTTCTTCTCCCAGCGTTGCAATACGGCCGTAGCCGGTATAGGCTACAAACATCAGTGCAGAAGCATATAAAATAGAAGAAATTGAAATATCAGTAACTGCATAGGCAATAGGTCGCGTGGGGATACCATTTATAAATAGACTTACAACAACAAGCGAAGCAAGTCCGAAAAGCGTTATACATACAATATATTTATTGGCCTGGTTGCTTCGGCTTATGCCCCCGGAAACCAAAAAAGTCATGATCAAAAGCAGTATCAACCCGGCCGCTACGATTCCCCAGTGTGAGGCACCCACATCAAAAGCATACGATAGGTAACCTACACAGCCCAACACAGCGGTAGCCGCCGAAGCCGACTTGGCAATCAGGAACATCCATCCGGCCGTAAAACCAAAATAGGTATTGAGAAAGCGATTGCCGTATTCATAAGTACCACCACTTACCGGGTGAGCGGCTGCGAGTTGAGCACTGCTGAGTCCATTAAACGTGGCCAGTATAGCAGCTATGACGATAGCAATAATAATTCCATTGCCTGATACCTGGGTAGCAATGGCAATACTTACAAAAATACCTGTTCCAACAATTGACCCTAGCCCCATCATAATGGCACCCGGGGTTTTTATAGCACGCTTAAGTTCCTCTGTCATACGTTATTTGGCTTTGGTTGAGAACCATTCCAGATCAAGGGACCATTTCCCACCGCCTTTGATCATCAAAAACAGGCTACCGAGCCACATCGCCCAGTCGGTGCGCATTTCGTGGGTCATGCTCCAAAAGCCATATGTACTAAGATCGCGCAGGATAAAGGGACCAAAACTTTCTCCAAAAGCGATGGGAATTTTAGTAACAATGATGGCAACTGTCATAATAGAAAAAGTGGTTAATGCCCCGATTCGAGTAATCAATCCTGTAAGGATGAATAAACCAGCTAAAATCTCAAACACACCTACAAAGTTTCCAAAGAATTCTGGGGCCGGAAATCCCATACTTTCAAAACGTCCCACCCCACGCTGGGCTGCATACAGAAACTTTTGGACGCCTTCGGACAGGAAAACAGATCCGACCATCAGACGAATTAAAACAGTTGTTTTTGAAGAATCGGTTTCTAAAAGTTTTTGTAGCATTTTTAATTCTGTTTTTGAATTGGTGAATTTCGACTTTCAGGTGGGTATACCTCAAAATGAGGAATCCGTTCGGCGGCATGGCAACTATTACAGCCTTGGGTTAAAATGTTAAACTTCTCTCTAAAGGCTTCGATATCTTCTTGATCCAATGCCTTTTCCATTTCAGGAAGTACTCCGTTTAGAAAAGGTTGGGCCGAGGCGGCCCGTTTGGGTCGGCGCTGTAGTCCCATTTCGATGGCTTTGCGCAGTTTTTTAAGCTGATATTCGGCATACGGCCAGTTTTCGTCCTGCCCGGCCCAGTACAGTTCGGTATAGCGATAGCCGGTTTCTACCATCGCCATGTCGAAGCCACGAAACTGTCTTTGGATAGCTTCAATTTGTTTATTTTCATCTTCTATTGAGGTAAGCCATCGGTCGTCACCTGCCTGATGCTGATTGCTATTATTCGAATTACAGCCATACAGAAAAACTCCAATTAAAAGCATTGATACGTGTTTTAAATACATAGATACTCATTTTGTTGTCATTCCTACTATTGGACTCGATAAATAGCAACAAATAAGCGAAAAGGATATATCAGATATTTCTGGAATTGTTATATATCTGTAACCTTCTCCGTTCGATACTGGTCGGGTGTGAATCCAACGTTTTTTTTGAAGAAGGTTCCAAAATGTGAGGGAGAGCTAAATCCGAGTTGATGGGCTATCTCAGAAATAGTTTGCGAGGAATAAAGCAATTGTCGCTGAGCTTCAAGAATCCGTTTTTCTGCAATTAATTCGCTGGGTGTTTTTTGCGTTCTTTCTTTTGTAATTTTATTTAGGTGTTTGGGAGTGATATTTAGCAAATCTGCATATTTCTTCACCAAATGATAGTCAAATAGATGTTCATCCAACAATTTCCGAAAGGTCCTGTATGTTTTTTCTTTTGGGTGGGTTTCTTTGCTCTGGTTACGCTTTGTTAATCGTCCCATCTGTGTGAATATCAATTCAAGACTTGAGGCAATTATTCGAGTGGATCCTTCTTTATCCTGTTCATACTCATTTTTAATTAATTCAAACAACGACGAAAACGGAAACCTGTGTTCATCTCTTATCCGAAAATAGCGCTTATCTGTTTGATCAAACTTTGAATAGGTGTTTTTATAAGACAGATGAGCCAAAAAATCAGACTTGAAGATTGCCACATATCCGTCAGGGATTTTAGTGAACTCCCAATAATGCACTTCGCCTGCATTAACTAAAAACAACGATGGCGTTTCAATTTGATAGCTCGTTAAATCAATCGTATGAAAGCCAGCTCCTTCCGTCAGATAAATAAGTTCATGATACGCATCGTGTTTATGCGGATTCGACGCTTTAATTTTACGTTTCATGCGACTTATCTTGAAATTATTTGTAACACCAATCTTAGACTTTTTAGGGATATTATTTTTATTGATCATCGTTTAGTAAAAAAGATTAATTCTAATTGGAAATGTTTTTTCGCATCGTATTTCCTTTTTTACTTAAAAATCAAGGAATGAATAGGCCAGCTAACGGCCCCGCGCGTAACCGGCAGGCGGGCGAATGTTGAATTATTTACAAATGTACTACGGAACTCCGGCACTTCAAAACAGCAACCCGACGGCGAGGCCTGTCCGCGTTGACGCGCTTGTTAGGTAAACTGTTGTATTTTATTAAAGGCGATCTTTCCAATAATCGGGCTTTCTTTTTATATGCATGACAGCATGCACCACAATTAAATTATTTCGATAGATTTTATAAACTATGGCATAAGGAAACTGTCGTAAAATAACGCGTTTTGTTTCATGGAGGTAGGGTGAACCTGCTTTTGGAAAATCTTGAAGAAGCTGGATGGCTTTATCAAACTCTTGAATAAAATCAGCAGATAATGACTGATCAAACTGTTTATAGTAGTCGATAACATTATAAAATTCAGCTTCAGCAAAATCATCAAGTTCAAAAGTAAGATTACTCATTTATTGAGAATATTCTGAGCGTTCTTTTTTACTTGATTCCAAGATTTTGTTGAACTTTGGCCTTTCTCATACTGACTAATTCTATTTTTAAGTTCTTGTGACCATGCTTGTTCAGATTCAAAATCCGCGTCCGGATTTAGGCTATCAATCAGGTAATGAGCTAATTGAGCGCGTTCTTTATCAGGAAGTTTTAGCACCTGTTTTTTTAATGTTGTCTTTGCCATAATTAAACCAATTTAGGAGTTTACCTTTATTCAAGTGGTAATTAATTTACAAAAAGAAAACTACTTTCGGAAGATTTGAGGTAGTTTACCTAACGGCCCCGCGGCCAACTACGCCAAAGTAGCTGTGGCTACGTAGGCTGTACTTAACGGGCACGCGAACTAACGTGAATTATTTACCATTG